>Ga0066793_10000350_pt1 | contig 17559 bp, 17 predicted proteins | sample PersoiDNA2013189_FD_83876 | JGI IMG/M metagenome (GOLD analysis project Ga0066793, IMG submission 83876) | Permafrost soil microbial communities from the Arctic, to analyse light accelerated degradation of dissolved organic matter (DOM) -... | ecosystem: Environmental > Terrestrial > Soil >... | reverse complement strand
CCTGTTCCTGGCGGCGGCAGCACTCACCGTGCCGGTCGTGATCGTGGCGGCGTTCGCGCGCGCCCGCTACCCGGGTTCGATTCGAGCCGAGCAGGTGGGGGAGGTGGCCGGCTCGTAGGCGGCCGTGTACGGCGTCACCTAGAATTCATGAGCCGTTCCGGGATAGCTCAACGGTAGAGCAGGCGGCTGTTAACCGCAAGGTTCAGGGTTCGAATCCCTGTCCCGGAGCCACAATTTGATCTCAACACGCTCCCAACCTCGCAGGGCGGGAATTGTTACTGAATCAGTTTTGAATCAGTTTTGAATCAATTGGGCCCAGCTGGATCGCCTTTGATGGAGCAATGGCTCGATAATCCTGAAAGTCGGCCGGCACCCCGTCGGTTGCTGCCAGGCTGCCGAAGTCAACGACGGTTTCCTCGCTCGGCTGGAGGGTCGCTCTGAGCATGTCCGATGAACGTCCTAGTCAATCTGGAATCCGTCCAGGCACGCTGATGGATGCGCTTTACCGAGACAACGGGAAGTGGGCGTTCGTGTATGTGGCCATAGCGTCGGGAGCTGCCACTTTTGTCCTGGCAGGGAGGCTTGGGTGGGAAATCGGGGCGGCTGTGATCGTCGTGTTGGTGATCACCGCGTTGAGTCTGACCACATTGCGAGAAATGCAGGCCCGAAAGGTTGCGGAGGCTAAGGCGCAACTTCACTCAAACGGAGCACCTTTGCAGGTTCCTGAGAATTCAACCCAATCACTGGCGCCGACTGGGAGCCAGCAGACAGTGACTGCAGCGCCGGAGTCGACCGGTGAAAGAGGCCCTGCCCACTAGTCGTGCACGAATAAATGCTCTCAATTTGCTCGAAGAACTCGTAGAGCGTTTTGAATACGGTGCCTTGAACAATTGACGCGCTTCGAGGACTTGGGTAGCGAATATTCGGACGCCGCTGACTGATTGCTATCGTTCGAGGCCTAGACCCGCAGTTTGCCAAGAACTAGCGGAAGGGGTCCTCCTAGCACTATGCCCGATTCAGTAACCAAGATGCCAACCCCAACGCCAACCATATTTAGGTCGAACACGTTCATGCCGAGGCGCAATTCTCGCTCGCCGAATGTGACCGGAGGTAGGTCTAGCACGATGGGGGTCAGCGATTTGGTTGTCGGGTTGACGGAGTAAAGATGCCTATGCTCACCATCGAGAATCACGTAGCCATCAATCTGGGGTGAGACGTTGGCGCCTGCCGCGGGCCTGTCGTCGATTACCTCGAGGCATGCACTATCGCCCTCAAGATTGACGATCGATATGTGTCCTTCACCGTCTCGGAGAATGGCTCGCGATCCCCACAGAACTGGAACCCGAACGTTGGAGAGGAACTGACCACTTATTCGGAAGTCCATGCGCGGCTCTAACCCTAGTCCGGTTGGGTGGCGTCCTGGCCCAGTTGCGACATCATCTGTCGCCCCCGTCGCATTAAGCGATTCGCAGCCCGATAGCGGGCCTTATGCCTTGCGGCAACCGCATGCGATGGTTGCTAGTGATAACTGCTCCCTATCGACAGCTCAATCGTCGCCGTGCTCCGGATAATCTGCCCCTTAATGTCCTGTCGCCCCAAGTTCGCCCACGAGTCGTTCAGCCTCTTCCAGCACGAATCGGCCGCTCTCTTGATACGTGAGCATTCCACAAATCATGATGCAGATAGAAACGACTTCTGCGATCTCGCCCACGGTGGCACCCGCCGCAATCGCACGCCTCGTGTGACCGACCGGCGGTGGATTGGTCTTCTTCTGGGCACATTCGATGGCGATAATGACGAGCTCTTTGGTCTTCAAGGAAAGTTCGCTAGCCGGGGGCTCCTGGAAGATTCCCTGCCTCAGTTTCATGTATCCGACAAAAGCAGCCGGAATGTGTCTGGCGAGTGGCTCGAATGTCGCCAGGACCTTCTCGTCTTTGTAGTAGGCGCGCGCATAGTCCCAGGCAGCCTCTAGTTCCGCTTTGTCCACGTCTTTCTCGTCGTTCATAGCAACTCCTTAACCGGTCTCCTCTACATCGTCCAGGCAAACAACAAAAGCGCCGCTCACTTGCCTGACGCTGCAACTCGCGCTGAAGCCACGCCGGCGTCGTTTGCTGATTCTGTCGTGTGCCCCGCTGTTTTGGCTTTGGCGCTGGCCGCGCGAAGGAGCGCCACGGCGATGGCTAAAAGCACGCCAGCCACCAGCACAAGCCCAGCGTTGGTTCGGTCTCCACCGAACCTGTCAATGAAGACAGCCACGAACAGAAGCCCCGTCACGGCGAAGATCGCAAGCATGCCGTCGGTCACGAAAAGGCCCCACACCTCCAAGACTGCCGCCCGGAGCATTCTCAAAGGAGGGAAATGGTCGATGCGCAGGTTCGGACCTAAGCGCAGATATTGCACAAAAATCAACGAGGCTACGGCATAGCCGGCGATCAGAAACAAGAGTGCGAGGTCGCTGTTCCACCACCGGACGCCAAGTCCCTCGCCGGCGAAAAATGTACCGAACGACGTCAACATCACTCCGACCGCGTACTTAACGGTGTTTTCGGGGACGCGGGTGAGAGGGCGTCGAACTACGACTCCAGCGGCGGTCACCACTACGAGCGACACGAGGGCGCCTGTCGCTGCTGCGGTCAGACTATTCAGACCCCCGAGGGCGACGACAATAAACACAACCTCAAGACCCTCTAAGAAGACCCCCCCAAAGGCAGTGCCGAAAGCATGACCATGGGTCATTAGCTCTTCACGAGTTTCCTCGAAGGCCTCGCTTTCATCGTGTAGCGCTTTGAGTCCCGTCGATCGCAGGATGGCCTTGTAGAGCCAGCCCAGTCCGAACAGGAGCAAGCCAATACCAACCAAGGTTCGTGCCAATGAAATGGATACGTGAGATGTAACGGCGAATCCAAAGGCGATCACCAGAAGAACCAACACGGCCAAGGCAGCTGCAGTAGCGAGGATGGCAAGGCGCCAGCTCTTGAACATTCCTACCGCGAGAACGATGGTGAGCGCTTCGACCCACTCAACAGATGCGGCAAGAAAAGTCGCTAGGGCTACGAGTCCACCGCTCATCTCTACTTGACTCCTCGCGCTCTTGGCAGAACGTGCTGCCCGATTATGGAGATTTGATCCAGCCAGTCGTCGAAGCGGAATCGAAGGTCGAACACAACCAGATCGCAACCAATGGACATGAGCCGATCAAGGTCACTCAAGACATCGTCCGGGGTCCCGGCCATGAGGCCACCCGCGAGATCGCTCGCGGTCTGAAAGTTGCCCGACGGCGGCCGAACTACAAATCGCTGGCCGTTGGCGTGATCAAGAAGGCCTGACAGGTTGATGCGGGCGAGTGCATCTTCGCGTGTGTTTGCCAGCGTCGTGATGGGAATATTGCCGACGCTGATTAGGGGCCGGCCCAACGCTTCGCACTGCTCGCGTATGCTCCGTACCCGTGCTTCGTAGGTTCGAATGTCAAGCCGGGCTGGTAGCCAACCATCACATTTCGTTACTGCGAACCGGGTTGAGGCGGGTGCACCACCACCCCACCAGACATGGATAGGTTGGGTCGGCGACGGGTTCAAGCGAACCCCACTGAATTCGTAGATCGATGACTTGTGTGCTACCTCCTCGCCCGCCCATAGACGCCGAGCGATTTCCAGCTGCTCGGCGGCAAGTTCCTGCCGATTGACACTCGCCAGGCCAACCGCGTCGAACTCATGCTGGAATCGACCCGAACCGAAACCCAGGTCGATGCGACGTTCTGTCAGCCATGATAGGGATGCAACGCTCTGCGCCATTTGAATCGGGTGACGGGTCGGAATTAGGGTCGCCGTGCCGAGGCCAATGTGCTCGGTAATGCCCGCTAAATAGGCAAGCGTCACCAGCGGTTCCACGAAGGTAGTGCTCGTGCCTTCCATGCCATGCGGCTGGAAGACGAGGTGGTCGCGTACCCACAGGGAATCGAACCCGTATCCCTCGGCCAGGCGGGCGCCTGAAGCAAGAAGGGTACGAGCGGCGCTAGCTCCGAAATGAGGGACCAAGAGACCAAACCTAGTCGACAAGGGGCGTCCTCCACGCGTGCACCTTATGGGCTATGATGCACAGCAGTATACATATGGATACAGAGCGCTGATCCGATGTCGACTGAGCTGACGACCCTTATGCCCCTATGGCTGACGCAGCGCCGCGACCATGTCGCTTCCGATGCTGTCTACAGGACACTGAGGGAAGGGATTGTCACCGGTGTTGTCGCGGCGGGTACCCGGCTGGGCGAGGTCCCGCTTGCGACTGAACTCTCGATCAGCCGCACTCCAGTAAGAGAAGCCTTACACCGACTTGAGACCGAACGCTTTGTGAGGCGCTCGGACCGGCGGGGCATGGTCGTTGCTGAGGTGACGGCTGATGACATCCTCGAGGTCTACGTCGTTCGGGCCGCGATCAACGGGTTAGCCTCACGCCTGGCCGCAGACGGGGCCGCCCCCGTTGATATCACACGACTCAGGCAGATCAACGACGAGATCATCCAAGCGGATCGTGGAGGGGACTCTGGCCGGATGGCGAGCTTGAATCTCGAGTTCCACGAATTTCTTTGCGGGGCCTCGCGGAATCGATTGCTCATGCAACTCATGCGGCAAGTCCACGACACTGTGCGTCGTTTCCCTGGCACCACTCTGTCGGTGCCAGGTCGCGCCGTACAGGCTATTCGCGAGCATGAGGCACTGGTCGATGCCATTGCAGACCATGACGGCGAGCGGGCGGAAACGATAGCGCGCGCTCACATAACGAAGGCGATGGAAGTGCGCATGGCCATGCTCGAGCTAGCCAAGAATGACCTTGGGACCTAGGGGCTCGCTGGGATGAGCACCTCGAGCACGGGTGTCCCGCCGCTTTCGTACCCCTCCTTGTTCATAGGGAACGAATGGCGTGAAGCTCATTCGGGCCGGCGATTGCAATCCATTGATCCTGCGACTGAGGAAGTCTGGGCGGAGGTGCCCGAAGGCGACGAGACCGATGTCGATGAGGCGGTCCGGGCCGCCAGAGGCGCACTCACTGCTGAATGGGGCCGTTTGGCGCCAACTGACCGCGGTCATCTGTTACGACGATTGGCCCAACTTCTTGAGTCGAATGCACCAGACCTTGCTGAGCTCGAGTCACGAGACAACGGAAAGCCGATCCGCGACACACGGTCTGAGGTGAGGCGGGCGGCGGAATGGATCAATTACTACGCTGGAGCCGCAGACAAGATCCACGGAGAAACGATCCCCGTTCGCTCTGACGCGCTCGCATACACCGTACGAGGGCCGGTGGGTGTGGTGGCAGCGATTACGCCGTGGAACTCGCCGCTCTACCTTTACTCGTGGAAGCTAGGGCCAGCCTTGGCTGCCGGGAACACGATCGTTCTCAAGCCGGCCCAGCAGACATCCGTAACCGCTCTCGAGCTAGGAAAGCTGGTCCAGGCAGCTGGGTTTCCCAGCGGTGTTGTGAATATTGTGACGGGCACTGGCCCCGTCGTCGGAAGCGCTCTCGCCCGCCATCCAGACGTGAACAAGATCAGTGTGACTGGCGATCACCATACCGCGCAGTCGGTCATGCGTGATGCCGCCGTGAACCTGAAAAGGGTCACCTTTGAGTGCGGTGGCAAGGCCCCTCACATTGTCTTTGCTGATGCAGAGCTGGACAAGGCACTCGTAGTCGCAACGCACTCGGCATTCCGCTCAACCGGCCAGTCCTGCACGGTTGGATCGCGGCTATTTCTTCAGAGGAAGATTTATGACCAGGCGCTGAAGCGTCTCGTTGAGCTTACCGGCAGAATTCGGATTGGCGCGCCGCTTGATCCGGCGACTCACATTGGACCGCAGTCATCGAGGTCTCAGCTAGACAAGACGCTTCGGTATATCGAGATTGGTCGAGAGGAAGGAGCGCGATTGGCCTGCGGGGGAGGACGACCTCAGGGCGACGCATTTGCGCGCGGCTACTATGTTCAACCGACGATCTTTGCCGATGTCGAGAACGGGAGCCGCTTGGCGCAGGACGAGATTTTCGGCCCTGTCCTTGCGGTGATTCCTTTCGATACCGAGGACGAGGTCATCGCCCTGGCGAACGCCACGCCATACGGTTTGATCGGCGGCGTCTGGACGAACGATATGAAGCGTGGCCATCGAGTTGCTTCGCAGTTGCAGGTCGGATTCGTCTCGATCAACAGTTTCCGGCCGCTTCACTGGACATTGCCGTACGGCGGTGTGAAATTAAGCGGAGTCGGCCGCGAGAACGGATTAGAGGTGCTACGTGAATATACCGAACTCAAGACGGTCTTTATTGAGATGTCGACGGGCTCGCCGGAGAACCCTTTCGCATGACACGGCCCATGGCGCGTATGCAAGCTCGCAATGGCTCAGGTAGACGTCTTGGTCGTCGGAGGCGGCAATGCTGGTCTGGTTGCGGCTATGACAGCCCGGGAAGCGGGAGCTTCGGTCGTGCTCCTCGAACGCGGACTCGAGGTGTCGCGCGGAGGCAACACTCGCCACACCCGAGATGTGCGATATGCCCACGCTGCAGACGAGCACACGCCAGGTATCTACGAGACCGCCGAGTTTTGGTCGGATCTAAAGCGAGTTGCTGGCAGTCGTCCGTTCAGCGAGGAGCTAGCACGCCTGGTCATCGATGGATCGCGCGAATTGCCGAGTTGGATGCACGCCCACGGGGTTCGGTGGCAACCACCGCTGCGCGGCGCTCTGAACCTAGCGCGAACAAACCTCTTCTTTCTCGGTGGCGGCAAAGCGCTGGTCAATGCTTACTACCATTCCGCAATCCAGTCGGGAGTCAGGGTCCGGTATGGGGCGACTGTTGTTCGACTTCGCTTTGCGAGCCGGGACTGCGTCGGCGTGCAGCTCGAGAATGAGCAGGGAGTCGAAGAATTGACCGCCCGTGCGATTGTTGTCGCCTCGGGAGGTTTCGAGGCCAACGTTGGTTGGCTCGCACGCTATTGGGGCGATGCTGCCCACAACTACATTATTCGCGGCACACCCAATAACGACGGGAAGGTTCTCGCATCGCTGCTTGCCAACGGTGCCTCTCCTGTCGGCGACCCGCGCGCATTTCATGCGGTCGCTGTGGACGCTCGCGCTCCGAAGTTCGACGGCGGCATCGTCACGCGCGTCGACTCCATACCTTTTGGAATCGTCGTTAATCAGTCGGCGCAGCGGTTTGGCGATGAGGGCGCCGATCTCTGGCCAAAACGGTACGCGAGCTGGGGCGGCCTAATCGCCAGCCAGCCGGGACAGTTGGCCTTCTCCGTGTTTGATTCGCGCGCAGTGGGCCAGTTTATTCCACCGATGTTCCATCCATACGCCGCCAATTCAATCGAGGACCTTGGCGGGATGCTGGGTCTGGATCCAGCGACTTTATGCGAAACCGTCACCAACTACAACGACAGCGCACGCGGCGATGGAGTGCTCGACATTTCGTCGCTCGACAACAATCACACCGAATCTTTGGATCCACCAAAGAGTCACTGGGCTCTGCCGCTAGCGGGGCCACGGTTCTACGCGTACCCGTTGCGCCCAGGTGTCACCTTCACCTACATGGGGGTGACCGTCGGTCCCCATGCCCGTGTGCGCACATTGGCGGGAGACGAGTTCACGAACGTTTTCGCTGCAGGCGAGGTAATGGCAGGAAACATTTTGAGCCAGGGCTACCTCGCAGGCTTCGGCCTGACGATCGGGTCAGTATTTGGACGGATCGCCGGACGGGAGGCAGCAGCTCATGCAGCAGTCGACTGATCTTCTCAGCGAGGCAACGCGACAACTCGAGGTCTGCAATTCGTGTCGGTACTGCGAGGGCTTCTGCGCAGTATTTCCTGCCCTCGAACGCCAACCTGAAGTGGTTCCTGCACAAATAGGTTATCTCGCGAATTTGTGCCATGACTGTCGCGCGTGCTATTACGCCTGCCCTTTCACCGAGCCTCACGAATTCGCGATTAATATCCCCCTTCTGATGGCGAACGTTCGCCAGGACGTATATCGGAGATATACCTGGCCACGCCTGTTCGCCGGCGTCTTTCAAAATGGTTTCCGCTTCGCGTTGCCGCTTATCGCCTTCGGCCTCGCCCTTGCGGCGGCGGCGCTCTTTGCGCTGCATCCGGCAAGCGACATCCTGACTGTGCGGCATGGCACCGGGTCGTTCTATCAGGTGCTCCCTTGGCTGCTCCTGGTGATTCCCGCGATGCTGCTATCGCTGTACGCCCTGGTGGTGATCTGTATAGGAGGGTTTCGCTTCTGGCGCGACAGTCGAGGCTTGGTGGCCCCGCCCGTTGATGTTCGAATCTTTGCGCGCGCGGTAGTCGACGTGCTTCGGTTACGTTGGTTAGAGGGCGGGGGCGATGGCTGTTACTACCCTGCCGATAGGCCATCTCGATTGCGAACTGTTTTCCACTCCCTGGTCTTCTATGGATTCGGACTCGCACTCCTCTCGACTTCGGTTGCTGCCCTTTACCAAGACGTCTTAGGTCGATTCCCGCCTTATCCGCTGTTGAGCGTACCCGTGGTGGCGGGGACGTTGGGTGGCTTGGCAATGGTCTTTGGTTGCATCGGACTCGCACTGATGAAGCGGCAGTCCGCGGTGCGTATGGCCGATCCCAGCATGACTGAACTGGATTATGCCTTCCTGACGGTTCTGGGCCTGGCTTCCCTTACCGGCCTGATGACGTTGGCATTACGTGATACGGCGCTCATGGGAGTGATGCTGAGCATTCACGTTGGCACCCTTGGGGCACTGTACCTGACCATTCCATACGGAAAGCTGATCCACCCCGTGTATCGCGGACTCGCGATATTGCGCAATCGGCTCGACCAACAGCGAGATGTCGAAGCGGCCTCACCAGATGATCGACGCCATGTCGGTCAGGGGGTGGCGTGATGCGCCTACATCAATGAATTGAGTAGCTCGGACTCAAATTGGCAGCGTGGATACAGGTCGCCGGCAGAAACCAGCACTAGACAAGCAGGAGAAAACAGGATGAATTCCGCAGGAAGTAATTCGATTTTGGTATGGATGGCGAAGGCGACGCCGCTCGCACTCGCAGCCGCGGTGATCCTCACAGCGTGTGGAGGGAGTCCGTCATCCTCGTCAGCGTCTGTCGCGCCGGGATCGGCACCCGGGACGCTGCCCAAGCCAGAGGTCAGTCAGGTGAACGTAGGCGACCTGCAGGCAACCACCGCGCACGACGCGGAGGTTGCGCTCGCGGACGGCTTGTTCACAAAGAACGGTCTCACGGTCAACTTTCAGACGTTCACCAGCCAGGGCTCTGAGGTCACCGCTCTACTGGCGGGACAGATTGATATTGCACTGGGCATTGGCGTGGCCGAAGACATCGCATCACAAAACACGAATAGCCAGCTTGAAGTCGTGATGACCGAAAAGGACAACCTGAGCGACAACCTGTACACATCCAAGAACGTCAAGACCGCTGCGGATCTGAAGGGTAAGTCGATCGCCATCAGCTCGTTCGGTTCGGTCACATACGGGGAAGCCCTAATCGCAGTCAAGCAGCTCGGCTTGAGCCCGAGCGATGTGACCATCACCCAGGTCGGCAACGACGCGGCCAGACGGGCGGCACTGTTCGCGGGAAGCGTCGGCGGATCGCTTAACGACGAGTCCGAACTCTCCCAGATGACGGCCGGCGGCGCCAACGTGCTTCTGCGGCTCTCACAACTCAACTACGGACTTCCGGTGAGCGATGTCGTCGTGACCAAGGCATACGCGCAGAAGAACCCGAACGTTGTGCTTGCCATCATGGCCTCCCTGATAGAGGGACTACATACGTTCCTGAATAACCCCGCCGACGCGGAGGCGGCTGCTGTCTCGTTTGAGCACGTCGATATGGCCACAGCCACAACCAACGTCGAGGCGGACATCAAAGGCTGGAGGCCAGTCGATGGCCGGCCGATCCTCGCCGACATGCAGGCGGCACAGGCTCTATACGTGAAGACAGAAACAAGCCTCGCCAACATCGACATCAAAACGACCTACACGACAAAGTTTGTCGATCAGCTGAAATCGCTTGGCTGGTATTCGGCGAAGGGCATTACAACCTCTTAGAAGAAATGGCCGCCAGATCGAATCGTCCTGGGAGGATGTGATAGTGCCGTTCCTTGGCGTGCAAATCGAAGCAGGGCAGGTGACCAGAACACGTGTCCGAGTTGGCGAATATGGCGATGGGACCGAAATCTTGCTACCGGTCGTAACGGTCGGTGGTGGAAAGGACGGGCCGACGCTCTTTGTCCAGGCGGGACTCCATGGTGACGAGCAGACCGGGATTGCGATTTGTCGCGCATTCCTGACCGGCCTCAAGGACCTGGACATCCCCCGCATGAAGGGGAGACTCGTCGTAGTGCCCATCGCCAATCCGCCGTCCCACCTCAGCCGTAGCCGTGGTTACCTGCACGAAGAGCGTCGGATGATCGATATCAATAGAGTATTTCCTGGCGACCGGGCGGGTCTAATTTCCGAGCGCATCGCCAACATCCTCTTCGAGGAGTTTGTCCGGCCGTCTGATGTTTGTGTCGACTTGCACTCGGCGCTTGACGGTTGCACGATTGCGCCATTCGTGTATGTCGACCCCGCCGACGATAACGGGGGGACCCTGCAGATCCGCGAGCGTTTGGCCCGAGCCTTCGGGACCCCTTACCTCTATTACCGGGAACGAGGGAAGCGCTTCGGCACCAGCGACGTGACGCGTAGCCTGAATTCCCAAGCGGACCTCATCGCCAAGCCGATCCTGATCGCGGAAATGGGTCAGTCTCAGGTGGTGAGCCGCGAGTACGTCGACATTGGGGTGAAGGGCTTGAACAATGTGATGCATGCATTACAGATGGTGGAGGGCGACCCGCAATCGGGGTCGAGCCAGCGGCGCTTCTCGGAGATTCGTCTTGTGCACGCCAATCGTGGAGGCGGCTTCGAGCCTGCAGTGGCCATCGGGGACGTTGTCACTACGGGCCAACGCCTCGGCACCATGTTCGACTCGTTCGGCCAGCCGATCGAGGAGTTTACGTCGCCTGTCGATGGCTTCATCCTCCGACTGATGCTGTTCGGTACCGTAGCGACCGGAGCCGAGGTCTTCTGGGTTGCCGCGTGAGATTCGTGGAGGCGGGTTGGCTGCGCTGAGGCGGGGCAACCGAATCGCCAACGTCGCTGCACCCATCGGCCCGCTGGACCGCTTCGGACGGTGGTTTGGGGGGAACCGGCAGAGGATCCTTCCCCTCCTGTCTTTCGCGCTGGTCGCCCTCGCATGGGAGGTAAGCGCCGACATCGGCCTGCTCAATCAGGCCTTCTTTGCTTCACCCACTGCCATCGTCATCGCCGGAGTCCGCGACGTGCAAACACAGCTCTTCTGGGGAGATGTCCGAGCAAGCGCTTCCGAGTTCATTGTCGGATATGGGATAGCCGTTTTCGCTGGCCTTGTGTTTGGATTCACCATGGGGTGGTTCCGGCGCTTCGGATACTTCTTTCGGCCATGGATCGACGCTCTGAATGCGACACCGTCACTCGCCCTGATGCCTCTTGTCCTGATCTGGTTCGGACTCGGGGCCTCATCAAAGGTCGCCATCGTCTTCATTACGACCTTCGTTCCGGTTGTGGTGAACATTTACACGGGTGCGCGCACTGTCGACCAAAAATTTCTCAGAGTAGCGGCAGGTTTTGGCGCATCACGAACCTTCCTGCTGAGAAGTGTGGTCGTCCCGAGCATTGCACCCTTCGGATTCGCAGCCGCACGTCTGGGTGTCGGTCGTGCAGTTTCGGGCGTAGTTGTCGGGGAGTTCTTCTCGGCTCAAGCGGGACTCGCGTACCGGCTGTTTCAAGATGCACAGCTATTGCAGACAGCAAGGTTGCTTTTCGGGGCTTTGACAATCACGTTCCTGGCACTCGGGGCATTCCGGTTCGTGAGCTTCGCGGAAAGCAGGACTCTTCGCTGGCGCGTCACAGCCTCAGGCATGAGTCGACTGGCGCGAAATGCTTAGAGATCCTTCCACGGAATCGACAGGACAGAGCCGGCGATGCCGCTCCAATGGACTCCGGGGATTCGCGTAGATGCACTCGCTGGCGATTAATGACGTGGTTATGGAATACGAGCGACCGCGCACCCATGAGCGCGTGCTTGCAATCGACCACCTGTCCCTCACCATCGAGAACAGTTCGTTCGTCAGCGTCGTTGGACCTAGCGGCTGCGGGAAGAGCACGCTGCTGTTCATTATTGACGGCCTGGTCCGCCCCACGGTCGGCTCGGTCACGATCGACGGGCGGCAGATTACATCGCCAGGTCGCGATCGGGCAATGGTCTTTCAGGAGGCTTCGCTGTTCCCTTGGTACACAACTCTCCGCAATTGCGCCTACGGCCTTGAGTGTCAGGGAGTCAGCCGGAAAGATGCCGAGACGCGCTCACGGCCGTTGCTAGAAATGGTCGGTCTCGCTGGCTTTGAGCATCACTACCCACATGAACTATCAATTGGTATGCAACAACGTGCCAACCTTGCGCGAGCGCTTGCTGTCGATCCAGATGTTCTGCTGATGGACGAGCCGTTCGCGGCCCTCGATGCGCAAACCAGGGAACTAATGCAAGCCGAACTCCTCGGAATCTGGGCTCACGCCAAAAAAACAGTCGTCTTCATCACTCATCAGATTGACGAAGCCATATATCTGAGTGATCGAGTCATCGTGATGAGTGCGAGACCTGGGCGGATCATCGACGATATCCCTGTTGAGCTCGAGCGGCCGCGGTCATTGGATATCAAGCGCACCCCCTCATTCACGGCCCTCGAAGAGCGGATATGGCATCGCCTGGCCAGCGAGGTCAAGCACGGTGGCGAGATGGAGCGAGCTGACCGTGGGGTGGCATCGGCACCGTGACCGATACGACCAAGCCGCCAGGTGCCCCTCCTTACCGGGTGGCAGCGAGCGTTTGGCAATCAATTCCGCACCCCAGCGAGCGCTTGATTTACGGGTTGGTGGGGATCGTCGCGGTATTGGCTGTCTGGGAGGCCGTATCGCAAACTGAGGTCGTTAAGTCGGTACTCATCAGTCGCCCGACAGCAATCATCACCGCTGCAATCCAGGAGTTCTCGACGGGTGCGATCTGGCCAAATCTGCAAGCGACATTGTCCGTTTGGGCCCTGGGTTTCACGCTCGCGGCGATCCTCGGCATCGGTATCGGATTGTTGAGCGGGATATTCCGGACCTTCCGCTACATAGCAGACCCCTGGCTCAACGCCATCAACGTCGCACCTGACTTGGCATTCGTGCCGATTCTGATCCTGTGGTTTGGAATCGGCCTCAAATTTAAGATTGTGCTGGTCCTTCTCACCGGAACGTTCTACGTTGCGATCAACACCCTGGCCGGAGTCAGGAGTGCGGAGGGTCGTTTCCTACAGGTCGCCGAAAGTCTCGGAGCATCGCAGATTCGCGTGCTTCGTACCGTGGTTCTGCCAGGCAGCGTTCCCTACGTAATGACCGGACTGCGGCAGGGGGCCGCTCGGTCAATTATTGCTGTAATCGTTGCCGAGTTCGTGTCGTCCAATCAAGGCATCGGCTTCATGATCTCGGTTGCGGGGTCGTTCCTTGACACCGCAACCGTCATGTTCGGGATCGCCCTCCTTGCGATTCTTGGATTCCTGGTCAGCGAAATTCTGGGCCGGATCGAGCATCGCTTCGACGCCTGGCGTCCCCAGCTGCCTTGACATATCGCCGCACGCCTGGCCGTCAATTCAAGAGATAAGAGGAAAAACATGGAACCTGTCTGGCTTGTGGATCCCTACAACGACTGGAGCGTCAAGGAAGGCATACCGATCTACGAGGGCCTGTTTGCTGAGCTCCCTGCCCTTGAGACTAAACCTTGGGCGCGCACGGGCGTCAACGGTGCGTTGATACACCTTGAGGCGCGAGGGGATTTCTTGAATGCATACATCACGGACATCCCACCAGGTGGGGAGACAAGTCCGTTGCGGCACCTGTATGAAGAGGTCACCTATGTCCTAGATGGAACTGGAAGCACCGAGTTTGTGAGTCGCTCTGGGGATCGTCGCACCTTCGAATGGGGAAGGGGCTCTCTCTTCGCGATTCCCTTGAACCTCGCCTATCGACACTTCAATGGCAGTGGGCGCTCCGCAGCTCGTCTCGTATCGGTGACCAACCTTCCGATGATGGTGAACCTCTTCAGGAACGAGGATTTCATTTTCAACAATAACTCCAGTTTCCCTGAAAGGCTCGGCACCCGTAACTACTTCGAGGGAGAAGGTACGTTCATACCGGTTCGCGAGCATCGCAATATGTGGGAAACGAACTTCGTGCCTGACCTGCTGGCGTTTTCCCGCATGACCGAATCGCCGTCACGCGGAGCCGGCAGCCTGAACATAATGTTCATACTCGCAGAGGGCACCATGCACGCCCACATGTCTGAAGTCGCGCCTGGGTCCTACAAAAAGGGCCACCGCCATCCGCCCGACTTCCACATCTTCCAACTCTCCGGCACGGGTTATTCCTTGTACTGGAAGGAGGGAGACAGCGACTTTCGCCGAGTGAATTGGTCTTATGGACTGATGCACGCGCCTCCTGACCAGATGTACCACCAGCACTTCAATACCGGCCGCGAGCCGGCACGCTATCTGGCCATAGCGCTTGGAAGCCTCCGCTATCCGTTCACGATGGCTAAGCGCTTGGTGACCATGCGGGATTACCGGGAGAGAAACAAGGGTTTCCAGATCGAATACGAACAGGAGGACCCGCGAATCCCGCGAATGTTTGCTGATGAACTGGTCAAGAACGGTGTTACGCCGCGCTCAGACTTCGTTCCTCTCGCTGGCCTTGGTTAACGAGGAAGGTCATGGACGCCGACGATGTCGCCGGCGAGGCAGGGGCTGCGTGGGGAGTCGACAACGTAATCCTCACGACCGTTGGTGTGGACATTGGGTCGTCGACGTCTCACCTGACATTCAGCCGCATATGGCTCCAACGGGAGAGCCAGTACCTGTCGAGCCGGTTCGTCGTGGTCGAGCGCGAGGCGCTGTACCGCTCGCCAATCATTCTGACGCCCTACACCACGGACGAGTTAATCGATGTCACAAGGCTGGCCGCCTTCATTGAAGGGAGTTACGCCGCCGCAGGATTCAAGCCGTCCGATATCGATTCCGGGGCGGTGATTCTGACCGGCGTTGCGCTGGATCGAGCGAACAGCCGGGCCATCGGTGAGCTTTTCTCGCGAGAAGGTGGCAAGTTCGTATGTGCGTCAGCCGGCCACGTACTCGAGGCAATCCTGGCGGCCCACGGCTCGGGCGCGGTCGATTTGTCGATTCGCGAGCACACGACAGTCCTTAATGTCGACCTGGGCGGGGGCACGACGAAACTCGCCCTGATCGTTGACGGCCATATCGAGGCGACGATGGCCATTGGAGTCGGGGCTCGGCTCATCAGTTTCAGCGATCAGGGTCGCATTGAACGAATCGAGCCACACGGCAGATTGATCGCCCATCTTGCAGGCCTGGATGTGCAAGTTGGAGATTCCCTAGAGGCGACCGAGCGCCGGCAGATCGCCGGGCTTCTAGCAAACCTGGTGGTGGCCGCGATTCAGGGACGTTGGGAATCTGTTGGCCCCATCGAATTGCTCCTGGCCGGTCACCTTCCAACTACTTCCCCCATCAATGCGATCACTTTTTCAGGGGGAGTCTCAGAGTTCATTTACGACCGAGCCGATAGAGAGTTTGGCGACCTGGCACGGGAATTCGCGGATGCGATGAAGACCCATTGGCACGAGCTCCCAGCCACAATCGTCACGCCCCGCGAAGGCATTCGCGCCACTGTCATGGGCGCGTCGCAATACACCGTGCAGCTGAGTGGAAACACCGTTTATCTGTCCAAGCAAGCAGCCCTCCCGCTCAGGAACGTGCCGGTTGTCCGCCTACTTGGAGACTTGCCGGACGATTTGGACTCCGCCGCACTCAAAGAGACTGTGCTGCGCGAATCAGTGGTGCTCGGATTGGACGGTCTTGCTGGGCCACTCGCCATCTCGGTACCGTGGACTATCACCCCGCGGTATCACGTTATTCGGTATCTGGCCGAAGGGCTTCTGGCCTTTCATGTCGCACGAGCTCAGCCCGAGAGTCCGCTCATCATCGCCTTAGAAGGTGACATCGCGGCAACCCTCGGTCATTTGCTTGCGGAGGATCTGGGGTACGGCGGGGAACTGATCGCTCTGGACGGCTTGGCGCTGGAACCTCTCGACTACCTCGACATCGGTGAAATGCTGGCGCCGGCCAACGTTGTGCCAGTTGTGATCAAGTCGTTGGTCTTTCCCAAAGCCTCGAGCTAGGCGGGCTCTCTCATGACAGTGGCACTAGCTCGGAGACCAGGCCAACTCTCGGTGCGTACGTGAACGCGGACGGAGGCCTGTAGAGTGCCGGTTGCGTCGCCCCTGTCCGGGATCACGCACTGGCGCCGGGTCGTGCTCGCGATCTGGATCGCCCTTTTCGCGACTCAATTTGGAATCGGGTTCGCCAACCCATTCTTCCCACTGTTCCTTCAGCGCGACCTCGGAGTCCGCGACCCAAGAGAGCTCGCCGTCTGGTCTGGACTCGCCGCCGGGGGATCGGGCATCGTTGCTTTCTTTGTGCTCCCTCTGTGGGGCGTGGTGGCGGACCGCTATGGACGCAAGCCGATGGTACTGAGAGCGATGCTCGGCATTGGCACACTCACTGTTGTTTCCGGGCTGGTGGTCAACGCCGTTGAGTTGGTCGCGGCACGAATGGTGATGGGAGCTACAGTCGGCGTGAACACGTTTGGCACTGCCATGGTTGCCGATGCGGCGCCTCGCGCGCGAATTGGTTGGGCACTTGGGATGACCAGCTCAGCTCGATCACTCGGTCAAGCCGTTGGACCAATTGTCGGTGGCGTTCTCGCGACTCTGCTGCCACTTCGAATCGTTTTTGCCTTGGGCGGTCTTCTAGTCCTGACAATGTCAATACCGACTGTAGTTTTGTTGCGCGAAGCACCAATTGCTGGCGGTGATCGATCGCATGTCGGCGTCCGGCAGGTCCTGCACGCAGCAGGCCCTCGCACGACTCTGAGTCTCCTAGTGGTTATCGTCTGTCAGAGCTTGGCTTGGTTTGCGTATGTCGGGGCCCAGCCCCTCGTAGTTTTGCGCATCCTTCAAATAAGTCCAGGTGGCACGGCTTTTGCGACGGGGCTTACGTTTGCCGCACTAGGTGTCGCCACGGCAATTGCTGCAGTCACGTACTCGGGCCTGTTGCCGCGGCTCGGGTTCAGGCTGCTGGCTGCACTCTCCTGTTGTGTGATGACCGCCGGCTTAGTGGGTCTGGCCATGGCGCCGAGCGTCGCGTGGTTGTTGTTCGCCACCGCATTTGTTGGCTTGACATTCGGCGCTCTGAACCCAACCTTGACGAGCATGCTCGGACTCGAAGCGCCATCGGCGATCAAGGCCAGCGTTTTCGGTGTCGGGGCGAGCTTCGTTGCGCTTGGCAGTGGAGCTGGCCCGATCCTGGGCGGTTTCGCCGCAGGCGCTCTTGG
>Ga0066793_10000349_pt1 | contig 17571 bp, 15 predicted proteins | sample PersoiDNA2013189_FD_83876 | JGI IMG/M metagenome (GOLD analysis project Ga0066793, IMG submission 83876) | Permafrost soil microbial communities from the Arctic, to analyse light accelerated degradation of dissolved organic matter (DOM) -... | ecosystem: Environmental > Terrestrial > Soil >... | reverse complement strand
GCTAAAGGTAAAAACCTCTCCGGTAGTGGCAGGCGGTTGACCCACGATTTCAGGCTTTACAACCGCACTTTTAAGGATAAAAAATAAAACTTCTCAATCATTAGGGGGTGCGGGGTGTCTTAGGCGTGCGAAGCACGCCCAAGACACCCCGCACCCTTCTTTATTGAGAAGTTACGATAAAAACTATGACAGGTGGAAATGATCGGAGGCGCCAATGGACCAAAACGATAAATCTTATCTGAAAGTTCCCTCAAAACTAATTGAATGGATCATTCATAGGATTCTTACAGATTTCAAATGGCTGGGACACCCCTTTTTAAAAGGACTGCGTTTTGCCTGGCGCCATCACCCCGGCCCAAGGGAAAGCAGTTCCAAAGAAGTGACCGCTTACCCCACTGGACCTTACGCTGCTAACCGCAAACGACAGATGGGCGATCTGCTGTTATGGGCGCCGCGCCGGATAGACAGCTTTATCATCGACGACCTTACGGGAGGATTTGGCTATTCACACGTCACCGTTGACACCGGCGAAGTGGATTTGCCCACGGGGAAACCGGTGATGGCTGAGGTCACCATCGGACAAACGGTGGAGCTAAAATTTCAAGACGAGTATGCCGGTCGAGCTTATGCGAAGATCCCCCTGTCGAAAACGGGGGTAGATGCAGAGGCATTTGTGGCCTGCGTTAAATCCAGGTTGGGTGAACAATATGATAACCTTGAAGCGCTGACCCTTGGCGAAATTGATGACCCGGCTAAACAGGTGTGTTCGAGCCTCGCTTCAGATTGCCTGCCTGAAACAGTGCGGCGAGAAATCGCCAAAGCGCGGCGGCTCGGGCTGCTGCGCCGGACTTCAGTAAGTGTTTATTCACATTCCAATGCACCTGTGACGAAGGTATTCATCAGTCCCAATGGATTCGCGGAGTATTATGGGGCCCCAAAGGGTGAAAAGCTGCGTGGGACCGATTTCCTGGTCGAACCCCGCCCGGTTGAAACTTCTGTAAAGGGCGTGGTGCGCAGGCATGGTTGGAAAGCAGTGTTGCTCCTGGGAGCCGCTGGGGCGCTGACTGCCGGGTGTGCGGGCTACTTTTACTTCAACTATCCGCTGAAAAATTATCATCGTAAATAAAAACCAGCGAAAAATAGTGTGTGCGGGGAGTAAGACCTGCACACACTATTTTATTAAGTATCTTCCCGACGACAAGAAGCCTGAAATGTGACTATCGATGTGACTGCCATTTGGCGTTCTGCGCCGAAGCATTGTCCCGGCAAACACTAATACCCCGCCGCCAATCGTGCTCTGCCCGCGGTCATCTTTGGGATTGTTGGTAAAGTGGGCGAAATCAATGGACGAAGAAAGGCCCTGCCGCGAACCTTCGAACGCGTGCATCCCAAAGATCACCGTGAGAAGCGCTAGTGGCAAGAGATGCTCAAAAAGGCCAAAAAAGGTTTCAAGCAGTTTGCATCAAGTCGAACCGGGTAAAAGCAACAAGACCTTGGATGTCTATGCATTCTATGACCCTGCTGTAGAGCAGCCCTGGCTATTGGCCGCTCCAGTTGCGCTCAAATGCGAGTGCATGCGCGCCATCTCCAAAGACCGCTGGCCAGGAGAGCAGATACGGCTGAGCGCGAAGCAGAGGGAAGGAGCCGATCGCCAATTCGTTCACAACCCGGAAAGTGTCCTGCGCTTGCCTGAACTGGCTCTCCTGGCCGGCTCGATTTTGAGTTTTCTTGCGGCGACTTTCCCGGCCCAGCCACCGGTTTTTGGGATCGTAAGCCCAAAAGAACGCCTGGTCGTTTTCGGCGGCAGCTCATGGGTAAGCTATTTCCGAAAGATGCCTATTTTCAGGGCAGCTTCGACAAAAGAACTCGGTGACAGCCCATTTGCCCAAAGGATGCCTGGCTCGCCGACCAAAAACCAATGCCGTCGTCTCCGTTGCGACGCCCCGAGTCAGGTTTTAGGCTCAATTTATAAGGTTCTGTGATCCTGAAATGATTTCCAGGCTGTTTCGAGTTCCGTTTTTAGCGGAATCTAAAGATAGACGGATCTGAGCAAATTTGAAAAATTAATTCTCTACCTCAACGGTTTTAGGGCTGATGAGCGGGGTGCTGCGGGTTGGCACGCCGGCGTGTTCGCATACCGCTTGCATGAACGCGGTAAAGAGGGGATGGGGTTTGTTTGGCCGGGATAGAAACTCGGGGTGAAATTGGGTGCCCAGCATAAAGGGGTGGCCAGCCAGCTCCGCGATTTCCACCAGGCGGTTGTCGGGGGAAACACCCGAAAAAATCATCCCCTTGGATTCTAGGAGAGCCCGGTAAGAATTATTTAATTCGAAACGGTGGCGGTGGCGTTCTTCCACCAGGGGCTGCTGGTAGGCCCGGGCAGCGATCGTATCGGGGATCAACCGGCAGGGATAAAGTCCAAGCCGCATTGTACCGCCCATATCAGTGATATCATGTTGTTCTGGCATCAGATCGATTACAGGATAGGGGGTGTTCCGGTCAAATTCGGTTGAATTGGCTTCTTCGCATTTCATGACATCCCGGGCAAAATCCACCACCATCAACTGCATCCCCAGACACAGGCCCAGGTAAGGCATTTGATGGGTTCTGGCATAATTGGCGGCCTGGATCTTACCTTCGATCCCGCGGCTGCCGAAACCACCCGGGACGACGATCCCATCCATATTTTTAATCGTCTCCCAATTTTTTCCTTTTTCGAGCTCGGCGGAATGGATCCAGTGAAGATCAATTTCCACGCCAAGGTGGAGCGCGGCGTGTTTGAGCGCTTCGCGTACACTCAAATATGCGTCGTGCAGCTCAACATACTTGCCGACCAGGGCGACCTTAACCGATGGTTTTGCCCGGCGGACCTCTTCGACCATCTGTTTCCATTCACTCCAATCCGGATGGCGGCGCTCTTCGAGGCCCAGGCGCTGTAATAAATATTCACCCACACCGGCCTGCTCGAGGAGGAGGGGGACTTCGTACAGTACGGGTGTGGTCACCATGGGAATAACCGCGCGTTTTTCCACATCACAGAATTGGGCGATTTTATCGCATAGCGAATCATCAATGGGATAATCCGACCGCGCGACGATCATATCGGGTGAAATACCGATCGAACGCAGCTCGCGGACGGAGTGTTGGGTGGGTTTGGTTTTTAGTTCGCTGGTTGCGCCGATGTAAGGCAGCCAGGTGACATGAATATAAAGCGTATTTTCTCGCCCCAGATCGCTGCGGATCTGGCGCAGGGCTTCCAAAAAAGGTAAACTTTCGATATCGCCTACAGTGCCACCCACTTCCACCAGCACAATTTCCGCGCCGGTAGCTTTGGCGACTGCCACCACGCGGCGTTTGATCTCATTGGTGATATGCGGGATCACCTGGATGGTGCCGCCCAGGTAGTCGCCCCGGCGTTCCTTACCGATCACCTCGGCATATACCTGGCCCGATGTGACGTTGCATACTTTGCTCAAGCGCACATCGATAAAGCGTTCGTAATGACCCAGGTCCAGGTCTGTTTCAGCGCCATCATCAAGGACAAAGACCTCCCCATGTTGGTAGGGACTCATCGTCCCTGGATCGACGTTGATGTAAGGATCAAGCTTTTGCACGGCTACTTTAAATCCCCGGTCTTTTAATAAACGTCCGACCGCGCCGGCGGTGACACCTTTTCCAACAGAACTGACAACGCCACCGGTGAAGAACAAATATTTGGTCGCCATGGGTGTTTTCCTCCTCTTTAATAAACGAATAAGGGAGGGCCGTTAATCGGCGCCTCCCTTTTGGGTTGTTACTCGGGTTCCCCTGGTTTACGCGGCAGGGTGGTGAGTGGGTTCTGCTCACACCGCCGGCGGATTAAGAGGTCGGTCTGATGGCTTCGAAACTTACGATGGTGATGCATCACCTCAGGTTTTACCTTCGGCTCGATAGGTTGAGCGGTGAGAAGGGTAAAAAACCGCAGCAAAGCTCTCCTTAGACCATCAGGACGTGCGAACTTTATTTTCCAGAGTGCGGGAGAGGATGTCTTCCTGCTCTCTGGACCCAAACTTACTACGTTTTTCTTTCTGTTGATTCTTGCGAACCTTAGCTTTTTCCATGGCTTCGCGCAGGGCAATTTCCATGAAGGTTGGATCGGCTTCTCCCTGGGGCTCTGAAGATGATGACAAAGCCAGCTCGCTAAAATCACCAGGATTTTCTTCACTGCGAGTACGACGCTTGCGCTTGTTTACAGGTTTTTCTCGCGGCGCAGATGGTTGTTGTTCCACGAAGTCATTGACTGGCACTTCTTTGACTGGAACTTCCTGCAAGGCTTTCAGGCTCAGCTTAATTTGCTTTTTCCGCCGGTTGACTTCCAACACCTGTGCTTCAACCTCATCGCCCTCATTGACGACTTCGGAAGGGGTGCGGACGTAGCCGTGGGCCATTTCACTGATGTGAATAAGGCCTGGGCGTTCTGCACCGATCTCGACGAAAGCGCCAAATTTCTCCAGGCGGACAACGGTACCTTTAACCACCATGCCAGATTTGATTTCACGCCATTCCAGATCGAGCGGTTTGATCATCGTCAATTCGTAATGATCTTCTTTAACCTTCCGCACCCAGACTTCAACACTCTGACCGACTTGCAAAACATCTTCGGCGCGTTTAATGGGCTGGTCCGCCGATGGATTTACCAACTGCGAAATGTGAACCAGGCCCAGTTTGTCCAGGCCAAGATCCACGATTGCACCAGCCAGCATGATCTTTTTAACCGTACCGGTAAAGTGCATTTTTTGTTTTATTTCACTGGAGCGGTCTTCTACTGCCACAACGCTCGATTCCATAGCGGGTCTCTCCCTAATTCAGTTTACATACAAAAGGAGATTATACCCACTGCCTTGTAATATGTCAATTGGAACTGCCCACCAAGTTTGAGACAAACGGCAAAGAATATGACAAACGTCCTATTGTTTTGATTCTCCGAGGGTGACTTTAATTTGCAATGAAGTCGAATTGCGGCTGACGTTCAGGGAAATGGTCTGGCCGGATGTGTAATTAAACAAGGTATTCATGTAAGGATGGGACCCATCCAACGCTATCGTGCCGATCTGGGTGATGATATCGCCGCGGTGGATCCCGGCTTTTTCGGCTGGGCTGCCTGGATCGACGCGGGTGACATACACCCCCCATTGGACGGGTAAGTTATACGCACTGGCAATATCCGGGTCGATCGCCTGCAGGCTGATGCCTAAGTACGGCCTGGATATGTAGCCCTTGGTGATGATCTGGGAAGACACAACCTGGACGGTATTGGCTGGAATGGCGAAACCCAGGCCTTCAGCCACATCTCCGCTGCTGTTGGTGTTGCGCACGATTAAGGTATTGATGCCGATCACACTGCCGGTGAGATCGACCAGGGGTCCCCCAGAATTGCCGTGATTAATCGCCGCATCAGTCTGGATCATGCCTTCCAACTGGTAACCATTACCGGTGTCTAAGCTTCTGCCGGTGGCGCTAATCACCCCTACCGTGACCGTGTTTTTAAAATCGCCTAACGGAGAACCGATGGCAATGGCGGTTTCTCCAGGCTTGAGGGTGTCGGAATTGGCCAGGGCGGCCACACCCGGCATTTTACCGCCGATTTGCAGGACAGCCAGGTCCGAATATTGATCTGCGCCCACCACATGCGCTGTCAGCGATTGACCATCCGCCAGGATGACATTCACCTCGGACGCACCTTCGATGACATGGTTGTTGGTCAGGATGTAACCCTTATCGGAAATAATCACGCCGCTGCCGCTGGCTTGCTGGTCGCTGGCCAGTCCAAAAGGGGTAAACTGGCCCGACAGTGTGGAGACGATGGTGACCACGGCTGGGCCAACTTTTTCGACTGCGCGGGTTATATCCGTTTGAATGTCTGTACTGGAAAGTTGGACGACCTGAGTAGAGGGTCCTGGGATCGCCCCGGATGGCAGCCCCGTGGTATTTTGGACAACAGGCGTAGGTAGGCTGACAATGGATTGGCGGGTGGCCGAATAAACGGCCAAACCACCGGCAAAAGCGCCAATCAAACCTATGACGCCGGCCACAGCGATCACGAACAAAACATACAAGATCCTCTTCCAAGACATTATAAATTCTCCGAATGAGCCAGACTAACTTCTGCGGCGCCCACCCCCGCCAATCAGGGTCACATAGTACAGCACTTGCATCACCGAGGTGGCCAGTGCGGCGACATAAGTCATGGCAGCCGCATTCAACACGGCATTAACCCCATGTTGTTCTTTCTCGCCAAAGATAATCCCGGCATTGCTCAACATTTGCTTGGCGCGCGCCGAGGCATTTAATTCGACAGGGATGGTTGCCAGGGCAAAGACCGCGCCCGCCGCAAACGCCAGGATGCCCACCCAGGCCAAACCCGTCCAATTAATTAACATGCCGACCAGGATAAAGATCCATCCGAGGGTCGAGCCGATATTGACCACAGGCGCCATGGCCGCGCGCAGCCGCAAGGGGAAATAGCCTTCCTGGTCTTGCAGGGCATGGCCCAGTTCGTGGGCGGCTACGGCCACCGAGGCCACTGAGGCCCCGTTGGCCACTTCCGGAGAGAGATAGAGCGTTTTATCGCGGGGATCATAATGATCGCTTAGACGCCCGTTTGCGGCGGCAATTTGAACGTGGTTAAGGCCGTTATATTGTGCCAAACGCCGGGCTGCGTCTGCGCCCGAAAAGCGGGTTGGCACCTGGCTCCATTTTTTGTAGGTTGAATTGACCAGCCACTGGGCGATCAGCATTAACAGGATGGCTGGAAGCATGTAGACGAGATAATTCACGTTATATAAGAAGGGCAGGAAACCCATAGTTCACCTCATTTTTCATCAATCGGACTGTTTTTATAAACAGGTCCTTTCTAATATTTAGGTTCTCCTGGATTTACTGTGGAATGGTCCGCATTTTGGGGCGTGAGCGCGTGGTCGCGCGCTCACGCCCCAAAATGCGGGGATTCACCACGGCAATTCCTAAAGACCCAATATTTATACCTTATTCTTGTAAGAATAGCGTTTGAATGGAATCCAGTGGTGTTGGACCGGTATAAACCAGGACATAATTTTTTAACTGCTTTACTCCATCATTATTAAACGCTCGCATGATTAAAGCGGGATTGGAAATGGATGACAGTCTGATGAATAAAGTTAGCACAGAAGGGGGTAGACGGTTGAACCGGTCTTAATCGGGCGAGAGAATTTCCGGAAGATCCTTTAACCTGGCAATGGTCGGGTAAGGGTTTTGGGCCACCGGTGATTCCTGGACCAGGATCGGGTTAAAACCAAGCGAAGTGGCCGCGAGTAAGTTTTTAGGTGAATCGTCGATCAACACACAGTGGTGGACCTCGGTTTCACCCACCAATCGAAGCGCGGTAGAGAAGGCGCCGGATTGAGGCTTACAAAATGGAGCGATCGCGCGAATATCCACAATTTGTTCAAAGATATTGTCCAACCCGACCGCGCGCAGCACCCGCAACGCATGCTGTGTATCGGCATTCGTCAAAATTATTTTCTTTTGTGGATAAGACAGGAGCATTTCACGTAAAGCGTCATCCGGGTGAAGCAAGTCCTGAACTGGCACATCGTGCACATAGGCTAGAAAATCGGCTTCGTCGATCGCGCGGGTCGCCTGCAGCCCACGCATTGTGGTTCCATAGGTCTGGAAAAGGTTCTGCCGGATTAACGACACTTGCTCCTGCGGGTATTGCAAGCGCTCGACCATATAGCGATCGATGCGCTGGCGGATGAGTCCCCAGACACCCGACGAAGCCGGGTAGATGGTGTCATCCAGGTCAATGAAGAGGGTGGTGATAGAAGCATATCGGTTCATCAGGTTGGTTCCGGTTGGGAGAAGTATACCGTTCGGGAGGATTAAATGCAAATCGTGGAGGTTTTGTCTAATGGAGTAGCCCAAGCCGGGATAGCCAGCGAAGGATCCCGGTTGATATAGGAGGATCCTTCACCCCCAGCCGCAACGCCTCCACGGGTTCCAGGATGACATTTTGTAATCAAAAGGAAAAGCAAAAATGATCGAAAACCCGCCGATTTTTCAAGGTAAACGGTTATAATGGGTCGGGAGTAATGCCAGTGACTATCCACCTACTTTCAGATGAAGTTGCATCCCAAATCGCGGCAGGCGAGGTTATTGAACGGCCCGCCTCCGCGGTTAAAGAGCTGCTCGAAAATGCGTTGGATGCTGGCGCGGATCAGATCCAGATCACCATTGAAGGCGCCGGAAAACAGCTCATTGAAGTGGCGGATAATGGGTCAGGCATTCCTGCCGGTGAGCTGGCGCTGGCCGTTTCAAGGCATGCCACCAGTAAGTTGCGCACGGCGGAAGATCTGTTCCAAATCAACACATTGGGCTTTCGCGGAGAAGCCCTGTCTTCCATCGGGTCAGTTTCCCGGTTGACGATCACCTCCCGACCAACGCAAGCAGAGCTGGGTGCGCGCCTGCGGGTGGATGGGGGTCACGTGTACGCCTTGGAGCAGGTTGGCGCCCCAGCCGGCACGCTGGCGCGGGTCGAGTCGCTTTTTTATTCTGTTCCGGCCCGCTTGAAATTTCTAAAACAAGATAATACCGAACGCCAGGCCATCGATGCGTTGGTCACACGCTATGCTTTAGCCTATCCAAAGGTCCGCCTGCGGATGACACTGGAGGGGAAGCCTGGGTTGCAGACCAGTGGAAATGGGAGCCGGCGGGAGATCCTTTCCGCGCTTTATGGAGTGGATACCGCCAGGCAGATGCTGGAAGTCACCTTCGCGGATAACGATATCCATGTGTCCGGGTATATCAGCCCGGTCTCATTGACCCGCTCGAACCGGCGTGAAATCACTTTTTTCGTCAATGGGCGCTGGGTGCAAGATGTGCCCTTGATGACAGCGCTGCTCCAGGCTTACCACACTTTGCTGATGGTGGGGCGTTATCCTTTAGCCGTGTTGTTGATTGACCTGTTGCCCGAATCGATCGATGTGAATGTCCATCCGGCCAAGGCTGAAGTGCGCTTCCACCACCCCGACCTCATTTTTAGCAGCGTCCAGCGAGCCATCCGCCGGGCATTGCTGGCGGCTATGCCTGTGCCGGGTCTCTACCTTGAACCAAGGTGGGGGAGTGGCGCACAGCAGACCGGGGTCGATCCGGCTTGGGCGATGTCGGCTGAAATAAATGCCCGGCCATGGCCGCCTCCGGTTGCTCCGGTGGAGGGTGCGCCAGAAACTGGCGTGCCACAAAATGGCGGATCCGGTACCGATCAGGGTGTCAACCTGGGCCAGATCGCAGGCCAGGCGCCCGGCTTGCAGCCTGATTTACAGGTTCACCGGCTGCCGCTGCTGCGCCTGTTGGGGCAGGTCGGTACGACTTACCTGGTGGCAGAGGGGCCAGATGGCTTATATCTGATTGACCAACACGCGGCACACGAGCGGGTTTTATTTGAGCGTTTTATGGCCTCTGCCAGGGCTACGGCTGGGCGCTCACTGCCCGCTCAAACTTTGTTAGAACCGGCTGCCATCACGTTAACCCCCAATGCGGCCGGGTTACTGAATGCTCAACTGCCGGCGCTGGAACGGTGGGGTTTCCATGTCGAGCCATTTGGCCCGAACACTTTTCTGGTCAGGGCGATCCCTGCCATCATTCTGGGGAGCGACCCGGCGGCGGCTTTACGCGTGCTGGTAGAAGACTTTGAGGAAGATGAAACACCGCTGCAATCCGAGATTGAGGCGAAGATGATCGCCCGGATATGTAAACGGGTCGCGGTAAAGGCGGGCCAGGTGTTATCGCTTGAGGAACAGAGGGCATTATTAACCGACCTTGAAGCCTGTGCTTCACCCCGTACATGCCCCCACGGACGGCCGACGATGATCCATTTACCAGCCGATTTATTAGAACGGCAGTTTGGACGCCGCGGTGCTCGGTAGAGGAACGAAGTGAAGTGATGAAGGCTATCTGGCTGGAAAACCAAACGATTCGATACCGGGATGATTGTCCCGTTCCGCGGCCTGCTGTGGGAGAGGCATTAATTAAAATTCGCCTGGCGGGGATCTGTGGTACCGACCTGGAAATGTGTCGCGGCTATTATCCCTTCACGGGGATTCCCGGGCATGAATTTGTGGGGGATGTGGTGGCGGCGCCAGGCGCGCTCGAATGGGTGGGCCAGCGTGTGACGGGTGAAATAACCATCGCATGTGGGACGTGCGCGTTATGCCGGATCGGTAAACCCAAGCATTGTCTTAACAGCCGTACTTTGGGGATGCGTGATTACCCCGGGGTGTTCGCCGAAACCATCGTTTTGCCGGTCGTCAATCTACACGCGGTACCTGCCGGGGTGACGGATGAACAGGCCGTGTTTACCGAACCTCTGGCGGCAGCGCTGGAAATTCAAGAGCAGGTATCCATCCACCCTGACAGCCGGGTGTTGGTCATTGGCGCGGGCCGGTTAGGGCTGTTGGTTTCCAGGTGTCTGGGGCTGACTGGCTGCCATCTATCCGTGGTTGCCAGGCAGCCGCGCGCGTGTGAGATTTTAACCCAATGGGGCATCCAGACCGTAGACGCATCCCGGGTTTTGCCAGCATCCGCGGATGTGGTGGTTGAGGCGACCGGAGCGGCGGATGGTTTCGACCTGGCGGCTAGCGCTGTGAAACCGACGGGCACGCTGGTGATGAAGAGCACATTTAAAGGCGAGGTTTCGGTTAATTTCTCCCCGTTGGTGGTCAACGAAGTCACCCTGGTCGGATCGCGCTGTGGGCCGTTCGAACCTGCATTGCGGCTATTGGAGAAACACCTGGTTGATCCTGCTTTGTTAATAGACGCCAGTTATCCCCTGGAAAAGGGGGAGCAAGCCTTTGCGCACGCTGCCAGGCCAGGAATGCTGAAAGTATTGATCAAGCCGTAAGCCCGATCAGGACGTTTTAAGACCGGGAAGATAAATCCTAAAAGTGGAACCCTGACCCACCAGGCTGTGAACTTCGATCCGCCCCCGGTGCGCTTCGATGATTTTCTTGCAAATGGATAGCCCCAGGCCAGTTCCCGGGGTGGTATTTTCTGTGCCGCTGGCGCGGAAGAATTTTTCAAACAGATGGGGGATTTCATTTTCCGGGATGCCAATGCCTGTGTCTTCGATCGAGAGATTGATTTCTCGATTAGCCGTTCCCGCTCGGAAGGTAATGGAGCCACCTGGCCGGTTATATTTAATCGCATTACTGATCAGGTTGAGTAATACTTGTTTGAGTTTATCCCGATCGGCTTCGATCTTGGTTAAGTTGGGTGACCTCTCGATCCGGATGGATAGGTTGTTTTCAGCAGCTTTAGTTTCGCACAGGTTGACACATTCCTCAATCAGCGACAGGATGTCGAAAACCGATTTTTGAAATGCGGCCCGGCCCGATTCGAGGCGGGCCAGGTCGAGGAAGGAGGTTGCCATTGAGTTCAACCGCTGCACCTCAGAATTTACCATCGCCGCCAGTTTGGCGCGCTGTTCTTCGGATATGTCGGGCTTCACCAAAAGGTAAGCGATCGCGGCGAGGGAAGAAAGCGGCGTGCGCAGCTCGTGCACTATTTCCGCGATCAGGTCCGATTGATGAAACAGGCGTGAATTCTGAATAGCCACGGCGGCTTGAGCGCCTAAGATGGTCATCACTTCCTGGTCTTCAGGGGAGAATTCTCCATCCAGCTTATTAAGCACCTCCAGGACGCCGATTATTTTATCTTTGGTGATTAAGGGGATGCCCATCAAAGACGATGTTGAAAAGCGGGTTACGTTATCCACACTTTCATAATGGCGCAGGTCGTTTTGTACATTATTGGCAATGACGGGCTGCCGGTGCTCGATCACCCAGCCGGCCAGGCTGCCTTGACTGGGGATGGCCATGCCGCGCATGATGGGCAGTTCATCTAGGGTGGTGGAGGTTTGGAAATACAACTGCTGGCTGGCTTCATCTACCAGGAGAATCGAAGCGGCTTCGGCGCCACTTAATTCAGCCGCCACGGAGACAATATTCGACAATAACGTATCTAAATCGAGGGTGGAAGCCAGGTCCCTGGATATTTCGATCAGGCGTTGGTATCGATGTATGAGATTATGAGTTGGGGTAGGATCAACCGTCATTTTTTCCGCAGATGTTGTTCCAATAAATCGGCCACCTTACCGATCTCCTGGGCGGTCAAGCTGGTGGGCTGAACAAGGATCATGGGGGTGGTGCGCAGGGCAGCCTGGTAGGCCAGCTCGGGGGCCGGCGATATGACCTGGCTGACCGGTTGTCCTAATGCTTCTTGCACCTGGGTCCAGGAAAGTTGAATATCGGATCGGACACGGTTGATCAAAACAATCGTCATTAATCGAGACTTCCCAAATCCCTTATCATACAGATCCTCGAGTAAAGCCTTGGTACGCATGACAGTGATCGGATTAGGCTCAACCACGATTACGGCTTCGTTGGATAATGCTAAAACTTTATCGATACCCGGGAAAAAGTTGATGCCAATATCCAGAATGACCATGGATGACATCAATGAAAGCTGTTTGATCAAAGCTTCGATTTGGGGGATGGACTGGATATCGTTGACATCATTCAAACGGTAAGATGAAAGCAGGATTTGCAGCCCCGATCCGTGGGCCTGGATCTCTTTATCGATGGCCGCGGGATTAATTTCACCTGGTTTTAAATGCAGCAGGTGGTTAATGTTTTCAGGTTTGTTAAAGCCAAGTTCTAAGCCCCAATTACCCTGACCAGGGTGCAGCTCGACCGCAACGATTCTGGATTTGGTTTTTTGAGCCAGGTAGATCCCCGTATTGAGGGCCAGTGTGGAGACCCCTGTTCCCCCTTTGGAGGATAGAAAAGCCACGATTTGCCCCCGTTCACCCAGGGGACCGGTGACTCTGGCACGGCTGGTGCGTCCCAGCAAGACTTTAATGTGAGCGGTTAATTCCGCCGGGTGGGTGGGTTTGGTTAAATAATCATCTACCCCGGCTTCATAACCGGTGACCTTGTCGTCGACCTGGCCTTTGGCGGTAAACATCAGGATGGGCGTGCTGGCTGTGGACGGCTCGGCGCGAAGTTTACGCGCGACCTCGTAGCCATCCATATCTGGCATCATCACATCCAACAAGATTAAATCTGGCTGCTCCGCTTTTGCACTTTCAAGCGCTTGAGCACCATTATTTGCAGCGAGGATCTCGTACCCCTGGCGTTGTAACGCCAGACCTACCAAACGCAATGTTTCCAGGTCGTCATCGACGATCAAGATTCTTTCAGCCATAGCTATCTTCTCCCAGGATTATCGTACTCTGTCAGTCTAGCACAATGCCGGTTTACTCGCAAGTATTTATCGCCCCATTTAAACTAGAAATGTAACTTCTCGATAATTGGGAGAAGCGGGGTGTTTTGGGTGGGCGAAACCCACCCAAAACACCCCGCACCCCTCTTTATTGAGAGGTTTCGTGGATCGGTTATAATTTCGTTACTACTTAGCACGAGTGCCTTAGGCAGTGTCAAAATGATGATAATGCTCGACGAGAAACTACTTTCTAAAATTGCCGATGACTGCCAGTTGTCTCAAGCGGCGCCAATTGTGGTCGGGGTTTCGGGCGGCGCGGACAGCCTGTGTCTGTTAGCTATTCTGCATCAATTGGGTTTTCCACTCATTGCGGCGCACTTCAACCATCAATTAAGAGATGACGCGCTGGGGGATGAGCTATTTGTGGCTGAAATCGCAAAAAAATTTGGCATTCCATTGCTCACAGGCCGGGGCCCGGTTGGCGATTATGCCAATCTCCATCACCAGTCGATCGAGGAGGCTGCCCGGACCTTGCGCTATCTCTTTCTATTTAACATAGCCCAGGAACATCACGCACAGGCTGTGGCGGTGGGTCACACAGCAGACGATCAGGTGGAAACGGTTTTAATGCATTTTCTGCGGGGATCGGGTCTCAAGGGTCTTAAGGGTATGGATGTCCGCGTGATCAACCCTGCCTGGCGTTCGACCATTCCTTTGGTCAGGCCTTTGTTGGGCATTTGGCACGCGGAAACCCTGGCGATATGCGCGAGTGAGGGGTTAAATCCTGTCACCGATCAGACCAATTCCGATGTGGCCTACCAGCGTAATCGCTTGCGTCACGAGCTGATCCCTTACCTGGAGCGTTATAACCCCAAATTGCGGGAGACGATCTGGCGGACTGCGCTCACCCTGGGCGGCGATTATGCCCTGATCGACCAGGCGGCCAAGGAAGCCTGGCAAGAGGTGATCCTTTTAAATGATGCCAATGGGATCGTGATGCGCCGGACCCAGTACTTGAACGCCCCCGTTTCGATTCAACGCCAACTATTGAGAAAAGCGATTGAGACCCTGCGTTCTCTCAAGAATATTGATCTGGATACGGTAGAACGCGCCCGGGCTTTTATTCTGTCTCCATCCCGCTCGAGACGGACCGATCTGGCGGCGCGTCTAACCCTCACCGTCGCCCAAGACCAGGTTTTTATCGTTCCATGGGGACGGCGGCTTCCGGGGGTGAGCGGTCCTGCCATGCCAGGTTCACAGCCCATCAAGCTGCCCTTACCCGGGAAAATCGATCTGAGTGAGGGATGGTGGATTGAGGCAGCTTTGTCTCCCGGTCTTGACGCGGCTGGTATTCTGGACGCTTCAGGCATCCATTCCGATCCGGATGAAGCTGTCCTGGATTATGCCTCTTTGTCCTTTCCATTGGTTGTGCGCGGCCGGCAAGCGGGGGATCGCTGGCAGCCTTATGGCATGCTCCACGGCGTCCAGAAGTTGTCCGATTTTTTTATCAATGAAAAAATACAGGCCAGCCTTCGAGATGGCTGGCCTTTGATCTGTTCGGGGGATGAAATTGTGTGGGTGGCCGGATACCGCATCGGGCATCCCTTCAGAGTCACACCGCAAACCAAGCAGGTATTAAGGCTTCGCCTGAGCCGCGAGTTGTCTTAACTTCATACTGACTTCCCGCCATTGTATTTTGGATATCCCCAGTTTTTGGCGAATTTTTTCGGCTTCCAACTCGGCTGACCAGTCCGAGAGGGCACAGGTCCAGCGGCACATGTCAAAAGACAGGTGCTTATCGAGACCGGCGGCATTGCTCAGGTCCTCTAATAAGTATTCGAGGCGACGTTGGGACCACGGGAAAATCGTCTCCACTGGTTGGTATTGGGCGAGGTATTCCAGATAAGCCGCGATCCATTCTTTGGGTAGGGTGATTTTCCGCTCTTTATACCGGTTACGCTGGGTGGCGTAGCGCACAAACAGGATTGGGCCGTTGGCCGCATCGAGATCGATGTGGTTCTGGCTTAAACCAAGGCATTCTCCTTTTTTTAGGCCGGTATTAAGCAGGAGAGAGACCAGGATATATGGCCGTGCGTCCGGTTTTTTCGCCTGGCGCAGCTCATTGGCGGTCAGCATGACGCGTTTGACTTCATCGGGGGTTAACACAGTTGGCAGGGGGCTGAGCACGGATTGCTGCAGGACTTTTTCAGCGGGGTCCACCATCAGCACTGCGCCTTGATGTAACCAACGGAAAAATGCCTTAATTGAAGTGATCCGGCGCGCAAGACTTTTTGGGCTGCAAGGCACGCCTCGTTTGGTCTCCAGCCAGGTCAGGAAATGGTTTAAATCCTGGGTGGAGATAGACCCCAACGTGCGATCAGGGATAAGATAATTGGCTAACAGATTGACATCAGCGGTGAAGGCTTTTACGGTGTGGATTGAACGGCCCTGATCATTCAAATAATATTCCCAGGCCTTGAGGGCTGGCGGCAGCGTGGTTGACTGGGTAATATGAGCGGTTGACATAGACGAAGTATCAGTTGGCATAGCGGTTCCTGAACGGATGCGTATAGTCAGAATTAAGTATAGTTTAACGCAGTCCCTTTATTCTGTCCAGCCAATTTACCGAAATAATAATGTTTTCCCGTAATTTCTCAGTCGCGAGCTGATATTTCCAAATTTAAGGTGTTTGCGGATACGAAGTACCCGCAAACACCTTAAATTTGGAAATCTTTTCTTTATTGCCCCGTGATAGTTTTCTGGATGGCATCTCGGATGCCAGGCAGGTTGGGGATCAGGACCATGGCGCCTTCGGTGGTAATCCAGTCGGAGGACAGGTTATAACCGATCGAAAAATGCCTGATTTTAGATGAATCGGTGAGGTTGGGGGCAAGCGGAAGCAGGGGCAGCACATCCGTCAGGGTCATATCTGTGTCAAAAATATTTTTGAACTGCGCATAAAGCTGCGGGGCTTTGGTGATCCCATCCAGGCTCATTATCTTACTGAAGATAGCCTGTAAAACTTCGACGGCGCGCCGACCCCGGTCGATGTCGCTGGTGGAATAGCGGGCACGAATATACCATAAAGCCAGCTTGGAATTCATGTGAACGATGCCAGGCCCAATGCTGCACCATTTCGTATAAATGCCTGGGATATCACACTTGTCTGATAGATTTTGAGCGGTATACACATCGACCCCACCCAAATAATCAATAATGGAAGAAAAACCTGAGAAAGTGGTCATTATATAATGATCGGGCTTGATGCCGAAATTATACACAAACATGTCCTGAGTCATTTGAAAGCCGCCGTGAGCCTGGGCAGTGTTGATGCGCTGCATCTGCCAGCCAGGGATATTGACATACAGGTCGCGTGGAAAGGTGATCAGACTGACCGTGCCGTCTTTGGTATTGATTGACGCGAGGATGATGGTATCGGTACGGAAACCTGAATCGGGGCGGTAATCGGAGCCGAAAACGAGGATATTGACCAGTCCATCCGGCAATTTGAGCATTTGTGCGCCGGGTTGTGGCGTGATCGGGACATCGACCGGAGTCTCGCCGATCACTGGCGTGGCTGTCGCCGGTACAGTTGTTGCGGTGGCCAGGGGCGCCAGAAAAGTCTGGGTCGGTAGTAAGGGTAAAAATGGGGTTGGGGTAGCGGTTGAATTCGGATCAGCCGTAACCAGATTCCACGTCACACCCGATTGAGTCGGGACTAACGCAGCCTGGTTGACCTGGGATGGCATGTTGCAGCCAAACAAGAGAGCGATGAGCACAAACAGGGATGGGATTATACGTTTGGTCATTGGATCATTTTTTTCGTTATGGTTTTCTAAGGCTTCGGTGAGGCGGTCATGGTAATGGTTGAAATAGAAATATGGGTCGATTCTGCCATAGCAGAGGGTGTGACCGTATCAGGGTTAAGTGTGCTGCTGATAATTGGCGCCGGTTCTGGTGTATTCGTAATGACAAGGGTTGCAAGGAAAGTGCTAGTTTCCGAAGGAGATACCGCCAAAGTCACGTTGAACGAAGGCATTGAGGTGCGTGTGCGGGTTGGGGTAGGGGGTGAGACGGTATTTGCAAAGGGGACGTATAGGTTCTGGCCATGCACCAGGATGGTTGAAGACCCCATGCAGTTAGCTACCTGGAGGTCAGCCGGGGTGACGTTGTACACTTTGCTGAAGCGGACCAGGGTATCACCCCGTTGAATCACATAAGTGACCCAGCCTTTAGGTGGGTGGCAGTTATGATCCAGGGTGACCTGGGTGAGGG
>Ga0066793_10000348_pt1 | contig 17573 bp, 9 predicted proteins | sample PersoiDNA2013189_FD_83876 | JGI IMG/M metagenome (GOLD analysis project Ga0066793, IMG submission 83876) | Permafrost soil microbial communities from the Arctic, to analyse light accelerated degradation of dissolved organic matter (DOM) -... | ecosystem: Environmental > Terrestrial > Soil >... | reverse complement strand
GGCCAGTTGCGGCAGAAAATCGTCTGGTGTATGGACCTCGCGCATGCCCTTGCCGCCGCCGCCCGCCGAGGCTTTGATGAGCAGGGGAAAGCCGATATGCTGTGCCTCGCGCTGCAAGATCTCATCGTCCTGGCTCTCGCCATTGTAGCCGGGGACCGTCGGCGCGCCCACCGCTTGCGCCAGCGCCTTGGCGGCGATCTTCGAACCCATCAAGCGCATCGCGGCGGCAGGTGGACCGATGAAAACGATGCTTGCCCGTTCGCAAGCCTCGACGAACTCAGCATTTTCGGAGAGGAAGCCGTAGCCGGGATGAAGCGCCTCCGCGCCGCTGCGCCTGGCAACAGCGAGTATCTTATCGATATCCAGATAGCTCTGCGCGGCTGGCGCGGGACCGATAAAATACGCCTCGTCGGCTTCGCGCACATGGCTCGCGAAGCGGCCCGCCTCTGAATAGACAGCGACGGTGCGGATGCCCATCTCGCGGCATGTCGCCATAATACGCACGGCGATCTCGCCCCGGTTGGCGATAAGAACTTTTTTAAACATACGGTCTTCCTACACTGTTCCCTCGTTGTCAGCAGCGTTCCACGCGGGGGCGCGTTTCTCCAGGAAGGCGCGCAGCCCCTCCTGGCCCTCCTCGCTTACACGCAGGCGAGCGATCGTCGCGGCGGTATATTGGCGCGCCTGCTCGTAGCTCATCTGCCCTACATTCATTGCCAGCGCCTTGCTGACGCGGATAGCCTGGGGCGCGCTGGTGAGCAGCTCGTTCAGCGCTTTCTGTACCGCATCGTCGAGATGTTCACGTGGCACAACGGCGTGGACGAGACCGAGGCGCTGAGCCCGTTCGGCGCTGAAGCGTTCGCCTGTGACAAACAACGCGCGCGCCGCCGTCTCGCCGATCTTGCGAATGGCGTAGGGCGAGATCACGGCGGGTACGATGCCAAGCTTGACCTCGCTGAAGGCAAAGCGCGCGCTATCACCCGCGATCACGATATCGCAGACGGAGACCAGCCCGACGCCGCCACCCAGCGCCAGACCGTTCACACGCGCCAGTACCGGACAAGGAAAGGTATTAATCGTAGACAGCATATCGGTCAGACGGAGCGCGTCCTCCAGGTTTTGCTGCTCGCTGTAGTTCGCGGCTTCTTGCATCATACCAATATCGGCTCCCGCGCAAAACGAAGCGCCCTCACCTGTCAGAACGATGCCGTGCAGGTGTTCGTCCTCGCGCAAAGTCGTAAACGCCTCCGTCAGCTCCTGAATCATCTGCGTATTGAACGCGTTATGCACCTCTGGACGGCGCAATGTGACCGTCGCGATGCGGTCTTGAAAGCCGTATTTGACTGAGATCTGTGTTTCCATATGTGTGCCTTTCAAAATAAGGGATCGCTCTTTTGGTCAGGTTACATTCGGAAAACACCGAATGGTGTATCAGGCATGGGAGCATTCAACGACGCGGCAATGCCCAGGGCCAGGACGGTGCGTGTATCGCGTGGATCAATGATGCCATCGTCCCACAGGCGTGCGGTACTGTAGTACGGGTTGCCCTCTTTCTCATATTTATCGAGCGTTGGCTGCATAAACGCCGCCTCTTCCTCCGGCGTCATCGACTGGCCGCGCGCCGCCAGATTCTCCTGGCGTACTGTTGCCAGGACCATCGCCGCCTGCTGACCGCCCATCACCGAGATGCGCGCGTTCGGCCACATCCACAACTGGCGCGGCGAGTACGCCCGACCACTCATGCCGTAATTGCCAGCGCCGAACGAGCCGCCAATAATCACTGTGAAGCGCGGCACCGGCACGTTGGAGACGGCCATTACCATCTTCGCGCCGTCTTTGGCAATGCCACCGTTCTCATACTGGCGGCCAACCATAAAGCCGGTAATATTCTGCAAAAAGATCAGCGGCGTCTGGCGTTGTCCGCACAGCTCGATAAAATGCGTCACCTTTAGCGCGCTCTCAGAGAACAGGATGCCGTTATTGGCGACGATGCCGACCGGATAGCCCATCAGGCGGGCAAAGCCGCAGACGACGGTGGTACCGTAGAGTTCTTTAAATTCGTGGAAGTCGCTTCTATCGACCAGACGGGCGATGATTTCGCGCACATCGTAGCTCCTGCGCCCATCCTGGGGTACAATGCCGAGCAGATCATTGGCATCGTAGCGCGGCGGCTCTGGCGGGCGAATATCCCACGGAACGTAGGTGCGGCGATTGAGGTGAGAGACGATACTGCGGCAGATTGCCAGCGCGTGCTCGTCGTTCAAGGCATAGTGATCGGTCACGCCGGATATGCGGCTATGCACATCGGCACCGCCCAGATCTTCGGCGCTGACCTCCTCGCCCGTCGCTGCCTTGACCAGCGGAGGGCCGCCCAGGAAGATCGTGCCGTTGCCGCGCACAATCACCGTCTCGTCGCTCATGGCGGGCACGTAAGCTCCTCCAGCGGTGCAGGAGCCCATAACCGCCGCGATCTGTGGAATGCGCTGGCTCGACATGCGCGCCTGGTTGTAGAAGATGCGTCCGAAGTGGTCGCGGTCGGGAAAAACGTCGGCCTGCAGTGGCAGAAACGCGCCTCCGGAATCGACCAGATAGATGCAGGGCAGGTGGTTCTGTTCCGCGATCTCCTGCGCCCGCAGATGCTTCTTCACCGTCATCGGGTAGTATGTTCCGCCCTTGACCGTGGCATCGTTCGCCACGATCATGCATTCCTGCCCCTCGACCAGTCCAATGCCGGTAACGATGCCTGCCGAGGGCGCGTCGTTCTTGTACATATCCCACGCCGCCAGCGGGCTGAACTCCAGAAAGGGCGTATCGGGATCGCATAACAGTTGAATGCGTTCGCGTGCTAAAAGCTTATTGCGTTTGCGGTGTTTAGCGATCGCGTCCTCGCCCCCACCCTGCTGGACCTGCTGAACGCGCTGATTGAGCTGAGCGAGCAATTGCTGAAAGTAGAGCGTATTTTCCTGGAATTCGGCACTGCTGCGGTCGATACGTGTTTCGATGATAGCCATAGTGATGATGGTCCTCTCAACGTCGGGAACGTCGGAATTCCCTGTGTGCATCATTGCTTGATGCAGGCAGCATAGCACTGAGTGAGATGGAGCGTCAAGTTAGAAGAGTTCTGCTCCTCTGTTTTGCTCTTGCAGCTTACGAATAACCTCTAGCCTGTCACCATCTCCGGGTTCATAATAGATAGCCTCTATAAGCTCTTCCATCTGTGCCAGAAGCGCCTGAATAGTGGCGCGCAGTTGCTGCTTCTGTATCTCCACTGCTTCGATTGCAAGCATAAATTCTCGAACAGCCTCTAATGTTGGGGGCACTTGAATGCGTTGCCGCGCATCCATCCAGCTCAGTTTTTGTAGCTCAGGATGGAGCTGCGAGAGATAGAGTTCCAGGTAATGTAAGAGTTCCGGCGCGTCAGGTGCTTCCAGGTAGGTCAGCGGCTGCCTGCGTAGTATAAGATGGCCTTCTTTTACTACAGGCCGCTCAGATATGGTGGTTTGTGGCTCACCGACAAGTTGAATATCTCCACGCGCTAAATAGCCCTGTATACTGCGAAATTGCTGCACTCTATCCTTCTCAATGGTCGTTGGTGTCGGCAAAGCAAACAGTTGCTTATATTGGGATTGGATTTCGTCAACAAGTGTTGCGACTTCTTGTTGTCTTTGTGCCGAGGCAATCTTAATCGGCAGGCGTTTCCAGACATCGGGATAGATGCGTCCCTCTCTGGTGCCTTCCAATCTATTGCTGGCGAGGAAGCGACGGATGAATTGGCTGTTGATGATGCCCAGGAGATAGCGTAGATCGAAAAGTTGTGCAACAGGTGCGAGGCTAGCATTGATGCCAGTGATTTGCCGTGACTCACGTAAAACCGTCTTAATGCCCTTTTCCTCTATCGCGCCCGTATCCTCCAGCGCCGCCCAGGGAACGACGACCTGGACGCTGTGATTGGCAAAGAGGTGCGCGCGATCATAGTAGCCGCCCGAGGTCTCACCCAGAAGCAGCTTTTCGGGCGTACGGAAAAGTGCGATGTGCCTGGGACGATAAATTTGAGCGCGATATTTTTCATAGGCTACGAAACGTGTACGGCGCAAATAGTAACTGTCGACATCATTCCCGATCACGCCCTCTTCCGTATATTCTTTCGGACGTACCTGCTCTATGGAAGGAGGAAGGAAAACATCGTCCAGGGTAAAAAATTTCTTTCTTCTATTGTCTACAATGGGATCGAGATGTTCTTTGCTTTGAGCTACAATACCCGTTCCCACATAGACAATTGCACATAAAGGGACAGCTTCTGTCGAAAAAAATTGATCAAGGGTATAATCATACCGCCAGCGGAAGAGTTGCCCGTTTGCGTCTAATTGAGTGATGGGAGGAAGCGTTTCGAAATGTTGGCAATCCGCCTGTAGATGCCGACGACGTATCACCTCGTCGCCTTCATCAGGTGAGCGTTGCTCAAGTGTTATGATAGTGTTCTCGATCGCTGCATCCTGAAAGAGGCGCGAGCCAGGGAAGAAGTCGAGCTGCAAGATATGGTGCTGGGCGCTGAGATGTTGCCTCAACCTCTCGGCATAGCCCTCGGTCTCGATGCCTTTTGAGACGATCAGGCCCATACGCCCGGTTCGGGGACGCAGAAATTGCAGATTGCGTTCGAAGAAGGGCACGAAGAGGTCCCAACGCTGGTGGAGAAAGTGGTAGACGCCGAAGTTGCGGATCGCGCTGCGGTAGAGCAGATTCTCCTCGCTCTCTCCCGCGCTGACATATGGCGGATTGCCCACGAGATAATCCAGACCCTGTTGCTGAGTGGTAAGAAGCAGGTCGGATGGCAGCACCTTCGCATCTTTAATGGTGACGATGGTTCGTTCATCTTCCGAGATAAAGCGTCCGCGCTGGTGCTGGAGCAGCGTCCAATCCTCTGTCGCCGTCCCATTGACCTGCGCGTTCACCTGCTCGGCCACCGTGGGTTCAAGCGCATCGGTGCAGTAGATGTGGAAGCGATTGATGCTACGGCAGAGCCGCCCCTGCTCATCGACGAGAAATGGGAGGCATTGGATGAGCAGGTTGATTTCTGCCAGATAACAGGCAAAGGGATTTAGATCGAAGCCGAGAAAGGTCTCGGTCAGTTGCTCAAGAGCGTACTGCGCTGTAATCTGGTTGGTCGCTACGAGTCTCTGGAGCAGCTTACTCTTGCGCGCGGCAGCCGCGACGAGAAACGTCCCGCTGCCACAGGAAAGGTCGCCCACTTTTTTGTCGAGGAATTGCCGCGCCTTCCGCTCATTGGTTTCGTCGCCAGTTGGGATGCCCAGCGCATCAAGCATGTAGTCGACCACCTGGGGTGGCGTATAGAACTGGCCTCGCTCGCTCCTCTCCTTGGCCTCGATATAGCCTTCATTATAGACGCGCCCTAGTACATCGGCGCTCAATCCGTGGAAGTTGTAGCGGTTAAGCAGGTCGAATAGGGCCAGGATGGTATACTCATCGAGCACGTACCAGTCGAAAAATTCGTGCTGACCGAAGAAGTTGTGGTAGACCGAGCTGGCGCGCTGATAGGCTTCAGTGAGTAAACGCTGGTAGGTATCTTTGATGCCTTCGAGCAACTCCTGACGATAGCGCTCATAGGTAGCGAAAGGCCCATCGGAGATGCGGCGCGAAGTCAGCGTGTGGTCTTCGCAGACACGAACAAAAAAGAGACGGACAAAGTGAATGTAGGCGGTTTGTAAGCAGAACTCATCTTCGGGAGCGCGGAAGATGCCGCGCACGCTTGTTTTCCAGGCGAGGTATGCCTGATTGGCCTTGATGCTCAGATCGTAGTCTTCGGCGAGCGCCTGCAGGTAGACATAGTGCAGCTGGAGCAGCATTTTTACCTGGTCCAGTCCGTTCATAGGCGGCAGCAGGCGTACTGAACGCGTTGGCTTCTTCTCTACCAGTGAGGTCTGGCTCAATTGATACTTTGTGAGAATCTCCTGGGCCTGCTGCAAATAGTCGCTCTCAAAGGCGGCTATATCACCATCGCTAAGATATTGCGCCGATAGACCTTGCAGGAGTGTGAGGATCTCCATTTTCAACTGACCATCGTCGTACATGTGAAATGCGGTACCAAACTGCCCGACCTTTTCGATCGCATCCTGTAAAGCTTCAGCGAAAGGTCGAGTATCGGTACTACTTATATGCGTACATAACTGTTGATGTTCTTCATAGCGTTGACGTAGCAGCGCAAATTGTGTGTGAATCGTTTCCCGCAGAGAACTCAGTACTTGCTTGATATGCTGTACAAGTGTTTCTACCTGTTGAGGGACCTGTAGAGAGGCGATCTGGAAATAGGCGTCATTGGACAGGTTGGCGCGAAAGACATCGGTCTGTTCCCAGCGTCGGGCATCGAGATAGTAAAAGATGATAGCCAGTGATTGCTGGAGCGAAGGATTGGCGTACAGGCGCATCTGAGCCGCTTCTCTCGTATCGATACCCTGTAGGAGTTGGGCCAGCTCGATCAGGCTGAGGGAGGCGAGTGGTTCGCGCCCGACCGCAAAATCGAAGAGGTGCCACTCGTCGCCATTGGTGAGAACGCCCAGATAGAGACCAGCCTGCGAGAGGTAGCGCTCAAGTTGTTCTGTTGGCGTCTCGTGTCCCCGGCGCACCGCGATAAGATTCCGGAGTGACGAACTCTTCGTCTCGATGATAGCTATTCTTCGCCTCTTCTGACTACGGAGCACCATATCATAGCGTTCCCGGCTCTCAAATTCGATCTGCGTCGGCTCGTACTGAAAGGCAGGCAGTATGTGATCGCGAATGAGCGTAGCTCGTAGCCCGAGTTCGTCGCCTGTATGTCTGACGGAAGGCTGAAAATAAGCAAGAGCGTCTTCTCCAGTTTGAGGATCGTGCCAGGAGGTATAGGCTTGAGATAAGCGCAATGCGAATGTTGCCAGATCGGTAAAGCGGGGCTGTTCACGAGCACTGGATGGTTGCTGCATAATACCTCTTCCTCAACTCTTCTCTATACCAGAGTTCTGGTGGCAGTATAAAGGCTTGCGCGGCATTGGTCAAGCGGGGAATCGAGTTTTCTTATTGACAAAGAAAACGCCATCGTGTATAGTAAATGCGTTGTCAATGAATAGTGTTCTACGCTCAATAGGGCCTGACACAATGTGCAATCTTCGGGTGTGGCCAAGCGGTAAGGCGACGGTCTTTGGATCCGTTATTCCCAGGTTCGAATCCTGGCACCCGAGCTTTTTTCTGCATATGCAGCGCGTCTCTATGCGTTTCCTATGCCTGCATAGCATATCCCCTGTATAGAGAAACAACAAAAAAGGTTTGTACATCTTATTATGAATACATACGCCACCGTAGTGCTTGCCGCAGGCAAGGGTACACGGATGCGCTCCAAATTGCCAAAGGTGCTGCACCGATTGGTCGGCCTGCCTCTTCTGGGGCATGTCCTCAAAGCGATCGAGGATATTCCCTCAACCTCTCCCTTTGCATCTTTTGTTGCACCTGTCTCAACCCATCCTCCCGTCGTGGTGCTTGGGCATGAGGCCGAACAGATAGAGGCGGCCTTCGGCGACCGCTGTCTGTATGCCATTCAACAGGAGCAATTGGGGACAGGGCACGCTGTCCTGGCGGCGCAATCAGTGGTCAACGCGCTTGATCCATTGCCGCAGACGATCCTGGTCTGCTACGGCGATACGCCACTGATCCGCAGTGAGATTCTGGCGCAGGTTCTGGTGGAGCACCTGGCACGGCACGCGACCGTTACCTTTCTCACCGCACAGGCACAACTTCCTTCCGATTACGGACGCGTGGTGCGCGATAGCGGCGGACGGGTACGCGAGATCGTCGAGGTGAAGCGCGCCAACGAAGAGCAACTGCGCATCAACGAGGTCAATTCGGGTGTGTACTGCTTTGATCGCGCCTGGCTCTGGCTCGTGCTGCAGAACCTGCCGCGCAACGCCTCCGGCGAGTACTACCTGACCGATCTTGTCGCGATTGCCGCCGCCCAGGAACAGACCATTGCGACGGTCAGTGGCACGCTTGACGAGACGATCGGCATCAATAATCGCGTGCAGCTAGCCGAGGCCGAGCAATTGCTGCGCCGTCGCATTCTGGAGCGCCATATGTACGCGGGCGTCACCATTGTTGATCCCGCGACTACGTATATCGAGAACGATGTGCAGATCGGCAGCGACACTACCATCCTGCCCGGTACAATGATTACAGGCAAGACCACCATCGGCTCCGACTGCCAGCTAGGTCCCGGCACCACGATCTATCATTCCGTGCTGGGGGACCGCTGCACAGTACGCAACTCGGTTGTGGAGGAGAGCGTACTCGAAGACGATGTGAGTATGGGGCCATTCAGCCACTGTCGCGGCGGAGCCCATCTCGCGCGCAGTGTGCGCATGGGCAATTTTGGTGAGGTCAAGAATTCGTATATCGGTGCTGAGACGGATATGCACCATTTTAGCTATCTCGGCGACGCGTCCGTTGGAGAGCGTGCAAATATCGCCGCCGGTACAATCACCTCGAACTACGATGGCAAGGAGAAACATCGTACAACCATCGGCGCAGACGCGTTTATTGGTTGTGATACAATTCTCGTTGCCCCTGTCACTGTTGGCGACTCTGCCTATACGGGTTCCGGGGCCGTTGTAACGAAAGATGTCCCGCCCGGAGCACTGGTCGTTGGCGTTCCCGCGCGCCTGTTGCGTATGCTACAGCCGCTCGACGATGCTGTCGCGACAGAGAGTAGCGAAAAGGAGTAGATGGTCCTTATGGACGGGCCTGGCTTAGCAAGTATAGCCGTTGGCTTAGACTTTCACACGCCACAGTTCGATGGGAGCGCGTGGCTGCAACTGATTGTTCTCATTGGAACACTGATTCTGTGTGGCGTAGCCTCAGCCGCTGAAACGGCGCTTACTTCGGTGAGCCGCATCAAATTGAAAAACCTGATAGAGGAGGGCGATCAGCGCGCCAGCGAGATCGAGCAGTTGCTGGCCGAACCCAATACGTTTCTATCGACCATCCTGGTGGTCAATAGCGTGGCAGTGATTGTTGCTTCCAGCATGACGACGGTACTGGCCCTACGCTTCTCGGAGTCCTGGGGTGAACTGGTTGCGACTATTCTGATCTCCCTGGTCGTCTTGATCTTCTGCGAGATCACCCCCAAGACGGCTGCCGTCCAGAATCCTCTGCGCTGGGCGCGCGTACTGGTGCGACCCGTGCGTGGTACCGCCTGGGTGCTGCGTCCCCTGATCTGGTTCCTCAGTTCGCTTACCTCCCTCTTTGTGCGTATGCTAGGCGGACAGATCAAGCGCAAGGGTCCGTTCGTAACCGAGGAAGAGCTGCGCCTGCTGGTGACGGTTGGTGAGGAGGAGGGCGTGCTCGAAGAGGAGGAGACGGAGATGATTCACAGTATCTTCGAGTTCGCCGATACAACCGCCCGCGAGGTGATGGTGCCGCGCATCGACATGGTAACGCTGGCCAGCGATACGACGGTGATGGGCGCGGTCGACCTCGCTCTGCAGGGTGGCTTTTCGCGTATCCCCGTCTACGAAGCTGAGGTCGGTATCGACGAGATCATTGGCGTCCTGTACACAAAGGATCTGCTCAAACAACTGCGCGAGGATCACGACGCGGTACAGGTGCGTGAACTGGTGCGCCGGGCTTACTTCGTGCCCGAAACTAAGAAATTGGATGATCTGCTGCGCGAGATCCGCCAGAATCGCGTGCATATGGTGATCGTAGTCGATGAATATGGCTCGGTGGCTGGTCTGGTCACGATTGAGGATCTGGTGGAGGAGATTGTCGGCGATATCAAGGACGAGTACGATCACGAGGAGAGCCTTTTCGAGAGGATCAATGCCGACGAGTATATCTTCGATGCCAAGATCAGCATCTACGACTTCAACGACATGATGGATAAGCGCCTGGAAGATAGCGATTATGAGACGCTGGGCGGTTTTGTCTATGCCCAACTCGATAAGATTCCGGTGGTCGGTGATAATGTGAAGTTCGAAGACCTGACTCTTACGGTGCTGGCCACGCGTGGGCGACGCATCACCCAGATACGGGTGCAGCGCAAGCACGAGGAGCCGTCACCGCTGGCGATCGAGGGCAACAAAGCTGATATTCGCCTCCTGCCTGCGCCGGAGGATCGTAACAGGCGAGACGACCACGACGATCAGCCGCCCGGTGAGCGCTCAGGTTTTCAGTATAGAGGAGCGTGATATGGTGCCGATACTTCCCAACCTTCCTGAATATGTGCGTGTCGTTGAGGTGGGACCGCGTGATGGTCTGCAGAACGAAAAGGCGCAGGTTCCCACGGCGCAGAAGATTCAGTTTATCCAGATGCTCGCCGAGGCCGGCCTGCCCGTCGTCGAGGCGACCTCGTTTGTCAGTCCACGTGCCATTCCCCAACTTAGCGACGCCAGCGCGGTCATGACCGGCCTGCAGCGCCTGCCGGAGACGCAGTATCCCGTTCTGGTGCCCAATCTCAAAGGGATGGAACGCGCCCTCGCCGCCGGTGTGCGCTCGGTCTCCGTCTTTACCGCGGCCAGTGAGAGCTTCACGCGGCATAATATTAACGCTACAATTGCTGAGAGTCTGGCAAACTTCCAACCCGTCGTCGAGTTGGCGCGCCGACAGAATATTCCAGTGCGCGGCTACATCTCGACAGTCTTCGGCTGTCCCTACGAAGGCGCTGTTGCTCCCCAACAGGTGCTCTCCGTCGTGCGCTCGTTGTTGGAGATGGGCGTATCGGAACTCTCGCTTGGCGACACCATCGGCGTAGCCACGCCCAACCAGGTCGTTGCTGTACTCGGCCTGTTGTTCGCAGAAGGCATCGCGCCCGAACTCCTGGCGGTGCATTTCCATGATACGCGCGGCACCGCTCTGGCCAATGTCTTAATGGCCCTGCAGATGGGCATCACCTGCGTCGATAGCGCCGCCGGTGGCCTCGGCGGCTGTCCTTACGCGCCAGGTGCTGCGGGAAACCTCGCGACCGAGGATTTGCTATATATGTTGCACGGTATGGGCATCAGGACAGGCGTCAACCTGGAAAAAGTGGTTGCCGCGACAAGCTTTATCGCGCCTTTGCTGGGCCATGCTCCGACGAGCAAGTATTATCAGGCCGCTCTGTGTGGGATCTCGTAGCGTACCTGCTAGTCAATGCCCCTGGTCCAGATACTGAATGGCCCGTATCAATTGTGCGTCTCCGCTCGTGAAGATCTGCTGCTGCGTCATATGTTGCACATTCTCATCGTTGGGCGTGAGGATGCTCGCGTTCGGTGCCAGCTTCACCTGGATGTTGGGAGTGATGCCTCCCTGGCCTGTAGCGCTTGAGCGGCGAATGAAATGGCCTTTCGGTGTCAGCCATTCCTGCGTTCCTATCCAGAGCACCGAACCATCGGGCAGATCGAAGCGACTCATCACCGTGCCCGTGCCAAAGGTTGGCTCGCCGATGATCGTTGCGCGCCCGTTATCCTGCAACGCGCCGGGCACAATCTCTGCCGCGCTCGCCGAGTTCTCGTTGACCAGAACGACAAGAGCCATGCTGGTATCGACAGTGTTGCCCGTGACCGGCACAGGCGTCTCTTTGCCGCTACTGTCGCGCTCAATATAGACATTGCCGTCCTTCACAAATGCGCTAACGGTATTGATCGCCTCCTGCACCACGCCGCCGCTATTGTCGCGCAGATCGAGGATAATCTTTGTCGCGCCCATGCGTTTGGCCTGGGTGAGAGAATCCTTTAACTGGTCCGACACGCCGTCGGCGAATTGAACAATTTGGATGTGGGCAATATGGCTCTCTGGAATGTAGTGCATAATCACGTTCTGTTCCGTGATTTCAGCGCGCACGATACGGAATGTCAGCGGCGCGCCTGAGCGTTGGATTATCAGCGTAACGGTAGTACCTGCGTTGCCTGTGATAAGCTTTGTCACATCGTCCAGGCTCTTGCCCTGAACGCTGGTGCCATTGACGGTGAGAATAATGTCGTTGCGTCTGAGTCCCGCTTTCTCAGCTGGTGAGGATGGAAGCGTGGAGCCAATCACGAACTGTTTGCTGGTAGTATCCTGGCGCAGTTGGACGCCAATGCCAATAAACTTGCCGCTGTATTGCTGATCGAAGGCTTTTGATTGTGCTGGCGTCAAGAAGTACGTATGACCACGATCGTTGAGCGATTTAAGCATAGCCTGGATCGCTTCGTACGACATAGTCTGGTAATTGACAGCTTTGCGATCGACATAGTTCTGGTCGACGGTATTCCATGCCTGCTGAAACAACTGTGCATACTTTTGCGATTGGCTGTTTATACCCACCTGGTAGCCAAAGTATTGATGGCTGAACCAGCCACCTAAAAATGCTATGACAACGAGAGCGCCTCCGACCAGAATTTGCCTGAGAATTTGCTGGCGACGATGCTTTGCTTGTAGAATTTGCGGCTGCTTTGAGCCATTCTGCCACTGAAAGGGTTCGTCGTCGGCCTCCTGAGAGGTATTGAGATCGTCATATGCTGGCTTGTTTGGGACGGGCGGAGCGAAGTTCTGTTCTTCGTACCAGCGTGGGTCGTCGTATCTGCTCACCGATTGCCTCCATTGATCACCGTTTTTGTCGTAGTGCTTTTGCGAGATGATCTTAGACTATGCTTATCTTAGTAGTCCAACTCTGAAAAGTCAATTGTTGTTTGATTTTAAGCCAGGTGAGCGCGCAAAAAAACGAAGGTGCAGTGATACCTGGTTGCACCCTCGTTTTTTTGCTGAAGGAAAGGGACATTCTGCTGCACTTATCTACTTTATAATAGAATGATCGGTAAAAGATACAGCGTTACTTCTGCGATGTCTCGGGTACTTCGTTTGCTTCGATTGCCTCAGTTACCTCGGGTGCCTCGAGCGTCTCGCTTGCCTCGCTCTCGGTGGGTGCGGCTTCCTCTGGAGACTGGGTTGTGCGCTTTCTAGCAACAGGAGCCTGTTTTTTCGGTGGTTCCCATCCGGGTGCGCGCGAGACGATCATTGACATCATGCGGCCCTCCATCATAGGTGATCGCTCGATGGTAGCCGTGCCTTTTAACACTTCTGCAATTTCGTCTAGCAGCTTACGACCGATGTCCGGGTGGCGCATTTCGGCTCCGCGGAACTGTACGCTCACACGCACCTTATCGCCTTCTGCCAGAAACTCCTGGATCTTGCGTGTCTTTACCTCAATATCGTGATCATCCGTACGTGGGCGCATGCGAATCTCTTTAAGGGTCGTCGTCTTTTGATTTTTGCGCGCCTCGTTTTCCTTTTTGGCTTGCTCGTACTTGAAGCGACCGTAGTCCATCATTTTGCAGACGGGTGGCATCGCATTGGGCGACACCTCGACCAGGTCAAGATTCCTGTCGCGGGCAATGTCGAGAGCACGGATAGGGGGCATCACTCCCATCATCTCGCCGTTTTCATCAATTACACGTATCTCACGTGCACGAATGCGCTCATTCACGCGTGTCTCGCGTGGACGGTCATTTCCACGAAAATCCCTGTTAATAGGCCAGACCTCCTTTTGGGAACTGCTAACACTTATTGTTTCACAATACTTCTACTTTTTGTGCTTGTTTAGCTTCTCAGGCGCTGTAAAGCAGTACAAAATAGCTTGCTCGTGTTCCGCCATGGGATGCCAACAATGGACTGTACAAGTATACTACGACTTATGATCGTTTGCAAGTATACCGGAGCAAATTTGAGCTGTACCCATGTTGCAAGAAGCTGCATAGGTAGCTTTGTTGGTGTATGGTTCTCATAGAGAGAAAACAACATGGTGGGCTGAATTATTCCTTTCTGCAAGGAGCAAAAATCGCGGGCCTGTTATATGTGCATAGGCCAGAGCTTTATTGAAATTTTCTAAATGTTTTTGCAAGATGTGGCTTATAGAACAGGCGCGGGAAAACCCTCGTCTTTCAAGCGGGGAAGTAGTCAACTATCCATATTATCTGAGTTTTATGGTATACTCTGTATAAGTCCAGTTAGCAGTATCAGGTATCCCATGGCAGGTTTTATTGTAGCTACAGTGGGTGCGCTTGAAAATGTTTGTAGCCATAAAATACGTATACTTTCCATGTTTTCTAATGATGAAAAGGTGCGTAGGCGTACTACCTGAAAAAGTAAGTATTGGCACTGCTGTCATTTACTCCTGAGAAACATGCGTAACCTGAAGGAGGGCTCCAGCATGAGCGGAAAAGTGGTCGCCGATTATTCATGGTCATCTGCCCCACTACCCGAAGTATTTCGTTTTTCCCCGCGTCCCAATTCAGCTCATAAAATACGCTGGCGGTCCTGGGGTAAAGAGGCATTCGAAGAGGCTGTCCGTGTGGATAAGCCTATTTTTCTCGTGATCTCCTCTTCGTGGTGCCAGTGGTGCCATATTATGGATGAGACGACCCTTTCCGAGCCAAGTATTATTACAATCCTCAATACTGATTATATTCCGATTCGCGTCGATAGCGATCTGCGTCCCGATGTGAATCAGCGCTACAACCAGAACGGCTGGCCGAGTATTGTGATGCTTTCTTCCGAGGGCGAGATTCTCTGGGGTGGTGTCTACGTTCCTCCAAAGCAGATGCTGTACTATCTGGGCCATATCCGTCGCTATTATAGCGAGCATCGGCAGGAGATCGCCGAGCAGGTGCGCGAGCTTCAGGATCAGCGCTTTACGCGCCAGTTGACGCAGACGCTCTCCGGCGCGGGGCTGCGACCACTATTGCAAGAGGAGCGTTCGGCCCTGACGGATCTACCGGGCGACGCTGGCATGGTCTTGAGGGACCTCTACGATGCCGACTACGGCGGTTTTACCATTCACCCACACCTCAAATTTCCTCATTCCGAGGCGCTTGAACTTTTACTGTATCTCTCTCGTAACAATCAGCCGGATGCTCTGGACATGGTGCGTTATTCGTTGGAGCAGATGCGCGACGGTGGTCTGTGGGATGAGGAGGCTGGTGGTTTCTTCCGCTACTCAGCGGCGAGCGATTGGAGTACGCCGCACACGGAGAAGATGCTGGAGGAGAATGCGTCGCTGCTACGCCTCCTGGTGCTGACAGTGCAGGAGACGCAGCAGCAGGAGTGGCGCGATCTGGCTAAGCGCCTGATTCTCTACATTAACAATATCCTCTGGCAGCCAGATATAGGCATCTTTAGCGGCAGTCAGAGCGCCGACGAGGAGTACTACGAGCCCGGCCCCTATTCGCGGGCGTCGCGGCAGGCTCCCTATGTTGATAAGACCATCTACACCGCGTGGAATGCGCGTATGATCTCTTCGTATCTGCTTGCCGCGAAGGTGCTGAATTATCCTTCGTTGGAGACGATGGCCCTGCGCGCCCTGGATTGCCTGTGCGAACATATGATGCATCGCAACGGGAGCGTCTATCATTATGCCATCAATGGGCATCCGGGCCTGGCGGGACAACTCTCCGACCAGGTGTGGATGACGCGTGCCCTGCTCGATGCTTATGAGCTGCATGGGCGCAAATACTACCTGGAGACCGCGATTGCCTTGATGCACTTTGCCTGTCAGGAGCTGCTCGATGAACAGAATGGCCTTTTTTATGACTACCCGGCAGACGATGATGCGTCCGGTCGCTTAACGTTGCGTGAGCAACCACTGACTGAGAACGCCATTGCAGCCGAATGTCTGTTGCGCATGTCGGCCTACAGCAAGCGGCAGAATCTGCATGATACCGCCTTGCTGGTCCTGTCCGGCTGCCTGGAGAAGTACCGCCGGACAGGTATTCAGGGCGCTATCTACGCGTGCGTGGTTGCCTATGCTATTGAGAATGGCTGGTTGTAAGTACTCTATCACCTGACTGTTTGCTTTGACTGTAGCGAGCGGGTCAATTCGCTCACCACATCATAGCGTCCATATGACGGCATCAGGTAGACGCCCTGCACCATGCCGCGCGCCTCGCCGAGCAGTTCCTGTGCGATCTGTAGTCCCTCTTCGTGCCCATGCTCACCGGCGGCCTTCATACGCGCCCGCACCTCGTCTGGAATGGTAATGCCGGGTACCTCGTTGTGCAGGTATTCAGCGTGGCGCGAGCTGTGAAGGGGGACGCAGCCAAGCAGCATAGGAATCGGCGGCTGCCCGGCGCGTCTCAGGAAGCGTTCGAGGGGAGCCAGCTCATAGATCGGCTGCGTCATAATGAAATGCGCCCCGGCCTCGACCTTGCTGCGATACTTCTCGATCTCACGCTCCGTCTCCTCGTCGGTCATATTCAGGTTCAGCGCGCATCCGATGTGGAACGATGCCTGCGCGCCAATCGATGAACCTGCCGCGTCGTGGCCCTGGTTCATCCGCTTGATGATCTGGATCAGTCCGACCGAATCCACGTCCCACACGCCGGTCGTGTTAGGATAATCGCCCACGCGCTGAGGATCGCCGGTCAGGGCAAGCACATTGCGAATGCCCAGCGCGTGAGCGCCCAGGAGCTCAGCTTGCAGCGCCATCAAGTTGCGATCGCGTGTCGTAAAGTGGATGATCGTCTCGATGCCCAGGTGGTCTTGAATAAGGCGTGCCAGGGCGATGCAGCTCATGCGCACGCGTGCCATCGGGCTATCGGCGATATTGATAAAATCGATACCAGCCTTTTGTAATACAACGGCACCTTCAAGGATCTTGCGCGGATTTAAGCCCTTCGGCGGATCAAGCTCAGCGCTGATCACGAACTCTCCGGCCTCAAGCTTTTCTTGTAGCCGCGTTTTTGATCCCTGTTGAGGGAGGATGATCTCTTCTTCGATCAGGCGTGTGATGGTTGCCTGGCTATCGAGAAGCGCGACAGGGTGCGAGAACTCGTTTTCTTGCAGCTCCGAAGTGGTTGGCTGAGCATCGCCATAGTGTTCGTCGAGCGCTTTGCGCATCGCCGCGATATGACGCGGAGTCGTACCGCAACAGCCACCGATAAGATGCACGCCAGCCTTTGCGAAGTGGAGCGCGTAGTCCGCGAAGTAATCGGGCGTTGAGACATAGAAGAAGCGGTTATCAATACGGCGCGGAAGACCGGCATTGGGCTGCGCGGAGAAGAGTGGCAGCGGTATTCTGTACATGTCTGCCTGTTGTTTGCTGGCCGCGATCATCTCTTCTAGCACATCCAATGTCGCGGCAGGCCCTACACTGCAGTTCGCGCCAATCACATCGATGCCCAAGTCGCCAAGGACGGCGGCCACGCGCGTCGCCGAGCGACCCGAAAGAGTATGCCCGTCTTCGTAGAAGCTCATTTGCGCCACGATGGGGAGTCCGCCGACCTCTTTTGCCGCCAGAACCGCCTGGCGCAGTTCCGCCAGGCTGGAGAAGGTTTCGAGGATCACCAGATCGACTCCGCCTGTTTGCAACGCTTCGATCTGTTCGCGAAAGATCGAGCGCAGTTCGCTCAGTCGCTGCTCATCGGGTGCCTGCAGCGGGCGGCCAGTGGGACCGACGGCACCGGCGATAAAGACAGGGCGTCCGGCGACTTCGCGGGCCTCGCGGGCCAGCTTCACCGCGCGGATATTGATCTCGCGTACCCGTTCGCTCAGATTGTGGGCTTCGAGCTTGCTGCGATTGGCCCCAAAGG
>Ga0066793_10000347_pt1 | contig 17592 bp, 20 predicted proteins | sample PersoiDNA2013189_FD_83876 | JGI IMG/M metagenome (GOLD analysis project Ga0066793, IMG submission 83876) | Permafrost soil microbial communities from the Arctic, to analyse light accelerated degradation of dissolved organic matter (DOM) -... | ecosystem: Environmental > Terrestrial > Soil >... | reverse complement strand
CTCTTCTACGGCGTCGTGCTGGCCGGCGTCGTTTCAGTAGGTCTCATCGTGTGGCACCGAACGATGAAGCAGACGATCGCATACGGTCCCTACCTGGCGGCCGGGGCACTGATCGTGCTGTTTCAAAATCCGGCCCTCCCACTCTCTTCTAGTTGAGTCGTGGAGAATAGGCGGCAATGAGCAACCTGCTGCCTGGCGAGAACCTCATCCTCAAGGACCACCCGCATTGGGTCGTCCTCATCAAATCGGTGTTGATCCCGGCCGTCCTGGTGATCTTCGTCGTGATCGCCGACTTCACGATCCTGGGCCCTAACAACATCTACGTGCCTCACCTGCGCACAATCCTCAGCCTCGGCGTGGTGGCGCTCGCGCTGCTCTGGCTGATCGTGGTCTGGATCCGCTGGCAGTCGACCGCATACACGCTGACGGACCAACGCATCAAGATCGAGACCGGCGTCTTCGGGCGCCAGGAAAAGGTCATCCCCATCGACCGAGTCCAGGACTGCACGACCAGGATGTCGGTCATGGGACGAATGCTCGGCTACGGGCGCGTGGAGATCGACGCGGCCGGAGCGCAGGGAGCCGAGGTGCTCAACCACCTGCCGAACCCTGGCGCCTTCCGCGACCAGGTCTTCATGCAGACTGAGAAGCGTCGAGGCGGAGGCATGCCTGGGGCGCCGTCTACTATGCCGGCCAACCCCGGCGGCGTCTGAGCACTCGTCCGCTCGCGCTGGTCGGCTTCATGGGTTCGGGCAAGAGCGTGGTGGGGGCGCTCGTGGCCGAGCGCACGAAGGCGCCGTTTCACGACCTGGACCAGATGGTCGAACGCGAGGCCGGGATGCCGATCGCCGAGATCTTCGCGACCGGAGGCGAACGCACGTTTCGCGAGCTGGAGACACGACTTTTGCCCGCTGCACTTGAACCCGGATCGGTCGTGGCTCTGGGCGGCGGCAGCCTGATCGACGACGCGAACTGGAACTACGTCGCCGAGAGTTCCACCATCGTGTACCTGGAGGTGCCTTTCCAGACGATGTGGGAAAGGATCGGAAAGCTCGCGGGGCGGCCCCTCGCCTCCGGCCGCTCTCGCCACGAGGTCGAGTCGCTTTTCGAAAGGCGGCGGGCGCGGTATGAACAGGCGATGTATCGCGTGAATGGCGACCGCCCGCCTGAGCTGGTGGCCGAAGAGGTGATCAAGCTTTGGTCCGCCTGATCCTCGACTCGTCGGCCGGAAGCTATCCCGTCGTCATCGGCAGCAACATCCACCGCGAGCTGCGCAGTGTCGTCACGAGGCTTGACCCAACGGGCGTGGCGATCATCACCGACTCCAACGTGAGGCCGTGGGCCGTGAAAGTCTCAAAGTCGATCAAGCGCGCCGGCTTGAAGACGGCGATTCACGTGATCCCGGTCGGCGAGCGCTCGAAATCGATGAACCAGCTCCAGGAGGTGCTGGCCTTCCTCGAACGCCAGCGCATCGATCGTGGCGGTTGCGTGATCGCCGTGGGCGGGGGAACGGTGGGCGACCTCGCCGGTTTTGCGGCTGCCGTCTGGCAGCGAGGTATTCGGCTGGTGGGGGTGCCAACGACTCTTCTTGCGATGGTCGACTCCAGCATCGGAGGCAAGACCGGCGTCAACGGGACGCGTTCCAAGAACGCGATCGGAGCCTTCTGGCAGCCGTCCGCCGTCATCGCGGACCTGGCGGCCATCGAAACTCTGCCTCCGGCAAGCTATCGGGACGCGTTCGCCGAGGTTGTAAAGTACGCCGTTGCCATGGACCGGGGCCTTTTCGACCTCCTCAAGAGAGAACGCCCGCGCCTGCTCGCCGCCGACCGCGCGATGCTCGAGAGCGTGGTCTTCCGCTGCGTCACGGCCAAAGCGCTGGTCGTGGCCAAGGACGAGCGCGAGAAAGGACCTCGGGCGATCCTCAACTACGGACACACCGCGGGCCATGCGCTCGAGGCGGCCAGCGGCTTTCGCGTCTCGCACGGTCGAGCCGTCGCGTTCGGCATGCGGGTTGCGGCCGAGATCGCGCTGTCGATGGACCTGTGCAGCAAGCGGCTGGTCGAGTCCCAGGACGAGCTGCTCACCGCCTATGGACTGCCGGACCGCGTTCCTCATGTCGAACCAGCCCGCGTCCTGGCGGCGATACCCCGAGACAAGAAGGCAAGGCGGGGCAAGGTCGCGTGGGTCATGCCGCGCCGCCTTGGCCGCGCCGAGCCCGGGCATGCGGTTCCGTCCCCACTTGTGCGGCGAGCCGTGACGCGAGCGCTCGCATGAAGCGGATCGTGGTCGTCAACGGACCCAACCTGAACCTGCTCGGCAAGCGTGAGCCGCACATCTACGGCAAGCGTTCGCACGCCGACCTGGTCAAGACAGTGCGCGCCAAAGCCCGCGAGCTCGGTGTGACGGTGAGCGTGTTTCAGAGCAACGACGAGGGCGCGATCATCGACTTTCTGCAAAAGGAGGCGCCGGGAGCGCTGGGCATCGTGATCAATCCAGGGGCGCTGTCCCACTACTCGCTTGCGCTGTTCGATTGCCTGCAGGCGGTCGAGGTTCCGGCGGTCGAAGTCCACATCTCGAACATCCACGCACGCGAAGAGTTCCGTTCGAAGAGCGTGACGGCGCGGGCGGCGCGCGGCGTGATCACGGGACTGGGCTTTGCGGGCTACGAGTTGGCCATGGAGTACTTGGCTAAGCAGTGACAGACGGATCACCGGATCACCGCTTAGCCTTGACAAAAAAGTGATCTCCACCAACGACTTTCGCAACGGGACGATGTTCGAGATGGAGGGCCAGCTCCTGCAGGTCGTCAATGTTGAGCACATCAAGCTCGCGCGCGCGGGCGCGGTGATCAAGGCCAAGCTGCGCAACCTGCTGACCGGCGCGAACTTCGAACAGAGCTTCCGCAGTGGAGACAAGTTCAAGACGGTTCGGATTGACAAGAGCGAGGCCCAATACCTGTATGCGGACGGCACGCACCACTATTTCATGGACCCGAAGACGTACGACCAGGTGCCGATCGACGAGTCATTGCTCGAATCGGTGCTCCCCCTCTTGAAGGAGGGAAGTGTCGCCTACCTGCTGCGGTACCAGGACCGGCTCATCGGCGTCGAGCTGCCGATCAACGTGGAGCTGAAGGTCGTCTCGACCGATCCGGGCTTCAAAGGCGACACGGTTTCGGGAGGCACCAAGCCGGCCAAGCTCGAGAGCGGGGCGACGATCCAGGTTCCTCTTTTCATCCAGCCGGGCGACGTGATCAGGGTCGACACTCGAACCCAGACCTATATGGAGCGAGCATAAATATGAGCAGGAACCGGACTGTTCCTTCTGCGCGTAAGCGCGAGCAGGATCGGACTTACTGATTGCATCGCCCGGTCGTGTTCCCGCCGACGGGGACCCGGCCCTCATCGAGTCTCAAAGCACGATATCGGTGATCAGGACCGGCGCTCATCTTCCCGGGATGGGATTTTCGGAATAGTCACTCGAAGCGACGCTTGGGAGTGTCTGAGACAAAGTTGCGGCCGGGTTAAACCCGGCCGCCCCCGCGACGCGAGCTAAAAGCTAACCCGAGCGAGGTGGCGGTACCAGGCGGTAGCATCACGCCTGATGGGTCAGAATGGGTCCCTTGGGGCGGTTCGGGTTGCCAACGAGGTGATCGCGAGCATTGCGGCGCTCGCCGCGTGCGAGGTCGAGGGCGTCGAAGGCATGGATGAGGCGGCCGCGAGGCATTTCGGAGACTGGGTTCGCCGCCAGTCCGCACACCGCGGCGTGCGGGTACACATCGAAACCGATCGCTCGATCCACCTCGAGGTCTTCATCACGGTCGAGTCTGAAGCGAAGCTCGCCGACGTCGCGGCCTCGGTGCAGACCAACGTCGTGGAGGCCACCGAGCGGATGCTTGGGCTGGAAGTGGGGGAGGTCAACGTCTTCGTTTCCAGCGTCGCCTTCGCCAGCTAACCGGCGCCAGGTGGGCAAACGACACCAGTCCAGGGAGCTGGCGCTCAAGACGCTGTTCCAGCTCGAGGGCGCGGAAGACGACACCGAGGAGGTCCTGCGCTACCACGCGTTCGAAGGGGCCGCCACTCCGGACGTCGCGACTTTCGCCCTGCAGCTCGTTGAGGGCGTGATCGCCAACCGCGAGAAGCTCGATGCGATGCTCAGCGAGGCGTCCGATCACTGGAAGCTCGGCCAGATGGCCAAGGTCGACCGCATCATCCTCCGCATCGCGGTGTACGAGATCGCGATCGACCGCCGCGTGCCGACCAAGGCTGCGATCAACGAGTCGATCGAGCTGGCCAAGACCTTCTCGGGGGACGAGTCAGGCCGCTTTGTGAACGGCATCCTGGGCCGCGTCGCGGCGACCGAGGCGCCCGGCCCAGTAACGACGCCAGACACGAATTGAACCGGGCCGGTACCGAACGTCCTGTCGAGGCCCCGCGCTTCGAGGACCTGCTCGCGACCCTCGAGCAGACGATCGCCGAGCTTGCCGGCGGTACGGCTCCACTGGAAGAGCTGGTCGCGGCGCACCAGCGCGCGCTCCGCATCCTCGCCGAGGCTCAGTCTCGTCTCGACGAGCTCAAGGGCCGTGCCGACCAGATCTCTCGATCGCTGCTAGACCCTAATGTGAGCGCGTGAAATTTCTTCTCGCCCCGCTGGTCGCCTGGGCGATCGCGCAGGCGGCCAAGGTGATCCTCACCTCGATGCATCAGCGACGGCTGAACCTGCGGGTCCTCGCAGAGACCGGGGGGATGCCGAGCAGCCATGCCGCGATCGTGATGGGCATGACCACCGCGGTCGGTAAATATGCAGGTGTCTCTTCCGCGTCGTTCGCAATCGCCCTTATCTTCTCGTTCGTGGTGATGTACGACGCCGCCGGGTTGCGCCGCGCCGCGGGCCGGCAGGCTGCCATCCTGAACCGCCTGGTCGAGGACCTCGTCCACATGCGCGGCATGCAGGAACAGAGGCTGCGCGAGCTGCTCGGCCACACACCGGTCGAGGTGCTGGTCGGCGCTGTTCTCGGCATCGCCGTCGGGCTGATCCTCTGAAGGCGGTGCCTCGCCTCGACGTGCTCCTGACCAGAAGCGGCCGCATCGAATCGCGCCAGCGTGCCCAGGCACTGATCCTGGCGGGCAAGGTGCAGGTGGCGGGCGAGACGGTGCGCCGTCCCGATCGCTCTGTCCGGGAAGACGACGTCATCACCGTCGACGAGACCCCCGGCTACGCAAGTCGGGGCGCATTGAAGCTGGGCCCGGCGCTTGATCGCTTCCAGGTCGAGCCGCGCGGCCGCGTCTGTGCGGACATCGGCGCCTCCACGGGAGGGTTCACCGATGTGCTGCTGAGGCGCGGCGCCGCGAAGGTGTTTGCGATCGACGTCGGCCGCGGCCTGATTCACTGGCGCCTGCGCCAGGACCCGCGGGTGGTGGTGATCGAGCGGGTGAACGCACGCGACCTCGAATCGTTCCCCGAGCCTGTCAGCCTGGTCGTCGCCGATGTCTCGTTCATCAGCCTCGAGAAGGTGCTGCCCGCCCTGCGCCAGGCCGCGCCGGACGCGGAGGTGGTGGCACTTTTCAAGCCGCAGTTCGAGGTCGGCCGGACGGAGGTGGGGAAAGGAGGCATCGTCCGCGACCCCGCCGTGATCGAGACCGCGCTTCAGGCGTTTAAGACGTGGTGCGGCGCCAACGGGTATTCCGTGTCGGGGCATGCGGCTTCTGAGGTGACCGGAGCCGAAGGCAACCAGGAATTCTTCTTTCATTTGAAGCCCAAGTGAATTCAGTGAGTCCGAACCCGCCCGCGCTGACCCGCACCGTCTGCATTCTTCGTGGGCCGGGGGCTGAGCAATCTGTGGTTGATCGTGCCATCGCTGCCTTCCAGGATCGTGGAGTCGAGGCGATCGAATCCGATCGCGATGGGCCCGCCAAGGCGGTCACGGACCGGCTCAAGAGCTGCGCCCTGGTCGTGACCCTCGGCGGCGACGGAACGTTCCTTGCCGGCGCCCGGTTTGCCGCCCCCCGAGGCATTCCCCTCCTTGGAGTCAACCTCGGCCGGCTCGGCTTTTTGACGGAGGTTGAAGCCGACCACCTCGAACAGGGTCTGAAGCGCTTCCTCGACGGCGATTACCGGATCGAGGAGCGGACGATCCTCCAGGTAGTCCTCACCCGCGGCGAGCGGACCGTGGCCCGTGCGATCGGCCTTAACGAGGTGGTGGTCGACCATTCGGGGGAGGCCCGGATGCTCCGGGTCGAGATCGACGTCGGCGGCCAGGCAGTGGGCGTCATTGATGCCGACGGCGTGATGGTTGCGACGGCGACCGGGTCCACCGCCTACGCGCTCGCCAGCGGTGGGCCGATCCTCGAGCCGACGCTCAGCGACCTGGTGCTCGTGCCGATGAACCCGTTCGCCCTCACGGTGCGACCGATCGTCTTTCCGCCCGGCCAGGACATCAGGCTGTTGGTCCTGCGCGGCCCGGCCGAGATGCGCATCGACGGCCGCCGGGGCCGCGCAGTAGCGACAGGCGACCTGGTTCGGTGCGGGTCGCATCCACGCCGGCTCAAGGTGGTTCGTTTCAGGCCGCCCGAAGAGTTCTACCGCCGCCTGGGCGAAAAGCTCGGCTGGGGCCGTCCACTCGTCCCCAAGAAATAGTGCTCAAAGAACTGAGGGTCCGCGACCTGGCTCTGGTCGCGGAATGCCGGGTTCGCTTCGGGACCGGCCTCAACCTCCTCACCGGCGAGACGGGCAGCGGCAAGTCGCTCATCGTCGACGCTCTGAGCCTCACTCTCGGTGCGAGGGGCGGCGCCGACCAGGTCCGTCATGGGGCCGACCGCGCCACGGTGGAGAGCGCGTTCGAATCCGGTGGCACGCAGCTGGTCCTGCAGCGGGAACTGGGGAAGCGGAGCAGTGCCCGCATCGATGGACGCACCGCCAGTCCCAGCCAGCTGCGAGAGCTCGGGCGCAACCTCGTCGCGCTGCATGGGCAGCACGAGCACCACGCGCTGCTCGACAGCGATACCCAGACCGAGCTTCTCGATGCGTACGCCGGAGCGATGGAGATGCGCGCTGCAGTGGCCGCGAGTCATTCGGCCTGGATCGGAGCCGGCACCAGGGTGCGCGACCTCGAACAGCTCCGCTCCCGCGGCCGGCGCGAGCAAGAGTACATGCGCTGGCAGCTGGAGGAGCTGCGCTCCGCCGGCCCACGCCCAGGTGAAGACGACGAGCTCTCGGCTGAGCGCGCGGCGGCCCGCCACGCGGCTCGCCTTGCAGAGCTAGGGCAGCTTGCGCTGGACGCCCTGCACGAGGATGGCCTCGCTCGCGCGGCAGCATCGGTTCGGTCTGCAGCAGAGCTCGACCCGCGGCTTGGAGAGCAGGCAGCGCGCCTGGATGCGCTGGTTGAGGAGTCGTCGGACGCGGCCGCGGAAATCCGCCGCTACGGCGAGGCGCTTGACACGTACCCCAGAAGCCTCGAGGCGATCGAATCACGTCTTGCTGTACTCGACGGAATCAAGCGCAAGTACGGCGGGACGCTCGATTCCGCTCTCGAGGAGCTGCGCCGGCTCGAGGTGCAGATCGGTGCGACCGAGGACCTCGAGGGCTCGGTGGCGGCCGCCCTCGCCGAGCTCGACAGATGCCGAGCCGACCTGGTGGCCGCCGCCGCGGTTCTGACGGAGGCGCGAACAGGCGCTGCTCGCCGGATGCAGAAGGGAGTCGCCCACGAGCTCGCCGGCCTGCGCCTGGAGGGGGCGCGTTTCGAGATCGACATGAGACCCGCGGCCGAGATCGGACCGACCGGGGCAGAGGGCGCGGAGATGATGTTCTCGGCCAACCCGGGCGAGCCGCTCCAGCCGCTGGCCCGCGTCGCCTCCGGCGGCGAGCTTGCGCGGGTGATGCTGGCCATCAAGACCGTCGGGGCGGATGCGGACAGGCTGCCTACGCTGGTTTTCGACGAGGTCGATGCAGGGATCGGCGGTGAGGCTGCCCTGCAGGTAGGCATTCGCCTCAAGGCGCTGGGCGCGCGGCACCAGGTGCTGGTGGTCACGCACCTGGCACAGATCGCGGCCTTCGCCGATCATCACCTGCTCGTGGAGAAGGCTCCGGGTCCGGATGGGCGCAACGTGGTGTCGGTGCGCGAGCTCACCTCTGACGGCGAGCGAGCGCACGAGCTGGCCCGCATGATGAGCGGCGGTGTCACGCCCAAGGCGGTGGCGCGAGCGCATGAGCTCCTGGATGAGTCCCGTCGATAGATGCCGAAACTATTCAGCGGTCCGGAGGATCGCCGCATCAAGCGCGCGCTGTGCGTCGTCGCCCATCCCGACGACATCGAGTTCTACTGCGCGGGGGCGGTCTTACTGATGACCCGCCACGGCGCTGCTGTCGACTTCGTGCTTGCGACGTCAGGCGACAAAGGTGCGCGTGACGAGGGCAAGTCCCGGGCCAAGGTGGCACGCATCCGGGAGCGCGAGCAGGAGATGGCCGCGGATGTGCTCGGCGTCAAGCACGTGGTCTTTCTACGGCACCCTGACGCCGAGCTCGTTGAAAGCCTCGAGCTGCGCGAGGAGCTGGTGCGGGAGATCCGAGCTTCGAAGCCCGACGTGCTTCTCACGTTCGACCCCAACGTGCCGTATCGCTTTCACCCCGACCATCGCGTGGTCGGGCGCGTAGCGCTGGACGCGGCGTGGCCGAGCGCGCGCGATCCCCTCACCTTTCCCAAAGCGGGGGCTCCTCACGAAACAGCAGAGGCATGGTGCTTCGGCGGCCTGCAGCCGACGCTCGAGATCGACGTCGAGGAGGTCCTGGGCAAGAAGATCGAAGCGCGCCTGGCGCATGCAAGCCAGACGACGAGCCCGGCCGCCCTCATGCGCCGCTGGCGCGCGATGGCGCGAATCGAAAAGTTCCACCAGGTAAACCTGCGATAGAAGTGTGAGAAGGAACCGGACTGTTCCTTCTGCGCGCGAGCGGCGACGAGGTTGGGACTTACTGATTGCACCGCCCGGTCGGCTTGCGCCGACGGGGACCCGGCCCTCATCCCGCTGCCCAGTCACAACTTCAGGACCGAAAGGGCCGGCGCTCATCTGCCCGGGATCGGATTTTCGGAATAGTTTCTCCCGGCCACGAAATGGAGGGATGCATGGACGTTGGGGACGGCCGGAGTGAATCCGGCGTGGCCGCCGCGCTTGTCTAGTCTCTCTGGAGCCCTATCCTTACCGCTCGTGGAACAGCCGCTCGCTGGCCCGCGCCTCGGCGTAAGCACGCCGGTGTTCGAAGGGCCGCTCGAGCTCCTCCTGGCGCTGGTGGAACGCGAGGAGCTCGACATCTTCCAGGTCTCGCTGGCGAAGGTGACTGACGCCTACCTGGCGGAGATCGCCGCACGCGAGGTCGCGGACCCGCAGGAGATGGCCGAGTTCTTGTGGATGGCGGCGCGCCTGCTGCTCATCAAATCGATCCGCCTGCTGCCGGGCGAAGTGCCCACCGAAGAGGAGACCGATCTCCTCGGCTGGGAGGAGGAGGTGCGCCAGCGTCTCGAGGAGTACCGAGCCTACAAGGAGATGGCGGGCGAGCTGATGGAGCGGACGCAGAACGATTCCATCTCGTTTCCGCCGCCGGCGCGTCCCGTCGAGGCGGGGGGCCAGGAGGAGCCCCTGGAAGTCGGGCTTCTGCTTGTGGCGTTCAACAGCGTGCTCTCCCGCATACCTCCCCGGCCCATGGTCGTCACAGGGCGGATGTGGACGCTGGAGGAGAAGCTCGACCTCATCATGGACCGGCTGCGGCGGGGCCCGATCGAGCTGGTGGAGCTCATCCTCGAATCGGAGGACCGGCTCGAGGCAGTCGTCACTTTCGTCGCCTTGCTCGAGCTGCTTCGGCGATCGCTCGTGCGCGTCCGGCAGAAGGAGCGCTTCGGCGCCATTCACGTCGAAGCCAGGGAACAGCCCGACGGTGAGTGAAGTCTCCGCCGCGATCGAGGCGATCCTTTTCAGCTCCAACCGGCCCCTGAAGCTGCGCGAGCTGCAGCAGGCGACCGACTCCGATCGCACGGCGGTCGAGCAGGCGCTGGAGGAGCTGCGCCAGGCCCTTGAAGGTCGCGGCGTGATGGTGATGCGACACAACGACGAGATTCATCTCGCAACGCGGCCGGAGCTCGCCGGCGCCGTGCGGCGCGCATTGCGCCCTGAGGTTTCGGGCAAGCTCTCGCCGGCCGCGTACGAAACGCTCGCCATCGTGGCCTTCCAGCAGCCCGTCGCCCGCTCTCGCATCGAAGAGGTGCGCGGCGTCAACTGCGACAGCGTGCTGACAAACCTCGAGCTGCGCGACCTGATCGTCGAGGTCGGACGCGGCTCGGGACCTGGCCAACCCAAGCTCTACGGCACCACGATGAGGTTTCTGCTGGTGATGGGTCTCGAATCGCTCGACCACCTGCCGAGGCCGCGCCTCGATCGCGACGACACGGATCAGCCCGCGGGAACACGATCGCTAACCAAGAACGCCTGAATCGCTTTCTTGCGCGATCCGGTGTGGCCAGCCGGCGGGCCGCCGACGAGCTGATCGCCTCAGGAGGAGTCCGTGTCAACGGCAAGACCCCGCCGCCCGAAGGGGTTCTCATCGATCCGGATAAGGATCGGATCACCGTCCACGGCAAGGCTGTCAAGCCTGTCACCCGCCATCGCTACATAGTTTTGAACAAGCCGCTCGGCGTGATCACCACCGCACGGGACGAGGCGTCGAGGACCACCGTGCTCGACGTGGTCGGTGACGAAGGCAAGAGCGGCCATCGGTTGTTTCCGGTGGGACGCCTCGACGCGGATACATCGGGGCTGCTCCTCCTCACTGACGATGGCGACCTCGCGTTTCGCCTCACGCACCCCGGCTACAAGGTGAGCAAGGAGTACATCGCGCTGGTGGCCGGCAACCCGACCTCCGCCGACCTCGAGAATTTGCGCGTGGGCGTCCAGCTCGACGATGGAATGACCGCACCGGCCGAGGTCGACGTGCTTCGAATCACGCCCGGCAGCCGTGATTCGGGCGTTGCAGAGATCCGGATCGTGATCCGCGAGGGGCGGCACCGGCAGGTCCGCCGCATGCTTCACTTCGTCGGCCACAAGGTCCAGTCGCTCACGCGCGTCGGTTTCGGACCGCTGAAGCTCGGGCGCCTCAAAGCGGGCGGGTGGCGCGTGCTGGGCGAGGCCGAGGTGGCGGCACTCCAACGAGCGGTTGCAGAGAAAAGCGCCCCTCTGGGCCGTGCCCTCCGGGCAGGGCCCACCTCCCCACATGGTGGGGAGGCCAGAGCCAGATGATCGTTGCGATCGATGGCGGCGTCGCCTCAGGCAAGTCGGCAGTCGGCCGCCGGGTGGCCGATGCGCTGGGCACTCCGTTCGTCGACAGCGGCTTGATGTATCGCGCGATCACAAGGCTCGCCGCCGAGCGCGGCATCGATCCGCACGTTGCTGAGGCGATCACACGGCTGGCGGAGGCGACAGAGGTGAAGATCGACGGTGAGCGGGTATGGGCGAACGGAGTCGAGCTTACGAACGGGATCTATGACGCCGACTACGCTGATGCCCTGCCGCTGGTCTCGGCCATTCCAGGCGTGCGGCAGGCACTGGTCGCGCAGCAAAGGCGCATGGGAGGGTCCGGGGTGGTCATGGCGGGGCGCGACATCGGAACCGTGGTGTTTCCGCACGCCGACTTCAAGTTCTTCCTGGTCGCGAGCCTCGAAGAGAAGGTTCGGCGCCGCGCCGCGCAGTACGCGCGTCGAGGCGAACGGGTGGACGAGGAGGCCATGCGCAAAGAGGTCGCGGAGCGCGATCGGGTCGACACGGAGCGCGCGGTCGCTCCGCTACGGCCCGCGACGGATGCCATCGTGATCGACACCGACCGGCTCGACGTCGACCAGGTGGTCGACCTGATCCTGAAGCACATCGCCGAGCGAACCAAGCTGTGATGTACGGGTTTATGCGTGCGGTGATGCGCACGATCACCAGGACATACCTGGTCGGCTTGCTTCACGTCGTCGGCTTCGAGAACATCCCGCGCACCGGACCTCTGATCATTTGTCCCAACCACTCGGCGACGCTCGACCCGCCGATGGTGCCTGCGTTCGTTCCTCGCAACGACACGTGGAGCATGGCCAAATCGGAGTACTTCAAGCGCCCCCCCTCGCGTTTCATTTTCAGCGCGTATCACTCGTTTCCGGTCGTGCGTCACACCGCCGACCGGGTGGCCGTTCGACGTGCTTTCGACCTCCTCAAAGCCGGTCACTCGGTGATCATCTATCCGGAGGGGACGCGGGTCGAGTCGGGAGTTCTCGCGGCGCCGGAGCCTGGCGCCGGGTTCATCGCTCAGAAGGCGGGCTGCCCCGTCCTGCCGGTCGGGCTGACCGGAACGCGCGAGTGCCTGCCCAAGGGAGCGCGATGGCCGCGCCGGACCAGGGTCACAATCACTTTCGGTAAGCCCTTCTACGTTCTCCAGAAGCGCGCTGATGGCACGCGCGTGTCACATGAGGAGGCTTCCGACGCGATCATGGTCGCCATCGCGGAGCTGCTCCCACCGGAGCAGCGAGGCCTGTTCAGCGACCTGGACTCATACCGGAAGAAGCTGACCGGGGTGACGAGTCCCCTCTCCCGATCGGGGAGCAATCAGTAAGTCCCATCCTCATCGCCGCTTGCGCGCAGGGTCGGGGAGAGGGGCTTAAGCCACCATCCCCGCCGGCTCAGCCAATTGCCGGGCGGGCCCAGTCGTCCTCGGTGAGGCTGCCCAGCGCGGGGTTGAAGCAGGCGTCGAAGGCCTCTTTCAGGGTCTGCGGAGTCAGGCGCGGCGGCTCCTGCCGGTAGTTGGCGAGGTCGACCAGCCGGGCGATCAGCGCGCGGGGGTGCGATCCGCGCAGCGGCTTCTTTCCGTAAAGGTTGTTGAGCAGGTACCCGATCGCCTTCTCATCGAACTGGACCCCCTGGCGGTCGCATTCGTACCGCAGGATTCGGCCGAAGGACTCCGGCGACGGGTTGCCGACGCCGATCTTGTACGCCATGCGCCGGAGGAAGGCCTCGTCGACGAGCTCGGTGGGCGACAGGTTGGTCGAGAACACGACCTGGCACAGGAAGGGCAGCTCGATCTTCCGTCCCGATGCCGAGAGGTCCAGGTAGTCGACCTTTTTCTCCATCGGGACGATGAACCGGTTGAGGAGCCGCATCGGCGGAACCTCCTGGCGGCCGAAGTCGTCGATTACGAAAACCCCGGCATTCGCCTTCCACTGGAGCGGCGCCTCGTAGTAGCGGTTGGATGAGTCGTAGGTGAGGTCCAGCTGCTGCAGCTTGAGCTCGCCGCCGGCGACCACGACCGGGCGCTCCACCTTGACCAGCCTGCGATCAATCGGTTGCTCGCCCTCGGCAATCTTGTGATAAACGGGGTCGATCACGCGGATGATCTCGTCACCCACGGCCACCGCGTGCGGGATCTCGATCGGGGCGCCCATCAGCAACGCCATGCGTTCGGTGATCGTGCTCTTGCCGTTGCCCGGAGCTCCGAAGATGAACAGCGAAGCGCGCGAGACCATGGCGCCGCCGATCTGGTCGATCACGTGCTGCTCCAGCTCGAGCGTTCCGAGTGCCTTCTTCAGAAGGGCGTCGGTGACGTTTGCCTTGCCGATGACCTGTGAGCGGACCAGTCCGAGGTAGTCGTCGAAGTTGATCGGACAGGGACCCAGGTATCGCGTCTGCACCGCGGACATCTCGGCCGCGCGCTGTCGGCCTGCGCTGGAAACGACGTAGTTCATGCGGACGGGGATGGGCCGGCCCTCGACACCGGGGTCGTTGGAGAAGCCCATGGTGTCCATGAGCTGGGACTTCTGGAATTCTTCGATGATCGGCTGCAGCGTCTCGAACGGGAGTCCGAGCCGGGTCTCGATGGCCGCACCGCTCAGCTGGTCGGCGAAGGCGATGGTCCGCAGCAGAAGGCTCGCGACGAGGTCGCGGCGGACGTGAAGGTCCTCCAGCCGCTTGGGTGCCTCGATCGCGCCGGTTTGCATCGGGCGCAAATATAGCAACCGCCGCACCGCTTAACACCCGCTTCGCCAAGGGGAATCGGGCCTTTACGTAGAATCCCGAATCGGTGCCCGAATACGCAGCCCTCGACCTCGAGACCACCGGTCTTGATCCGGCCCGGGATCGAGTGATCGAGATCGGCGCCGTCGCTTTCACCCCAGAGCAGGTCACTACGACGCTCGAACGCCTGGTCGATCCCGGCCGTGCGGTCCCCGAAATCGTGCTGCGGCTCACCGGGATCAAGCCCGAAGAGCTTCGGGGGGCCGCCAGCCCAGAGGCAGCCCTGCGCGAGCTGGCCGACTTCTTGCGCGGCCGCCAGCCGGTCGGGCACGGTGCCCGGCTCGATGTGGATTTCCTGTCGGCGGCCGGGCTGTGGGACCCGTCGATGGAAATCCTGGACACGCTGGACCTGGCCCGCATCCTGCTGCCCTCGGCCGCCAGCCACAGCCTCCCGCTGCTCGCCACCGAGATGGGCTTCAACCAGCCGAGACCCCATCGCGCTCTCGACGACGCCGACGCGACGCGCCAGCTGCTGCTCAGGCTGCGAGAGGAGGCCACGGTTCTCGATGAGAATCTGAAGGAGTCGATGCTGGCCCTCGTAGCGCCGTACGAGTGGTCCATCGCCCGCTTCTTCGCCGAAGCGCTGACCGCGCCCAATCCCGACCCCGGTCCCGCTTCGGGTGAAATGGTCGATTCGATCCGAGGCAAGGAGGCCGAGCCGCCGCCCGACGACCCTGCCCTGTTGGCGGCCATGCTCGGTCCGGACGGGCCGCTCGCCGGAGCGCTTCCCGGTTACGAGCATCGAGAACCGCAGCTCCAGATGCTGCTGGCGGTGGCCCAGATCCAGGCTCGCGGCGGCACCCTGGTGGTCGAGGCGGGAACCGGCACGGGGAAGAGCCTGGCCTACCTCGTGCCGTCGATCGCGCGAGCGGTACGCCACGGGGAACGGGTGGTGGTCTCGACGAACACGCACACGCTGCAGGAGCAGCTGATGATCAAGGATCTTCCAGGCCTGCGTGAGTGGCTCCCGTGGGACTTCAAGGCGTGCCTGCTCAAGGGGCGGTCCAACTATGTTTCGCTGCGTCGTTGGCGCCGGTTCCTGGCGGAGCCATGCAAGGATCCCGACGAGCTGAAGTTCAAGCTCAAGGTCATGCTCTGGCTTCACACGACGGAGAGCGGCGACCGCTCGGAGCTGCGCCTTCACGGACGCGAGGAAGTGCTTTGGGCACAGATCGCATCCGACCCGCTCGACTGCGTCGGGATTCACTGCACCAGAGAGGATTGCTACGTCCACCGCGCTCGCGCGGAGGCCGAGGCGTCGGACCTCGTCGTGATCAACCACGCACTCCTGCTTGCGGACGCCGAGGTGGGGGGTGGCTTGCTTCCCGACTTCGACCACCTGGTGGTCGACGAAGCCCACCATCTCGAAGAAGCGGCGACCCGAGGCCTGCGCCAGGAGGTGGACGGCCCAGGACTGCTCGCTCTGCTCGAGCGCCTGGCCTCCCCTTTCACCTCCCCACTCGGTGGGGAGGTCCCGCCAGGATCGCGCAGCGGTCCTCGCGGGGGAGGGGGCGGCCCCTCATCTGGTTTGCTCGCAGAACTCCAGAAACAGCCGCATCTCGGCGCGTCCGATGAGGCGTTCGGCCACGCGATACCGATCAGCCTGGCGGCCGGCGGGAGGGTTCGGGACCTGTTCGACCTGGCCACGCACTGGGTCGGGGCGAAGCTTGGCGAGACAGAGCGCAGGGACGATTCGGTTCGCCTCACACCGGCGCTGCGTGAAGACGATGCATGGCCGTCGATGAGCGTCGCCGCGGAAAACGCCGTGACCGCGCTGACCGCCCTGGATGCCGGACTTCGCAAGGCGGTCGGCGGAGTGCGCGACTGGCTGGGCGGCGCGGAACCGGACCAGGGCATCCGGGAGCTGGAGATCATCCGTGGCCGCCTGGAGGCCGCCGCCCGCGTGCTGGACGAGGGGTTGCTGAGCCCGGACCCGAACCGGGTGTACTGGTTCACGCTGGTCGCGCGCACCGAGAACCTGGTGCTGCGCGCGGCGCCGATCAACGTCGGCTCGCTCCTGCGCGAGCACGTCTACGCAGACCGGCAGTCGACGGTGTTCACGTCGGCCACCCTGGCGGTGGGCGGCACGTTCGACTACTTCAAGTCGAGGATCGGCCTCGGTCCTGGCGTCGACGAGCTGATCCTTGCGTCGCCTTTCGACTTCCTCCACCAGGCGCTGGTCTGCCTGCCGTCGGACTTTCCGTCGCCCGAGCACGAGTCATTCGACCGGCAGGTCGAGGAGGTCATCGCGACTGTCGCCCGGCGCGTCGGCGGGCGCACCCTGGTGCTGTTCACCTCGCACCGGCAGCTGCGCGACGTTCACGCCGCCTTGAAGCATCGGGTCGACCTCGACGAGGTCTTGATCCTGGGGCAGGGCATTGACGGCCAGCGGCGCCAGGTCCTGAAGTCGTTCGAGGAGGCGGAGCGCCCGCTGCTGCTTGGCACGGCGAGCTTCTGGGAGGGCATCGACGTGCCCGGCGAGAGGCTGAGCTGCGTGATCATGGTCAGGCTCCCGTTTCCCGTGCCGACGGAACCTGTCTACGCGGCGCGCGCGGAACAGGTCCGCGACGGATTCGCGCAGCTCGCGCTGCCGCAGGCGGCGCTGCGCCTCAAGCAGGGCTTCGGCCGCTTGATCCGCCGCTCGACCGACCGCGGCGCGGTGGTGATCCTCGACAACCGAATCCTGGGCCGTGACTACGGCAAGGCGTTCCTGGACGTGCTGCCTCCCGCCTCGCGCTTCGTAGGACCGGCGGCGGAGATAGCGGAGAGGGTGGGAGACTGGCTAGAAAGGGAGTGAGCACCCTTCACATCCCCGCCATGCGGGGAGGCCGGCCCTGCCCACAGGGCACGGCCGGGTGGGGCGACGCCCATTGGCAATTACTGCAGTGAGCAAACTCTTCGTCGTCGCTACCCCGATCGGAAACCTCGAAGACGTGAGCCCTCGCGCACTGCGAATTCTCAGTGAAGTCGGAGCCATCGCCGCGGAGGACACGCGCGTCACCGCCAGGCTGCTCGCCCGCCACGGCATCCGCAAGCCGTTCGTCAGCTATCGCGCGCCAGTCGAGCGCCGCGGACTTCCGCGGGTCATGGCGGAGCTCGATCAGCACGATGTCGCGCTCGTGAGCGACGCGGGCACTCCGACGTTGTCGGATCCAGGGCAAGCCCTCGTCACCGCGGCATGGGCGGCGGGGCACACCGTGGTACCGATTCCAGGACCCAGCGCCATCACTGCCGCGCTTTCCGCGTCTGGCTATGGCGGACCGGGATTCACCTTCCTCGGCTATCTGCCCCGCAAGCCGGGTGACACCCGCCGGCTCCTCGCGACGTTGGCGAAAGATTCCCGGCCCGCGGTCGCGTTCGACTCTCCGTACCGGATCAGGAAAACGCTGGCGCTCGTCGCGGAGGTCATGCCCGAACGCCACCTGACGCTGGCGCGCGAGCTCACCAAGCTTCACGAGCAGCTGCTGCGCGGCACCGCCTCCGAGGTGCTGGCCGCGCTGGGCGACCCTCCGCG
>Ga0066793_10000346_pt1 | contig 17652 bp, 16 predicted proteins | sample PersoiDNA2013189_FD_83876 | JGI IMG/M metagenome (GOLD analysis project Ga0066793, IMG submission 83876) | Permafrost soil microbial communities from the Arctic, to analyse light accelerated degradation of dissolved organic matter (DOM) -... | ecosystem: Environmental > Terrestrial > Soil >... | reverse complement strand
TTCCTGGGCACCGCCGCCACATTCGTTGGATCGGCATCAGGCCAGGCCATTCTGGCGCCCTCGCCACTCGAGAAGAGCATGGAGGCTGTCCCCGCGCCGGCCGGCGATCAAAAGTACGACGGCGTGGTCCCCGGCCTAGCGGGGAAGAATCCCCTTCCCGCCGCGCCCAAGGCCGGTTCGCATCTCCTCTGGACGGGTTTTCAGATGACCCCGACCGGATCGCGCGTCTTTTTACAAACGACCAATTCCGTGCAGTTCGATGTCACGGAAGGCCGGGTGGCTAAGTCGGGTAAGTCGACTGTCGCGGTCCGGCTCGAGGGTTGCCGCATACACATGGCCAACAACCGGCGCAGGATCGACACGCGATTCTTCGCGACCCCGGTGGCCGGGGTCTCCGCCCGGCAGAAGGGCCACGACGTCGAGGTTCGCATTGCCTTGCGCGAAGTGGCCATGGGCATTCCGCACAGCGAGGCCGGACCCGACGGCACGCAGTTCGTGGTCATGGATTTTCCGCCTGGCAAGGCCGAGCCCGAACCGAGCGCGCTGCGGGACATGGCGAAAGCATCGGGGAATCCGGACGGCCCCCAGGAACTAGGAGCGGAGAGCCCCGATCCGTCTTCGCCGCGTTCAGCGAAGAAGACGTCGAAATCGAAGCGGTAGGGATCTTCGTCGCGACAAGGAGAGAGCATCATGAAGCGAGCATTGGTGTCGTGTGCAGCGTTCGCGCTCATCGGGGCGGCTGCCTGTAGCAGCTCGAATCCCACGGTGCCCCCCGGCGCGGTCCCGGTGGACAGCGGGGAAGACGGACGCGTGGCGGCCATGCCGCCCGACACTCGCCCACCGCCTTCCGAGGCCGGCGCGGCGGTCGCCGACACGCGCAAGGGTGGAGCGGACGTGCCGCTTGGCAGCGACGCCTCGGCAAGTGGGATCGACGCGGCTCCTCCCTCGATCATCACGGTTACCATCATGTCGCCTGCCGCGGGCTTGAGCGTCGACGGCGGTGGCGCGGCGGCAGCCGTGATCGCCACGAGTGCCCGTCTCGCTCCCAGTGTCCGCGTCGATGTCCATTCCCAGGGTGGTGACCCCACGGCGGACGCCATCGCCCAGGTCAGCGCCGCCCTTCTGGACGCGAAATCCACCAAGGCGGCTGGCGCGGTCTTGAACCAGACCCAGTACGAACTCGTTCCGGAATCGGGGAGCAAGGTCTATTTCTACAGCGACACACCCATTGACCTCAGCAAGGTCAGCGCTGGCTTTTACGATCTCCAGGTCACCGTTGTCACCGCGGGTGGGGCAGTGGCGAGCGCCTCGGTGCATGTCTACGTTGACGGTGGTCCGGTCATCACCTTCTTGCAACCGGCCGACAGCGCCTTCGTCAAGGGCTCGGTCGTGGTCACGGCCATCGTTTCCGACAGCGCGTCGGGCGTGGTCTCGGTGGGGTTCTCCGTCGGCCGCTTTCAGATCGACCCCTCAACCATCGAGAGCAGTGGTTCGCTGTACACGGTGACTCTCGATTTTGGCAGCTTCAACCCGCCGCTCGACGGCCCGCAGATCGTCACGGTCACCGCCACGAACGGCAACGGCATCCCGACGTTGGCCTCGCGCAAGTTCACGGTCGACAACCAAGGTCCGACCATCAGCGGCACCAAACCCACGTCGGCGCAGCTCATCGGGAAGCTCATCACCATCGAAGCCGGGGTGGATGACCCGGCCGGCGTCATTGCCAGCTCCGTGATCGCGGTCGTCGCCCACGGCGATGTGCATTTCGAGGTCAACCTCATCAAGGGATCGGACGGTGTCTACCGAGCCATGTTCGACACCACGCAGTTGCCGGTCTACGCCATCTTCCCCAGCATCTCGTTCCGCGCCCAGGACACTCTCGGGAACCAGTCGTCGGTGGGGTGCCTGGTGTCGCTGGACAACACGCCGCCGGTGCTGGATCTCGATCCTCCCGACACCTTCCAGTTCCTCAGGGAGAGCGACGGAGCCTGTAGCTGGCCGCTCGACCCCGTGGGGCCCGACGCCATCGACGACGGTTCCGTGGTTACCCAGCTCTTCGACATCCGTGCCCGGATCGAGGACAGGGGCAACACGCCGCTCACCGGAACCTTCGATTACGTGCCCGTCGCTACCGTGGATCCGGCCAGCGTCAAGGTGCTGATTCTCGACGACACCTCGCTGCCCTTGGTGGTGGACACCTCCGACCCGCCGGACGGCATCTGCGACGACGTCAATCCCGAACTGGCGCCGTCGGTGGCGCCGCAATCCTCGAAGGAGGCCCAGCTCATCGACATGGTGCCTTTTCCGCCAGGCGGCGGCGGGGATTTTTCGCCGCAGCCGGGTGTTGCCTGTTCGGGCAAGGACGAACCGCCCCCGACTCTGTGTGATACGACCTATAGCTTGCGGAAGAATCGGGTCATGACCTACTCGCACAACTACACCGCCGCTGCGCTGCCGGCGATCTGGACCATTCCGCCCATCGTCGGCGACGGCTTGCAATGCGCCGGACGCCAGTTCGATGCGTCCAACAACCTGCATGACGGCTGGGCTTGCGTGGCGGTGGTGGCGAGCGACAAGATGGGGAACAAGCAGGTTTCGCGGCCCATCCGCATCTGCGTGGCGGCTCAACTGGGCAGCACGGCCTGCACCGACGCCGCCGCGGCAAAACTGCCTGACTGCACGGGAACCGTCATCAAGGACCCCGCCGGTGGGCCGGCGAAGGTGGACGGCACCCGGCCGTGCAAGCCGTGGATGGAGTTCCCGCCGTACGAAGTGAAGGTCATTAAGTGACGCCCGTCAGAAATACGGGCAGTACCGAGGCCGCCAAGCCGTGTTGCCGGAGAGGCGCGACGAGGGCGCATGGCCCAAGCCATGCAACCGAGGAGCAACGAAGCAGGCGGCGCGGATCGGCGGCCAAATGCGGCCGGATTTCTGACGGGCGGAACTAGTAGCCCAGCGGCGCTGGCGATCGCCCGCAAGGTCAACCGGCGGGCTCGGGCACCGGGGCTCTAGCACCCGGCGGGAACGGTCATGAAGCTTGGCCCTTCCGTGCCGGCGGCACTTCCGTCAATATATGCCCCGTTGGCCGCGCCGCGGCTCGGGGTGCTGAGATGAAGGTCGAACAGATCACCGTGTTTCTCGAGAATCGCTCGGGCCGCCTGGCGGACGTCGCGGCCCTGCTGGCCGAGGCCGGCGTGAACATTCGCGCCACGGCGCTGGCCGACGCCGCCGACTTCGGCATCTTGCGCTTGATCGTCAATGACACGGAGAAGGCGAATCAGGTCCTCAAGGCCCATGGTTTCGCGGTCAGCAAGACGCACGTGGTGGCCGTCGCCGTCCCGGATCAGCCAGGGGGACTGGCCCACATCCTGGCCGCCATCAAGAGCGCCCGGCTCAACGTCGAGTACATGTATGCCTTCGTTCATCGCCGGGCCGTCGACGCCACCATCCTCTTCCGCTTTGAGGACATGGACCGCGCGGTCGGCTCGCTACAGGCGGCGGGGGTCCGGATGCTATCGGGCGAGGAAATCTACTCCATCTAGCCCAACCAACCACCACGGGGAGAAATGCCATGAATCGATTGCCGAAGTGGATCGTGCTACTAGGGGCGTTGTTCTTCGCCGGCTCGGCCGCGGCCAAGGAGACCATCAAGGTCGGGGCGATCTTGAGCGTCACGGGGCCGGCCGCGAACCTGGGCGGACCCGAGGCGCGCACGCTTCAGATGCTGGTGGACGAGGCCAACAAGAAGGGCGGACTTTCCGGCCATCCCATCGAGCTTCTGCTCAAGGATTCGGGTGGCAGCCCCGAGAAGGCCATTTCGTTCGCCAAGAAGCTCATCGAGGAGGACAAGGTCTTCGCCATCATCGGCCCCTCGACCAGCGGTGAGACGCTGAAGATCAAGGGCATCGCCGAGGAGGGCAAGACCCTGCTGCTCTCGTGCGCGGCGGCCGAGTCCATCGTGAAGCCGGTCGGCAAGTGGGTGTTCAAGACGCCTCAGAATGACAGCCACGCCGCCCGCAAGATCCTCGAGCACATCAAGAAGGCCGGCCTGACCAAGATCGGCCTGGTGTCCTCCAACACCGGCTTCGGCAAGGCGGGCAAGGAGCAGGTCGAGAAGCTGGCGAAGGAGCTGGGTCTCGAGATCGTGGCCAACGAGGACTACGATAAGGAAGCGACGGATCTGACGGCGGTGGCCACCAAGCTCAAGGCGGCGGGTGTGCAGGCCTTCATCAACTGGTCGATCGAGCCGGCGCAGGCCATCGTGCTCAAGAACGCGCGCCAAATCGGACTGGACGTTCCCATCTATCAGAGCCACGGCTTCGGCAACATCCAGTACGTCAAGGCCGCCGGTCCCGCCGCCGAGGGCGTGATCTTCCCCGCTGGCCGCCTCATCGTCGCCGAGTCGCTGCCCGCCAGCCACCCGCAGAAGTCCGTCCTCATGAAGTACAAGAAGGACTACGAGGCGCAGACCAAGGAGGATGTCAGCACCTTCGGCGGCCATGCCTACGATGCGTTTCTGATGCTCGGCAAGGTCATCGAGAAGGCGGGCGTGGACCGCGAGAAGGCACGCGAGGCACTCGAGGGAGTGCAGGGGCTTGTGGGCACCGCGGGTATCTTCAATTTCTCCGCCCAGGATCACAACGGACTTCAGGCGGACGCGTTCGAGATGCTGACCGTGAAGCAGGGCAAATTCGTGGTCTTGCAGGAAGGCGCGGCCAAGAAGGATGCGCCGGCGAAGAAGAAGTAGCTTCACAAACGGCGACGGGGCGGTGGTGTGCCGCCCCATCGCCCGCGCTCCATGACCTTCGCTCTCTTCCTCCAGTATCTGGTCGCCGGGGTGACCTATGGCGCGATCTACGCCATTGTCGCCATCGGTTTTGGCATCGTCTACAACGCCACCGGTATTATCAACTTCGCCCAGGGCGAGTTCGTGATGCTGGGCGGAATGTTCGCGGTGACCTTGCAGGCCTATGTGCCGCTGCCCGTGGCCGTCCTGCTGGCCGTGCTCATTGTCATGGGGGTGGGGGCACTGGTCGAGATCCTCTTCATCCGCTGGCTCGACCGTCCGACGGTGCTGCGCATGATCGTCATCACCATCGGTCTGTCCATCGGCATGCGTGAGCTGGCGTTGCTGGTGTGGGGCGAGGGTGTGCGCTCGCTGCCCTATTTCACCGGGGACGCCGTGACCGCGCTGTCGGTCGGGGACGTGCACGTGTCGCCGCAGGTGTTGTGGGTGCTGGGCACGGTGGGAGTGATCGTGGCGTTCCTGCTCTTCTTCTTTGGACAAACCCGCCTGGGCCGGCAGATGCGCGCGTGCGCGGCCAACCGGGACGCGGCCCGGCTGTGCGGCATCGATGCCAGGGGCATGGTCACGCTGTCGTTCGTGCTGGCGGCCGGCATCGGCGCCCTTGCCGGGTGCGTGGTCTCGCCCATCACCTACGTGCAGTACGACAGCGGCACCAACCTGGCCATCAAGGGGTTCACCGTGGCCGTGCTGGGCGGTCTGGGCAACAGCGCGGCCGCGCTGGGTGGCGGCCTCATTCTCGGCGTAATCGAGTCGCTGTCCATCCTGGTGCTGCCGGCGGCCTACAAGGACGTGGTGGCCATCGCGATCCTGCTCGCCATCCTGGTGTTCCGGCCCGCCGGCATCTTCGGCAACGCGGCCACCGCGCGGCTGCAGGAGCACGCGTGAGCCGGTCGCGCTATGCGCCGCTGGCGGTCTTCGCCGCGCTGATCGTGCTCGTCCAGTTGGTCACCGGTGCTGCGGGCAAGAGCCAGTACCTCACGCAACTGACCATGGCCGGCTACTACGCGTTGCCCATCGTGGGGCTGACCTTGCTCATGGGCTACGCGGGCCAAATCTCCATCGGCCACGCCGGCTTCTTCGCCATCGGCGGCTACCTGTCGGGTTTTCTCACCACCTACAACCTGCACGAGCTCTCGGGCCACTGGTGGGTGCGCGCGGCGGCCTGGCTGCGCCTCTTGTCGGCGGGGCAGGATGCCTTTGGCAGCCCGTCGCTGGTGGTGCGCGCCTGGCCGGCCTGTATCGCCGCCCTGCTGGTGATCGCCCTAGTGGCCTACCTCATCGGCAAGCCTGTTCTGCGTCTAAAGGGGCACTTCCTGGCCATGGCCACGCTGGGGTTCGGCACCATCGTGTACCGCCTGGTGCTGGGCTCAAGCCTGATGGGCGCGGCTGACGGCATCTCCGACGTCCCAGCCTTTCACCTTCTGCCCGGCCTGGCCATCAGCGGCAAAGCCGCGGTTCGCGTCTCGAACTACTACATCGCCTGGGGACTCGTGCTCATCACGGTGCTCCTTCTCGGCAACCTCATCCACTCGCGCGTGGGGCGGGCACTGCGCGCCATCCACGGCGCCGAGGAGGCGGCCACCGCCAGCGGCATCGACATCCAGGAAGCCAAGCTGAAGATGTTCGTCCTGTCGGCGGTGCTGGCGGCCCTGGGCGGCGTGCTGCTCACCCACTACAACGGCGGCATCGGACCGTCCGAGGCGTCGATCTTGAAGTCCGTGCGCATGGTGGCCATGGTGGCCATCGGTGGCATGGCCAACCTGTGGGGCGCGCTCATCATGGGCGCGCTGCTCAACTTCCTGTCGATGCGCGGCTCGTTCGGCTCGTATGACGACGCGGTCTTTGGCGGCATCCTGGTGCTCATCATGCTGTTTTCTCCGCAGGGGTTGCTGCGCGCGGATCTGGCCCGTCGGGTGCTGGGCGCCGTCATGCGACGCCGCAAGGAGCCGGTGACTTGAGCCTGCTCAATATCCAGGGCCTGTCCAAGACCTTCGGGGGGCTGTGCGCCGTCGACGACGTGGGCTTCGAGGTGGCCGAGGGTGCCATCAAGGCTGTCATCGGACCCAATGGCGCGGGCAAGACGACGCTCTTCAATCTGATCTTCGGCTCCGCCACGCCCGACGGCGGCAGCGTGATCTTCGCCGGCGCGCGGCTTACCGCCGGCTGTCCGCATCGCCAGGTGGCGGCGGGCATGGCCCGCACCTTCCAGCACATCCGCCTGTTTCCCCAGATGAGCGCGCTCGAGAACGTCATGGTCGGCAGGCACACGCGCAGCCGCGCTGGCTTCCTGGCAAGCCTTCTGCCCATGCCGTGGACGTGGCGGGAGGAGCGGGAGATTCGCGCGGAGGCGCTTGCGGTGCTGGAGTTTCTGGGCATCACCAAGCTGGCCGAGAGCGACGCCACCCACCTTGCCTACGGCGAACAGCGCGCCGTCGAACTCGGCCGCGCTTTGGCCAGCAAGCCCAGGCTCCTGCTCCTCGACGAGCCGGCGGCCGGGCTCAACATGCGCGAGACCGTGGAGCTAGGGAAACTGATTCGTCGCATCCGGGATACCGGCGTGACCGTGCTGCTGGTCGAGCACGACATGGGACTGGTCATGGGGATCTCGGACGAGATCGTGGTGTTGTGCCAGGGGCAGAAGATCGCGGAGGGCCAGCCGCTGGCGATCCAGAAGAATCCCGAGGTCGTGCGCGCCTACCTGGGAGACGAAGATGCGTGACGAGCAGGAATTCGTCCCGGAGGTGGCGGCAACGGCCACATCGCCGGCGCACGTCCTGCAGTTGCGCAACGTCGAGTCCGGGTACGGGGGCCTGAAGGTGCTGCGCCACGTTTCGCTGCACGTGAGCCGCGGTGAGATCGTCAGCATCATCGGCGCCAACGGGGCGGGCAAGACGACCCTGCTGCGCACCGTTGTGGGGCTGCTGCGCGCGCGGGGAGGCGAGATCCTCTTCGAGAACCGCGACATCAGCGCGGCCCGCACCGAATCCATCGTGCGCGCCGGTTGCTCGCTGGTACCCGAGGGACGGCAGGTGTTCGCTCCCATGAGCGTGCGCGAGAACTTGCTTCTGGGGGCCACGGCGCGCATGCGCCGCGAGCCCGGCGCCCGCGCGGACGAGGACATGGATCGTGTCTTTGCCCTGTTTCCCCGTCTCAAGGAGCGGGCCAGTCAGCTCGCTGGAACGCTGTCGGGCGGCGAGCAGCAGATGCTGGCCCTGGGCCGCGCGCTGATGGCCCGCCCCACGCTGATCCTGCTCGACGAGCCGTCGATGGGGCTGGCCCCCATCGTGGTGAAGGAGATTTTCCAGACCATCCGGCGCCTGCGCGACGAGGGTAGCACCGTGCTCCTGGTCGAGCAAAACGCGCGGGCCGCGCTCAAGATCGCCAACCGCGGCTACGTGATGGAGAACGGCCGCATCATTCTGGAGGCGTCAGCCGAGTCGCTGCTGGCCAATCGAGACGTCGAGCGGGCGTACCTGGGCCGCGATCTCGACACCGAGGCCGCCATGGATACGGGGAGGTGAGCACCATGATCCACGAACCAGACAGAGAGTGCATGGCGCGCCACACGCTGGCCGCGCTCCAGCTCGAGGCGCTGCAGGCGGTCCTGGCGCGGACGTACCTGCATGTGCCGTTCTATCGCAAGCGTTTCGACAGCGGCGGTATCGACCCCGACGAGGTGCGCACCCTCGAAGACCTGCGCCGGTTGCCGCTGACAACCCGCGCGGATCTGCAGGCCAACTATCCCTACGGCATGTTCGCCGTGCCCCTGCGCGAGGTCGTTCGCATCCACGCGTCGACCTGCATGTCGGTGGTCGTCGGGTACACGCGCAACGACATCAAGACCTGGTCGGATCTGGTGGCGCGCGTGCTGGTGGCCGGCGGCGTGGGCAAGGACGACGTGGTCCAGATCGCGCTGGGCTACAACCTGTCCACGGGTGGCTTCGGCGTCCACTACGGGGCCGAGCGCATCGGCGCCTCGGTCATCCCGACGTCGACGGGAAACACCCGCAGGCAGCTCAAGATCATGCGCGATTTCAAGACCACGGCCCTGGTGGCCACGCCGGGCTATGCCGCCTTGCTGGGGCGCACGCTGCACGAGCAAGGGGCTCCGCGTGGCGCGCTCGCGTTGCGCGTGGCCCTGCTGGGCGGAGAGCCCCTGTCCGACCTGCTGCGCGCGGAGATCCAGGAACGCCTGGGCGTGGTGGCAACCGACAACTACGGGCTGTCCGAGGTCATGGGGCCGGGCGTTGCCGGCGAGTGCCACGAACGCAATGGGCTGCACATCAACGAGGACCATTTCCTGGTGGAGGTCATCGACCCGGTGAGCCTTCTGCCCGTGCCGCCTGGGGAGCCGGGGGAACTCGTGCTCACGACGCTCACCAAGGAGGCGTTCCCCGTGATTCGCTTCCGCACGCGCGACATCACGAGGCTGCTGTCCGGAACCTGTCCATGCGGGCGCACCACCTCGCGCATGGCCCGCGTCGAGCGGCGGAGCGACGATGTTCTCATCGTGCGCGGGGTGAAGATCGATCCGCGACGCGTGGCCGAGCTGTTCGTCGAGATCGAGGGCCATGCGTCGCCGCACCGGATGCTGGTCGAGCGTGAGGGGGGAATGGACAGCCTCACGCTGCTCGTGGGCGTGGAGGATTCGAGCGACTTCGACGAGGTGAGAAAGCAGCAGGAGCGCCTGGACCGCCTGCGCCGGGGCTTCTCCTCGGAGCTGGGGCTCACCGTCTCCGTGCGCCTGGTCGAGCAGCGTTCGCTGGTTTCCGCCCCTCCGTCCTGACGCGCGGGCCGGGGCTACCTCAGCTCTAGCGGCAATGCCGTTCGGTCAACGACGTCCAGGCGAGAACCGGGCACTCTGTCGCGTGCAACTGGGCGAAGTGGACCCTGGCGAATCTCGGCTGGGGATATACGAAAATCCGCGACGCCCTTCGGACCGGATTGAAGATCGAGATCGGACGAACGACGGTGGCCAACATCCTGCTGGAGGAAGGGATCGATCCGGCACCGGAACGCGAGAAGAAGCGCACGTGGAAGCGGTTCATGAAGAGCCATTGGGACACGCTATGCACCTGCGATTTCTTCAGCGTGGAAGCCTTGGGCGCATTCGGCACGGTTCGGTACATGGTGTTTTTCGTCATCGAACTCAAGAGCCGTGCCGTCGAGATCGCGGGGATTGCTGTTGACCCAGGCGAGGAGTGGATGAAGCAGGTGGCCCGCAATTTGACAGATCCTGTGGATGGATTTCTGCGAGGAGCAAAGTACCTGATCCACGATCGTGACCCGCTGTTCTCGAAGGCGTTCATCGCGATTCTCAAAGCTGGGGGCGTGAAGAGCGTGAAAATCCCAGCGCAAAGCCCAAATTGCAATCCCTACGCGGAACGATTTGTCAAAACCATTAAGTACGAGAGCTTGAATCACTTTGTGATTTTCGGCGAGCGACATCTGCGCCACCTTATCAAGGAATTCGTCGAGCACTACATGACCGAGCGGTTTCACCAGGGCATCGGTGGCCAACTCATCAGGAACGTCGGTCCAACAAATGACAACGGGGCAGATGGCAAGGTCGCCTGTCGGTCGCGCCTCGGCGGACTGCTGAACTATTACCATCGGGAGGCCGCATGAGCCTCGGCGATGGATTTCGGGACAGCAAGCGGGTCATGAGCACCCTCCCGCTCGGCAACAGCGTCGCCGTGTGCAAATACCTCTGCGCTGTCATGCTCCCAATGGTAGCCCCCAGACTAGGGCCGGGGCATAGAAGTCGTTCGAGGCGCCATTTTTCCTTCACTGACTCGCGTCGGCATATGGGTGTTCTGTCTGACGAACGCTGGTAGCATGGGCCCTGCATGTGTCGCGAGGCCATTACCGGGGCGGCGTTGGTCGCCGCTCTCTTCACTTCGTCGTGCGGCTCGAACTGCCTGGAGATCGGCAGCGCGGGCTCGTTGTGTGGTGAGCGCGAGGCCACGATGCCCATTCTCTCGGATGGCCAGGGCATGCCGGTGGTCGCAGGCACACTCGACGGCGCGCCCATTCGCTTGCTTCTCGACTCAGGGGCGAGCCGCACGATTCTTTCGGCCACGCTGCTCGGCGCGAACGTCGAGGGGTATCGCGCCGTGGGATCGCTGTGTATTGGCACGCTGTGCTTGAGCGGTGCAACCGTGTGGGCCAGGGACTCGGTCTTTAGCGCGCCCGACGTCGGCGCGATCAACGGGCTCATCGGAATGGACGTTCTCGGGGCGTTCCTCGTCGAGCTCGACCACGGGCAGAGCGTGAGCTTCAGCCCGAAGGGCTCCGCATGCGCCGGGACCGCGGTGCCGCTCAGCCCCGATGCCGACGGGCGCCCGATGGTGGACGCCAGCCTCGACGGCCAGAGCTTGGGAGCTATCCTGCTCGACACAGGCTCGCTCTACACTCTGTTCGCCACGGCGACCGCGGCCAAGGCGCCCTACCTTGCCGACAGTGCCGTGGCCGCCACTGGGTGCAGTATTGATGGCTGCACCGATGGCCAATACTTCACCTCCACAGCACGCCAGATGTGCGTCGGTGACGTGTGCATGAGCGACGTGCCCGTGAAGTACCCGGTCTGGGACGCCATCGGCGACAGCTTCCTGTTCCAGCGCCGCGTAGATCTCGATGCTCCAGGGGGCCACCTGATCTTCTGCGATCCCTAGCGTCGCCGCACCTGACCGTCCACAATCTGCGCTCGCACCAGACGGACAAGTGCGATGACTACTGGAACTGGGCGTGGTGGGCTGCCGGTCATCCAGGCACCAGTGGCGCTCCCGAGTAGCCCTCGTTCGGCGCGGCCATGAGCCCTGGCGTCCACCACCGGCGACGATTCACTCCTGCTTGACCGCGGCCCGGCACTGGGTTCTCCTGAGGGTGCATGGGCAATGCTGGGCGAGTGGACGTCTTCATCAGCTACACCGGCCGCGATTGGGGCTGGGCGAGTTAGTTGGACTTCATCCTGCGCGAGGCGGGCTACGAAACCAAGGTGCAGGGCTACGACTTCATGGTGGGCAAGACCTTCGTGGGCGCGATGGACGAGGCCCTCAAGCACAGCCGTCTGGTATTTTGCCTGCTGTCGCCGGCCTATCTCGATTCCCGCTGGTGCGGTGAGGAGTGGCAGGCTGCGCTGGTCGAAGGGAAGCTGTTTCCCCTGCGTATCGCCGAGTGCGGCCCGGACGGGCTGCTGGGTCAGCGAGCATATGTGGATCTGGTGGGTGTGGCAGGTGCACGGCGACCTCCGACGAAATTCTCTCCATGCTCACCGCGCCGCCGGTCTTGGCAACCTTCCGACATCCGACAGGACCCAACCCGCCGAAGCCAGCGGGTCGCCGAGCCGTAGGTGTCAGATCCCTACGCTAACCGAACGGCATTGGCTCTAGCGGGCCAGCGCGCGGCACGCGTCGAGCAGATCGGAGGCCGTCTTGAGTCGGGCCGCCACCCCGTCGCCGCTGAGGTCGAGTTTGGTTTCGAGCCGGCGCTCGGGACGTAGCGAGCCGGCCAGCTCGCTGGCGGCTCGCAGGCGAGCCTCGATGGCGGGAGCGGACATCGAAATGCTCATCGATCGCCATCCTTCAAGCTCTGAATGTCCGCGATGTCCTGCGGCCGTCCGGCCAGCGCTTTCATGGCGACGAGCGACTCGCGTGAGACCACGACGAGGCTGCTGCCGCCGAAGGGCAGGCGCGAGCGACTGGCCCAGGCGGACGTGAGGTTGCGGTCGACCAGGATGAAATCCACGGTCATGAGGTTGCCCTCGTGGTCCACCTTGTTTACGCGCTGTAGGCTCGTGCCGTCCTTGAACTCGAACGGCTGCGCCTCCAGGGTGAATCCACACCGGCGGACGGCTGCCATGGCCATGGAAAGCGCCTCGGGTTGGACGAGCAGGTCGATGTCCTTGGTGGCCCGGGGAGCGCCCCACACCGCGACCGCGAGGCCGCCAGCCAGCGCGTACTCGACGCCGGCATCGTCGAGCGCCGTGAGCACCAAGCGCAACTCGTCGAGCAAGGTCACGCCCGAATAGTAGCAGGGGGCGGCCCGGGCAGGTAGCTGACGCAATAGCTCGGGCGTAGGGAGCGGCTACCAGGACTTGATGTCGAGCCCGCGGGCCACGCGCTCGCGGTGGCGGGCCGGCGGCTTGCCGTAGAAGGCGGTCTTGGCGGCCGGGGCGGCTTCGAGCTCGAAGGGGATGAAGAGCAGCTTGAGGAAGCGGTTGCGTCCGATGCGTTCCCATCCCACCACGCCCAGCAGGGCTTCCCACATGTAGTCGCCCGGCCGCTTGACCTGGGACTCCCAGAACGGGAACACGAACAGGTGCGAGGTGCCGGCATCGGCGCCCAGTCCCTTGCGATAGTAGACGTTGGGGAAGACGTAGCTGGCCTCGAAGGTCGGACGTCTGACGCCGACGTAGAAGGGGAACACGACGGTGGTGCTGCGCTCGGGGCTCCAGAAGCGCCACACCAGTGGCAGCGCGATGGTGGTGCTGTCGGTCGGGCTACTGTAGCGAAAGAAGAGCGGCGCGAGGGTGGTGCTGGTGCCGATGGCCTCGTTGCGGTAGCGGAAGAAGAGCGGCAGCACCATGGAAAAGCGACTCTGGTGGTAGGAGTGAAAATCGTAGACCAGGGGCAGTCCGAAGGTGGCCGAGGAGGTGATGTTGCTCTTGTGCCAGAGCAGAAGAAACCAGGTGGAGAGTGACCGCTCCGGGCTGGTGCGGGAATAGTGAAGCAGCGGCGGCACGACCAGGGTTCGCGTCTCGGTCACCTTGTCGCGATGGAAGAACCACAGCGGGAAGAACGTGTTGAAGCTGCTCTTCCACGAGTCGAGCCTGACGAAGTTGCCGACGTACCACCACAGGCTGTCGGGAGAGCGGCTGTAGCCGAAGGGCAGCGTGAGCAAGGTCAGCGAGCGGGGAGAATGGCGCTCGTAGAAGAGCGGCAGGATCGCGCGGCTGGACGAGCTGTTCTGTTCGTCGCGCGAATACCAGGCGAGGGGTAGTAGCCCGCGGGTGCGTTCGCTGCCACGTTGCGCCCAGTACAGTGGGCCAAGCACGGATGTGGAGGTGCCAGCGCGGCGGTCGGCGAAGTGCCAGTAGAACGGAAAACCAATAGTCGTGCTCCGGCTCTCGTTGCTGGCCTGCCACCACAGCGGAAGCACGGCGCGGAACATCCCGTCGCGGCCGCGGGACTGGTAGTAGAGCCAAGACACGATCCGGCTGGTTTCCTTCTCGCGATCCTTGTGCGAGACGAAGAGCGGCGTGACGAGCAGGTCGCGCTTCGCATCGTGTGACGACACGTAGAGCGGAAGGATACCCGAGGACGAGCCAGTGGGCGAATGATGGGTGAAGTAGGGGCCGATGACCGTGGTGTGCGAGGTCGGGGAACTCGACAGCCATAGCAGGGGGAAGAAGGTGTCGAGGCGATAGCCGTCGCTCTTGCGTAGCCGGAAGAAGGTCGGGAAGACGTAGCTGCCTTCCTCTTTCGGGTTCTCGTAGTTGGCCCACAGCGGGAAGAGCGCGCGGGCTCGGTGAGAAGGTCCGTCGAGCGCGACGAGCGGCCCCCACATGCGGGTGCGCTCGCCGGTGTCCAGTTGGGTGTGGTCGAGGAAGAGCAGCGGCACCCCGCGCGCGGCGATGGTCTTGTCGCAGTACCAGAAGTAGGGGCCGACGAAGCCGGCCTGGCGCTCGGCGGTTCGCGACCACATGGCCAGCGGCGAGGCAAAGAGCGTCGCCTGTGCATCCTTGCGGTAGTGGAAGAGCGGAAACAGCGTCAGGCTGGTCTGGTCGTCGCCGCCGGGCCTGGCCCCGCGCCGGTAGTGGAAGAGCGGGAAGAACGCGTCGGTGGTCTCGCCGCCGTGCCTGCGGTGCAGGTAGTTGGCGACCACGGTGGTCGTCCGATCCTTGTCGTCGTCGCGGAACCACCAGAACAGGGGAAACAGGGCAACGTGGCGCTGTCGGCCGCCGCCCCCCCAGAAGATCAGCGGAGGAATGCCGGCGGCGTAGCCCCGGCGGTCGTCGTGCCGAAAGTAGAGGGGGGTGACGGTCGTCGACGTGCCAGCGCGGCTGTCGACGACGTTCCAGTAGAAGGGAACCTGGATGCGGTAGCTGTCCTGGCCGTCCGCGCCGGCGAAATAGAGCAGGGGCAAGATGATGGTGTTCGAGGCTGCCTTGTCCTTCGAGGCGTAGTAGAGCGGAAAGAGCAGCGTCGAAACCGCGTCGGCGTGACGGAAGCGCCAGAACAGCGGAAAGACGATGGCGTGGCTGCGATCCTTGCGGCTACCAAAGAAGGCGATGGGAAATAGGCCCGCGCTGGACCCGCCGTCCGCGAAAGTGCGGTGGTAGGCCCACAGCGGGAAGACGCCAGCCGCGGTCAGCTTCTCGTCGGGCGAGTTGCGCCGAAAATAGAAGGGCAGAAGCGAGTGCGCGGTGGCGCCGGTCGCGCGATCGCGGAAGGACCAGAAGAGGGGGAAGAGCGCGCGGGTCGCGCCCGCCGGATCGTCGCGCTGGTAGTACGGCCCAAGGATGGTGGTGCGCGCATCGCCCGGGATGTCGTGGTGGCGATAGTAGAGCAGGACGAGGTCGGTTTCACCGCCGCGGTCGCGCCAGTAGAAGATAGGTGGCAGCAACAGGGTCAGGTGGCGCGACCCGGCCTTGTCGTCGCGCGAGTAGGTGCCGACCGGCCACAGGTGGAATGCCGTGGCGCCGTCGTTGCTCCCCTTGCGGAAGTAGAAGGGCAGGACGAGCTGCCAGTTCGACTTGGCCTTGGCGTCGCTTGCCCACCAGCCCAGGAGGGCGAAGGTGCCGATGGTCGTGTCGCCACTGCGGAAGTGAAAGAGCGGAGGCAGGATGGTGGTGTTGGCCTTGGGCGACCGAAAACTCCACAGCAGCGGGAAGAGAACGTCGTAGTTCGAGGTCTTCGAGCGGCCGTACCAGTAGAGCCACAGGAACGACCCCGTGGTGGCCTGGCCCTCGACCGACGCGTAGCCCAGCAGCGAGGCGAAGGTGCCGCCTTCGGGTTTCACGTTCTGATAGAAGAAGGGCAGCGACAGCAGGTTCTTGTCCTGGCCGTTGCGCCAGTGGAAGTTGAGCGGCGCGACCCAGGTGAAGGACGAATCCTTCGACCGTTTCGAGACGGCGACGGGGAACAGCAGGTCGAATTTCGATTCCGGCGAGCGGGTCCAGAAGTAGAGGAAGCCCCACATGCCGAAGGCTTTGCCGTGGTCGGGATCGCCGACCTTGAAGGAAAGCAGGGGCGGCGCGGCCCAGCCGAACTTCGTCGATAGGTAGAACAGCGGCCACAAGGCCCAAGAACGGGCGCCGGGCTGCGTGGTTTGCGCATAGGGCGGGATGACCAGCACCACTCGCTGCTTGAGGTGGTCCTCTACGCGCCAGTAGAAGGGCGCGATGATCTGCGTGTGGGCCTCGGAGCTCCAGAAGTGGAAGTAGAGCGGCGCGAGCACGCGATAGCCGGGGTTGCTGCGGTCGGAAAAGTAGAAGGGGAGAATGGCCGTGCTGCGGCCGGCCTTGCGATACAGCAGGATGTCGATGGGCCGTTCGAAGGGCTGGCAGGTGCCGCTCTCGCAGATGGTGCCGGCAGGGCATTGGTCGTCCCGCGCACAAAGCGGGCCGGCCTTGTTCCCAGCCGGCACTTCCGCAGCCCTGGTTGGCGCCGCGGCCGCAGTCGTGGTCGTGGTCGTGGCCGTGGTCGTACTCGTACTCGTGGCCGTGGCCGTGGCCGTGGCCGTGGCCGTGGTGCCGGGGGCGGGCTCCTCCTCGGCCTGCGCCAGGTGGAAGGGCGAAAGCGACGGCGCGGACCGGGCCGCGAAGGGATCGAGATTGGGCACGGCCAAGGCCGGCCGGGGAGAAAGGCCGGCAACCGCGCAACCCAGCGTCGCGACCAGCAGGGGCAGGTGATTCGGCAACTTCTTCATCCGTGCGCGGGACCGGTGAGAGGCGAAAGACCCGATCACTGCGGCGGCAACATCTTCCATTCGCTGTTTTCGCGCACGAACGGGATGTCCACCGTCTGCGAGTCGTCGCCCTTCTGCCGGGTCACCTTCAGCGTGGCGCTGTCACCCTTCGCCGACGAGCCCTTGAGGCTGAACTTCGTGCCTTCGACTTCCTTCTGCATCTTCTTGAGACCGCCTTCGACCTGCCCCACCTGCGTGGCCAGCATGCCCTGGAACATGAGCGCGTAGCACTCGACGACCTTTTCGAGATTGCCCTCGCCCAGCGCCTTGCGCCAGCGTTCGAAGGTCTTTTCCGGGGTTGAGAATTCGGGCCGCGGGGCGGGCATCTGGAAGGTGATGCTCTTGATCTTTTCCTTGGGGATCTTGACGGTCTGGCCTTGCGACTCGACGGAATACACCCCGTCGTAGAAGTGGATGATCTTCGCGGTCATCTTGGTCTTGTCGAGCAGCTCGATGACCTCGGCCCGCGCCGGGGCGCTGACGGCCAGCAGGGCGACGGCGAGAGGGAAGGCAACCAAAGAGGGGGAAATGTTCATTGCGTCCTATTTGAGCAGAATGCCTGGGGCGGGGAAGCGGCGCGTGACTTCGAGCACCTCGGCGCAAACCTTGGCCGCGGTGTCGTCGTCCGGCTTGCCTACCACGCGATCGATCCATCCCGCGATGAGTTTCATCTCCGCCTCGCCCATGCCCCGGCTGGTGACCGACGGGGTGCCCAGGCGTACCCCCGACGGATCGAACGGCTTGCGCGTGTCGTAGGGCACCGAGTTGTAGTTGAGTTCGAGGCCGGCCTTGTCGAGCGCCTTGGCGGCGACCTTGCCCGGCACGTTCTTGTTGGTGAGGTCGATCAGGATGAGGTGGTTGTCCGTGCCGCCGGA
>Ga0066793_10000345_pt1 | contig 17668 bp, 13 predicted proteins | sample PersoiDNA2013189_FD_83876 | JGI IMG/M metagenome (GOLD analysis project Ga0066793, IMG submission 83876) | Permafrost soil microbial communities from the Arctic, to analyse light accelerated degradation of dissolved organic matter (DOM) -... | ecosystem: Environmental > Terrestrial > Soil >... | reverse complement strand
GTGCCGGATGCCTTCAGGTTGAAGCCGCGCGATTCCAAGTCTCGCAAGCAGCTCAACGTCGTCTTGAAGCTGCTCAAGCGCGAGGACGTCGACAACGTGATCAACGCCTGCGATGCCGGGCGCGAGGGCGAGCTGATCTTCGCTTACCTCTACGAGGTCTACCTCGAGACGCGCGAGGCGAAGCCGAAGCCGGTCGAGCGCCTCTGGATCTCCAGCATGACCAAGCAGGCCATTCGCGAGGGCTTCGAGCATCTGCGTCCCGGCGAGCAGATGAGCTCGCTCGAGGCCGCCGCGCGCTCGCGCTCCGAGGCCGACTGGATGGTTGGCATGAACGCCACGCGCGCGGCCACGATTCGCGGTCGCGCCTGGGTGGGCGGTGTTGTCTCGCTCGGTCGGGTTCAGACGCCGACGCTGGCGATGATCGTGAGCCGCGAGCGCGAGATACAGGCCTTCGTCCCCGAGCCCTACTGGCTCGTCCACGCGAGTTTCGATCTCGGCTATCAGGGACTCTGGTTCGAGGGCGCCGAGACGAGAATCCTGGGCGGTGAGCGCGCTCAGGTCATTGCAGCCAAGGTGGCTGGGGCGGAAGGTGTGGTCGCCTCGGTCGAGCGCAAGGAAGCAAGCGAGCGCTCGCCGCTCCTCTACGACCTCACTTCGTTACAGCGCGATGCCAACCGTCGCTTCGGCTTCTCGGCTCAGAGGACGCTCAGGGCGGCGCAGTCCCTCTACGAGAGCAAGAAGGCGCTCACCTACCCGCGCACGAGCTCGCGCTTCCTCTCGGGCGACATGGTGTCACTGCTCAAGCCCACGGCCGCGACACTCGAGCCGATTCACGAGTACGCCGAGGCGGCGCGATTCGTGCTCAGACTCGAAAGCCTGCCGCTCGGGCGAGTCGTCAACGACGCCAAGATTGAAGATCACCACGCGATCATCCCGACCAACGTCGAGCACGAGATTGAAGTCTTTTCCGACGACGAGCGGCGCATCTTCGACCTCGTCGCGCGCCGCTTCTTGGCCGTCTTTCATCCGCCCGCGCGCTACGCGAAGACGACTATCGTCACCGAGGTCGAGGGCGAAAAATTCCGCACGCGCGGGAAGGTCACGCTTGCGCCGGGCTGGCGCGCCGTCTACGGCCAGGGAGCGAGTGGGAACGGGCGAGCCGGCGACTCCGGCGAAGACGAAGATGGCGAGGGAGGCGAGCTTCCGGCTCTGGCCGAGGGCCAGAAGGTGCTCTGTGCAAACGCCGAAAGCGAGGCCAAGGAGACGAAGCCACCGCCGCGCTACAACGAGGCCACGCTGCTCATGGCGATGGAGACGGCCGGGAAGCTGATCGACGACGAGGAGCTGCGCGAGGCGATGAAGGATCGTGGCCTGGGCACGGCGGCAACCCGCGCCGAGACGATCGAGACGCTGATCCGGCGCGAGTACATCGAGCGCGCCGGCAAGGAGTTGCAGCCCACGCCGAAAGGCATGCAAGTCATAACCATGGTCGAGGCGCATCCGCTCACCTCGGCCGAGCTGACGGGGGACTGGGAGAAGCGCCTCGGCGACATCGAGCACGGCTCAGGTGATCGAGCGGCTTTCATGAAGGAAATCGAGCGCTTCACGCGTGAGACCGTCGAGAAGATCGCCGCGCTGGACCGCGAAAAACTGCGTCCCGAGAGGGTCGAGCTTGGTCCGTGCCCGCGTTGCGGCGCCGAGACGGGCGAGATCATCCGCGAGAACTCGCGCGCCTACGGCTGTACGAGCTGGAAGAGCCGCGAGGAGACTGGTTGCGGCTTCGTCATCTGGAAGAAAGTGGCCGGACGCTCAATTACGCCCGAGATCGCCCGACAACTACTTGCACAGGGACGTACAAATGACGTAATATCCGGATTCCGGAGCCGAGGCGGCAAACATTTTCGCGCGCGCCTCGTCTTGAACGCCGAAGGACAAATCGAGTTCGAGTTTCCTACGCGCTCGCAAACTGCCCAGCCGGCCGCCGCGGAATAAAGAAGGGTCGGAGTCCGTTTTGTAGTAGACGAGCCGCGAGGAGAGACCAGAGCGAGCGAAGGTTCGTGGCGGAGCCAGATGGAAAGAAAGGACGTCGAGAGTCAGTTGACGCAAAATCACTCGCAGGAAGTATTCGAAAGTAGCGAGAGCGTTCGGGTGTTCGTGGACGCCGCTGAGGAACGTGGCACCATCGAGACGGCCGAGATCGAGGCGCTCGCGGTAGAGCACGACCTCAACGAGATCGAGGTCGAGGATCTGATGCGCGAGCTCGAGCGGATTGGCGTCGAGATCGCCCAGCCGCCGGCACCGGCTAGCGAGCATGCCGCGCCGGCCGAGCCCGTGCGGGTCGAGGTGCCGGAGCTCTCTGGTGCTGCCGACAGCTTGCAGCTCTTCCTCGCCGACGTTGGCAAGCACAGGCTGCTAACCGCTGCTGACGAGGTGGCCCTCGCCAAGCGCATCGAGCGCGGCGACCCAGTCGCCAAGAGGCGCATGATCGAGTCGAACCTGCGTTTGGTTGTTTCGATCGCCAAGGGCTATCGCGGCCTCGGTGTGCCCTTCCTCGATCTGATTCAGGAGGGGACTCTCGGTCTCAACCGTGCGGTAGAAAAGTTCGATTGGCGTCGGGGCTACAAGTTCTCGACTTACGCAACCTGGTGGATTCGCCAGTCGGTGCAGCGCGCAGTCGCCAACCACGCGCGCACGATTCGCGTGCCGGTCCACGTTGTCGAGCGTCAGCAGAAGCTTTCGCGCGCTGCGCGCCGGCTCGAGGTCGAGCTGGGTCGCGAGGCGACGCGGGACGAGCTCGCTGAGGCGACCGGGCTTCCCCTCCAACACGTGGAGGAGGCGCTCGGAGCCGCTTCGGCCTCGGTATCGCTGAATCAGACCGTCGGAGCCGACGACGAGGGCGAGCTCGGCGATCTCTTCGCCGATCGCGAAGCCTCCGATCCGTTCGACGAGGCAGAGGAGTCGCTGCGCAGGCAAGGCGTGCGCAAGGCGCTCGAGGCACTGCCCGAGCGGGAGCGGCGCATTCTCGAGCTTCGCTTCGGTTTCGCGGGCGAGCCCTGGACGCTCGAGGCGATTGGCCATGAGCTCGACCTCACACGTGAGCGCGTGCGCCAGCTCGAGGGCCAGGCCCTTGCGCGGCTCGGGGCTCTGCGAGAGCTGTCCTCACTCGCGGCAGCCTGAGCCAAGCCGAAACACGTCTTCGGCCGATCGCCGATTCGAGCGTTGAGTCGAAAGGATGCTCTGCGGCGTCCCGGAGCGGGCTGTCGCTAGTCTCCACTCGGGCCAGGCGATCAGGGGAGGCAGCGGTAGCTCGAATAGGGACAGCAGTCGTTTTGGCCGCGCTCGTACTCGCGGCCGGATGTGGCGGCTCCGGTAGCGGAGCGAAGGCGCCCAAGTTCGTGCCGCGCAGCTTCCCGACTCTGCGGGTCGAGATCGGCGCTGGGGCGGATTCTCTCGATCCCGGTCTTTCCTACACCGCCGAGAGCTGGCAGAGCCTTTGGCATGTCTATCTGAGCCCGTATAGCTATGAGCACGCAAGCGGCGCGGCAGGTTCGCGGATCGTGCCGGCTCTGGCCGAGAAGATGCCGGGTATCTCGGGCGCTGGCCGCGTTTACGAGTTCCGGTTGCGCGAGGGGCTTCGCTACTCAAACGGGAAGTCAGTGCGGGCCAGCGACTTCGCCTATGCGATTCGCAGGCTTTACCTGCTCGACTCGGTGGGAGCGCCGCTCTTCGACGGCATCGTCGGCGCCAACGTCGCTGCCGCACGCCGAGGGCCGATCGCGGGTATCGAGACCGACGACTACTCGAGATCGATCACGGTGCGTCTGAAGCAGCCCAGCGCGAGCTTCATCAACACTCTCGCAAGCCTTTTCGCGGCGCCTGTCCCTCAGAGCACGCCAAGTCGCGACCAGACGCATACTCCGATTCCCTCGACCGGCCCGTACAGGATCTCGCAGGTCAGGTGGCCGAAGGAATTCACGCTGACGCGGAACCGCTACTTCAAGCCGACCGAGACCGTGCCCAAGACCAACCCTGACCGCATTGTCGTGAGCATCGTGAAAGGCGGCAGGGCGGCGCTCGAGCAGCTGGTGGCTGGGGAAGCGGATTACGCCGGCGTACCGATCGCGCTTGCTTCGCTCGAGCAGGCGAAGCGCAAGAACCGGTTGCAGCTTCGCGCCTACACCGACGCCAATACCCAATACTTCTTCATGAACACGAAGCTGCGGCCGTTCAATGACGTCCGCGTCCGTCGGGCTGTCAACTACGCTCTCGATCGCGAGCGACTGGTCGAGATCTTCGGAGGCCAGGCCGTACCGACCGAGAACGTCCTTCCGCCGCTCTATCCGTCGTATCGGAGGCACACGCTCTATCCGTACAACCTCGCCAAGGCGAGAGCGCTGGTGCGCCAAGCCGGGGCAAGAGGAGCGACCGTGACGGTCTTTAGCCCGACGCGGCCTGCGGAAGCGCGCGCGGCCGTCCTCTACCTCAGGCGCCAGCTCGTTGCGATCGGCCTCAAGCCGAGCCCCGCACCGAAGCTGCTACCTCCTGCTCAGTACTGGACGGCCATTGGCCGTAAAAGCGCGCGAGCCCAGATCGGTTACGCGTTCTGGATCCAGAGCCTCCCAAGCCCGCTTGACTGGTTCGAGCCGCTACTGAGCGGTGGCAAGACGAGCCAGCTCGCGAACACGAACTACTCCTTCGCCGACTCTGCAGCTCTGAATGCCGCCATCGATCGCCTGGCGCGCGAGCCGGAGCTCACGGCCGACGTGAACGCGCAGTGGGCCGCACTCGACCTGCGGGCGATGCGCTGGGCTCCGCTCGCTCCGTTCCTGAACATGCGCTCGGTTGACGCTCTCAGTACGCGCATCGATCTCCACTGCTACGTGTCTAACGCTCTCTACGGGCTCGATTACGGCCGCCTTTGCCTTAAGCGGGGGCTCGCAGGTCACTAGATCCGCCTTGGGGGCCTGATCCAGGCCCGGGTATCTCGTTGCCAGGCGCCTCCGAGCGTTCTGCCAGGCAATCCCTGGATAGAGGGAGAGGCCCGCGCTAAAGAGGCTCTCCTCCAAGACCGATACCCAGAATCGTGGACGCTGCAGAGCGACGGGAAATCCTGAGTCGTTATATCGATCACTCACGGCGCTTCGAGGAAGTCGCTCAGCGCCGCGCTGGCGCGACCAGCGGTGAGGTCATTCCCTTCGCCGCGCCGCTACGTGTGGAGCAGGAGCCGACCAGCCGCGAGCTGGAGGTTCTCCAGTTGATCTCGGACGGCCTCGTCAATCGCGAGATCGGCACCCGCCTCTTCCTCTCGGAGGAGACGGTCAAGTCGCACGTTCGCCATCTACTCGCCAAGCTTCAGGCCAGGTCGCGAGCCCACGCCGTCGCCGTCGGCTTCCGGCGCGGGCTCATCACCTAGATCTGCTAGTTTTCCCCAGCCTGTGGATATCCCCCGATAGGGTGATGATCGCAGACCCCGAAAGGTGAAGGATCGAGTTTCCCCTACCAGGACCGGAAAGTCCCGCTAACGGCCGCTATGTTCAGGACTCCTACGACGATACCGACGATCTTCATCATGCGAAGGCGCATTTCAGTCTCCTTGTGTGGAAATGATTGAGGGAACGTCTCCCCGAGTGAGGAAGTGCGGCATCCCCCGTGTCGCGAAGCCTACAACAGTAGGGCCTCGCGCGCCATCGAAACGTCGCAGGCTCTTTTTGTGGATATACGGTGTTGTATTGACCGCGGCAGCGGTCGGTCTCGTATTAGCCGCTTCGATCGCCGGAGTAGGGTTTGGTCCGCTTGTACCGACCGTTGTGATGGCGCTAGCCGCGTTCGTGAGCGAAAAGCAGAGCGTGCGACTTGGTCCCAATCTCGAGGCATCGGTCGGTTTTCTGCCAGGACTATTCGCTGTTGTTGCACTAGGCCCGATATCGGCGATGGTAGTTGTCGGAGTAGGTTTACTGGCGACAATCGGTCGACCATGGGAACGCTGGCTGATCTGGACGAGTTCTCGTTGTTTTGTTTACGGAATAGCCGCGCTAGCGACGATTGATCTAGGTCGCGATAACACTCTCGCTCGTCTCTTCGCCACGGTAGGAATAGCATCGGTAATCGTAATTTCGGGCGAAGCGCTCTCGGGAATGATTATCGTTCACATACGGCGAAGTGCCGATAGCGCCGCAGCCCACTTTCTGGAAATATTACGCGTGTCTGTATCGGTCATGATCGTATACGTGCCTGTAATAGCCGGTCTCGTTTACGTATATACGACAGTTTCTTCGTGGACGGTAGTGTTCTTCATCGGCCCGGCAGTTGCAGCTCAGCTTTTCTACAGGCTCTACCGAAACCAGCAGGACGCAGTCACCGAACTCGGTCGAGCAGTCCGGCAACTCGAGCGAGTAAACCTTTCGTTCGCAACGGCGCTCGTGACAGCCCTAGACGCAAGAGACCACTACACGGCTGGTCATTCGGCCACGGTCGCTGTTTATGCCCGCGATATCGCGAAGCAACTCGGACTGCCGAAAGACACTCAGAAGCGAGCTCATCTATGTGGGTTGCTGCACGATATTGGCAAAATCGGAGTACCGACGGGCGTCCTGGAAAAAGAAGGGCCACTCAAGCGGGTGGAGAGGCAAGCGATTGAAAACCATGCTGGGGTCGGGGCCACAATACTCGGGCGAATAGAGGGATACGAAGAGATCGCAACCGCCGTTCGCCATCATCACGAAAGGTTCGATGGTACGGGCTATCCGGATCAGCAAAGCGGGGAAGGAATAGCCGTTCTAGCGCGTCTCGTAGCGGTTGCGGACGCGTATAGCGCGATGACGTCCGATCGACCGTACAGAACTGCGCTTTATGGAGAAGAAGCGCGAGACCGGCTCGAGCGAGGCGCGGGAACGCAGTTCGATCCCGAGGTCGTGAAGGCGTTTGTTGAAGTTCTCGAACGCGAGAGCGAGTCGTACGCGGCGGGGAGCGATTGGGACTTCGAGGCCGAGATAAGCAAGCTAACCGCTAAAGAGCTTGGGCGTTCGCCGGCGCTTGTCGGCGAGGCCAGCTTAGTCTGAGTAAATGGCGTGGCAAGCGGCTTCGGTGCGGATACGTACGTTGTCGACGACGGCCGTTCGGACGGTTGTGGCGATCCGAGCAGCACCTAACGAGACAGCTTTCTGACGCTTATCCAGAGAGTAGGGATCCCAGCGAGGCGTCTACGAAGAACTAGCTCGAGTCCTCTTGCCCGGACCTTAGTGGACGGTTTTCAAACCTTCCAGAGCCGCTCCACGAGCTGCTTTGCCTCTGTCAGCGACCTTCTTCAGGGCGGAAGGAAGCCGGTAAGCGGAAGCACGGCGGCCACGGCGGTAAACCGAGCCATCAGGGTTCCTGACTGGATAGAGCGAGCGCTGCCTCGTGGGGTGAGCTAAGGCTTCCCGAGACAGGGCGTACAACCTTTGGATCTTATCGCCGTTCTCAAGAGCTGATTCGTACATCTCTTCGGGGAAATTGAGCTCACTCCGAATAGATACATTCCTATTTAACGCACTCGAGGTTTTTCTAGTTCTAGTTATCTCCACGGAACTCATGGCTGGCTCTAGTTTACGACAGGTGTTGTCTTAATAGCAAACGCCTAGTTGTCGGATCAGTAACAATGGAAGAACATATGTTCGTGTAGACTAGAAACATGAGTCGTTCAGGTAAATACGCCAAACCTGGCCCCTACGCTTCAGCTCTCGACCTACCATCGGTCGTCGAACTGCTCGAGCAGATCCAGGGCATGAAGATTCTGACTCGCTTCGTCGCTCGCGACCAGCGGAAGTCGTTGCTTGAGATTGAAACCCAGATTCGTGAGCTCATGGATCTCGTTGATCGCTTCTACGAACTTCTCGGTCTTCGGCATTGGATCTTCCATGAAAGCCTCAATACCGAGAAGATCAAGCCGCTTATAGCTCTTCCGACCGATGAGGCGGAACAGGGATTGATTGAGCTCTATCAAGACCCTGACGGTTTTCGTTTCATGATCATGGGTCTACGCCGATTCCCGCAGATGCGAAGCCGTATGGAACTAATTGATAAGGCTAAGGCCGACTATGAGGCCGGCCGCTTCTACGCCGCTGTCCTCGTCTTGTTGACCGTCATGGACGGCTTTGTCAATGACCTCGATACCAGCCACCGCCGCGGGCTTCATACCCGTGACGCCGAGGAACTAGCAGCCTGGGACAGCATCGTTGGTCACCACCAAGGCTTGACCCAAGCCCATAAAACGTTCACGAAGGGCACTTCAAAGACATCCGACGAGCCAGTGTACGAACTGCATCGCAACGGCATCATCCACGGGATGCTCTTGAACTACGACAACGTGATCGTGGCGACTAAGGCGTGGAATCGCCTATTTGCCGTCGGTGACTGGGCGGCCAGCCTCGAGAAACAGAAGATCGAGCCGAAGCCTGACCCGAGCTGGCGAGAAGTACTCGCTCAAATTGCGGCCAACGAAGATGCTAAAAAGGCACTTGATGCATGGCGACCGAGCTCGGTTGAAGCCGACAATCCGGCGTTTCTAGATCAGGACGTCTGTCGCCGAGCACTTACTTATCTCGAGGCCTGGACCGAAAAGAACTACGGGAAAATGGCATCGCTGATTTCGCCGAGGCTTGCTGAGGGCACGCTAAAGAAAACCGCGGGCATGGTTCGCGAGGAGTGCTCCTTACACGAGTTGCGCAGCTTCGAACTCAAACGCGCGTCATTTGAGGCGGCAGCGGTCTGCGAGATTGATGTGGATCTAACCTTCGATGCTGAACCGCAACCCGCGCGAATGAGATGGATTCGCGAAACGGTAGATGGCACGCCGGCCACACCAGACGTAGAGGCTGAGTGGTTCCTCTATCTCTGGGGCCCGTGGGCAATGCTAAACCGCGATTAAAGAGCCTACAGGCCTCCGGCCTTTGTTCGCTCAACCTCTATCAGAGGATTGAACCAGTCGACGAGACTCTGCAGGTCACTGAAGCTCCGGGGGATTGGATTGTCGCTGACGAACTTTGCTTCCCAGTACTGATTCCAATAGGCCTCGCCTGATCTCCTAGGGTGGTTACCAAGCCATGACTCATAGAATGAATCATGTATTTCGTAGTGATGGGTGTGGATGAACGGTTTCCAGGTTTCTCGGAGCTGCTCTTCGTCAGCGCCAGGACGGCTGATGATCTCTGTTTGCTCCATGTCGCGCGATTGAGGATCGCCCCAACCGTCTTTGAGTAGCTTGACTGCCTCGACATCAGTCTTTGGGGCGCTGTAACCAAAGATAGTGAACATGAAGCAGTTCTTGAGGTAGTAGCGCGCTGCCTCCCACTCACGTTCGATCAGGCCGCCATCCTGGTAATCCTTCCTCTCGACGGGGAACAACAGCCTCGACGGCTCAAACAGTTCATGGCACTGGCTGCACCGTCGGCCAACCAGGCCGCTTGTGCGGTGTTGTCTGCAGAAACCAGCCAAGACATTGCCATGTAGGAAGAAGAGCTGAGGTAAGTGTCTTCCGACACCAAGCTTCGCCAGCCTGATGCGTGATTGCAGAAGGAATGGATCCCAATTAAACGTAAGGATCACATCTTTTTCGCGTAGCGACAGATTGATAGCGTCGTATAGGTTTGCCGTATCTGGAAGCTGCAGGCCGGAGAAGTAGTGCGAAACCTGATCTTCGATAACCTTGGCCGTCGATGCCATGCTCACGGCCAGCCGTGAATAGGCTGCTTCGAAGTCTTGTCGTGCGAGCTCTTGAAGTGATTCCGGAAACTGATCGATGAGGTTAAGGTCTTGTGCGACATCGCGAAGTAGCGGCACCTGATTACCGTATTTATCGCCCTTTGATAGGGCGGCCTTACTAGTGCCCGCACCAAGCAGAAGCACATGTGGCTTGCCCATAGAAGTATCAGAGACTTCTTGGTCAACAGTCACCTCGAAAGAACGTGAATCAGCCATAACGCTTTTTGTCATTCATAAGTCAATTATAGAATAGATATCGATTAACCGTAACTGAGTGTTCGGCGAGGCGAACTAAATGGACTCAAACCAAAACGGCCTCTGTAACAGAGGCCGAAATGGACATGAAAACTATATAGAAACAGATATGGTGGACCTTAGTGGACGGTTTTCAAACCTTTCTGAGCCGCTCTCCGAGTTGCTCGGAAAGTCACAAAAGCCCTGCTTAAAACGCAAAAACCGCTTCTAGCGTACGACACTTGTACGCACCGTGGCAAGCCCCGATGACTGACGGACCGTCACGCGTAGGGCGGACTAGACCGGGTAGTTACGCGCAGTCTTCATCACAGCATCGTCAGCATCTTTCACCACATCTTCAGTGATGCCACTGATCAACCGGAGGTCGGACGTATCCGTGGCGCCATCAAGCATCAGCTGCTCAAGACTACCAAGGTAATCCATAAAGATAGCAATTCTCTGTCGCCGCAACTGCATCCGATCAGGAATAGAACTGTGTGCTTCAACCTGCTGCGATAACTCACTCAACTTTGCCCATACATCAGGGTCTTCAATGGCGGTGTCTAGCATGCATTGCTCGGCGTATACGAACGTGTGACAAAGTCGCTTCAGGTAATAGCCACCGCTTCGCGAGATGACTACTCGCTCCTGTGGAGCCACAGATTCGGCAGTTGCAGTCCGTATCAGACCATTGTTTTGGAGGAGTCCAAGTACCTCGACTACATCGCGGGCGGAGGCACCACATGACGCGAACAGATCGATACACTCGGAGACAGAGACCTCCAACGTATTTTCGCTCTGAGCCTTGGCGGCTAGATGGCCAAGCAGTCCCAGGCGGAGAAGCCGAGTTCGCTTAGCGCCGGTGCGCGCGTCAAACACGTTGATGCAGTCTGCCCGCGCTTCCTTGTAGTGCTTCCATTGTGCCAACGCAGTCCCCTTGAATACTTCATGGAAGGGGAAATAGTATCGAGTATCGCCATCGATGTAGGACTTTAGGGCCCGATCCGCCTGAATGTGTCCTGATGTGAGGAAGTTATTAATCAGAGTGAGCCCATGTCGGATGTCTAGATCTGACATGGATTCTACGTACTCACCAGCAGGACCTCGCAGAACGCTCCGTTGAACAATCTCAAAGAAGACCCCAAGATCAGGTACTGCTAGTTGCATACCGTTGGCAAGTGTAATCTTGGCCGACTTTCCTTTCAGGATCTTCCGAGAATAGGTAAGACGGCTGGCTAGAACCGGTCGGAATGGTGGGGGATCTAGCCACAGCTTGCGAAGTTCATATGCATTGAAAGCGGCAGAGTTGCGGTGACGTACAAAAGTACGATCACGCAAGCTGACAATCACCTGGGAGTTCAACCGCTTCGAAAGGGCTAGGCCCTCGGCGAACACCCTTGTTTCGAGTTCTTCGTCCTCGTACAGGTCGATGTTGTCGAGCACGATGACGCATAGCTTCTTCTTGGCTAAATAGCTAAAGAGCCGGTCAACATACGGCTCAACAGCATCGAACTCACCCTGAATATGGTCGGTCGTGCGACGATTGAACTCCGCCTTATCGCTATATACTCGGGCGAGCGGTCCTCTGGCCAGGCCAGCAATCACTTCTCGATAGGCAGGTTCAACGAGTGCCTTGTAGTCTGTGGTAGCAGAAGGGTGAACCTTAAGGAGGTAATCTCTCAACTTCTGATACAAGAACTTTCGCGGCTCGCCGGCTTTGCCCATTTGTTCGAAATCGATGTAGATCCAGTGAGCGCCTTGCTTCTCCAGGAGGTCATACCCACTAACCAGTTCGAAGTGCTTAAGATACGTGGATTTCCCCGCCCCAACAGGTCCGATAATCAACGTGACCGGAGGGGCGTGGTCGGTGACTTCTACACCAACAATCTTCTCGAGCGGTCCGTGTTCCTGGCCCGTCTTGATCCTGCGCGCCGGATGCACGACGGTAGGTTTTGGATCAGCCAAGTGCATTCCGAGAAGGCTGTCGAACTTGGAGCGGCCCTCCGTGGGGATAAAGCACTTCTCGAGCGAATCGCGATTGCTCGTTAGTGCATCGGCATACAGTGCTGCGTTGAGGGCTGGGGCGATGTGGTCGGCGATGTTATTTCGATCGATGCGCCCATCAGCATCCTGAAGAATCGAAATAAGACGATCCTCTGGTTTGGCCTCGCGATTCGCTAGCATCTCCAGGCTGCCGTTACACACCTCAGGTTCAGATAATGCTGCAAAGAGCCTGGCGGGATGTTCAGTGATCTCGAACGGGAACAGGATCGTGGCGTAAGATTCGGCGTCTCGGTCATGCGTGGAAAAGAAGCACCAACACATTCCATTGGTTACGCAGACGGCATCTGCAGTCTTTGCGCGAGCATATACTTCAGCTTGAGCGATTGCCGTCGAGATATCTCCAACGCCCAGAACGCTCCCTGACAGCTTCAAGCGACCCTTGCGTGTCGGAGAAGGGAACGCGGCACCAATCTTCTTCGCCTCAATGACGAGTGTTGTGTCTGCAACTCGCAGAACATAGTCCACAAAACCACGACGCACGCCGGCCGAATGCTCCTCAACCTTCACCTGTCCAGGCTGCCACCCAAACACATCGCGAATGAACCGATCAATCACGTCGTAACGTGTCTGGGCTTCGTTGGCAGAAGCCAGATCAAGCGTGCCGACTATCTGCTTCAGCTCATCGAAGGATTCTGAGGCATGAGCCCAGTCTAATGAGGACGTAGAAAGCGCGGTCATTCTTCCATTGTACAGCGCCAGCTATTGTCGTCATAGAAGCGTCTCACCTGCGCCACCCGGCTAGCGTGGGTGACGTGAGGAGTTGAATCTCGACCGTGACAATCCATGGCCGGATCATGACCCTCTCATCATCGCGGGCGGGCGCGAGCATCCGAAATCGGTCATGCAATTCACAGGGCCATCCGCTCCCTTTGATCGGGCTGTAGCGTCAGAAGCTCGTTGATGAGATGCGCGGTGACGCGAACCTTCAAGCCCTGGACGCCGATGGCTTGTTGTCGCTTCGAGCGTCGATGAGGACGATGCTCGGCTCGCCCTCCAGCTTCAGCTCCTTGAGGATCTTGGCTACACGCTGCTGATCCCTGGCCGTGTAGAAAATAACCACCTTCACCGAGGTGCGAGTGCGGTTGGCCGCCTCATAGATAGGCAGCTGCTTCTGCAGGTTCCTCTTGAGACTGGAGTTGCTGGCCAGCTTGAACTCGATCAAGGACTTGTCTCCGGAGCCGTAACTCACCTTGAAGTCGACTGGACCTCTGCCGTTGTTCACCTCCCGGTTCGCATCGAAGTCGCTCTTGCACCAGATGAGGCCAAAGAAGAGCTGGACCTCGGTCTCCTGCGAGAACGGCTGTCCGGCACGGTTGATCAGCTTGTAGCCATCCTGATTCTCCACGTATGCCTTGAAGGCGAGGACTCGTTCGAGAGCCTCGTCGTAGCTGGTCCACGGCTTGTCGTAGAAGTCTGTCCGCGATTCCAGGTCCGCGAGCACGCTTTGTAGCTGCTCGACGAGGACCGCCCTGGTGTCGGCGACCCGAGAGGCGCTGACCGCCTCGGCACGATCACCCTCGTCCTCCTTCTTCCTGATGTAGTAGTCAACGAGCTGCGGGAACCTGATCAGCGTTTCCTGCGCGGCCGCCCGCTTCTCCTTCTCAGACGGTCGCCGGCTCAGGCGTGACCGAAAGTAGCTGTTGATCTGAGCCCGTAGCTGGTCGTTCGGTATGGCGTCAGGTAGGTAGGCGAACTGGTTCACCATGTCGGGGCGACTGATCCAGGTCTCGTCCCTCGTGAGTAGATCCGTCGGTGTCAGCAGCACGAAGTCGTTGCTCAGGACGGGCAGGTAGTAGCTCCCCGTCTCCCACGACTCAGTGGCGTAGTTGAAGCACGCCCGAGTGACCGCAACGTCCCGACAATGACGAGCTTCAAGATGCTCCCGAGCGAACTCCTGCGTGTAGTTGAGCAGGTAGTGCTTGATGAGGTTCGTCGTGAAGTCGCTGATGCTGTCGCGACCTACTCCGCCTCTGATCAGACAGAGTTTCTCCAAGTGAGTCCCGCGAGTGACCTTCTCCTCGCCGAAGTCACTCAGGATGCTGCCCAAGGAGTCGTTAAGCGCTTCAGCGAACTGAGCCCCCAGCGCATGGCCGCCATTCCCGAGGAGGGTGAAGCCAAGCCAGTTCTCCTTCACTTCCTTGAACCGATACCAAGCAGCAATGAGACCGGGGTCAAGATTAGCGCTGGCCTTGTCCCTCAAAAAGAGCAGGTACTTGATGATCCCTTCATGAAGATCCTTGTACTCCTCCTTCTGACTGTTGAAGAGCAGAAATGGATCAACGAAGAGCGGGAGATCGGACACAACGCTGATGTCAAAGGCTCCGTAGTCGCGTAGCACGTCCGGGTGCACCTCGAAGTACTGCGAGAAGTAGAGCTCCACGTCAGTTGCTCCTGCCCGCGCTGAGCAGAGTCGGTTCGCTCAGTTCTCCGCGGAAGGCTTTGGCTAAAAGTGCGTGTAAACGACGACTGCGGTCGAACAACACTTGAGCGAATCTCATAGCATCGACTCCTGGACGCCGATCTGCTCCTTGCGTCTAAGGCGTGCGAAGTCGAGCAGATCCGAGCGATGCGGCGGCGTGCTCTTCTCCATCAGGCACCGAGCTTTCTTAGCGCCGGCCACGAACCCTTGGCTGTCTTGATGTCAGCTTCCGATACGAGTAGATAGCGCCAAGTCACGTCGACTTGTGCATCGGCTGTGACGTGGTTAGCCCAACGCTTAGCTGCATCGCGTTTGCCTTGGACGTCCTCCGAGCCGACTTCCTTGTCCATCTTCACCTCGACGACCCAGTGAGTGCCATCCTTATCGATCACGATCAGGTCGGGGTTGTACTCCTGGCCGCCCGAGTTCCAGAGAATCGGAAGATCCTTGATGTGGAGCCGAAGCCAGCACGACACGCCGTCATCGTCGTCAACCATGTTGGCCACTCGTCGCTCAGGCTCTGAATCGAACCACGCCACCGGGTAAACGGCGCGCTGCCAGCCCTCGTAGGCGACGGACTTGAGGAACGGGCCGAGCCTGTCGGCCGTGACAGCCTTGTCGGTTGCCCGCGTCGGGTTGAACTCACGGAGCTCCACCACTTCTTCGTACGACGGTTTTGCCATGAAGCGCCTCTGTTCGGTGGCAACGAGCGTGATGAGGCGTGCTCCTGCGCGATCGAGGTTCGCCGAGAGGATGTCTTCGGCCTTGTCGCCGAGACCGGTGAAGAAGGTGTCGATGATTGGGACTACCGCTGCGCGTTGATTCGCGCGCGCCGGCACCGCGGGCGAAGCGAGCACCATCTCGACAAGCTGGGTACGCAACTCGTTTAGATCGAACAATGTCGGGATCGACCGGATCCGATCCGCCGCAGTTGATCGGATTAGCTCGGTTCGCTTGATGCCGTCGGGGCCGGTGACGATGCGAGCGCCAACGAGTGTTCGGCTCAACTCGTCGTCCGGGTTTGTCGCGAGTGCGGCGCCGAGCTTGCGGAACGGGTCGGTGTCCGTGATGTCGGCGAGTGTGAAGTTGCTTTGTACCGCGCTCATCTTCAGCACCGGCACCGAGATCACGGGGGCATCGGGCCGGCGCAGAATGGTCTGCTTCAACTTCAGGGCGCCTTCGTTGACTTGCGAGACCCGTAGTTCTGCCGAGGTAACGACTGGGCTCGACTGGCCGTCGAGCACAAGCGGCTCCTCGTGATCGTCCGCCATCAGCAGCGGACTTGTGCCTGCTTCGATCGATTCGGTAACGACCACAGTCTTGCCTTGAGCATTCGTGCGTAGCGCCGCCCATGTTCGGTAGTCGACGAACGCTTGGTTCAGCACGCCGGCCTTCTTCAAAAGGTCTTCGTACCTCTCGTGCGCGACGACCTCGAGCGTGTCGAGGATCTCGATTCCGGTGTATGCCCCGAACGGGAGGCGCATACCGCGACCGAGCGTCTGCTCCGTCAGGATTTCCGAGACGCTGGCGCGCATTGACGCGACTACGTAGACGTTGCGGACGTCCCAGCCTTCCTTGAGCATCCCGACCGAGATGATGATCCGAACTGGAGAGGTCGGATCTTCCACCTTGCCTAGTTCCGCGAGCGCTTCATCCGGAGCGTTTGAGTGCACGACCAGCACCGCGTCGGCATAGGCGCCGTTGAAGAACTCCGATGATCGGAGGATCGCCCCGTACTCGTCGGCGTCTTCGATGCTCTTCGCGACGACGAGCATCACCGGGTTGACCGGCGCCGCTTCTGCCGCCTTAGCGTACGAGTCGATGGCGGCTGCCTTCGCGTTCAGAAGCGTGACGCCATCGCTCAGCTTCGTGAGCGGGTCGGCACGATCATCCTTTCGGCCAACGATCACCGGCGTCTTCACGAGCTTGTCGGCGATCGCCGCGGCGAGTGGATACCGGAAGATGATCTGATCCGCGGGCGTCTTCTTGTCGGGTGTCGCCGTCAGGCCTATCAGTACCCATGGGTTCAGATCGCGCACGGCTTTGGAGAACGCTGGCCCGTAGTAGCAGTGGTGCTCGTCGGCGAACACGACGAGCTGCCCGACCGACTGCAGGTGGCCGTAGAACTCAGTGCCAAGCCCTTCTTGGAACTTGTGCGTCTTGCGGCCGGTCTTGGACTCCGGTCGGATCAGAGACTGAACCGTGAAGAGGTAGATCTTGACCTGCGTATCGTCATCCATTGCTGCCCGCATGGCCGGCGTGGCGAAGTTCTCCGACGTGATCACCACGGGCTGAAAGCTCATCGGCTCGAGCAGACTCTTGGGATGACCTGGCGTGAAGTTGTCCTTCGTCTTCTCCAGGATCGTGCGGCCCGGTGTCACGATTACAAAGTCGCGCACGCCGTAGGCCCCCGCGAACAACTCCATCGCGCCCGCCAAGATGTAGGTCTTGCCGACACCCGTTGCCGAGTCGATCACCGCCTCGAACGGAGGCTGTTGCTCCTCAACGTCGTAGTACTGCGACACCGCCGCGTTGATCGTGCGGACAGCCTCGCGGTTCGGCTCGCGAAGATCCAATCGCGCGGCAATCTCGGCGATCGCATCCTCAAAGAGGTTCAGCTCGGCCATCAGGACGGCACCTCCGATGGCTCGGCCGTCTCACGACCGTCCAGACTGAGGCGAAGCTGCCGTGAAGAGCGGTATTCGTCAAGCAGCGCGGCCGGGATCTTCCGCAGCGTCGAGCCCGGGCGTAGCTCACGGAGAATCGGCCGAGCCTCGGTGTCGATGCCGGTCCCGCAGATCACGACTCGCTCACGTTCTGGGAGAGCGCTCACCAGCAGACGCACGACAGACTCGTTCACCACCCCATCGATGACAGCAAGGCGTGTCCGCCCTTTGCGACCCGAGAATGGCGGATCAGTCTCGTAGTCGAATCCGAGTTGTGCGGCGGTTCCTTCGGACAGTTTCCCGTTCGTCATCCAGTCAGCCAGGAAGACAAGACCGTCATTTGCTTCGAACATAGAAGGAGCAACATCAAGAATCCGAAAGCCGCCACCGCCCTCCCAGTCGACATCCTCCGTAATGCCGCCGGAGTCCTCGCCCGCGACAACTTTCTTCAGTCGCGGGAGCGCAAAGTCCTCAATGGTTTTCGGCTCGCGCTCAATGCCCACCCATCGGCGCCCCATCTTGTGGGCGACTGCCGCAGTTGTGCCAG
>Ga0066793_10000340_pt1 | contig 17766 bp, 29 predicted proteins | sample PersoiDNA2013189_FD_83876 | JGI IMG/M metagenome (GOLD analysis project Ga0066793, IMG submission 83876) | Permafrost soil microbial communities from the Arctic, to analyse light accelerated degradation of dissolved organic matter (DOM) -... | ecosystem: Environmental > Terrestrial > Soil >... | reverse complement strand
TCAAGGTCCTGACCGACGTGTCCCTCGATCGGGTCGTGGACATGGTTCTCAGCGCGTCGGACGGCGTGTACGAGGCGCGATCGCATGAAGGTGCGGTGCAGTTCCGCCGGGGGGACACGGGCGAGATCGAGGTTGTGGCCACCGAGGGCCGCGATCCTCTGGCGAACCAGGCCACCGACCGGTTCTCACCTCTCGCCGCCGAGCGGGCCCAGCCTCATCCCAGCCGCACCGAGAACGCCTACCCGCACGCCTTCGACCAGGTGGTGCAGCTCTTCGATCATCCCGCCGCACCGGATCTGTGCGTGATCCACTCGGCCGCCCACAACTGGGAGGACCAGGGTGGCCACCGCGGTGAACATGGCTCGCTCGGGATCGTGCAGGCCCGCGCTCCGTTCATCCTGGCCGGAAAGGGCGTGCGCCACGACGGCATCGTCGAGCGCTCGGCTCGACTTGTCGACGTCGCCCCGACGATCCTCGAGCTGCTCGGCGTGAGCGCGGATGCGGTCGGCGAGCACCTCGCCGGTCAGGACGGCGAGGTCCGTCGCGACGCGCTCGACGTGAGCAGCGGCAGGCCGGACCATGTCGTCGCCTTCCTGTTCGACGGGACCAACGCGAACGTGCTCCACGACATGGTGGCCCGTGGTGAGGCTCCGAACGTCGCCCGGCTCGTCGATTCTGGGATCGCGTACGGTCACGGTGCGATGGCCGGTCTTCCGACGGTCACGTTGGCCAACCACACGTCGATCCTGACGGGCCGACTTCCCGGTCACCACGGTGTGCTGCACAACGCGTGGTTCGACCGGCGGACCGACAAGCAAGTGATCACGAACTCTTCGTCGACGTGGCCTTGGTGCATGCAGCACCTGTTCCCGGGGGTGGACTCAGTCCACAGCGTGCTGCGGCGGGCTCGTCCGGATACGTTCACGGCATCGGTCGACGAGCCCTGCGATCACGGAGCATCGTGGTCGACATTTGACGCGTTCCGGCGCGGTGAGGTGCCGACGCCAAGCGCCAAGGAGTCGCTGCCCCACACCACGGAGCGCTTCGTGAGGCCCAACAAGGACTACCGGTGGTCCACGGTCATCGACCACGCCGGTGTCGAGCAGGCGGTCGGGATCCTCGGCGGCCAGTTCCGCGACGAGACGTTCCCGATCCCCACGTTCTTGTTCTGCAACTTCACGCTGACGGACGCCGCGATGCACGCCGGGGGTCCGTACTCCGAGATCGCGGCGGCCGCGGTGCGCGACACCGACGCCCGCATGGGGGAGGTGCTGGCCGCCGTCGAGTCGGCCGGGATCTTCGACGACACCGCGTTCGTCCTCGTCGCCGACCACGGGATGGAGGAGAACGACCCGACGGCGACCGGGGACTGGGATGTCACGTTGCGCGACGCCGGGTTGCGGTTCCGCGACGAGGGCTACGGCTTCGTCTACTTCGACGAGTCGTGATCGAAGGGCCGAGACCCTGCCCCGATCAGTCGTCGTATCCGACGTCCCAGAGGCACAGGCCGTGCGGCGGCGCGAGCTGACCGGCCTGGGCTCGATCACCGGACCGCAGGACTCCGAGCACCTCTCCCGGGCGGCGCTTCCCAGACCCCGCTTCGACGAGGGTCCCGACGATCGACCGCACCATCTGCCAGCAGAACGCCTTGGCCCGAATCTCGAAGTGGAGGACATCACCATCGCCGTGATGCCATCGCGCGTCGAAGACCCGTCGCCGGGTCGTGGACCCTTCCGGCCCTCGACGGCAGAACGCGGCGAAGTCGTGATCGCCGACGAACGGGTCCGCCGCGAGGCGCAGCAACCGAAGATCAAGCGGGTCCGGTACCCACCATGCGAAACGAGCGAGGAACGGGTCGGGTTCGGTCCCGGTCACGATCGTGTACCGGTACCGACGCCAACGGGCAGATCGGCGTGCGTTGAAGTCATCACCGGCTGCCTCGACGTGGCGTACGACGACCTCCGGACCGAGCATGCGGTTGACGGCGTGATGGATCTCCTCGCAGTCGGTCCCGGGCGGAGCCTCGACGCTGACGACCTGGCCGCGCGCATGGACGCCCTTGTCGGTACGCCCGGCACAGACCAGCTCGAGTGAAGCGCCGGGCTGCCCCAGCACCTTCTCCAGGGCATCGGTGAGGACACCTTCGACGGTGCGAACCACGCGCTGCGAGGCGAAGCCGTGAAAATCGGTGCCGTCGTAGGCGATGAGCAGTTTGAGGCGCGACCCGGGTTCCCGGTGCGGCGACGCCGGCGTGCCGGCGTCGAAGAGGGTCACACCAATTCGACACGCGCCATCGGCGCGTTGTCACCCGGACGCGGCCCGAGCTTCAGGATCCGCAGATAACCGCCGGGGCGCTCCTCGTACCGGGGAGCGATCTCGGCGAAGAGCTTGTGGGCCACTGCCTTGTCGTGCAGCTTCGCGACGACCTGGCGCCGGTCGTGCACGGTTCCACGCCGAGCCTTGGTGATCAGGCGCTCCGCGTAGGGCCGGAGGGCCTTCGCCTTCGTCTCGGTCGTCACGATTGCCCCCGCCTCGAAGAGGTGCGCCGCCAGGTTGGCGAGCAGGAGGCGCTGGTGCGCGGGGTCTCGCCCGAGGCGCGGACCCTTCGTCGGCGTCGGCACGGTGCTACTCCTTCACCCGCAACGAGAGGCCTCGCTCGTCGAGCTTCTGCAGCACTTCCTCGAGCGACTTCGACCCGAAGTTGGTGATCGCCAGAAGATCATCTTCGGTCTTCTGCGCGAGCTGACCAATGGTGTCGACCCGGGCCCGCTTCAGGCAGTTGCGGGGACGTTCGGAGAGGTCAAGCTCCTCGATCGGGAGCTCGAGGTCGGGGGACGCCGCCGTGGCCGGCGACACCTCTCCGAGCTCGAGACCCTGAGGCGTGTCCGACAGATCAGCGACGAGGCCGACCAGGCTCCGCAGCGTGTCACCCGCGGATGCCAGCGCCTCCCGGGGGGTGATCGACCCGTCGGTCTCGATCTCAATGGTCAGTTTGTCGTAGTTGGTGGCTTGCTCGACCCGGGTCGGCTCGATGAAGAACGCGACGCGGCGCACGGGGGAGAAGATCGCGTCGACGGGGATCACACCGATGGTGGAGGTCCGCTTGTTGCGTTCGGCGGACAGATACCCACGCCCTTGCTCGACGGTGAGATCGATGGCGAGGCGACCCTTGGCGTTGACCGTCGCGACATGCAGCTCCGAGTTGAGGACCTCCACGTCGGAGGTGGTCTGGAGGTCACCAGCGGTGACGTCCCCCGGACCGCGCTTGTCCAGCCGGAGGGTCACCGGATCGGCACTCGTGCAACGAAGCACGAGGTCCTTGATGTTGAGGATCAGGTCGGTGACATCCTCTTTGACGCCGGGAATCGTGTCGAATTCGTGGAGCGCCTCGTCGAAGCGCACCTGGGTTACGGCAGCACCCGGGATCGACGAAAGCAGCGTGCGACGCAGGCTGTTGCCGAGGGTGTGACCGAACCCCGGTTCGAGCGGCGCGATGATGAACGACTGCGTGTTGCCGTCGGGTTCGCCGGCCTCGACTTCGGGTCGTTGGATGATGAGCATGTGCGGTCTTCTTCCGAAACGCGGATAGGCCCGCGGCGCGGGCCCTGGGGGGCTTACTTGGAGTAGAGCTCGACGATGAGCTGTTCGCGCACCGGCACGTCGATCTGTTCGCGGAGCGGTACATCTCGGACCGTGGCTTCGAGCCGGTCCGGACTCACGTCGAGCCACGCGGGCACGGCCCGGTCGATCGTGTCGATGTTGTGGCGGATGATGATGTTGTCCTTGACCTTGGGCCCGATGGTGATCACGTCGCCGGGCCGAACTCGGTACGAGGGGATCGTGACGCGCTTGCCGTTCACGAGCACGTGTCCGTGCCGGACGAACTGGCGGGCCTGGTTGCGGCTCGCCGCGAAGTTCGTGCGGAAGACGACGTTGTCGATTCGTTGCTCGAGCATCCGCAGCAGGGTCTCGCCGGTGATGCCAGGCTCACGCGACGCCTGTTGGTAGAGGTTCCGGAACTGGCGTTCGAGGAGCCCGTAGATTCGCCGGGCTTTCTGCTTCTCGCGCAGCTGGAGCAGGTACTCGCTCTCGCGGATGCGACCGCGGCCGTGCTCCCCCGGCGGGTAGGGCTTGCGCTCGACGGGGCATTTCATGGTGTCGCACTTGGCCCCCTTGAGGAACAGCTTCATGCGCTCACGCCGGCAGAGCTTGCAGACAGCCTCGGTGTAACGGGCCATCGCTCAAACCCTCCGACGTTTCGGTGGCCGACAGCCGTTGTGGGGAATGGGTGTCACGTCCTTGATGCCGACCACCTCGATGCCAGTGTTCTGGATAGTCCGAATGGCAGTCTCACGGCCTGACCCGGGGCCCTTGACCAGCACGTCGACCTTGCGGACCCCGTGCTCCATCGCGCGCCGGGCGACGGTCTCTGCCGCCAGCTGCGCCGCGAACGGCGTGCTCTTGCGCGAGCCCTTGAAGCCGACGTTGCCTGACGAAGCCCACGCGATGGCGTTGCCTTGCTGGTCCGTGATCGTGATGATGGTGTTGTTGAACGACGATTTGATGTGGGCGACGCCGTACGCGACGTTCTTGCGTTCGCGTCGCTTCGGGCGTCGGCCACCTGCCGCCGGCTTTGCCATTACTTCCTCGCCTTCTTCTTGCCGGCGACGGTCTTCTTGGGTCCTTTGCGGGTCCGGGCGTTGGTCCGGGTCCGCTGGCCGTGCACGGGGAGGCCCCGTCGGTGCCGAAGCCCCTCGTAGCTGCCGATCTCGACTTTGCGTTTGATGTTCGCCGCGACCTCGCGGCGCAAGTCGCCTTCAACCTTGACGTTCCCATCGATGAACGACCGGAGCTTGGCGACCTCATCGTCGGTCAGGTCCCGGACTCGGGTGTCGCGCGACAAGCCGGTCTGCTGGCAGACCAGGTGCGCGGTGGGCCGACCGATGCCGAAGATGTAGGTGAGCGAGATCTCGAGTCGCTTCTCGCGGGGGATGTCAACGCCTGAAATTCTTGCCATGCCGTTGTGTCCCCGTCAGCCTTGCCGCTGCTTGTGCCGCGGGTTCTCGCAGATGACGCGCACGACTCCGTGTCGGCGGATCACCTTGCATTTTTCGCACATCTTCTTCACGGAAGGTCGGACCTTCATCCTTCGCCTCGACTACTTGTATCGGTAGGTGATTCGACCGCGGGTCAGGTCGTACGGTGTGAGCTCGACCTGCACCCGGTCCCCCGGCAGGATTCGGATGTAGTGCATCCGCATCTTCCCGGAGATGTGGGCGAGGACCTTGTGCCCGTTCTCGATCTCGACCCGGAACATGGCGTTCGGGAGCGGTTCGACCACCGTTCCCTCGACCAGGATCGTGTCATCCTTGGGCTTGGCCAGGACCTCCACCACCTCGTGCTGCCCGGGCTGGGCGTGAGTTTGGGCGCGCGAATAGCTCGGAAACTCGCGCGGAGCCTGTCTAGGCTACCGGATCGCCGACGCTGCTGAGAAATCGCCGTCCCCGGGACAGTCTGGGTGGGACCTCCACGAGGCTGGGGGGCTCACCAGGGGAGGGTCAGGACGTCGGGGCCGTGCTCGGTGACCGCGATGGTGTGCTCGAAGTGGGCCGAGCGCCGCCCGTCACGGGTGACGACGGTCCACCCGTCGTCGAGGACCTCGGTCTCGGGTCCTCCGGCGTTGACCATGGGCTCGATGGCGAGCACCAGGCCCTCCTTGAGCTTGAGACCCCGACCGGGCGGCCCGTAGTTGGGGACTTGGGGCTCCTCGTGCATGGCGGTGCCGATGCCGTGGCCGACGTATTCCCGAACGACGCTGAACCCGGCCTCGACGGCGACGGCCTCGACCGCGGCGCCGACGTCGCCGAGACGGCTGCCCACCACGACCTGGTCGATCGCCGCCTCGAGCGATGCCCGGGTCACCTCGATGAGCCGTTTGGAGTCGGCGTCGATCTCTCCGATCGGGACCGTGATCGCGGCGTCAGCGTGCCAGCCCTCGATGATGGCGCCACAGTCGATCGAGAGGATGTCTCCCTCCTCGAGGACCACCGCTTCGGTCGGGATGCCGTGAACGATCACGTGGTTCGGTGACGTGCACACCACGGCGGGGAATCCGTGGTAGCCGAGGAAATTGGATCGGGCGCCGCGGCGCTCGATCACGTCTCGAGCGACGGCGTCGACGTCGGCGGTGGTGGCCCCGGGTTTCGAGGCCCGGATGCACTCCTCGTGCATCTCGGCGACGACCTTCCCGGCTCGACGCATGAGCGCGATCTGATCGGCGGTCTTGCGGGTGATCACAGGGTGCGGGCCGGCGGATCGAAATAGGAGTCGACGAGCTCCACGAGGCGTTTGAACACCTCGTCGCTCTCGTCGCTGGCGTCGACGTGTGCGAGGATCCCGGCTCGCCGGTAAAACTGGATGACCGGAAGGGTCTTCATCTCGTAGAGCTCGAGGCGGCGCATGACGGCCTCTTCGGTGTCGTCGTCGCGCTGGTGGACCGATCCGCGGCAGATGTCGCACGTCCAGTTCTGCTCCGGTGGGCTGTCGACGTGGTAGACGGCGCCGCAGTTGGAGCACACCCGGCGGCCCGCGATGCGGCGCAGGACGATCTCGGTCGGGACGTCGAAGTCGATCGCGAGGTCGAGGGGATGATCGTCGAGGATGCGGTCCAGCTCTTCGGCTTGCGGACGGGTGCGGGGGAACCCGTCGAGGACGAAGCCGTGCGCCGCTCGGTCGTCAGCGTGGAGCTGTTCTTCGACCACGCCGACGACGGTGTCATCGGGGACGAGGAATCCCCGATCCATGTACCCCTTGGCCTCGAGGCCGAGCTCAGTCCCGGCGGCCGCGGCGTCGCGGAACAGGTCACCGGTGGAGAGGTGGTGGACGCCGTAGTGCTCGGCGAGGCGCACCGCCTGCGTCCCCTTGCCAGCACCCTGCTTTCCGAGCAACACCAGCCGGGGGCCGCGCGCCGTCACTCCGAGCTCAGGCAAGGAAGCCTTCGTAGTTGCGCATCATCAGCTGGCTGTCGATCTGCTTCATCGTTTCGAGGGCGACGCCCACGGTGATGAGCAGCGCGGTCCCACCGAATGGGAACTGGCTGATGTTCCAGAGGGCGAAGACCAACAGCGGCGCGATCGCGATCACGGCCAGGAACAGCGATCCCGGGAGCGTGATCCGGTTCAGGACCTTCGCGAGATAGCGCTCGGTTGGCGGCCCCGGTCGGATACCGGGGATGAAGCCCCCCTGCTTGCGGATGATGTCGGCTTGTTGTTGTGGGTTGAACGCGATCGCGGTGTAGAAGTACGCGAAGAAGATGATCAGCATCGTGTAGAAGCCGATGTAGAACCAGCTCTGGCGGGCCACCAGGTTGTCGTTGATCCACTTCTGGACCCCGCCCGCGCTGGTTCCGAGCGCTGACGCGATCAACGCGGGGAACGACAAGATCGAGCTGGCGAAGATCACGGGGATCACACCGGACTGGTTGACCTTGAGCGGGATGTAGGTGCTCTGGCCGCCGTACATGCGGCGGCCGACCACCCGTTTCGCGAATTGGACTGGTATTCGGCGCTGCCCCGATTCGACGAAGACGATCCCGACGATCATCGCCAGACCGATGCCGAGAATGGTGAAGAACTGGAACTTGCTGCCCTGGCTGTAAATGGCGCCCCCCTGGGCAGGGAGCCGCGACACGACCGACGCGAAGATCAGGATCGACATCCCGTTCCCGATTCCTCGCTGGGTGATGAGCTCACCGAGCCACATGACCAGCGCCGTGCCCGCGGTCCACGTGAGGACGATGAGCGCCGCTCGGGGGGTGTCGAAGTGGGGGATGAAGTCGACGCCCTTCGGGAGGCTGGCGCTGAGACCGAAGAGACCGCCGCTGCCGGCGTGGAGGGCGAACACGAACCCGGTCGACTGGACCAACGCCAGCGCAATGGTGAGATACCGAGTCCACTGGGTGATCTTCTTCTGGCCGGTCTGGCCTTCCTGTTGCCACTGCTCGAGCTTCGGGATAACGACACCGAGCAGCTGCATGATGATCGAGGCCGTGATGTACGGCATGATCCCGAGGAAGAAGATGGCGACGTTCGTGATCGCCCCGCCCGAGAAGAGGTCGAGGAACCCGACGACCCCGCTGTTGTTCGCCTGGCTCTGAAGCTGTTTGATCGCCTTGAAGTCGACGAACGGCACGGGCAGGTGGGCGCCGACCCGATACACCGCCACGATGAGCAGCGTGAAGAGGATCTTGTTCCGGAGGTCGGGGACCCGGAACATGTTCCGAAGCCGGGCGAGCATGTGCAGGGGCCTCCTGAGCCGGCAGAGCCGACAGCCTACCGATTGGTGAGGGCGTTGCCCCGGGCGGCGGGGCGGCGGTCACCCCACGGTGGTGCGAGCACTTCGACGCTGCCACCAGCCGCCTCGATCGCCCGGCGGGCGGCGTCAGAGAAGGCATGGGCCTTCACGGTGAGCGAGACCGAGATCTCTCCACGCCCGAGGATCTTGACGAGACCACGCTTGGCGACCAGACCACGGTCTCGGAGTGTGTCCGGGTCGACGGTCGTCCCCGCGTCGAACCCAGCCAGCTTCTCGAGGTTGACGACGGCGTACTCGACACGAAACGGGTTCTTGAAGCCTTTCGCCTTCGGCGTGCGCCGGGCGATGGGGGTCTGGCCCCCCTCGAAACCGGGTTTGACCGAGCCGCGCGCGCCCTGGCCCTTCGAGCCCCGACCCGCGGTCTTGCCGCCTTTGCCCGCGATGCCGCGCCCGACACGACGCGCCGGTCGCTTCGAGCCCGCCGGTGGTTTCAGATCGTGCACTTTGATCGGCATCAGGGGACCTCTTCGACGGTGACGAGATGGGGGACGCGGTTAACCATGCCGCGGATCTCTGGTCGGTCAGGGTGTTCGACTGTGTGGTTGATACGCCGTAGCCCGAGCGCGCGCAGCGTTCCGCGCTGCTTCGGCTTGGTTCCGATCGCAGAGCGGACCTGGGTGATGCGCAGGGTGGTAGCCACGGCTATTTGACCTCGGCGATCTCACGCTTGGGAGCTTGACGCTCGCGATAGGCGCGCAGCATCCCGGCCGAGCTGACTTCCTCCGGCGACTTCCCGCGGAGCTTCGCGACCTCATCCGGGCGCTTCAACGAGCGCAGCCCCTGGATGGTTGCTCGAGACACGTTGATCGCGTTCGACGACCCGAGCGACTTCGCCAGCACGTCGTGGATGCCCGCGGCTTCGAGGATGGCGCGAGCCGCACCACCAGCGATGACGCCGGTCCCCGGCGCCGCCGGCTTGAGCAGGACCCGGGCCGCGTCGTGTTCTCCGAGCACCACATGGGTGATCGTCGAACCAGCGAGCGGGACGCTGAAGAGGTTCTTTTTGCCTTCCTCCATGCCCTTTTGAATCGCGGCGGGGACTTCCTTCGCCTTGCCGTAGCCCAACCCGACGTGACCCTCCCCGTCGCCGACGACGACGAGCGCGGTGAACGAGAACCGTCGGCCACCCTTCACGACTTTGGCGACCCGGTTGATCGCGATGACCCGCTCTTCGTACTGCCCTTCGGCCATTACCGACCTGCTTTCGACACCGGCCGCCTCATCGGCGCTCGGCGTCTGTCCTGATTGCGAATATGCACCACTTAGAACTCCAGTCCGGTTTCACGTGCCCCGTCGGCGACCGCGGCGACCCGACCGTGGTAGCGGAAGCCGCCCCGGTCGAACACCACCTGGGTGATGCCGGCGGCCTTGGCCCGCTCGCCCACCCGCTGGCCGACCGCTTTGGCCGCCTCGACGTTCGCCGTGGCGAAGGAACGGGCGTCGGTCTCCATCGTCGAGGCCGCCACGAGGGTGCGGCCCTGTACGTCGTCGATCACCTGCGCGTAGACGTGACGGCTCGACCGGAACACCGCGAGGCGGGGGCGCGTCGATGTTCCCCGCACGTGCTTCCGCACGCGCTGGTGCCGGCGGCGGCGGCTCTGAACTTTCTGCAGCATGGCGGTGTTCCCTACTTCGCCGACTTGCCGGCCTTGCGCAGAACGCGCTCACCGGCGTAGCGGATGCCTTTGCCCTTGTAGGGCTCGGGCTTTCGGATCTTGCGGATGTCGGCGGCGACCTGGCCGACGAGCTGCTTGTCGCATCCACGAACGGTGATGCGAGTGGGTTGGGGCACTTCGAAGGTGATCCCGTCGGGGGCGTCCACCTTGACGGGATGCGAGAACCCGACCTGGAGCTCGAGGCGGTTCGGCCCCTGAACGGTCGCTCGATAGCCGACGCCGACGATCTCGAGGTCTCGCGTGAAGCCGTCCGACACGCCGACGACCATGTTGTTGACGAGGGATCGCACCAGCCCGTGCAACGCCCGGTTCTGGCGTTCGTCGTCAGGACGCGTCACAACCAGCTCGTCACCGGAACGGCTGATCGCGATTTGGGTCGGGGTCTGGCGTTGCAGCTCGCCTTTGGGCCCTTTGACCGCGACGTGTCCAGTGTCGATCGTGACCTCGACCCCGTTCGGGATCGGGATGGGTTCTTTGCCTACCCGGGACACGGCACCTACCTCTTCCGACTACCAGACATGGCAGAGGATCTCCCCGCCGACCTTGCGCCGACGCGCCTCACGATCGGTCATGAGCCCGTGGTTCGTGGACAAGATGGCGATTCCCATCCCGCCGAGCACCCGAGGGACATCGGTGGCCTTCGTGTACACGCGCAGTCCGGGCTTGGAGACGCGTCGCAGGCCCGAGATCGTGCGCTCCCGGTCCGGCGTGTATTTCATGACGATCTTGAGCTTGTCTCCGGGACGGACGGGATCGTCTTCGACCGCGAAATTTTCGATGTAGCCCTCGCTGACAAGGATCTTCGCCAACGCGACCTTGACCTTGGAGGAGGGCATAAGGACCTCGTCGTGGAAGGCGACGTTGGCGTTGCGGATTCGGGTGATCATGTCCGCGATGGGATCGGTCATCGTCACGCGCTGATCCCCCTCACCACGATGCCTTCGTGATACCGGGGATCTCCCCGGCGTGGGCCATCTCCCGGAAGCAGATCCGACACAACCCGAACTTTTGGTAGACCGAACGCGCCCGGCCACACCGCCGGCAGCGGGTGTACGCGCGCACGGCGAACTTCGGCTTGCGCTGCTGCTTCTGGATGAGTGCTTTCTTAGCCAATTGATGCTCCCTAGGAAGTCGGGTCGCGGCGGAACGGGAAGCCCAGGGCTCGTAGCAGGGCACGCCCCTGGTCGTCCGTGGCCGCCGTCGTGACAATCGTGATGTCCATGCCGCGGGTGGTGTCGATCTGGTCGTAGTCGATCTCTGGGAAGATCAGCTGCTCGGTGACGCCAAACGTGTAGTTGCCTCGCCCGTCGAACGAGTCGGCGCTCATGCCGCGGAAGTCACGGATGCGGGGAATGGCGAGGCTGACGAGGCGGTCGTAGAACTCCCACATGCGGTCGCCGCGCAGGGTGACCTTCGCGCCGATCGCGTTGCCGGCTCGCAGCTTGAACCCGGCGATCGATTTCTTCGCCTTCGTGACGAGGGGCTTCTGGCCGGTGATGATGGTGAGATCGGCGACCGCGCCGTCGAGGAGCGAGGCCTGCTGGGTCGCTTGACCCACCCCGCAGTTGAGGACGATCTTGTCGAGGCGGGGCACTTCCATGACGTTGCGCAGACCGAGCTCCTGTTGGAGCTTGGGCCGCAGCTCGTCGTCGTACCGGGCCTTGAGGCGGGGCTTGTCGCGTATGGGCGCCATCAGAGGCTCTTCCCGCATTTCTTGCACACCCGCGTCTTGACCCTGTCGTCGAACTGGTACCCGATTCGACTCGGACCGCAGCTCGGGCAGAGGATCGCCACGTTCGACGCCGGTACCGGCATGTCCTTGTCGATGATGCCGCCCTGCATGGTGGCGTTGGTGGAGCGCTGGTGCTTCTTGGCGATGTTGACGCCGTCGACGATCACCATGTTGCGCTCGGGCAGCACTCGGGTGATCTCGCCTTCCTTGCCGAGGTCTTTTCCGGAGAGGACCCGTACGCGGTCGCCCTTGCGGAGCCGCATCCGGGCGCGAAGAGCCATGTCAGAGCACCTCCGGGGCCAGTGAGACGATGCGCATGAACCGGCGCTCGCGAAGCTCCCGGCCGACCGGGCCGAAGATTCGGGTACCGCGCGGCTGCATCTGCTCGTTGATGAGGACGGCCGCGTTCTCGTCGAAGCGGATATAGCTGCCGTCGGGGCGTCGGCGTTCCTTCTTGGTGCGAACGACGACACACTTGACGACCTCACCCTTCTTGACCGCAGCACCCGGGACGGCGTCCTTGACGGTCGCGACGAAGATGTCGCCGATCCCCGCGTAGCGACGCCTGGTTCCACCGAGAACCTTGATGCACAGGACCTCGCGCGCACCCGAGTTGTCGGCAACCTTGAGACGGGATTCCTGTTGGATCACCGGGCGCGCTCCAGGACCTCGATGACGCGCCAGCGCTTGAGGCGCGACAGCGGACGGGTCTCGGCGATGCGGACCCGGTCCCCTTCGTGGGCGTCGTTGGCTTCGTCGTGGGCGTAGAGCCGGCGGGTGCGCTGCAGTGTCTTGCCGTAGCGGCGGTGGCGCACACGGTCGGTGACGGCGACGACGACCGTCTTGTCCATCTTCGAGGACAGCACGAGCCCTTCACGGGTCTTTCGCGGGTTGGGACGCGTGGAAGCGTCGGGCTCGCTCATGCGTGCTCCTTCAGAGCCTCGGCGGCTGCGATCTCGCGCTGGCGGAGCAGGGTCTCGCAGCGCGCAATGTCTTTCTTCACATGGTTCAACCGGGTGGAGTTCTCGAGCTGACCGGTGGCGTTTTGGAACCGCAGGTTGAACAGCTCCTCGCGGAACTCGCGGACGCGGTTGGCGAGCTCGATGTCGTTGAGCTCTCGGAGCTCGGCGGCCTTCATCACGCCTCCTCTTGACGGACGACGAAGCGTGTCTTGATCGGAAGCTTGTGCATCGCGAGGCGCATGGCATCGCGGGCGGTGCTCTCAGGGACTCCGGCGAGCTCGAACATGACTCGTCCGGGCTTCACGACCGCCACCCAGTGCTCGGGATTGCCCTTCCCCGAGCCCATCCTCGTCTCGGCGGGCTTCTGGGTGACCGGCTTGTCGGGGAAGATGTTGATCCAGACCTTCCCGCCGCGCTTGATGTAGCGGGTCATGGCGATCCGGGCAGCTTCGATCTGGCGGTTGGTGATCCACCCGGCTTCGAGCGCCTGGATGCCGTAGTCACCGAAATGCACGCGCGTGCCACCCTTCGCGGTGCCGGTTCGGCGGCCGCGCTGCACCTTGCGGTGGCGGATCTTGCGTGGCATCAACATGGTCAGGCCTTGTCCGGGTCGCTCATTCGTCGTCGGAGTGGAACTTGGGTGCTTCGTGGTGCTGGCCCTGGCGGGTCCGACGCTCGATCTCTTCTTCCTCGGCGAGCAGCCGCTCGAGTTCGGGGTCCGCTTCCTTGACGAGCGGTGTCGCCTCCTCGGCGACGACCTCGGTGCCCGCCTCGACGGGTACCTCGACGGTCTCCTCGCGGCGACGGCGACCGCCACCGGCGCTCACCACGCGTCGACGGGGCGTGTTCTCGCCACCGGCGGTCTCGCCGACCGCCATGGCGGCTTCCCGGGTGATCTTGTCCTCGGTGGCCGACTTGTACGGAAGGATCTCGCCCTTGTAGATCCAGACCTTGACGCCGATGCGCCCGAAGGTGGTTCGGGCTTCGGCGCCGCCGTAGTCGATGTCGGCTCGCAGCGTGTGGAGGGGCACCCGCCCTTCTCGGTACCACTCCTTGCGGGACATCTCGGCGCCACCCAGGCGGCCGCCGCATTGCACGCGAATGCCCTGGGCGCCGGCCTTCATCGCGGTCTGGACGGCGCGTTTCATCGCCCGGCGGAACGAGACTCGACCGGCGAGCTGGTCGGCGACGCCCTGGGCGATCAGGGTCGCGTCGAGCTCGGGCTGCTTGATCTCTTGGATGTTGAACTGGATCTTGGGGTTGCCGGTGATCTTGTAGAGGCCTTGGCGTAGGCGGTCGGCTTCGGCGCCGCGGCGGCCGATGACGATTCCCGGTCGGGCGGTATAGACGTCCACCCGCAGCCGGTCTCGGGTGCGTTCGATCTCGACCCGGCTCACGGCCGCATGCGGGAGCTGGCGGCGGAGGTAGTCGCGGATCTGCCAGTCCTCAAGGAGGCTGTCGGTGTACTCCTTGCCGTCGGCGAACCACCGCGACTTCCAGTCGGTGGTGATGCCGAGCCGAAACCCGTACGGGTTGACCTTTTGGCCCATCAGTCCTCGTCCTTCGGTCGGCCCGGTCGCTTCGCCGGTGCTTTGCGGGGCGTCGTCTTCTTGGCGGAGGCGCCGGTCGCCTTCTTCGTCGTCGCCTTCTTCGTCGCGGCCTTCTTGGTGGTCTTGGCCGTGGCGGGTTCCGGGGCCGCGTCGCCGACGGGGGTCTCCTCGTCGGCGTCGGGGGGGACCTCGAGGTCGGGTTCGGCCACCGGGAGCTCGGCCGGGCGTCGGCGAGCGGCGCGACGGCGCCCGCGGCCGGTCTGCGCATCGGTACCGCGCCGGAGCTGCATCTCGTCGTCGGCGAATCGGGCGAGCACGATGGTCACGTGACTGGTCCGCTTGCGGACAGGCACTCCCCGCCCGCGCGCTCGGGGGCGCCACCGCTTGAGGGTGGGGCCCTCATCGGCGTGCGCGCGGGTAACGAACAGCTCGTCTTCAGGGATGTGGTTGTTGTGTTCGGCGTTGGCGATGGCCGAATCGAGCAGCTTGCCGACCTCGTGGGCCGCGGACCGCTCGCAGAACCGGAGGGTGTCACGCGCGGTCTCGACGTCTTGCCCGCGGATCAGCTCGAGGACCATACGGACCTTGGGGGGAGAGATCCGCGCATGGCGGAGCCGTGCGGTCGTCTCTCGGGTCGCGGTGTCGGGCATCTCGAGCTACCGACCCCTCACGCCTCGCTCCTGACCGGAGTGGAACCGGAAGGTGCGGGTAGGTGCGAACTCGCCGAGCTTGTGCCCGACCATCGATTCGCTGATGTAGACGGGGACGTGCTTATGCCCGTCGTGGACCGCGATGGTGTGACCGACCATCTCGGGGGTGACCGTTGATCGCCGGGACCAGGTCTTGATGACCTTGCGGTCGTTGGCAGCGTTCATCGCGTCCACCTTCTTGGCGAGGTGGTCATCGACGAACGGTCCTTTTTTGAGGCTGCGCGGCACAGTTTCCCTCTCGCTCGCCTATCGGCGCGCGCCGCGGCTGCGGCGTCGGCGCACGATCATCTCGTCGGACTTCTTGCCCTTCTTGCGGGTGCGGCCCTCGGGCTTGCCCCACGGGGAGACCGGGTGACGGCCTCCCGAGCTCTTGCCTTCCCCACCGCCCAGGGGATGGTCGACGGGGTTCATCGCGACGCCACGGGTGTGGGGCCGCTTCCCCCGCCAACGGTTGCGGCCGGCCTTGCCGATCTTGACGAGGCTGGCTTCGGCGTTGCCGACCGCCCCGACGGTGGCGCGGCAGTCGATCGGGACGCGACGCATCTCGGTGGACGGGAGGCGCAGCGTGGCGAATTGGCCCTCTTTGGCGACGAGCTGGATGGCGGCGCCGGCACCCCGGCCGAGCTTGGCGCCCGCTCCGGGCTTCAGCTCGACGTTGTGGATCGTGGTCCCGACCGGGATGTATCGCATCGGCAAGGCGTTCCCGGGCCGGATCTCGGAGCCGTGACCGCTCTGGAGGAGATCGCCGACCGCCACTAGCGCGGGGGCGAGGATGTAGCGCTTCTCGCCGTCGAGGTAGTGGAGCAACGCGATGCGGGCGTTGCGGTTGGGGTCGTACTCGATGGAGGCGACCTTGGCCGGGACACCCTCCTTGTCGCGGCGGAAGTCGATCGTGCGGTACTTCTGCTTGTGGCCGCCGCCGCGGTGACGCGACGTCATCCGGCCGTACGAGTTGCGGCCTCCGGTCTTGGGCTTCGAGCGGGTCAGCGACTTCTGGGGCCGATCCTGGGTGACCTCCGAGAAGTCCGAGACGGTCTGGAACCGGCGACCGGGGCTGGTGGGCTTGCGCTTGCGGATGGGCATGGTGTCAGCTCCCGAAGATTTCGATCTCGTCACCCGGCGCGAGGGAGACGATCGCCCGCTTCTGTCCGGTGCGCGTGCCCCAGGTTCCGGTGCGACGGTTCCGCTTGCGCTTCCCGGACCGGTTCAGGGTGTTCACGTTCGTCACCTTGACGTTGAAGATCGCTTCGACGGCTTGTTGGATCTCGATCTTGTTGGCGTCCCGCGCGACGACGAAGGTGTAGACGCGCTCGTCGTACAGGGCGTAGGACTTCTCGGACACGACGGGGCGGAGGATCACGGTGCGGGGGTCGCGGCTCATGCCGGCTCCCCGACCGGGACCTGAGCGCCGGCGTTCGAGTAGCGCGCCACAGCGGTGTCGAGGGTGCCGCGGCTGAAGACCAGCCAGTCGTTCACGATGACGTCGTAGGCGTTGAGCTCCTCGGGTAGGACGATCTGCACCCGGGCGCCGAGGTTGCGGAACGACTTCCACACGGCATGCTCGGAGCGGTCGAGGACGAGCAGCACTCGGGGTGGCCGCTGACCTGGGGGTCGCAGACCGAGGGTCTCGAGCACCTGGAGCGCGCGGGCGGTCTTGGGCTCGTCGATGTCCCAGCTGTCGAGGACCTTGATCCGCTTCTCGGCGGCGCGGTCAGACAGGGCCGAGCGCAGCGCGAGACGCACCATCTTCTTCGGGGTTCGCTGCGTGTAGCTCCGGGGCTTGGGGCCGTGCGCGATTCCGCCGCCCCGCCACTGCGGTGATCGGATGGAGCCTTGGCGGGCCCGCCCGGTGCCTTTTTGGCGCCACGGCTTGGCCCCGCCGCCGGAGACCTCGGCCCGGGTCTTCGTCGAGTGGCTTCCGGCGCGTCGATGCGCGAGCTGGGCGGTGACGACCTGGTGAAGGACGGCGAGGTTCGGGACGACCTCGAACAGGTCGGGGGGAACCTCGACGGTTCCCGCGGTGCCGCCCGACGCGGTGGTGACGTCGAGGTTCATGCGCTCTCCTCGACAGGTGCTTCCGTGGTCCGGGCCGGCAGGGAGACGGGGCCGCCCTTGACCGCGTTGCGCACGAAGACCAGACCGCCGGCCGGCCCGGGGACCGAGCCGCGGATCAGCAGGAGACCGCGTTCGGCGTCGCCTTCGACGACTTCGAGGTTGAGGGTGGTGACGCTGCGGTTGCCGTGCTGGCCGGCCATCCGCATGCCTTTGAACACCCGGGCGGGGGTGGCGCACGCACCGATCGCTCCGGGGGCCCGATGCTTCTTGTGGGTGCCGTGGCTGGCGCCTTGACCCTTGAAGTTGTGGCGTTGCATGACGCCGGAGAAGCCCTTGCCTTTGCTGATGCCGGTCACGTCGACCCGTTCGCCGGCACCGAACACGTCGGCGGCAATGACCTGTCCGACTTCGTAGCCCGAGAGGTCATCGACCTTGAGCTCGGCGAGGTGGCGGGCCGGCTCGGCGTCGGCGACCTTGAGGTGCCCGAGCGCCGGCTTGGTGAGCCGCTCGGCTTTGATGGCACCAAAGGACAGCTGCACCGCGGCGTAGCCGTCACGTTCGGGAGTCTTGAGCTGCACGACGCAGCACGGCCCGGCCTGGATGACGGTGACCGGGACGACCCGGTTCTCCGCGTCCCAGACCTGGGTCATGCCGAGCTTGCGCCCGAGGATCCCCTTGCCGGCCATGGCGGTCTTCGTTCCTTCGGTT
>Ga0066793_10000338_pt1 | contig 17795 bp, 14 predicted proteins | sample PersoiDNA2013189_FD_83876 | JGI IMG/M metagenome (GOLD analysis project Ga0066793, IMG submission 83876) | Permafrost soil microbial communities from the Arctic, to analyse light accelerated degradation of dissolved organic matter (DOM) -... | ecosystem: Environmental > Terrestrial > Soil >... | reverse complement strand
GCCTACATGGTACTCGAGCGCCTGGAACTCTTGCAGATAACCTTGGAATAGAGCAGGAGAATAAGCGGAGCCTCTTCCTGGCTGCGCACAATATACAAAAATTTTACAGATCTTTATCATTTTCCTGATAGGGAAGGGGTACACTCAAAAAATGATAAAATAGAGCCATCAACCCAAAAGCTGGTAAAAATATGACCAAAATTCTCATCATCGAAGACGAAGTAAATATTATACAGGTTATCCGGCTCTATCTGGAGCAGGCAGACTATACTGTGCTCAGCGCAACCGATGGCATTGCGGGACTGGAACTGCACGCCCGCGAGCATCCCGATCTGGTCATTCTCGACCTGATGCTGCCTGCCCTCGATGGTATGGAGGTATGTCGGCGTATTCGGGCGTGGGCCGCGACTCCTATCCTGATGTTGACTGCGCGTCAGGGAGAGGATGATCGGATCGCGGGCCTGGAATCGGGTGCTGACGACTATCTTGTAAAGCCGTTCAGTCCACGCGAGCTGGTAAGCAGGGTCAAAGCTATTCTGCGGCGAAGCAGTTCCTCCCCTGTCGGCACAGCAAGCGCGCAGGAGTCCAGGCATCCCGACGAAGAGCAGAGCAAAGCAGGAGAGATTCACTTCGGGAGTCTGGGCATCAATGTACCTGCGCGCCGGGTCACGGTCAGTGGACAGGTCGTAGCACTGACCGTCAAAGAGTTCGATCTGCTCGTCACGCTGAGTTCGAATCCGGACCGGGTCTTCACGCGTGAATCGCTGCTCAACCAGGTGTGGGGCTACACCTATCTTGGCGATGGTCGCACCGTTGATGTGCATATCGGGACCTTGCGCAAAAAACTCGAGGCCGATCCGACCACTCCCCACTATATTCAGACCGTCTGGGGTGTGGGCTATAAATTTATGCCCGCATCAGCTTCGGCGCGAGGAGAACAGGGGTGAAGGCGCTCTTCCTTTTCTCAAAACTGAGCCTTAGAATAAAGCTTATTTTGAGCTATCTCGCGGTGGCCCTGGGCGCGATCCTCATCCTCACGCTTGCCATCGCGATAGTCGTGCAAAACTATTTTACGACAACTCAGCTTGAGGCGCTGCGTCGTCAGGCGCAGTATCGCGCGCAGCAGATCTCGTTCCTCTACCCGCGCAGTCAATGGTCCCTCAGAGTAGCACCCGGCGATCCTGTGATCCTGGTTATCGCCGATGCAACGGGCAAGCAGATGCTATGCAGCCAACCAGCCTTTCTCAATGGAGGCAACTGCAATGATCCTACCCTTGAAAAATCGCTTACGCAGGCGTTGAAGGGAAAAAAGGAGATAGATGGAACCTTACAGGTAAGCACCGGGGGCAGCACGATCTCTTCGCTTTTCGTCAGCGTGCCGTTGCTTTACAATGGACAGATCATAGGAGCTATGTTTCTGTCGACACCGCAGGCCGCGCAGAATTTTTCTCAGCAGGCGAACCTGGCTATTTTGCTGGCTGGCCTCGTCGTCGCAATCCTTGTCGTACTGTTCAGCTTCCTGATCGCACGCAGCCTCACACGACCACTGGAGTCACTGACGGTAGCGGCGGAGCAGATGAAACAAGGACAATACACGCAGCGCGTCGAGCCGCCTAAAATGCAGGATGAGCTGAGACGCCTGGCGCTCACCTTCAACGAAATGGCCGACACCATCGAAGCAGACGTAAATGAGCTGCGCAACCAGGAGCAGGCGCGTCGCGATATGCTCGCCAATATTGCTCACGACCTGGCCACACCCCTGACCGCCATCCAGGGCTTTAGCGAGGCGCTGGCGGACGGGATGATTCCCGATGCCGAGACGCGCCAGGAGACCGCGCAGCGCATCGGGCGCGAGGTCCAACGCCTGCGTCGCCTGGTCAAAGACCTGCAACAGATGTCCCTGCTCGAATCCGGTCACGTGTCGCTCGATCTCGCGCCGCTCGATATGTACACGCTTGTTGACGAAACGCTGAACGTGATCCAGCCAGAATGCGAGCAAGCGACTATCTCGCTCCACAACGACATTGCGCCCGCGATGCCGCCCGTCCTTGCCGATAGCGACCGCATCACTGAGGTATTGCTCAACCTGCTGGACAACGCGCGCCACCATACGCCGACCGGCGGCAACATCCACATCGGAGCGCACAGGAAGGAAGATAAGCTCTACATTCAGGTCAGCGATAGCGGCACAGGTATCGCGCCCGAAGACCTTCCGCATATCTTCGAGCGCTTCTACCGCGCCGACCGCTCGCGCACAGAGGCATCGGGCGGCAGCGGCCTGGGCCTCTCCATCGTCAAGGCCATCGTCACCGCCCACAAAGGAACCATCTGGGCCGAGAGCGAGGTGGGGCATGGGACTACCATTACGTTTACGCTACCGCTGGCGCGCCTTGCTTAAACTCCCCTTGTGCTATCACAAAAAAATCATTATAAATACGTATTGTCTATCTCCAAAATGTTTTATAAAATAGGCCATGCGTTTTTAAAATGCAAGTACCACAAAATTTACAAATAACTCTACATAACGTCCTTACTTCTTGACGCTTGCTAGTTAGCTATCAGTAAAGCAATAAAATCAGTAAGTAAAGGCATACAGTATATTAAGATAGGTAGTATATGCTATGAAACAACTTGGCCCTAAAAGACACACTGATAAAACGGGAGACATTAGTGAAGCCGCTATAGTAGCTCGACTTTTACAGTCGAACTACATTGTTCTGACTCCGTATGGAAAGAACCACCGCTAAGATCTTGTAATTGAAGACGCTGATGGAATTTTCTGGCGTATACAATGCAAAACTGGCTGGCTAGATGCAGAAGAGACGGTAATCGTATTTGCGCCCGCTAGTAGCTACAATCATACAGCAAAGCAGAAAGGGTGGCGGCACTATAGAGGGCAAATAGACTTTTTTGCTGTCTACGTAGAACAGTTGGAGAAGGTATACTTTGTCCCTGTAGATAAAGTCGGTACAGCTAAAGCTATGTTGAGATTAACGCCAACAAAGAACCAGCAAGAGAAAAACATACGCTGGGCGAAAGATTACGAACTATAATTTCGTCAAGTTGCTAAAAAGGCTTGACGAGAATAGAACAGTATGATATTATCGTCTGCGTCGGGTGACTAGCTCAATGGCAGAGCAAGCGACTCTTAAGTGCGCCCAGCGAGGCATAGTTTCTTCTATCGTGCGCAGGCACGATCTCACTAAGGCAATGTGAGTAAAGGCAGCAACTTACTCTTTATCCGAAAGGTGAGAGAGGACAGTAGCATGTTGTGAAAAAGTCTGTTCAGGTCAAAGTACCAGATACCGAAACAGGCAGCCAGGTCGTACATGGTAAAGGCTGATTGCTTGAATCCTAGTCGTAGTGGATTGGTTTCCTCTGAGTATGGTACAAAAACTCAGATCCTGAAGTTATCAATGAAAAATTAAGAGCGTTGATAAAGCCTTCATTCAGGAACAGCCTTCGGGTAAAGAAGGAAATACGACGTACGGGGTACCTAAATACGAAGCGAAGATCCTATGTAACCTGGGGATCGCCTGAGTGCCGTAAGGCATATGGCGACGGAGCACTCATAGTACTCAAACGCTAAGAGTAATGCCTTAGACACGGGGAAGGAGTGCAGGGTTATCTATCAAGCGTTCTCACGCTAAGACGATAGCTTGGAGAGCCGGATGCGCTGAAAGGTGCAAGTCCGGTTCGGGAAGAGACGGCGGAATACACTCTCCCTGGAGAATGTATCGGCTTCTACTTCACTCGCTAGGTTCAGGGTTCGACTCCCTGGTCACCCACTTCTGCCTCCCTCTTGTGTATGAGGGAGGCATTTTTGTACCCCCGCACCGCTCAAAAAGTTTGGGACCCTTGACATCTTCTCATAAAGGCTGCTAAAATATAAACACAAATTTATAAAACAAATCTTTATGTATAGTCTTAACAGCGAGGACAGATGAACGACTGGCGCGAACTGAAACTTATGACCAAAGCACTGGGGGACGTAGCGCGTCTCACCATTGTCTACCACCTTGCCCGCCATAACGATGTCACCGTCACGGACCTCACCGCTATGCTGAGCATCAGTCAGCCGCTTGTCTCCTGGCACCTGCGCAAGTTAAGGCGCGCGGGCCTCGTCGAGACGCGACGGGCTGGACGGCAGGTCTACTGTTCCCTCAACCTGCAGCGTTTTCACCTGTGCCTGCAATGGCTAGAGAACCTGGGCGATCCAGCAATGGTCGTAGAGGCACCGCTCGCCGGAGCGGCGCTCATAGAGGCGGACGCCGCCATACAGGATTGAGCAATGCCCATACATAAGTACATTTCCACCTATCAAAGTGACTATAGTCCTATGCTATTCCGCAAGAGTACTCGCACCAGTATTTGTAGGGATAGAGAGACAGTATTCGTCATTTAAATGTACCATTACAAAGCGTTAAACCTGATCTTTAACACATCTATGGTAGATTTCAATGTGCAGGGGAGTTTCAGGTTAGCATACAGATTCAACAGAGGTAGAGAAGGAGCTACATGTCAACAACTAAAAGCAACAACAGAAGCGATGTCCAGGAGAGCGTAGCAGCGAGCACGCAGCAGAAGCGCAGACAGATGACGCCTCAACAGGCATTTCACGCTGGCAAACACGGGAAAGCCGATCTGCACATGCATAGCACATATAGCGATGGCAGCGCAACCATCGAAGAGATCCTTACCCATGTTCAGATGAATACCAACCTGAATGTAATCGCGTTGACCGACCACGATGTAATCGAAGGTTCGCTGCGCGCGCGCGATCTTTGGGCCAGCGGCTCGTATCGTTTTGACTTCGTTGTAGGCGAAGAGGTGAACACAAAAGAAGGGCACCTGCTAGGCCTGTTTATCGAGAAGCGTATTCCTCCAGGCCTCAGCATCGAGCGCAGCATCGACCTGATTCATGAGCAGGGAGGATTGGCGGTCGTCGCGCATCCATTGCACAGGTTGTTCCGTCACAGCTGCCAGCGCGAAGTGATGGACCGCATTCACGCGAACAAGGATGTCTGGCTCGACGGAATCGAGACCTGGAATGCCAGTTTCTGCGGCATCTATGCCAACCATGTCGCCATGCGCATGAACCGTGAAGTGTATGGTCTGGCGGAACTCGGCAATAGTGATGCCCATACAGCCAACTCGATTGGCAGCGGCGTCACCTGGTTTGAAGGTACGAGCGCGGCAGATGTGCGACATACTATCGAGCAAGGTTTGAGCGCGCCAGGCGGAAAACTGTGGGATGTTCAGGATTATGTACACTGGGTGCGTTACCTTGTGAGCAAAGAAGGGCGTCAGAGCAGGCGCGAGCACGTCGCCGCCTGATAGGATCAGCGCTACGAGTTTCCTGTGTCATCTCCCTTCCATGACTTTTGGATAGGGGTAGTACACAGGAACTTTTCATAGAGTAGGCAGAAAGCAAACTGGCGTGTAGAAAGCGTTTATAGTGCCTCTCAGCCTCCTCAGAGCGTACTTTAGCAATACTTTTTAGAAAATTGCGCTAAGAATTATACATTTCTCGCAAAAATAGCTAGTTCTATCGGCCCAGGTGTGATACAATAGAGATATGTTTAGCAGACGCATACAGCAGCGAGCCAGACACCTGGTTACATTGATTATGAAACCATTATCTGGACTAGGTGTCACTCCAAATATGTTAACCGTAATAGGGCTGCTGCTCAGTATACTGACAGCGATAGTGATTGCCCAGGGTAACATCTTTGTTGGGGGCTTGCTGGTGCTTTTTGCTGGCATCTTTGACATGTTTGATGGGGCGATGGCTCGTGTACGTAACGCTGCCACGACCTTTGGCGCATTCTTAGACTCGACACTTGACCGCTATTCGGAAGGGATTATCCTGTTCGGTCTGCTCTATTATGCACTGCAGCACCCTGGCCTACAAGATCCACTCTGGCCGGTGTCACACGAGCAGACGTGGATGATCGTCTTCGCATTTATTGCAATGGTCGGTTCATTAATGGTCAGTTATACCAAAGCCCGCGCCGAGGGATTGGGGCTTGAATGCAAAACCGGACTGCTTGCCCGCCCCGAACGTGTCATCATATTGGCTATCGGACTCTTAACGAACACTGGTATCTGGGCATTGGCTCTGCTGGCAGTCTTTGCAAATGTGACCGCCGTGGAGCGCATTCTCTCTGTATGGCGCGCAACAACACGCCAGGCTACAGAACAACGAGAAGCGGCTACCATGATCAAACAGGATACCAGTGCGCACAATCGTCAACTGCCAAACACGGTAGGGACGAACGAAATGAGAGAATCTGATGTTCGTCCTATGCGTACAGCCGCCCCACCGTTTGGCGGCAGTGTGCATCAAGAGTGAAGACAAACGATAAGACCGAACCGAAGAACAAAAATAGCGCAGCGTAAGAAGATTGCAAAGACATGGTAGGGGCGAAGTCAGAAAAGCCCCGCTTTACGAGATATTCTTGTCCCGCCCATTCACGAGCGCGCGGATACATCGGCATAAAGCTGGAAAAAGGTTAGAAGACGGCCCCGACAATCTTCAGGTGAATATACTCTAAAGTGATACCTGCGCTCCGGTTCGTAGCTACTGAGACTGGAGATCTTAGTGACAACACAAAATACTCATCACGAGCAGAGCGACGTGGATGCAACCGTCGTTGAGCATCCACCTGTCCCCGAAAGCACGGTCGATCCCTCTACACCTGAGACCGTTACGCCTGCCGGGACAGAGGTACAGGCCGAAGACGCCCCTTCCAATGAGCCTGCTACCCCTGCAGAGGTACAAGCAGAAGCACCACAGGCGGCACCCGAGTCTCCTGAGGCACCTTCAACTCAAATAGAGGAACTGAGTGCAGAACAGGGCGCTTCGCTACAGGCAGAGGAGGGTACGTCTGAGCCTGCATTTGTAGCAGCAATTACGACGCCGACCGAAGAGAGCGCTGAAGCCGCCCCCGCTGACTCCACGCCCGCGCCGACCAGCGAAGAGGTCCGCTCCTTCACCGACTTTATCGAGGAATTCCGCCAGGCCGAGGAGGCCCGCCTGAGCGTAGCACGACAAGAAGGACAGGCGGAGGCATTCCAATTGTTACCTTCTGAAGCTGACGCGCCAGGCATCGCGTCCCCCGACGCAGCCGACGAGTCGCTTCCCTTTAGCGCATTTCCCGTCGATCTGGCTCCCGAAATACTTGCCATAGAGACGCCGCTGGAGAACTCGCCGGATCTTCCTACAGCAGTGCAGGAAGAGACGACGCCTGCCACCGAGCAGCCGACGGCTCCCACAACTATACCGGAGCGGGCGGTGTCGCCATTGCTGCGACCGGCGACGCGTCTGCGTCTTCCGCGCCATGGCGTCAATCGCCATAACCGCGATGAGGTGAAGGATAGGCCAACTCCTGAGTCAGCGCCTCAGTTGGAGCAACCTGTACAATCCACGACCAGCGAAGCCGCTACCGAGCCAGAACAGCCACGCCCGGCACGCCGCTATCGCTTCGATCGCCCGGCGAACAATGGCTCGACCGGAACGACCGGATCAATGCCTGCAGTACAGCCAGCCCAGCCACGCAGCGAGGAGAGTCGGGACTCCCAACAGCGCGGCCCAGCAGCACGACCAGAGGTGACGCAAAACGGCGACGAGCAGCAAACGGATACACTTGCGGCAAAACCAGCACTGAGCAATACACCGCTAGTAAAGCAGATCGCTGAGTCGCCTGCACAGAAGCAACCTGCTGCCCAGGAGACACCCGCGGCTGAGGCTCCGACAAGCGACCACAACCGCCGTCGCCAGGGACAGGATCGTCACAAAGAGCAGCTAACAGCGCTGACGGCTAATGATGCCACTGCGCCTGCTCCATCGGTTACGGAACCCGCCCCGCAAACGGGTGAAGTTGCGCCCGAGGACCTTCCGCCATTGGAATACGCTGAATTGCAGAAGGCCAGTACGCGCCGGAGACGCAGACATCGCACAGGCCCCAGCAGCGGTCCGGTGACACCTGCAACCGAGACGCCGCCTATTATTCCCGCGCAGCCAACTCCAGCAGCCGCACCAATCATACCGGCGGCGGCAGCAGTCCCTGCTCCAACGCCAACACGTCCGGCGGCGGCGGCAGCAGAAGCGAACGGCAGTCTGTACTCTATCGTTTCCGGCTACACCGTCAGTCAGATGAACCAGGGCAACGAAACGACTGGACCCTTCATGGGACCAGAACCTTCGCCCGCTCGCGGCAGCGTCGTCACACGCGATGGCCGCACAACACGAGCCGAGACGCAGCGCACGCCAGGCTTTACGCCAGGGCGCACGCACGAGGGAGGATCATCGGCGGCATCGTTGAATCACTTTGCCAATGTCATCTCACAGTCGTTTCAAACGCAGACCGATCGTATGGTGGCCGAGCTGCGCCGCAGCAGCCAGTCGCCGACTAACGTGTCCGTGACGCTGCCACCATTCCCGTCGACCGAGCGTGTAGGCGTCTTTGTGGATGTCGCCAACCTGCTCTACTCGGCCCGCACGCTGCGAATAGCGGTAGATTTTGGCAAACTGCTCGACTTCTTACGTGGCAACCGCCGTCTTGTACGCGCCCACGCCTACTGCCCCACCAGCCCGCAGGCCGGTGATGAGCAGATGTTCCTGCAAGCGGTCAAGGGCCTGGGCTATCGCATCACGACCAAGAACTACAAGACCTTCTCCAGCGGGGCCAAAAAGGCGGACCTGGACCTGGACCTGTGTATGGACGTTGTGCGCCTGGTTGATGGTGGAGCGGTCGACTGCATCGTACTGGTGAGCGGCGATAGCGACTTTATGCCGATGCTCGACTATTGCTCCGATCACGGTGTGCGCGTTGAGGTAGCCGCCTTCGACGAAGCTATGTCGGCCACTCTGCGCCAGAGTTGCGACCTGTTCATTAATCTCTCCATGCTTGAAGAGATTCGTTCGTAGAAAAACCTCTACAATGGGTGGTAATGCCGCGTGCATTGCCACCCATTGCTATTTTTATGCTCTTCTCAATCAGTAGGGATGGGGCTGGCCCCCATCTGGCTCGCAAGCCATGTTGTGGGCAAGCGGATGGGGGCCAGCCCCATCCCTACTGAAGAGTTACCTTCGCGCACAGTTCCGGTCCCGCTTGACGGACATGGTGAGAAACGGCCCAGTTTTTACGTATGTAATCGTATAAGTAGCCTGCCCTCCCTGGATCAGCATAATTTGTACAACAAAGGGAGTTTGTGCAGGCGATATCGTTTACACAATCGCGGTCTCGTAGGGGAATAGTGCCCGCTCGCTCCTCCCATCGTGAAGGCAAGCACGCGTTTTTCCTACAGTGACGGGTGCTCAGTAGAAACAGGCGAGCACCGGAGCTCTCTTGCCTGGAGAAGAAAGGACCTCACATGCGAAGGTATGGGAACCTGACCATTATCGCATCACTCATCACCATATTTACTATGCTGCTCACTGGATGCGGTAGTAGCAGTACTACAAGCAGCGGAAACGGAAGCAGCAGTGGAGGCACAACCAAAACGGCAAAGACTGTCGCTATCGTCACCGACACGGGCGGCATCAATGACCAGGGCTTCAACCAGCTGGCCTACGAGGGCTACACAAAGGCGAGAAAAGAGTTCGGCTATACGGAGAAGCTGATTCAGACGCAATCGGCCAGCGATTACGTAGCCAACCTGACACAGGCTGCGCAGAGCGCGGACCTCGTTATCGCCGTCGGCTTCCTCATGGATAGCGCGATAGACCAGGTAGCCAAGCAGTATCCCAGCAAAGATTTCGCCATCGTCGACGGCTGCGCGACGCCTCTGAACAGTAGCAACTGCGAGACATTGCCCAATGTGGCACCCCTCTCCTTCAAAGAGCAGGAGGCTGGCTGCCTGGTTGGAGCCATTGCCGGGCAGATGGAAGTAGATGGCAAGAGCCAGGTGCCGAAGCTGCTTGGGAAGAACACTATTGCGGCGGTGGGCGGCCTCTCCATTCCACCGGTCAACCACTACATCGCCGGGTACAAGTACTGCGCTCAGAAGGTCGATCCTGGCGTAAAAGTGCTTGTGAACTATTCGCAGACCTTTAACGATACGGCCAAGTGCAAAGACATTGCAACCAGCCAGATCAACCAGTACCAGGCCGACATCATCTTCCAGGTCGCCGGTGGCTGCGGCATCGGTGCGCTCGATGGAGCCGATCAAAAAGGCGTCTATGGCATCGGTGTAGACAGCGACCAGCACGCCGTCCATAGCAGCGTGATTACCAGCGCCATCAAGCGCGTAGACACGGCTGTATATGATACGATCAAGGGCTTCCAGAACGGGAAGTACAGCAATGCTCCTTCCGCCTTCGATTTGAAAGTCGATGGCGTTGGCTATGCTCCTGTGAGTAAGGATGTGCCAGCCAATGCGAAGCAGAAGGCAGAGGACTTCGCGACCCAGATCAAAAACGGCACCCTGACACCACCCGACACCATATCCGCCTAAAAAGCCTCTTTTTAGGAAACAAAAAACGATCTTCGCTTTCACTGCGAAGATCGTTTTTGTTCTTCATAAGGTTAGGAGCGCTCAGACTCCCGTAGTGATAATCAAACCGGCGAGCAGAGCGGTACGAGGAGCGACGCTACTGGCAAGTATGTATTCGTCGGGGCTATGGTCAAGACCGCCAACGGGACCAAGCCCATCGAGCGCGGGCAGTCCAAAGCTATAGGCATAGTTCGCATCCGAGACGCCGCCTGTGAGCGCGTGGTTCACGGAAAAGCCCATCCATTGCGTTATCTCCTGAGCGCGATGCACCAGCGCGAGATTTTCCGGCGAACACACCATGGGATCGCGAAAATCCTGTTGCCCCTCCAACTCCAGTTGCACCCCTGGTACACGCTTCATCTGCAACATCTTGCGCCACAATTTTTCCGTCTCTACCTTATCAAAATTATTGAGGAAGCGCATATCGAAGCTTACCTCAGCATAATCAGGTACGACGTTGATGGCTGTGCCACCAGAAATCATACCAGCGCTGATCGATACGCCTTCACGCCAGCCATGCAGGCTCTGAAACTGGACCGTCTGGTGAGCGAGTTCTAGAATGGCGTTGGCACCCTTCTCCGGCTCAACGCCAGCATGAGCGGAATGACCATAGGCCTTCAGCGTATACCAGGAGCCACCCTTACGCGCGCTTACCAGATCGCCATTGGCACGAGCCGCCTCCAGCACAAACATACCCTCACAGCCCTCGCTGGCCTGCTGGATCGTATCTTTGCTGTGGCGCTCGCTGATCTCTTCGTCCGAGACGCAGAGGAAGCGTATCTCGCCGAAGGAGCGATAGTTCATGGCTACCAGGGCCTCGATGGCGTACACGGCTGAGAGGACGCAGCCCTTCATATCGCAGACACCGGGTCCATAAATGGTATCACCCTCGACGCGCACGGGGCGCGCGGCGGCGGTCCCAACGGGATAGACGGTATCGATATGGCCCAACAGGAGAAGCTTCCCCTCGCCCTCACCACGCATCACTCCGTAGAAATCATTGCCCCAGTGCTCGTTCTTGATAACGGCGGCGTTCATACCCAGTCCATGCATGCGCCTCAAGAGGTAGAGGGCTACTTCATCCAGACCAGCTTTATGATAGGTGCCCGAATCAATTGCGCAGAGGTGGCTTAGTTCCTGGATATACTGCGGCAGACGCTGCTGTACGTATGCCTCAATGCTGGTGACTAGCGATTGCGTTAGTACTGATGATTGTGTTACTGCCGGCGATTGTACACGCATAAATGACAACTCCCTATGAAGATGAAGTACTGCACTACCACCCCAGAACTGGAATTAGCACAGCCGAATGATGATGAGAATCATCTACACAACGATTCCGAAGTTCCTGTTACCTCTTAGTAAGAAAGTTACATCTGTGTAATAAAAAAACGGAACACCGATACTAGCGGCGCTCCGTTTTGAGTAACGTATTGCTCATCCACCGAAACGCGCTTCGGTACACACAAAGCCAAGAAGCTCCAGCCAATACTGGAGCCGGGTCATCAGAAAGATATATATGATGTCAGTACGTCGTTGTTTCACTTGTCATCCAAATGTTACTGTTTTTTTACAACTTCATTACAATACGTTATACATGTACCTTTTTTGTTTGTCAAGGATAAAGGACCTTTTTAGAATTACTCCCCAAAAAATGTATGCCACCAGTCCTGCCAGAAACTCTGCTTTTGCACACTGTGGCTGTTCTTCTGCGCGCTCACCTGTTTGCTATCGTTGGCATTGACGACGATGACGATGTGGTCGCCCGGTCGCGCGAAGCCGAGCTGCTGGCGCGCCTCGCTCTCGATGACGGCGGGATCTTTGTAGTGTTGAGCCGTCTGAACAAGGCTATCATGCCGAACCTGCTCCTGCCTTAGTTGCTGCTGCGCGAGTTGAACTTTTTGCTCTAGCTGGCTATCTGACCACGCCTGCACCAGCGATCCAAGCAGGAAGGCGACGCAGACCAGTCCGGTAAACCATAAAATCGTTTGTGTAAATAATGAGTAGCGCCGGGCTCGAATGCGTCCGGCAGTCTCCTCCATTCCGACCGCTGATGTGACGTTTGCGCCTTCGGAATGCGAGTGATGACTCTTTGACCTGCTCTGCACTGCATACCCTCTCTCTAAAATACGGTTTAAACTTTCTATAAGTATCACTTCTTCCATTTTACAACATAAGCATAATAGATACGTGCCTGACGCGTAACAAAAGTGTGACGCCCTTTCAGCGCAAGCAACAGGCCGTTTACCTCTGTAGTGATGCTGCACTTTTATTGTTAATAGTATATACGCTCGCTACATAGAAAAAGTGACTGTTATCTATTTCACTTCTGGCAGAAATGGGAAGGGGGAAGAAAGTAAGGATGGGAAAAGGGAGGGAGCGAAGCGGAGAGACGATGCGCGGCTGATTCTCCGCTTCTTCCTAATGCATGTGGAGGACAAGCATACCCATGAGATCAAAACCGGTGAGCATAAACATCAGCGCGAAGCAGGCGAAGATCGTAACGCGCTGCTGCATATTCACGTTCAGGGAGAGTCCTTGTTGCTGTACCTGTACACTCTGACACTGAACAGTCTCATTATAGTGCGCGCTCGGTAGCGACTGACTGATGCGGTCCAGGCGCGGATGCAGTGCGAGCAGGCGATCGCTGATAGCCTCTTCGAACGAGGTGTGCAGTTCTTCCTCGTCCGCTCGCTGGAACGCGGGCTTTACGACTGCCGTGGGTACCGTCGCATACGCGCTTTCGATGTCTGTGATAACATCCTGAACAAATTTTTCATCGAACTCTGCAACGTCTGTGTCGACTGATCTCCATAATGTACAGTTCATTTTCGCTACCTCCTTATTAACCTATTCTCTACACGAGAAAGCTTACCGGAAATAAGACAGTTCCACATGGGTCAAACGGCCCATATTGTACTCAACTCCACAGCCCTAAGAAAAATCTAATGCCTTCGTCAGCAGGAATTAATACACTGAGAAGGTTCTAATATGATTATTTCCAACAAGAGTGGCTCTACAGGGTCTCTACGAAAAATGACTTTGTAAGATTCCTTCGCTCTGCCCATTACTATCGACAAGGTTTTCACAAACTTAATGGCACACAACAAATATTTTAAGTACGACACTATATTCCAGTTTATCTATCTATTATGAGAGGGATAAGTGAAGGAAGTGCCAATATGCACATGACGGTTGACAACTGGGGCATAAGGCCGTATGATATGCAGCAAGGTAACTTTTCAGTGCTCCTGTTCTGGCTCCTCGTGGTTCCCGATGGGGGGTGACATCTGAAGAGGTACTAACAGTGAGACGACTGGAACGGAGTTTCCGGGTATGCACCCGCTGGAATGGTTGAGGAGGACTTCGGGGATGGAATGTGGATAGGCAATGCGCTCTCTTGACATCAGCTTATGCGTGTGGTATGGTTTTGCTAGCCCCGAAGATATGTACCACGCCACCTGCAATTTCCACGGGGACAGAATTGGTAAGGGTGGAGTATACTGTCTTTGGTACTCTGACTGGCACCTCTTACATTCACCAGAACAACCTGTTGCCACATGTCTTTCAAGCAGGGTGTTTTCCGAAAATATCCTACTGTTTAATGTATATTCCCACCATACTATCTAGCTTCATTGCAGAAAGGAGATTGGGCGTTTTCCTCACATACGTGTTTCGCCCAACGCAACGTGAATATAGCTGAGTTAGAAACAAAAACTTTACCGGAGCTGCGCGATCTTGCTCGCGACCTCGAACTCTCCGGGTACAGTGCCCTCAAAAAGCAAGACCTCGTCTTCAGACTTCTTCAGGCCAATACCGAACAGCAAGGGAACATCTTTAGCGCCGGTGTATTGGAGATCGTGGAGGATGGGTTTGGATTCTTACGGCAGGAGCGTTTTCTGCCAGGCAATATGGATGTGTATGTCTCGCAGTCGCAGATCCGTCGCTTCGGACTACGTACAGGGGACATGGTTTCAGGGCAGGTGCGCCCGCCTAAAGATAACGAAAAGTACTATGGGCTGCTACGCGTCGAGGCAATTAATGGCGTAGATCCCGAAGTCGCGAAACGTCGTCCCCACTTTGATAACCTCACTCCTATCTTTCCACTCAAAATGTTCAATCTTGAGACGACTGCTTCAAACATTTCTGGTCGCATTGTGAACCTGGTTGCCCCCATCGGACGCGGACAGCGCGGCCTGATCGTCTCTCCTCCAAAAGCTGGTAAAACGATGCTGCTGAAGTCGATCGCGAACTCCATCACGGAGAACTACGACGATGTGCATCTGATGATTGCTCTGATTGGTGAGCGACCGGAAGAAGTTACCGATATGAAGCGCTCCGTGAAGGCGGAGGTGATCAGTTCGACCTTCGATGAGCCGACGGAGGCGCACACACGCGTCGCGGAGATGGTGTTGGAGCGCGCAAAACGCCTGGTCGAGGGCGGACGCGATGTGGTGGTCCTGCTCGATAGCATCACCCGCCTGAGCCGCGCCTATAACCTGGCGGTGCAGCCGAGCGGGCGCACGCTCTCCGGTGGCCTCGATCCAAGCGCGCTCTTTCCTCCCAAGCGCTTCTTCGGTGCCGCGCGTAAGATCGAGGACGGTGGCAGCTTGACCATTATCGCTACAGCCCTGGTTGAGACCAATAGCCGTATGGACGATGCGATCTACGAAGAATTCAAGGGCACAGGCAATATGGAGCTCGTCCTGAACCGCAAGCTTGCCGAACGTCGCGTCTTCCCCGCCATCGACATCTCCCTCTCCAGCACCCGCCGCGAAGAATTGCTGCTCGACGAAAAGACGTTGCGCGCTGTGGTTGTTATGCGCCGTATGTTCTCAACGTTGGCCGATCAGCGCGGTCTGGAGGCAATGGAGGCGCTGATGCAGCATATGTCCAAGACGAACAACAACATGGAGTTCCTGGCGACTCTGAACAAGAACATATTCTAGCATTCTGGTGTCTCTGTGCCCTGAAAACGCCTCTCGCATGTATGTTGGAGCGTGGACAGGGCACATTGTGTATTGCTTGAAGGAGGGTATATGGCGGCGCAAAACTTTCAAAATTATATCGGCGGCAGGTGGCAGGACGCGCAGGGTGGACGGACCTTCCCCAACTATAATCCGGCGACCGGCGAACTGCTGGGATATTTTCCGCTCTCCGAACGCGCCGATGTCGACGCGGCGGTTGCGGTGGCACGCGCGGCGTTCGCCAAATGGCGTCTCACGCCAGCTCCCAGGCGCGGTGAGATTCTCTTTCGCGTGGGCGAACTGCTTATCCGCCACAAAGAGGAGCTGGCACGCATTATGACGCAAGAGATGGGCAAGGTGCTCAAGGAGACACGCGGCGATGTGCAGGAAGGCATCGATATGGCCTACTACATGGCGGGCGAGGGTCGGCGACTCTTTGGCTATAGCGTTCCCGTCGAGCTGCCGAACAAAAGTGGCCTCGCCCTGCGCGATTCCATCGGCGTCGTTGCCTGCATCACGCCCTGGAACTTCCCCGTCGCGATTCCCACCTGGAAGATGTTTCCCGCGCTGATCGCTGGTAACACGATTGTCTTCAAGCCCGCTTCGGACACGCCCCACAGCGCGCTGCGCCTGGTTGAGCTGCTCTACGAGGCTGGTCTGCCGGAGGGCGTGGTCAATATCGTCTTCGGCGCGGGCGCGACGGCGGGCGAGGCGCTCTTGCAGCATCCCGATGTCTCCGTGATCTCCTTCACCGGTTCTACCGAATCGGGCCGCCACGTTGCTATCGAGGCCGCGAAGTCGCTCAAACGTGTCTCGCTGGAGATGGGCGGCAAGAACGCGGTGATTGTGCTGGATGACGCGGACCTGGATCTGGCGGTCGAAGGACTGCTGTGGAGCGCCTATGGAACAACCGGACAGCGCTGCACCGCCTGTAGCCGCCTGATCGTTTCCAGGACCGTGCAAGACGCGCTACTGGCAAAGCTGGTGCCGCGCATCGAGCAACTACGCCTGGGCGATGGCCTGGACGAGCTGGTCGATGTTGGTCCCGTGATCAATAGCAAGCAGCTTGAGCAGATTCATCAATACACGGAGATAGGCCGGACCGAGGGCGCGACGCTCGTCACCGGCGGCGAGGTCGCGCGCGATGGCGAGCTGGTGCGGGGCAACTTCTACCGTCCCACGCTCTTCAAGGATGTAGCCGCCACCATGCGCATCGCCCAGGAGGAGATCTTCGGGCCGACGCTCTCCGTCATCGCGGTCGACTCGTTCGAGGAGGCTATCGAAGTAAACAATAACACGAAGTACGGCCTATCCAGCTCCATCTACACGCGGGATGTCAACCGCGTGCAGCGCGCCGTGCGCGACATCACAACGGGCATCCTCTACGTCAACTCCGGCACGACGGGGGCCGAGATTCAGTTCCCCTTCGGCGGGACGCGCGGGACCGGCAACGGACATCGCGAGGCGGGCCTCGCGGGCCTGGATGTCTTCACCGAGTGGAAGGTGGTGTATACGGATTACAGCGGACGATTGCAGAAGGCGCAGATCGACGAGTAGTTGCGCTCGCTTTATAACCAACGCCACCGTCCCACGCGCAATGCCAACAAGACACCAAACGAGACGGCGAGTAGCACCACGGAGATAGCGATCGCCTTATCAAGATCGCTTTCGGAGGCGATATAGACGGCGATGGGCATTGTCTGCGTGACGCCGGGATAGTTGCCAGCGAAGGTGATGGTGGCTCCGAATTCGCCCAGCGCGCGCGCCCAGGTGAGGCCAATGCCGGAGAAGAGCGCGGGCCGGATGAGGGGCAGCACAACGCGTCGAAAGGTGTAGAAGGGCGAGGCACGTAAGGTATAGGCCGCCTGCTCGTAGCGGCGGTCCAGTTGCTCCAACCCCGCCTTCGCGCTATTGACGAAGAAAGGCGCAGAGACGAAGGTCTGCGCCATGACGACCGCGACGGTGGTGAAAGGGATCGTGATGCCGAGCAGATTGAGATAGTACCCAAGCAGACCCACGCGGCCAAAGGTGAGCAGGAGAGCGACGCCCGCGACCACGGGTGGCAGCACGGTCGGAATCGTCACCAGCGTCTCCAGAAATTGACGCCCAAAGAAGTTTGTGCGGGCCAGGATGTAGGCAACGGGGAGACCAAAGATTACGGAGAGTAACGCGCTCAGCGTTGTCGTGACGAGGCTGAGCTGCAACGCCTGAAAGATGTCGGGCTGCAAAATCTCGTTCCAGACAGAGGCAGGCGGTTCGTGAAAGAGCAATGAGGCGAGCGGGACGGCGACAAAGAGAAAAAAAGTAGCCGCCAGGAAACCTACAAGT
>Ga0066793_10000337_pt1 | contig 17805 bp, 15 predicted proteins | sample PersoiDNA2013189_FD_83876 | JGI IMG/M metagenome (GOLD analysis project Ga0066793, IMG submission 83876) | Permafrost soil microbial communities from the Arctic, to analyse light accelerated degradation of dissolved organic matter (DOM) -... | ecosystem: Environmental > Terrestrial > Soil >... | reverse complement strand
TTTACAGGGTCAGGCTTATTTCTTAAGCTTGCTTGACTCCCAATTGGATTGCCATGAATATTGTATCCACAATTGTTGCTATCGTCACTGGTTTGCTGATCCTTCTCGCCTATTTTTTTCATCCACTGTTTCCTGAATTAAAGCTTCCACTGCACTATTTGCTGGATTGGGCCATTATACTGGCGGCTGTAGCCAGCTTGATCGGGATCATTAACCTTTTATCGGTCCATTGGAACAAAATTCGCAAGCGCAAGGCGGGTTTTGGCTACAGCCTGGTGGTCTTGATGGGTTTCCTGGCAACCCTGGTGATCGGCATTGTTTTTCGATCTTCCTACGTTCAATGGATTACCCAGGTCCAATTTGCAGCAGAAATGACCCTGATGGCTCTCTTGAGCATTACGCTCGCTTTCGCCGGCTTCGGGCTTTTTCAGCGCAAATTCAACCTGTTAACCATTACCTTTGTGATCAGCGCACTGGTTTACCTTGTGATCAATATCGGCTATCTGACCGCGAGCAATTCAATCGATATAAATAATATTGCCCTGGCGATCAACCGGATACCGGTGGCTGGCGCGCGCGGTATTTTAATCGGCGTGGCGCTTGGCAGCCTGACGATGGGTTTACGAATCCTCCTGGGTGCTGATCGCCCGTATGGCGGTTGATGAATTATGGCTGATGTCCGTTGTCCAATCTGTGGAAAATCGAATCCGGCAGACACCGAAACATGTCGGTATTGTGGTGCACGCCTGAAACCACTCACGAATTCGACCGATTCAAGTTCACAAGGGGAAACAACTTCGTCCAAAGCGCAGAAGACTGATGCTGATTGGCTGGGTTCTTTGCGTGGGCAGCAAGATGTGCCTGCATCTGCATCGAATCAGGGAGTTTTCGTGCCCGGCCCGCTTTCACAGAGTTCAACCGGAAAGGGTGAACCTGAAAATTCGTTAAACACACCGGATGAAGATTTTTCTAGCTGGTTATCACGCATTGGCGCAGAAGAATCACTTGGCGAGAACAGCGATGCGCCAGTTGAGAAAACGCCTGGGGCGCCCACATCTGGTGGAACTGACGATTGGTTGGCCAGCCTGAGAGAAATTCCTGCGGGTCGGGACCCCGAAAAAAACGATCTCTATCCATCTGGCTTGAACGGTCAGGGTAATCAGGACGATTCGAGCTGGATGAACCGGCTTGAGCCAGTCAGCCATGAAAGTTCATCGGACTCCGGATTTAATTTCTCCATTCCGGAGGAACCTGTCGCGCCTTCCGATGAAGATTTACCTGCCTGGCTGAAAGAATTATCCGGGAGTGCAAAACCCATCCAAAGTCAAACCCCGGCTATTTCACCTGCCCCCCAAGCGCCGTTGCCTGATTGGTTTGATAATCTTGTCACGGCTCATCCAGACGAAGCCGGAAAGATCGAAACACAGGATCGTTCGCAATCCCCCGCCTCCATTGGAGCAACCCTGCCGGCAGAGTCCGATCAGCCATCCGTTGAACCGGCTAAAACGCCAGAAATGCCCGGTTGGGAAAGCCAGGAACCGGATTGGTTTTCTGGCCTGGCTGCACCACAAACCGCGAATGAGAGCCCGGCACAAGCAGAAATTGGTTCGCCGTGGGATGGGCCTCTGCCCGATTGGCTTTCTTCCGCACAGACGACTACCGTAAAGACGGGTGCTGATAGTGGCGATAAGCAAAAACCAGGGGGTGAGAAGGCTCAACTATCTGAATCTGAGCTCGATTCGGGAGTGCCGGATTGGGTTTCCAACGCGGTCACTGGCCTGGATTTACCGGCTGAAACCAAACCAGAAGAAGAACTGGCATGGCGTACGGAACTGCCGGACTGGTTATCCGGAATTGCAGCCATAGAACCTTCCGTTCAATCGGCGCAACCCTCGAATGAGTCCTCAAGAGGTTCATACAACGTTGTTCCAACCGGAAAAGACTCTGAGGCTGAGTCGCCCGTGGGTATGGGCGAATTGCCCGATTGGATGTCTAACCTTGGTCCACAGGCTGCTCCGAATCCAAATGAGGGCTCGCAAACCCCGGCGCTTTTGTATGACGAATCACCGATCGTAGGGGAGCAGGCTGAAGTCAGGCCCTTTATAACTGAAGAAATACCGGATTGGCTGGTCCATTTAGGTCCACCTGAGGTTATCTCGTCGGTCACTCTACCAGCTGAACCTGGGGCAGAAAATCCACCCCCTGGTCAACTTGTAAAAAAGAGTGATGAAGACTCAGGCATTGTGCCTGCTGATATACCCTCCTGGGTACGGGCGATGCGCCCGATTGAGACGGCTACCCCGTCGGTTAAGTCATCTCTTGAAACAGATGAAAGAGTCGAAAATTCGGGACCCTTAGCCGGGGTACGCGGTATATTGCCGGCAGAGCCGTTGTGGGCGGAAATCCGCAAACCCGCGGCCTATTCGGTCAAACTCCAGGTCTCTGAAAAACAGCGCGCCCACGCAGCTTTGTTGCAGGCGCTGTTATCCGTTGAAACCGAACCGCAGAAAATTGTCCGGACGCGCCCGTTCCCCTCCCAACGGATTTTCCGCCTTATAGTTGCCCTGGTTATGATCGTGGCGGTCTGGCTCCCAATCTGGATCGGTGGCCCATTAACACCCCAACCGGCCTTCCCTGTCAGTGGGATAAACACGGTCAAGCAGTCAATCGGGGCAATCCCTGCCAATGCGCCTATATTAGTGGCGGTGGAGTATGAGCCTGGCCTTTCTGGAGAATTGGAAACGATATCGGCCGGGGTAGTCGCTCAATTGATGGCGAAGTCAGCCAATATTGTGTTTGTCTCGACGAACCCCACGGGGCCCGTGCTGGCGCAGAATTTGCTCAAACGCGCGCAGGCACTGCAGCCATCTTATTCTTCAATTGATAAGGTTGCCGACCTGGGTTACCTGGCTGGCGGGCCGGCGGCTTTGTTTGATTTCTCATTGGCCGTACAGAATGTGGATCCGCTTAAAACCGGTCGACCACCAGCCTGGAATAACCCACCGCTCAATTCAGTGAAAACACTGGCTGATTTCTCGCGTGTATTTGTTTTGACCGATAATGCGGATACAGCCAGGGCCTGGGTAGAACAAGTGAACCCTTCCCTTAGACAGACGCCTCTATTGATGGTCGTCAGTGCGCAATCGGCGCCCATGATCAGCCCATATCTTGATTCAGGTCAAATATCTGGCATTATCACCGGTTTAACCGATGGGGCATCCTTTGAACAGGCCACCAGCCAATCGACGTCGATCCGGATGTTTTGGGATTCTTACCAGGCAGGTCTATTCGTTATGGTCGCTTTAATCTTGATCGGCGGCCTGATCAGCATTTGGAATATGATGCGCGCTAACCGCCGTCCGAGAGGTGAGGCTTAGGTATGCAGCAGGCTGATTTGATTTGGGGTCTGGTTGGTTTTTTTGTCACCCTGATGGTTTTTAGCTATATATTGGGTGATAACCCGTTTTTCCGTCTTGTCACTTACTTGTTTATTGGCGTGGCGGCGGGTTACGTGTTTTTAACCTTATTAGAGCAGGTAATGTGGCCTAAGTTGGTCTTGCCCCTGTTCAATGGTTCGTTGATTAGTGTCATCCCGCTGATTTTAGGTTTATTTCTCTTGACCAAACTGTTCCCGCGCTTTAACCGCTTGGGTGATATCCCAATGGCCTATCTGGTTGGCGCCGGGGCCTCGATTACCATGGGGGGGTTGATGGTCGGGAGTCTCATTCCTCAAGTGATGGCGACAATCAACCTGTTCGATTTGAGCCTGGCTGCAAAGAATGAAGTTCCCCCGGCGGTCCAAATGATCGATGGAATCATCATCTTGGTGGGCTCTTTAACCACATTGATGTATTTTTATTTTTCGACCCGGGCGAAACCCGATCAGCCATCCAATAATCGCGGGCCTGTGATTGAAATTCTGGCAAAAATTGGCCAGGTCTTTATCGGTATTACCCTGGGCGCTTTATTCGCAGGTGTTTATTCGGCAGCCTTGACTGCCTTAATTGAACGTGTTTCATTCGTCTGGAATTTTATCCTTAATTTCCTCCATCCCATTTTGGGATAAAAGATACTCATGATGACTTCGCTGATTGATGTTGATTCATTACTGGCCATCGATGTGGGTTCTGTTAATACACGCGCATTCCTTTTCGATGTGGCCAATGGGGCTTATCGCTTTTTAGCGGCTGGTGTGGCTCCAACCACAGTGCAAGGTGCTTTCAACAATATCAGTGATGGGGTCCACATGGCCTTGGAACACCTGCAAGAAATCACTGGCCGGACGTTGATCGGAAATGATGGCCATTTAATTGTCCCGACACATGCGGATGGAACAGGTGTAGATGCACTGATGTGTACCCTTTCTGCCGGGCCAGCCGTGCAAACCGCGGTGGTTGGTTTATTGGCGGATGTGTCGCTTGAGAGTATACAACATCTGGCAGCGTCCACATACAGCCACGTGGTAGAGGCCATCGGTCTCACCGATCGGCGCGGTACAGAAGCCAAAATCGATGCGATCATCCGCGCCCAACCCGATCTGATCTTGATAGCAGGCGGGCTCGAAGGCGGTGCAAGCCGCTCTATAATGAAACTACTCGAAGTGATTGGCTTGGCTTGCTTCCTGATCCCGGTGGAAAAACGGCCTGAGGTGATCTATGCGGGTAACCAGGCCCTGTCTGAGAAGGTGCAAACCAAACTCGGGAAACTAACCCGGGTGAAATTGGCTCCCAATATTCGTCCGACCGTCTCCGTGGAAGATCTCAGCCCAGCCTTGGAAGTGGTTAACGATGCGGTACTCCAGATCCGCATGCGCCAGATCGATGGGGTTAAGCAGTTGAGTGACATGATGGGTGGTAATCTTACCCTCTCTTCGACCGCTTTTGGGCGGATGGTCCGTTTTCTCAGCCATATTTACACATCGAACAAAGGTGTGTTGGGGATCGATTTGGGCGCCACTTCGACCACCATCGCCGCCGGGTTTGCCGGAAAACTATGCTTGAATGTTTGCCAGCCTTTAGGTATGGGGGACGGTCTATCTGGGATTACCCAGCATGTCGCGGAAGTGAACAACTGGCTGCCCGTTATGGTGCAAGAAAGTTATATCAGCGAATATTTTTACAATAAACAGCTCCACCCCGGTACAGTTCCGGCTACGGTAGATGACCTGGCTATTGAACAAGCCTGTGCGCGTCTTGTTCTCCGTTCAGCATTACGCCAGACTTCTCAGCGCTTTCACCAAATCAGTTACTCAACCAGCCTGGGATTGACCACTCCATTTGAACCTATCCTGGCCAGTGGGGCGATACTCACTCAGGCTCCCACGCCAGGCCAGGCACTCTTGATGCTTCTGGATGGGCTGCAACCCATTGGGGTGACGACTTTGGTGCTCGACCAAAATAATTTGCTCTCGGCTTTAGGCGCGGCCGCTGGGATTAATTCCCTGCTGCCAGTCCAGATTCTTGAATCGAGCGCCTTTTTGAATCTGGGGACGGTGGTGTCTCCGGTGAGCAGTGCCAGGTATGGTACGTTGATTATGCGCGTCCGCATGACCACCGAAGATGGCGCCGAGAACCGTTTTGATATTAAGCAAGGCTCTCTTACCGTTTTACCCATTCCTCTGGGTCGGAAGGCCCGGCTGCGCCTGGACTATTCACACGGAACAGAAATTGGCTTTGGCAATTCGGGAAGCAGCAGTTTGAACGTAGTCGGCGGCGTTCTCGGAACCATAATCGATGCGCGCGGGCGCCCATTGGGTTTGCCTGAAGATTCGTCGCGGCGCCGCGAGCTGATCAAGAAATGGCTCTGGACTTTGGGCGGTTGATGATACTGGATCGGATCTTGCATCATCAACGCTATGCTAAAGGATGATTTATGCTTGCACCAGTGACCCATCTTTTACCCCTTGCTAATATACGCCGGGAAAGACTACTGCCTGTAAACGGGCGGGTGATTGTTCGCGCCGGTCAAAAGGTCAATGCGACCGATGTGATCGCCGAGGCCCGCTTGGCAACCGAGCATCTAGTTTTAGAAGTGGCGCGTGGGTTGGGCCTTCCAGCCGATAAGGCCGATAAACTAGTTGATCGGAAAGTCGGCGATGATGTGGCCGAAGGTGATGTGATCGCCGGTCCGGTTGGGGTTTTTGCCAGGGCGGTCAGGGCTCCGAAGCCAGGTCGGATTGTGGCGATTGGCGGAGGGCAGGTTTTACTTGAACTGGTCTCACGCCCGTATGAGCTGCGCGCTGGACTTTCGGGCATGGTGACTGAACTGGTGCCTGACCGCGGCGCCATTATTGAGTGTAATGGGGCATTGATTCAAGGTGTTTGGGGAAACAATCTCATCGAGGGTGGGATCCTGACTGTTCTGGCGCGTAATCCTGGAGATGAACTGCTTTCCATCCGGCTGGATGTCAGCATGCGCGGCGCAATTGTCCTGGGTGGACCCTGTACTCAGGCAGATGTGATTCGAACGGCTGCTGAAATCCCACTGCGTGCTTTGATCCTGTCCAGTCTCACGCCGGATTTATTTCCGGTAGTCAGCCAGGTGCGCATGCCAGTATTGGTTTTGAATGGGATTGGTAAAGTCCCGATGGATGACGCCACCTATAAGATCCTTTCCACCAACGATAAACGTGGAATCTGTGTGAATGCAGCCCCGTGGAACCGGTATAATCGTACCAGGCCCGAGTTGGTCATCCCACTTCCATCGAGTGGCCAGCTTACCCCGCCCCGTGAAGCGGATATTTTTGCACCTGGCCAGACAGTCCGGGTCGTCCAATCGCCCAATCGAGGCGCAATTGCCACCATCGTGACCCTGAGGCCGGGGGTGGTCGCATTCCCAAGTGGTATCCGTATGCCTTCCGCCATTCTCCAAATGGAAAATGGCGAAAAAGCAACCTTTGCTCTCGCGAACCTGGAAATCATTGAATAGTTTAAGTTTGAAAATTAGGAGACGCTCTTATGGCAGACAATTTCGACATCGATGGGAATGAGAACCCTGAACCCACGCAGCAACCCCCGGCACCATCCAACAACCGTAACTTTATGATCGCCCTGGGTGTTCTGGGTGGACTTTTCTTGTTAGCTATGATCGCCATGATCATCTTCCTGGCACTCATATTACCCCAGAGCCGGGTACAGCGTGAAAAACAAATTGCCTTGATCAATGTGAACAATACAGCCACTGTAGCAGCCGTTACGGCTCAAGCGAAAAGCCGGACCACTGCTACGCCTACCCGCGTACCCCCGACCACTACACCCACCACTACACCCACCACTACACTTAAGCTGTCCGCCACATCTGTGGTTGCCCAACCGACTAAAACGCCTGCACCGCTAATTGACCAGATTGATCCCAGGACCGCCACAGTCTCGGCTTTGTTGACCCAGGCCGCTGGCGCCAAGCTGACGGCCACTTTTGGTCCAACCACCACCCAGACGCTGCCCAAAACTGGCTTTGCTGAAGACGTGGGCATTCCTGGCTTGATTGGGATAACCATCTTATTGGTGGTGGTGATCTTCCTTGTCAGGCGCATGCGAGCTTCAACCGCCGCCTGATAATAGGGTTTATCTACTTCATGAAATTTACCTCCAGTCTTGCGTTTTCTACGCAAGACGGTGAGGTTCTATCATAAATTGCCCTCAAAATCGGGAACTTTCACCCCAAGGCTGAGGTGTTGAAATAAAAAAAAACCGCATCCATTTTGGGATACGGTTTTTTATTTCAACGATTTTGTCTTAGACGACGCTGGCGGCCACCCCTTCGCCGAAGCCCAGGAGCGACTTAACCATCGATTGGCTGCGTCCTTCTGCATAGACGCGCAGCACGGGTTCCGTGCCAGATGGGCGGATTAATAACCAGGAATCGTCCGACATCTGGTATTTGACCCCATCGATGGTGATGATTTGTTTGATTGTCTCACCGCCAATCTGAGCGGGGGCCTCATTGACCAGGTATTGGGTCATCTGTGATTTTGAAACCGGATGGCTCAAGCGCAAGTCCTTGCGCTCGTAAAAGGCAGGGCCAACGTCTTCCAGCAGCTCATTCACCATGTCATACAAGGTGGCTTTGGCATCAGCTATAATCTCGATCAGCAGCAAACCCATTAGTATCCCATCACCTTCGGGGATGTGGCCCTTGAAAGATATGCCACCCGATTCTTCCCCGCCGATCAATACATCTTCTTTCAGCATATAATCGGCTATGTGGTTGAATCCTACCGGAGTCTCGTGTACGGTCAGCCCATAACGCGCGCACAGGCGATCGATCATCCGCGTGGTCGAAATGGTGCGTACTACGGATCCTGTCCAGCCGCGTTTTTCAACCAGATAACGTAAGGCCAACGCCATAATTTTATGTGGGTCGACGAAGTTTCCGCGCTCATCCATGGCGCCCGTGCGATCGGCATCTCCATCGGTGGCAATCCCAAAGTTACCCATGCCGGCGCCGATTGCCCCTGCCAGAGCGCCCAGGTAGCGGGCGATCGGCTCGGGGTGAACACCACCAAACCCTGGGTTCATTTCACCGCGGATCTCCTGTATCTCACAACCGGTACCCTGGAGGAAACCACGGATGAGTCCCCGCCCCGCGCCATACATGGAATCCACCACTAACCGCTGGGGATTATCAGCAATCTTATTAACGTCGATTAACTTGCGCAACTGCTCGTTGTAATCGGTGACTGGATTAAAGCGTTGAATCAGGCCGAGCTGGCGGGCTTGCTCATAATCCATCTGGTTTGGACCCCGGCCCTGGGCCTCGTTGTCATTTAAATAGACTTCGACACGCCGGCATTGTTCGGGTAAGGCTGAGCCACCGTAAGCAGATTTGAGCTTCAACCCGTTATAACGAGGCGCATTATGCGAGGCTGTGATCATGATCCCGGCCGCGGCATTGAGATGGCGCACCGCATAAGAAATGGCGGGGGTAGGCGCGTCAGCGTGTGCCAGGTACACTGTAAAACCATTGGCAGCCAGCACCCTGGCAGCATCTTGCGCGTAACGATCCGAAAGAAAACGGGTATCAAACCCCACCACCATTTTATGGGGATCGGGTTTTGGTTCAATCTTCACCCCATCATCCCATACACCTGACGCGACTGCATCTGCGATGGCCTGGATGACTAACCTGAGGTTTGAGAAGGTGAAAGTGTCTGAAATGACGGCTCGCCATCCATCGGTGCCAAAGTGAATAGACATAAGTTGATTATCTCCTGATTAACGATGTTTTATAACTTCTCAACAATTAGGGGGAAGCGGGTGTTTCGGCTTCGTTTCCCACCCCAAACACCCCGCACCCCACTTTATTAAGAAGTTACGATGTTGTTTATGTTTACCACGCAGGCGCAGGGGTGACTGTTTTAAGTAAAATCTGTACGATCCAGCCTTGAATCCCTTTGTTTGTTGCCACGTGCACCCAGATGACTGCGCCATCTTTGGCTGTTTCCGTTAAAACCTTGAGCAGACCGCCATCCAGAACATAGGTGACAATTTTAGCAGAAGATTTAGGTTCTGCGCGAATTACCGCTCCTTCTCCATTCTGGGATACCACCAGCGCCCAAACGGGTGTGGCCGATGGTACCAGGGTAGGGGTGATGGTCAAGGTGGGTACCAGGGTATGCGTGGGAGTAGAGGTCAGCGTCGGGGGAAAGGGCGTTTCGGTAGGGGTGTTGATCTCAGTGAGCGTTTGGGTTTGGGTGGGGGTGGGGGTGGGGAGTACGCTGGAAATTGCGACTTGTTTGACCATCACACTGTAAAAATTGTTCAGGCCAACCAAACTCAGCAAACCGATAATCAGCATGGCCGTACCTAAAACATAACCGAAGGGCTTTATGAGGTGAAATCCCATGAATCTCAAGAAAACAGTTCCTAAAATAATGGCCCAGGTCAGATAGATGATGAAAATTGCCAGGCCCTCTGGCCACAGGTGGGCAACTCCGCTGGCCAGACCAAAACCAGCCGTCCCAACAGGCAGGTAAAGCCCATAAGCAATTACCGCACTAAAAAGAAGTGGTTTTTTTTCTGAACGAACCATGGTGATAGTTGTCAGGATAATTCCCAGGGTAATAACGATAAAATCGGCCCAGTTTAGCTGGGTATGATATGGCGCCTGGGTGAACCTGTTAAAAGGTGATGAAGTCCAAAAACGAGGGATCAGGCCCACCAATCCACAGCCGATAAAGACCATCAGCCCACCCACCAGAGCGCTGACAAGTGACCGTAAAAAATAACGTCCGGTGCCCACGATAATGGCTAAGGAGAGGCCAAACATAGGCGCCATGAAAGGCGCCATCAGGACGGCCAGGAAAAAAAAGGCCGGTGAATCGGTTAAGATGCCCACACCCAGGATGACGCCACACAACAAAGAGAATAAAAAGAAATCAAAAGACGGGGAGGTCTCTTTCGACAGTTCGTCTAGGATAGCTGCATGTTCGTCGCTGCCTAACAATGATATCTGTCGGCGGTCGCGCCGGCGCCGGGCAGGGGGTAAATTATCAGATTCGTCAGGAATTGGTTCGCTGGTAGGTAAGCTCATGGGTTTGAGTATAATCAATCGTTCGGATCATATTAAGCTGATGCGTCACTGCTCAGCCCTGGGAAGAAGGCTTCCGAATTTGAGGTGTTTGCGGGTGCTTCGCACCCGCAAACACCTCAAATCGGGGCTTTTTCACAAGGACCTGAGTAGTTACGCTGATGCTATTATTATAATGGGTTTCGGCCAAAAATTATTTAATGACTCTATGGGAATTTCCGGGGTAAAATCAGCCTATGAACAAGCAATCCATTCCTCATTTAACTATAACGATGCAATCTCTATTCCATTCCTGGAATAAACATTTTTTTTGCTTTTTAAAAACCAACCTCTTCGTCTTGTGTTTATTGGGTCTTCTGGTGGCGGCTTGCTCCCAAACACCGCCCACACCCACACGTGTCAAAGAGGGGACCTTGACAGCTATCGTAGAAGCATCTTTGACCAGCTCAGTATCAATTAAGACGCCGACCCCAGACTCCTCTCCCACGCCAGCACAGTCAATGGTAATTTTGGTGGCGCCATCAGGCAGTGACCAGGCTCTTGTGGCAGGGTTAAAAACTGTTTTGGATGAAAAGGCAGCCAGCAGCGGCCTGTCTTTATTGGTTAAGGAGACCCTCACAGCCAGCGATCTGCACCCGGGGGTCAGGTTGGTCGTGGCCTTACCACCCGACTCGGGGTTGGCGGCCATGGCTTTGGTTAATTCACAAATCCAGTTTGTTGCCGTGGAAATAGACGGGTTACAGCCTACTCCGAACTTGAGCCTGGTTGGCGCGTCCGGTGGTGGCTTAGACCAACAGGCTTTTCTGGCTGGTTACCTGGCTGCTATGGTGACGCCAGATTGGCGTGTGGGTGTGATCAACCCGGCGGATGACAACCTTGGACCCTTGATTCGGGATGCATTTAAGAATGGCGCGCGTTATTTCTGCGGTTTGTGTAAGCCGGCTTATCCACCCTTTGTGATTTATCCTCAGGCTATGCCTTTGGATAATCCCTCCGATCAGGCCAGTTGGCAAGTGGCTGCTGATAATTTATTGGGCAAATCAGTCCAAACGGTATATGTCCCACCTCTGCTGAGTTCCCCGGAACTGTTAGACTATCTAGATCGGGCCAAGGTCAATTTGATCGGCGCGCAAATACCGTCAGGTCTAAAGGTTGGCCATTGGCTGGCCTCTATCCGCCCTGATCCTGCACTGGCTCTGGCTCAACTCTGGCTTGATTTAATGGCTGGCAAAGGAGGCGCTTCGTTGGCTTTACCGCTGGTTGTGGAGGATGCCGATAACAGCCAGTTGAGTGTTGGAAAAATGCGCTTGATCCAGGAAATGATTGTCAACCTTGCTCAAGAACGGATCAATCCGGACCCTGTTCCAGAACCTTGATCTTTTATTTTCCTGGGGGATCCAATGGGCTGCCCATGAATTCTTCTGCGGTAGCCTGCCCGGCCTGTGAGATCCCTTCCCGGCGGATGACTTTCCAGAGGGTCATACACAAAATTTTTAGATCCAGGCTGGGGGACCAATGGTCAACGTACCATACATCTAATCGAAATTTTTCTTCCCAGTTCAAATTGTTTCGTCCATTGACCTGCGCCCAACCGGTCAGCCCGGGTAGAACCTCGTGTCGGCGAGCCTGTTCGCTTGAGTAACGTTCCAGGTATTGGACCAGCAGGGGACGCGGCCCAACCAGGCTCATTTCACCGCGCAAGATGTTAACCAGTTCGGGCAGTTCATCCAGGCTGGCTGAACGCAAGAATCGCCCAAATTTTGTCAGGCGTTGTTCGTCGGGCAGGGGACGGCCTTCGACATCGTAAGCTTCACGCATGGAACGAAATTTATACACCCCAAAAAGTTTACCCTGGTAACCGGGCCGGATCTGTTTGAAAAGGATGGGTGTGCCTATAAATTGCCGTACCAGAAACGCGATTAGCCCAATCAGTGGAGAAATAATCAACAGACCCGGGATAACCAGGAGCAAGTCCAAGGCACGCTTGGAAGCAGGTATGCCTTTTATAAGCCCAGGTTTGACAAAATTGAGATTCACCATTGGATTGTACCAAAGAAAATAAGAGTGATAAACTATAATAATGACATATTAATCATAACTGCTCAACTGCGAGATGAGAGTCACCCAATTCAATGGGTTTGTGCAGTTTCGAGCAATAACGATTTACATTTTACGTCAAAATCAAGATGGTTGGGTAATGGGCGTTTTAATGGATCGCCCGAAAATTTTCACTCAATTGTCACTTTTTTAGGAACCATTCAGTGAATTTGGGAGGACATATGAAAGAACGGATCTTGATCGTTGAAGATGATGAAGCTATTTTAAAGGTGTTGAAACGTGTCCTGGCTTACGAGGGCTATCAGGTCGATGCTGCCCTGGATGGACAGGCGGGTTTGACCATGGCCAATAACGAACATCCTGATTTGATCATTTTGGATTGGATGCTGCCGGATATGGATGGCCTGGATGTCTGCCGTCGTTTGCGCCTGGTGGGCAGCATTCCTATCCTGATGCTGACCGCCAAAGACACGATCCAGGACCGCGTACAAGGGTTGGACGCTGGCGCGGATGATTATGTGGTAAAGCCATTTGAGCTGGATGAGCTTCTGGCCCGGATTCGTGCTTTGCTGCGCCGCACACAACCGGACCGCGCCCAGGTGCTCAGTTTTGCCGATCTGACCCTGGATACCAGCACCCGCCAGGCCAACCGGAAGGGCCGCACCATTTCGTTGACTGCCAAAGAGTATGAATTATTAGAGCTGTTCTTACGCCATCCCCGCCAGGTATTGACTCGCGAGATGATTTTCGATCGTGTCTGGGGATATGATTTCGGTGGCGAAAGTAATGTGCTCGATGTCTATATCCGGTATCTCCGTCAAAAGCTCGAAGAAGGTGGAGAGATCCGCCTGCTGCATACTGCCCGTGGAGTGGGATATGTCTTAAGAGAACAGCCCTGATGTCTTTACGTTTGCGCCTGACCATGCTATATGCCAGCCTTTTAGGGGGAATTATCCTCATCATTGGCATTGTCGTCTACAGCGTGGTCAGTGTTGTTTTGGTTAATCAGACTGACGATCTGATCACCAGAACTGTTTATGATATTACTTCCGTGCTGCGAGTCAGTAGCTCGGGGGACTTGGATGCGGTCAATATTCCTTCTTTGAATTTAATCGAGAATACTTACATCCAGATCTGGGGCAGGGATGGGCATTTACTGTCATCCTCAGATAATATTCTGCGTTATACGAAGCCGATCGATCCGCAAAATTTACAGATCACCCGTCCAGTTTTTCATGATTCTCTGGTGAGTAACAACCATCTGCGCGTGATCAGTGTACCCCTCGAGGTTAATAAACGCCAGGTTGGGCTGTTGCAAGTCGGGATAAGCCTCAGTTTCCTGGACCGGACACAACAGGTTCTGTTAGTTGTCCTTATTTTTACAGACATCATTGCCATGGGGATGGCAGCTCTGGTTGGTTGGTTAGTTTTGGGGAGAGCCCTGGCTCCTCTTGAGACGGTCACACAAGTTGCCATTCAAATTACCCGGGCTGATGATCTTTCCCGGCGCATTCCCTTATCTGGTTCGCCTAATGACGAAGTGGGCCAGTTGATTCAAGCTTTTAATCAAACCCTTGGACGGCTGGAACAATTATTTACTGCTCAGCGCCGCTTCATGGCCGACGTGAGCCACGAATTACGCACGCCCTTGACGGTGATCAAGGCAAACGTGGCTTTAATGAGCCGCCTGGGCGAAGCGGATAAAGAGTCATTGGCTGGAATTGAAAACGAAGTGGATCGCCTGACCCGTATGGTGGGCGATCTGTTATTATTGGCCCAGGCTGAATCGGGCAAGATCCCCCTCGATATGCGCCCGGTTGCGCTCGACACAGTCCTTCTGGAAGTATTTCAACAAATGCGCCTCCTCGCTGGGGATCGCTTGCTGGTTAAACTGGTTGATATCGATCAGGTTGTGGTTAACGGTGACCGTGACCGCTTGAAGCAGGTGTTTTTAAACATTGGAAGCAATGCGATCAAATACACGCCTGCCGGTGGACAGATCCAGGTGGGTCTTTCTAAATCGGGTTCGCAGGTGCGCGTGGTGGTTACGGATAGTGGGCCTGGTATCCCTGCCCAGGATATCCCGCATATTTTTGAGCGCTTTTATCGGGGTGAAAAATCACGCACACGCAGTCGCGATGGGGGAGGGTTCGGACTGGGTTTGTCGATCGCGTATTGGATTGTGCACAACCATGGTGGGCGGATCGAGGTTGATTCGAAGGTCGGGAATGGCACGACTTTCTGCGTATGGCTGCCGGTGGAGGCGGTTAAATTAACTTAAGGACCAATGCCCAGGCGTTGACTGGCCTGCAGGCAAAGGCGCCACCCGTTTTGTAACAACCATTTATTTAATGTCTGGCTGCTATCTGCCCCTTGGAGGGCATCCTGGTAGATCTTGCTACCCCAATAAGTATACTGAACGGTCTCATCTGGCCAGAGTGTTTCATCTTGCCCAATCAAATTCATCCCACCATTATAACTGGCCAGGGCCATACGAACATCACCGTGAGCCGCGTCGAGGGAATTTTTAAGATACGCCAGGCCGCGATAAGCATTGGTTGCTGGATCTTGCGGCCTTTCTCCTGCTTTGAAATGAAAGGGCATTACCTGGAATAAACCCGTGGCGCCAGCCCGCGAGCCCGCTTCAGGATCCCCACAAGATTCGATTTGTATGACTGTGGCTACCAGATTGGGTTCTAATTGCCATTGGGCAGCCCATTTTTCAATCGAGGCCCCCCAAAATTTAACCGGGATGGAAAAGAATGGGGCGATGTGGCCGGGTTGTGCCGTAGCGCCTGGTCCATACGTCTGGGTGGGGGATAATCGGGTCGTACCCATCGCAACGATGACGATAAATAACCCAACCGCCAGGATGCCTGCTGTGGGTAGGAGGAAAAAAGACAGGCAACCCGCTTTGTGTCGCCGGCGGGTTGCCTGGGAGGAGAAGAGAAAGGATTGGTGAGGAGGCATTAAGCATTTGGCCTGATGGTCCCCGCCATCAGATTTTCAACGGCGGGTATCTGGGGTAATGACCTCGCGGGATGAAGTGACTACAGTGCGAGGGCTCATTGAGACACTATGATAGGTTGGTTCGGGGCGGCTGTAAGCTGGTTCAGACCGGCCAAAACTGGCGTCTGTGCGTTGGAGCGGTTTGGGCGCTGGGCGCGAAGCTGCCTGGTTGGGCGAAAAAGCCGCCTGTGATGGGGTGGAAATCGTATTTAAAGAGCGAACACCGTTTTGGTGGCTATTGACTGTCCTCTGGCGGTCTGTCTGTGAAAAAAGGCGGTCGCCGGCATATGAGAGTGAGCCGATGATCAGAATGCGGATCAGCCACACCATCACAGCTACGAAAACTGGGACAACTTTCAATAAAGTGCCTTGATCAATGACCGAGCTGCTTTGCAGCGGATGATTGACGATCGCCATGGATACACCCCACCAGGTGAGAATGGCGTTCATCGTGGCTGCCAGCAGCCAGGCGCCAAACAGGTACCAGACCTCATTTGGCTCACTGGCCTTTTGCTCGGGTGTGAAGAGACGCGCAATCCCGGCGAAATCAATGCCACAAAAAGCAATCGAGAGAATGGTGGCCCAATGTAATCCAGCAAAGCTCATGTTGCCCAGAACATCGCCGAGGGCGAATTCTGTCGTGCTGTAATTAAACGATTCAAAGGCTAGCAACGCGGTCAGAATAATTATACCAAAGACCATCCCGCGTTGGAGGCGGATATTGGATAAGAATTTACTCAGGTTTAAACCCAAGCCCTGGCGAGTTCCTGTGATATTCATTTTTTAAAGCCTCCTAAAATCAAAAGGGTTGGTAAAATTGTAACTACTCATCCTTGGGGTGAAAGTTCCCGAATGTGAGCAGTGATTCAAGAGTGATATCAGCATTATAGAACAATTGTTCTGTGTTGTCAATAGGGCAATCTCTGGTTTTTTTAACGAATTGGCTGGCGCTGCCCCTGGCTAGCGTATAGTTGGCCGCCGTCAGTCGGCTGCAGGGCAGATCCTTGACTCTTTAACTGAATTCTGATAAACTCCCAACCCGTTGCAGATTTTCATGAGACCTTGCCTAAGCGTAAGGCCTTTGGTATAATCTGGCAGGTTAAAGGCTGTACCTTATCAAATAAGGGCGCCGGCGTAGCTCAATAGGCAGAGCAACCGCCTTGTAAGTGGTAGGTTATGGGTTCGATTCCCATCGTCGGCTCACGTTGCTGATTGGCGATCGGGATTATTTTGCGGAAATTGAATAACTCTGATCTCGAGCAAGCGACGTCTTGCCAGGCGCACAAGATATGGACGGTTACCCAAGTGGCCAACGGGGACTGACTGTAAATCAGTTGGCGACACGCCTTCGGAGGTTCGAATCCTTCACCGTCCACAATGTTCTGTTTTAAATTGCGGGACATCATTTTTTGTCGGCAAGCCCTCATAGCTCAGTTGGTAGAGCACGTTCTTGGTAAGAACGGGGTCATGGGTTCGAATCCCATTGAGGGCTCATGCTGCCGAGTGGATTGACTTGATTTGTAACTGTTTTTAAGGAGATGGATTTATGGCGAAGCAGAAGTTTGACCGGTCGAAGCCGCACCTGAACGTAGGGACGATGGGACACATCGACCACGGGAAGACGACGCTGACAGCGGCAATCACCAAGGTATCGCAGTTGATGGGTCTGGCGGAATATCGGGCGTATGACTCGATCGACAATGCGCCGGAAGAGAAAGCGCGCGGGATCACGATCAACATCGCGCACGTGGAATATTCGACGGTGAAGCGGCATTATGCGCACGTGGATATGCCAGGGCACCGGGATTATATCAAGAACATGATCACGGGAGCGGCGCAGGTGGATGGGGCGATCCTGGTGGTAGCGGCGCCGGATGGGCCGATGCCGCAGACGTTTGAGCATGTATTATTAGCGCGGCAGGTAGAAGTACCGAGTATCGTGGTATTTTTGAACAAAATTGACCAGATGGATGACCCGGAGTTGTTGGAGTTGGTCGAGCTGGAGTTGCGCGAGATGTTGAGCAAGCAAGGTTATCCGGGAGAGACGATCCCGATCGTGCGCGGGAGTGCGTTGAAAGCATTGGAGAGCACGTCGACGGATCCGAATGCGCCCGAGTATGCGTGCATCCGAGAGTTGCTGCGGGTGGTGGATGAATACATCCCGGAGCCGGTGCGCGCGATGGACAAGCCGTTCATGATGCCGATCGAAGA
>Ga0066793_10000336_pt1 | contig 17844 bp, 20 predicted proteins | sample PersoiDNA2013189_FD_83876 | JGI IMG/M metagenome (GOLD analysis project Ga0066793, IMG submission 83876) | Permafrost soil microbial communities from the Arctic, to analyse light accelerated degradation of dissolved organic matter (DOM) -... | ecosystem: Environmental > Terrestrial > Soil >... | reverse complement strand
TCGGCGACGCCCTGGGGGCGCCGGTCGAAGGCATGGGCGCCGACGCGATCAGAGACGTCCACGGGCGCGTGACCGATTTCATCGACGCGCGCTTCGGGGCGGGGCGGCTGACCGACGACACGCAGATGACGATCGTTCTGGCACAGGCCATCCTCGAGCTCGGCAGGTTCGACTCCGAGCACACGGGCTTCAAGTTCGCCGGCTGGGTCGCCGCGTCCGATGACGGCGTCAAGGAGGCGCGGGGCTTGGGGCTGGCTTGCCAGACCGCCTGCCGCGCGCTGCGTGACAGACCTGGTGAGCCCAGCGGGGTCGACTCCGCCGGCTGCGGCGCAGCGATGCGGGCGAGCCCCATCGGCCTCCGCTACTACCACGAGCCCGGCGCGCTGCTGCGGGCCGCGGTCGATCAGGCTTTGCTGACCCACACGGACCCTCGGGCGGTGGCCGGCAGCGTGGCGGTCGCCTCCGCCGTCGCGGCCGGCGTGACCGACGAGGGGGATCTCGACCGTGCGGCTCTCGCGGCCGCCCTCGCGAAGGCCGTCGAGAAAGTGGACCTGCCCACGTCGGTCAAGATAGCGGGCCTGGCGGATTACCTGGACGCGAGCCCCGCCGAAGGCTTCGCCTACACCGGGACGGGTGGCATCGCGACCGAGACCGTGCCGGCGGCATTGTTCGCCTTCCTGCGCACACCTTACGACCTCGAGGAGACGGTGGTCACAGCGGTCAACGCGGGCGGAGACACCGACTCCATCGGAGCCATCGCGGGCGCGGTGAGCGGCACATTCAACGGGATCGGGGCCATCCCCGCCAGGTGGCGAGACAACGTGGAGGGGAGCGTTTACATCGAGAGCGTTGCCTACAGGCTCTTCACCCTCACTCCGGCCTTCAAGCCTCCCAAGCGCCCGGCCTGGTAGGGCCGCTAGTCCAGGATCCCCAGCAGGGTCTCCACCACCTCGGCCCAGCCGTTCCCCATCCGCCCTTCGGTCACGAAGACGTTGTCGGCTCCATCTATCCTCTCGGCGAGGTGCGGGTTCGCGTCCAGCCCGTTGCGCACCATGAAGAAGGCTCCCACCGATTCCGCGAGCGGCAGGTCGGCCTCGGCGTCGCCGGCGGCGACCGTTTCGGAGCGCTCGAACCCTCTCCGCTCCTGGTCCTTGGCGACCGCGAGCTGCTTGGAGACCCCGCGCGGCACCAGGTGGTAGGCGCGGGTCTCCGGGACGTCGAGGGTCGGGCTCTTGCGCGGGATTACGCCGTTGTCGACGAGCTGGAAGCGGTCGTGGCCGGTCTCCGCGAGGAGCGCCTCCACCTTGGCGAGGTCGACGTTGCCGCGCATCAGGGGCGTGCAGTCCCTGTCGTCGGACCACGGTGTGTGCATCTCCAGTTTGCGCGGGTAGCTCTCCAGCAGCAGGTCGACCACTCCGGTGTCCAGTATGGACTGGTAGAAAGAGTCGCAGGTGAGGTCGAACTCGCCGGTGTTGGTGATCACCTCGAGGCCGAGGTTGTAGACCAGCTCGGTGCCGAGCTCGGCGACGTAGTTCATGCATCCCAGCAGCCGGGCCGTCTCCCGCAACTGCGACTTGTGACGGCCGGAGACCAGCATCACGTCGACGTTGCGGGCGTGGGCCGCCAGCAGGGCGCGCGCCGGCCTGAGCGTCAGCTCGTAATCGCTGTCGCGGAAGAAGCAGCCGAACGGCCCGACCAGCGTGCCGTCGATGTCGGTGTAGATGACGCGAGTGGGAGTGAGGTTGTCGCGCAGCCAGTCGAGGTTCTTCACGACGCTCTTCCGCTCGGCCACCTCTCGGACGTACGCCGCGCTCTGTTGGGGGTCGGCGGCGCCGGCGGACGGCAACTTCATACCTGCTCCCCTGAGGTCAGCGACCTCGGCTTGCTGGCCAGCCTCAGCGCGCCCCCGACGATCAGCAGCAGCGCGGTGGGGATGAACAGCCAGTAGCCGGGACCGACGTGGACGACCAGCAGCTCCTTCGCTATCTGGCTGACCGCCAGCCCCAGGGCCTGCCCGATGATCGGCACGGACTGGGCGAGCTTCACCACGTTACCGATGATCGAGTTTATCTTATACCAGGCCCCCAGGAAGAAGATGACCTCGAAGATCAGGCAGTATATGCCCGCGCCCAGCGTGATGCCGCCGCGCGTCTGCACGAACCAGAGCCCGGCGATCATCGCCACCAGGACGACCACCATGCCCCACGCCCAGGGGCTCACGAAGAGCCCGTATTTCACCTGCGGGCTCTTGACCCCCAGCACTTTGCCGATTCCCAGCACGTCCTTGATGCCGACGCTGATCCAGTCGAGGCCGAAGACCGCGATGACAAAGAGGAGGATGCCCGCGGCCGCGAGGTAGTCCCCCACCTGCGTCATGGGAGGCAGGTACTTGCCCCTCAACGGCGAGGCGATGAATCGCACGAACCGGTTGCCGCCTTCGCGAGCCACTTCTTCTTGCATAACTCCCGCCCCGCTTGATTACCCGTCTACTCGCCCAGGCCCCTCGCCGCCCGGTACTCCGGGATGGTGGCGATGGGCGGACGCTCTACGATTTTCACTTCCACCTGCTCGAGCGAGTAGGATGTCCCCTCGTGCCTTATCGTATTGTAAACAGAAGGCAGGTCCACTTGCAGCTCCACCTTGCCGTCGGTCTCCAGGCGCTTGAAGAGCGTCTGCATTATTCCGAACGACATCTTCGAAAGCGCCGGTATCTGCTGGTTGTGGTGGATCCGCACCTCCACGTCGGTCTGCGCGATGGCCCCCTGGCCGTAGGAGTCGAGGATGTCCAGCAGCAGCCCGGCCTCCACGCCGTATCCGGTGAAGAAGGGGACGCTCTCGAGGACCGAGCGCCGTCCCGCGTACTCTCCCGAGAGAGGCTGAACCAGGCCCGCCAGCTCCGGGTAGAAGAGGTTGAACATCGGGCGCACGGTCAGCTCGGTCACCCGCCCTCCTCCCGACGGCCTCAATTCCGCGCCTTCCTTGAGCGGCCTCTCGTAGAAAGCTTTGACGTATCCGACTTCCGGCTGCGCCAGCAGCGGGCCGACGAGCCCGTAGACGAACCGCGGGTGCATGTTCTCGATATCCGAGTCGACCCAGACGATGATGTCGCCCTCCAGCGCGAACAGGCTTTTCCACAGCGCCTCGCCCTTGCCCGAGGCCGGCTCCACGCCGGTCAGTATCTCGTCGTCGAAGAAGACCTGTGCCCCCTCGGCGCGCGCGGCCTCGATGGTGCCGTCGCCGCTGCGCGAGTCGATGACGCAGAGCTGGTCGATGAGGCTGTGCCGCTCGACGAGCTCTTCGCGTATCACCCTCAGGCACTGGCCCACCGTTTCGACCACGTTCATGGTGGGAAGGCAGACGCTCACCTTCAGCCCCTGGCTCTCCTTGGAGCGCACCAGCGCGTCGATGTCCGCGTACTCGGAGTGGTGATGCGTGTTTGCCTTGAACCAGGAATCGAGCTCGGGCACGGTCATACCTCCCGCCTATCCACTATGGGCTTCGCCTTGCCGGCTCCCCTCTCGAGGGTGTTCGGCTCGACCAGACTGACTGACGCCCTGACGTTGAGGGTGCCCTTGAGGTGGCCCTCCACCTTCTCGGCGAACTTCCTCATCACGCGGGTGTCGTCGCTGAACACGCCCTCGGTGGCCTCGACCTGTATCTCCAGCCGGTCGAGCTCCCCGGCCCTGTCGATGACTATCTGGAAGTGCGGGGCGATGCCGTCCACCTCCAGCAGCGCTTTCTCCACCTGGTTCGGGTAGACGTTTACGCCGCGGATGATGAGCATGTCGTCGGTGCGGCCCAGTACCTTGGCCATCCTGCTGTTGCGTCTGCCACACTCGCACGGCCCGCGCTGCAGCACCGTGAGGTCGCCGGTCCTGAACCGGACGACCGGGACGGCCTCTCGCGTGAGCGTGGTCAGGACGAGCTCCCCCTGCTCCCCTTCCGCGAGCAGCTCGCCGGTGGACGGGTCGATGACCTCGGCGATGAAGTGGTCGTCGGCCACGTGCATGCCGCGCTTGAGCTCGCACTCGCCGGACACTCCCGGCCCCACCACCTCGGACAGGCCGTAGTTGTCGGTCGCGATCATCCCGGTGGCTGCCTCGATGCGCTCGCGGATACCCTCGCTCCAGGGCTCGGCGCCGAAGAGCCCCACCCGCAGCGAGCTCGAAGAGAAGTCGAAGCCGCGCGCCAGCCCCGCCTCGGCCAGGTGAAGCGCGTAGGTCGGAGTCGCCACCAGCACGCTGGTCTTCAGGTCCCGCATCAGCGTGAGCTGCAAGTCGGTGTTTCCGCCCGATGCGGGCACCACCGTCGCACCGACCTTCTCCAGGCCGTAGTGCAGACCGAAGCCGCCGGTGAACAGGCCGTAGGTGAACGATATCTGCGCCACGTCGCTCTCGACGACCCCGGCGGCCGTAGCGAACCTCGCGACCAGCTCGGCCCAGGTGTCGATGTCGGCACGCGTGTAGCCGACCATGGTGCGGCTGCCGGTCGTCCCCGAGGACGCGTGCAGCCTTACCACCTTTTCGATGGGGACGGCGAGCATGCCCAGCGGATAGTTGTCCTTGAAATCCTGTTTACGAGTGAACGGGAGCCTGGCGAGGTCCTCGATCCCCCTGATGTCCGACGGGGCCAGGCCGGCCTCGTCCATCCGCTTGCGATAGGGGGTGTCGGCTTCCCAGATCCTTGAGAGCGTCCGGTCGAGCCTCTCCGACTGCAGGGCGGCGAGATCGTCCCCCTCCAGTGTCTCCATCGGCTCGTTCCAGATATTCATGGCTGTCTACCGATTCTCTGAGAGCTCGCGACCGACGAGGAAGGCGTTCCTGTTCGCCTCGACGGCCTTGGCCTTGACGAGCTTCTCGATCACCGCGAGCCACTCGTCCACCCCCACCGGCAACGCGAGGCTCAGGATGCCCAGCAGGACGGTGTTGGCGGCCCTGGCGTCCCCCGCCTCGGCGGCTATCGTCGGCGCGTCCACGATGATGCTGTCCGGCCACAGGGAGATGATGCGCTCCTCGGCGTCGGCGGGATACTCCGACGTCCCCTGGAGGACCGGAAGGGGGTCCACTCGGGTCCTGGAGGCGATGACCTTTCCCTCCGCCGCGAGGAACTCGAGGTTCCTCAGAGTCTCCAGCAGCTCTGTCCCCAGCAGCGCGTCGGCCTCGCCCATCGGCACCAGCGGGCTTGCGACCGCGTCCCCGAACCGAACCATGCTGATGACGCTGCCGCCTCTCTGCGCCATGCCGTGGACCTCGCTGGTCTTCACGTCGTAGCCGTGGGCCACCAGCGCGTTGGCCAGCAGGTTGGCCGCCAGGATCGTGCCCTGGCCTCCAACTCCCGCCAGCACCACGGACCGCGTCGGCTTTCCTGACCCTGTCTCACTTTGATCGCTCATCTGGAGTCTCTTCCTTAGGGGGCCTTCGGCCCTATCCGACTTTTATAGCCTCGCGGCGGCACACCTGCGCGCAGACGCCGCACCCGGTGCACGCGTCCGCCAGTATCGTCACTTCTTCACCGCGCTTCACCAGCGCGGGGCAGGCTATCCTCATGCACAGCCCGCAGTCGTTGCACTCCTCGCGCGAGATGGCGTACGGCTCGCGCCTGGTCCTCTCGCGAAGCACGCAGGCCCGCCTCGAGATGACCACCGACGGCGCGTCCCGGTCCATCTCCTCGGACAGCACGCTCCTGCACTGCTCCAGGTCGTAGGGGTCTACGACCCGTACGTTCTCGATCCCCAGCGAGCGCGCCAGCATCTCGATGTCGACCGTGACGGTGGGTTCGCCCTGCAGCGTAATGCCCGTGCCGGGGTGGTCCTGGAAGCCGGTCATCGCGGTGGTGCGGTTGTCGAGGATGACCACGGTGTATCTGCCGCGGTTGTATGCCATCTCCATCAGGCCGGTCACGCCGCTGTGGAAGAACGTCGAGTCGCCCAGTACCGACACCACCATGTGCGTGCCGCGCTCCTCTTCCTCGCTCTCTCCGAGCTCGAGCTCCATGGCCTTCTCCAGCCCGTGCCCCATGGTGACGCTCGCGCCCATGCAGACCTGGCAATCGTGGGCCGAGAGCGGCGGGAGGACGCTCAGCGTGTAGCAGCCGATGTCGCCCGCGATGATCGCCTTCTGCCGCGCCAGCGCATACATTATTCCCCGGTGCGGGCAGCCCGCGCACAGGATCGGCGGCCTCGCGGGAAGCCCCCCCACGTGGGACGGATGGGACGCCGTATGGGAGCCGGTAGCTTTCGCGAGCTCGGGAAATGCATCCCGGACGTTGTCGACGTTCAGCTCGCCGACCCTGGGGACGCCGGACTTTCCCTTCGGATAGAGCCCGAGCGACGCTACCGTCTCCTCCATGTAAGGCTCGAGTTCCTCGACGACGTACACGTCGCTGAACTGCTCGCAGAACTCGGAGATCAGGCCCCTCGGCATCGGGTTGGTCATGGCGAGCTTGAGGATGCTCACACCCGGGAACGCTTCCTTGACGTACTGGTAAGCGACGCCGGCCGTGATCACCACCGCATCGCCCGCGCCCCGCTCCGCGCGCTGGAACGAGAACTCGTTGGAGTGCTCCTCCATCTCGGCCAGCCGCTCGACCATGATGGGATGCCTCAGGCGCGCGTGCCCTGGTATCATGACCCGCTTGACCTCGTCCTTGCGGTAGGGGATGCGGACCGGCTTCTCGGCGGCGGAGCGCTCCACCAGGCTGCGCGAGTGGCAGACGCGGGTGGTCAGCCGGAGCATGACCGGCGTGTCGTAGCGCTCGCTCATGCGATAGGCCTCGCGGGTGAGGTCGTACGCCTCCTGGCTGTCCGACGGCTCGAGCATCGGCACCTTGGCGGCCTTGGCGTAGTAACGGTTGTCCTGCTCGTTCTGCGAGGAGTGCATCCCGGGGTCGTCGGCGTTGGCCACCACCAGCCCACCCGACACGCCGATGTAGGGAAGCGTGAACCAGGGGTCGGCGGCCACGTTCAGCCCGACGTGCTTCATCGCCGCCAGCGAACGGACGCCGCCCAGGCTGGCTCCCACCGCCGCCTCCAGGGCGACCTTCTCGTTCGGCGCCCACTCGGCGTAGACGCCCTCCTGTTTGGAGAACACTTCAAGTATCTCGGTCGAGGGGGTCCCCGGATAAGCCGAGGCGAACAGCACCCCGGCGTCCAGCGCCGCCATCGCCACGGCCTCGTTGCCTGTCATCAACTTACGCTCTGCCATCTCTCCTCCGAGGATCGGGAATGCAAAATGGGGGTCAAACCTCTTTTTTGCATTATGCAAAAACTGTCGGGTCATATGTCGTTCGCGGCGACGCGGGCGGGCGCCGGGCACCACGCGCGCCTTCGCGGACAGGACCAACAAATATTAGCCCAACGTTTCGAGCGCAGGCAAACGCTCTCGACTGTCGCATCTTTGTGTAATGGTATAATCCCTGCCATGGGTGAACCTCAGCAAAACGGGCGCAAGGGTGATGACGACGCACTCGTGGCCCGGGCGCAGGACGGTGACCTCGCCGCCCTCGAGCAACTGTTCAATACTTATCGAAACCAGGTGTTCTCGCTGGCATACCGGATGACCGGGAACGTCTGCGACGCGGAGGACCTCTGCCAGGAGATATTCCTGCAGGTCATGCGCAAGGTCTCCTCTTTCCAGGGCCGTTCCTCTTTCTCCACCTGGCTCTACCGGGTGTCAATGAACCGTTCCAGGGACTACTTGCGTCGAAAGAAGAGAAGCCCGGAACTCTTGAGCCAGGAAGGCGACCCGCCCGAGCCACGCGAGCCGGGCGCGGCCAACGCGGGAGGCCTCGAGAACGTGGCCATCGCATCGGAAGCCCAGCGCCTTGTCCAGACAGCCTTGATGGAACTGCCGCTGTCCTTGCGCGAGCCGCTGGTGCTTCACGAGCTGGAGGGCCTGCAGTATCACGAGGTCGCGAGCCTTCTGCGGCTTCCCGTCGGGACCGTCAAGTCCAGGATATTCAGAGCGAGGATAAAACTTGCTGAGGTTCTTGAGCCACATAAGGAACAATGGCGATGAGCGTTCCGTCTAACCGGGGGATGGAGGTAGGAAGATGAGTTGCCGCCGGTTCAGGAAATCGCTAATCGAATACGTAGATGGAGAGCTTTCGGGCGAGCGGAAGGACGCTGTCAGAGAGCACCTCGACTCCTGCGAGACCTGCAAAGCGGCCGTTGAGAAGCTCGAATTCTCCGCCAACGCGCTCTCCTCTCTGGAGGTGGTCAAGATGCCCGAGCCCTCCGCGGAGAGGATCGCGGCCGTCCTGCGCACCTCCGCCGATTCGGCGAGGCCCGCCTTTCACTCGCTGACTTCCAGGCTCGGTTTCTTCACCTCGGTGCGCGGGCTCGCCTCGGCGGGAGTCGCGGCCGCGCTCATCATCGGCATCGCGATCGTGTTGATCACCTTCGGGGGCTCAGGGCAAGTAGGACAGAACCGACTCGCGACGGGCAGCATGCCGGGCGGCACGACCCCCGCAACGGCGTTCAGCACCAGCCCTGGCCAGCAGAAGACGAACCCGGACCTGGTCCCCAGCGGGATCGCGTCCATCATGCCCGCGGTCAAGGTCACCAACACCAACTACGACGATAAAGCCCTTCGCAGCACCTTCGAGAACATGGATATCAAGAAGCAGATAGCCGACAACTACACCATGGCCCACGCCATCAACTACTGCGATATGTACAAGAGGAAGATGGCGGACATGATGGTCAACGCGGGCCAGGACGGCGCGATGCTCAAGGCGATGATCACCTACATCGAGAGCAGTGAGCCCGTCCTACTCCCCTACTACGCGGAGAGTGCCAACTACACGGGAGTGCACGTATACATCATCGGGTTGGCCGGGCCGCGCCGCACCGCGAAGTCGGAAAAGCTGACCAGGACCGAGGTCTGGGTGATGAACCCGGCGAAGTTCGCGGCCAGCCCCGATTCCAGCATCGTCTACTTCCTGGAGCAGAAGTAACTAGCGCTCCTTGACCCTCTTCGACAGCCACGAGATCCACGCGTCCACGCCTTCGCCGGTCCTGCACGACATCTTGAATATGACGATCTTGGAGTTCATCTTGAGGACCGTGTCTTCCAGCGCTTCCATGTCGAAGTCGGTGTGGGGTATCAGGTCGATCTTGTTCACGATGAGCACGTCGCTCTCCGAGAACATCAGGGGGTACTTGAGCGGCTTGTCGTGGCCCTCGGCCACCGACAGGATCATCACCTTGAGGTCCTCGCCGAGCTTGAACTCGGCGGGGCAGACCAGGTTGCCCACGTTCTCCACTATCACCAGGTCGACGCCTTCCAGGTCCAGCCGGATCAGCGCGCGATTGACCTGCTTCGCCTCCAGGTGACAGGACCCGCCCGTGTTTATCTGGATGGCCGCGACCCCGGTGGCCGCTATCTTCTCTGAGTCGACCTTGCCAGCGATGTCTCCCTCGATGACAGCGGACTTGAGCGACCCCTTGACGCCCTCGAGCGTCCGCATGATGAACGACGTCTTGCCCGCTCCCGGGCTCGCCATCAGGTTCACCATGAAAGTGCCGTTCTCGTCCAGCAGCGCCCTGTTCTCGCGGGCGATTATCTCGTTCGCGTCGAATACTCCCTCAAGGACCTCAATCTCCATCGTCACGAGCCTCCTAATTGATCTCTATCGATTCCACCTGGAACTCACGGCCCGATATTATCTCGGACTCGACCCCTTCGCAGTCGGGGCACCTGAAATTATATTCTACGACCTCGAACTCCTTGCCGCAGACCGGGCAGCGCGCGAGGAGCTTGGTGTGCTTGAAGTTGAGCTGCGCACCTTCGGCGATCGTACCCTTGCCGATGATCTCGAAGTAGAAGCGGACCGAGTCCTCCATCACGGTGCTCATGTCGCCCATTACCATGTTGATGGCGGTCACCTCCGTGGCCTTGTTGGCCTCGGCGTGCCGCAACACCACTCCCAGCATACTCTCGGTCACCGACAGTTCGTGCATCCTCGCCTCTCCAATCGTCGCGTTAAAGTGAAACAGATATCGTGGAAAATGGAAATGCTGCGCTCCTTTTACGGCACCTGCTCGCGCCTCCCGGTCCCAAGCATTATGCCCTGTTACCCGTAGGTTTCTTGCGATGCGGAAGCCTGAGATTCTGCCGCCACCTGGGGTTCGTTGCCCGATAAGCGAGGCCGAGGAAGACAAATGTGAGATACCCATAGAAGAGTAGCTTCAAAGCGAGCATGCCGGCGTCCTCGCCTATCACAAGCCCGTGGGCAATAGCGGTTACAAGGATCACGTAATTCAGAAGGTGAATCAGCCTCCAGGAACTCGCGAACCTCCTGAACATCAGAGCGGTGCTGATTGTAAATATCAACAAAACGAGAACGATCGGACCGGCGATGAAGAACGTACGGCTGTCCGTCGAGAAATGCTCGCCCAGTTTCGGGATGAGGAGCACGAAGTGCGTCAGGGCGAACGCGAGACCGATGAGCCCGAGGGCGATGTGTAACCTACCTAACCTGGCCGGTTTGAAGACACGGATTAGGAGAGGCCGGAAGCTGCCAATCATCACCTCAAGAAAGAGGAAGCTGACGGCCAGGAGAGCCGCAAGGCTGCTCATTACCGCGAGGGTATTCTCAGCATTCGCAAAGATTGTCCCATAGCGATGGGCGAGGAGACCGAAAGGAGCAGCCAGGATGGCAAGCGCTACGGCCGTGAGGAGAAATGCGGCAATCCTTCTCTTCTGTGTACTAAGCTGCTCAGCCATTACCTGACATCTTCCCCGATCCGCCTTGCAACATCGTGATTTACCGGTATTCCCAAGATGGCCTCCACTTACGCCGATACTTCCCTTCCAGTCACGCCTGTCCTGTACTCTTGACCGGCGTTTGCCGTACGCCCGCCAGCATGGTTGATCTTCGAAATGTCGATCTGCAACACGCTGCAGGCAAACGGACAACACCGGGGTTCGATCCCTACATCTGCATCCAGAACCCGGGAGACACCGACGCGGCGGTGAGTATCACCTACATGAAGGGTGACGGCACCACCGACACCCAGACGCTCAACGTGGGCAAGAACTCACGCTCGACCGTCAACGTGAGAGATAAGCTGGGAACGGGAGACGACGCCTCCCACGACTTTTCCGCCAGGGTGGAGTGCACCAACGGGGGAAAGATAATCGCCGAGCGTCCCATGTACTTCAACTACAAGGGTGCCTGGACCAGGGGACATGACGTGGTGGGAGCTCTCGCCCCCAACACTACCTGGTATTTCGCGGACGGGTATACGGGCTGGTAAGGGCGCCGGGCGTTCCACAATGACCTTGTTTATAAAGGACGATTCGAAGTAGTGGTTGCCGCGGTTCTGAAAACGAGATGCAAACCAAAATGCGTTTGCTGACAGGTGTCATGGCATCCTCATTTCGGCCCAGGAGAAACATCTGTCGACTCGCTTCGTCATGGAGGTCGCCTCTTTCTCAGTGCAGGCCCGTGACTCGTATTCAGCAAGCCCTTTCAAATCCACTATCTGGCGCATTTGATTAGTGGGGCTGGCAGCATCCGCCCCTTCGACGTATTCGAGATAGTCGGCAGCCTGTCCATGGTCCTGTCCTATGTAGTACTCGCCCGAATCCCTGGCCGTCAGAGCGTTGGCCATGAGAATCACCGCATGGACTCCATTGGTTCGTTTTGTATTTCTTAACCAAATGCTAGACCTCTTTTCCGACAAGAAGTCGCCCTTCGGAAAGGACCTCTTTGATTAGTGGAAGTCCTTGCCGCTTATGCGCCTCATATTCATTGTAACTGTAGGTAATGACATGGATGCCAACCAGATAGAGGCCGAAAGCTTCGCTTTTATTGCTAGCGAGTTTCTTCGTAATCTCCCCTTTCTTGACCCCGCTCTTCAAAACAACGAGTAGGTCGACATCGCTATTCTCCGTCTCCTCGGATCGCGCGACACTCCCATAGAGGAAGACAGCCTGAACATCTTTCTCGAGACCATCAAGCAAGCAGCCTACAAGGCTGTCGAGCAATCTTGATTCCCGGACGAAAAGGGGCTTCAGCATCTTTGAGAAGAGTATTGAGTCCGCAGGAATTTCGTATGTCGTGCTCGTTCCAACCCTTTTCCTCATGAGTGCCCCAACGGCGACAAGCTCGTTCAAGGACCTTATGCAGGACACGTGGCTCATGGCCAGCTCCCGGGCGATGCCTCTGCCTGTGATCACTGGGGAAGGAAAGAGAATAAGATGTCTGAGAACGCGAACGTGGTTCCTGTTGCCAAGGATATCGTCCAGCGGTCTAGTAATACGCATGGCGCCTCCTGCATCTGGTCCATTATTGGTACACGTGTACCTGTACCAGGGGATCTGCAATGCGTTGCAAGCCCAAACCGGATAACACGAGACGACACCAGACGGACTGGATAACACGAACGCCTTAGAACTTGAAAACCGTTAAGCCTAACGGCTCCGCGTTTGCGGCGGCGGCGCTACAACGCCAGGATCAGGAACACCAGGGCCGCGAGCGCGACGCGGTAGATGATAAACGGCAGCAGGGTGTGGCTCTTCAGGTACTTGAGCATCAACCCTATGGCCACGAAGCCCGAGATGGCGGCGGTGATGAATCCGGCGAGGAAGACCCCGGGCCCGTGCGCCGGGAAGCCGTTCTTGGCCAGCTTGAACGCTTCGTAGATGCCGGAGCCGGCGATTATCGGGCCGGCCATGAGAAATGCGAAGTGAGCCGCCGCCTCTCTGTCGAGCCCGTCCAGCATCCCGGCAGAGATCGTGACCCCCGAGCGAGAGACTCCGGGCGCGAGCGCCAGGATCTGGGCGAACCCCACTACCCCGGCGTCCCTGGCATTGATCTTCTTGAACCCGCGGTTCCTTTTGCCGTAGACCTCCGCCGCCGTCATGAAGGCCGCGCCCAGAAGGAGGCAAATCGCCACGGCGGCGGGCACCCGCAGGTGGTCCTCGATGACGTTGTTGAGAAGCGCGCCGGCGATAGCGGCCGGAATGCTCGCAAGGACCAGCAGCCAGGCCATCCTGGAGGTGAAGTCCCAGTCGGCGGGGCGGTGCTTGAAGCCCCTGAAGAAGCCCTGGATGAGCTTGATCCACTCGTGCCTGAAGAAGACCAGCAGGGCCAGCAGCGTGCCGAGGTGCAGGGCCACGTCGAAAGCGGTGCTGACGCCCTTGGTCGCCACGAAGGTGTTCCACCCGAACAGCTTGGGGATGAGCACCAGGTGGCCGCTGGACGAGATGGGTATGAACTCTGTAAGGCCCTGCACGATACCGAGCACGGCTGCCTGCAGGATCAGAACCATTCTTCTCCTAGTGCTGTTGCGCTGTCAGACTCCTCGCCCTACCGCGTCGGCGCGAGCGTCCTCTCCAGGAACTGCTGGTACTCGTAGAGGGCCGCAAGCGTCTTGGCTCCCCTCTCCGGTGACGGGTATATCACGACCTCGCTCTGCCTCGCCAGCATCGGCGTGATCGAGCCGGACGTCGGGAAAGATACCGCGATTATCGGCTTGCCGGTCTCCTCCATCAGCCTGAGGACCTCGCTGCGGTAAGCCTCGTCCGTCTTCTGCAGCTCCTTGATAAACTCCGGGGTGATGACCCTGGGCTTGATCCGCTCGCTGTCGATCTCCTCGGCAAGCGGCCCCTCCAGCACGAACGACTGGAACGAGGAAGTCGCCCCCATGGTACCGAGGCTGATGATCGAGTCGACACAATTGCAATGGGCGACTATCTCCAGGCTGCGGAAGTGCACCGACAGGTCCAGCGTGCCCACCAGGTCCACCGGGTTGCCGCGGCTCCAGTAGGGCGGCAGCACCGAATCCAGCTCTTTGAGCGTCTCTTCGGGGAACTCGACAAGCTCCAGGCCGTGCTCCGCGAGCGCGTCCGCGGTGACGACCCCCCAGCCGCCTCCCCATGTGAGCACTCCCACGCGCTTGCCCTTCGGTGACGGGATCGCGGCGAACGCCTTGGCGATGTCGAGCATCTCCTCGGTGGTGTCCGCCTCGATCATACCGGTCTGCTTCCTCACGCCCTCGAAGACCGCCTCGTCGGCGGCGAGAGCGGCGCTATGGGAAGCAGCGGCCTTGGCGCCGGCCTTGGTCTTGCCGGCCTTCAGCACCCCGATGGGCTTCTTGGGGGAAGTCTTTCTGGCCACCTCGATGAACCGCCTGGCCGCGCGCAGGCCTTCGATGTACATCAGGATGACCTCGGTCGCGGGGTCGTCCGCGAAATACTCCAGGTAGTCGGCCGCCTTGAGGTCGGCCTCGTTGCCGATGCACACGAACCGGGAGAAGCCGACGCCGAGCGCCTTGCCCAGAGACAGCATCTGGGTGCCCAGGTTGCCGCTCTGCGCGGCGAAACCGATCTTGCCAGCCACCGGGCGTACCGGCGGCATCAGCGCGTGCAGGCTGACGGGACCGGAGTAGACCCCCATCGTGTTGGGGCCGACCAGCCGCATCGACGACCCTTCGACGATCGCGGTCATCTCCTTCTCGAGCACGGTGCCTTCTCCGCCGGTCTCGCTGAATCCTCCCGAGATGACGATGCAGGTCTTGACGCCCTTGGCGACGCACTCCTTGATCACCGGCACGACGTGCTGCGAAGGGATGGTCACCACGGCCAGGTCTATCTCGTCGGGAATGTCGAGGACCGACTTGTAGACCTGCCGGTCGAAGATCTCGGTCTCCTTGGGGTTGACCGGGTAGAGCTTGCCCTTCCAGCCGCCCGCGAGGATGTTCGCCGGCACTATGTAGCCCCACTTCATCTTGACGTTGCTCGCCCCGATTATCGCGATCGACCGGGGCTCGAATAGATACTGCAGTTCTTCGCTTATGTTCTCGCTCACTTCAACCTCCGTTAAGGGTTAACGCTGTCCTGGCCGGTATCGACCGGGCACAGCCGTCTCGGGCACGGCTCTCCCCGGTTGGCATGGGCGGTGCGCCCTCCCGAGCTCATGGCCGCTCGTGCGACCGGCTCAAGAACAAGAACTCCTGGTTATGTCGCGGTATTTGCGACGGAGGCCGGCCACGAGCCGCATCGCCTCGAACACGATGTCCTTGCTCATCTTCGACTCTCCCTCGGCGCGGTCGGCGAATATTATGGGGATCTCGAATATGTCGAACCCCAGTATCGTGCACACGTACGACAGTTCCACCTGAAACCCGAAGCCGGTGGCCGAGATCCTCGAGAAATCTATCTTGCGGATCACGTCAGCCTTGTGGCACCTGAAGCCGCTGGTGGTGTCGTGCATCTTCACCCCAGTGAGGAGCCTGGTGTAGATGCTCCCGCCGCGGCTTATGACCTTGCGCGACATTCCCCAGTTCACCGTTCCTCCGCCCTCGACGTACCTCGAGCCGATGACCACGTCGTGGTCCGGCGCCGCCGCCAGCATGTCGGCCAGGTACTTCGGGTTATGGGAGAAATCCGCGTCCATCTCTATGATATAGTCCGCCCCCATGCCCAGGGCCACCTCGAAACCGTGCCTGTAGGCGGTCCCCAGACCAGCCTTTCCGGGGCGGTGCTCCACGTGGATGCTGTCGAACTCCTCAGCGAGCCGGTCCACGATCTCACCCGTGCCGTCCGGCGAATTGTCGTCGATCACCAGCAGCGAGAGCCCCAGGTCGAGCCCCATCAGGGTGCGCGCCATCTTTTCCATATTCTCGCGCTCGTTGTACGTCGGCATCACTATGACCGGTAGCATCATCACCCTCTCTCGTGCGCGGTCAGCGCCTTCAAGATATTTCAAGCGTCCTGAAGGGTCAAGCAGAGTGGCGGGTTCTTGATGGGGCGCGGCGGGCTATTGCTTCCAGCCGTACATGCCCACCAGAGGGACGAACACGCAGGAGCCAACCTCGTCAGTCTTGTACTCGGAGCCGTGCCGCGTGATCACGGTCAGCATCTGCATCGAGCTCGGGCCCACGGGTATCACCAGCCGTCCGCCGTCGGCGAGCTGTTCGACGAGCGCCTGCGGGACGCCGGGCGAGCCGGCCGTCACGATTATCGCGTCGAATGGAGCCTGGGTCTTCAAGCCCTTGCTGCCGTCGCCGACGACCACCTCGATGTTCTTGAAGCCGAGCTCGTCGAGGCGCGTTCGGGCCTGTTCGGCCAGCCACTCGATGCGCTCGATGCTGTAGACCTCGCGAGCCAGGAGTCCGAGTATGGCCGCCTGGTAGCCGCTGCCCGTCCCCACCTCCAGCACCTTCTCGTCACCCTCCAGCCCGAGGAGCTCGGTCATCCACGCCACCATGTAGGGCTGGGATATGGTCTGTCCCTCGCCGAGCGGGAGCGGCGCGTCGTCGTAAGCCTTCCCGCGCCTGTCACTGGGCACGAACAGGTGCCTGGGGACCCGACGCATCGCCTCGAGGACCCGCTTATCGGAGATCCCCCGCGACGCCATCTGCTCTTGCACCATGCTATCCCGAAGGCCCTGGTAGTAGTCGCTCGTGCGGTTCTCCGGCATATACACGCTCCATTGTGCTTCTGCGGTGACAGCAAAGGAGGCGGACCGGGGTCCGCCTCGATGTCTCAGCTTTCCGGGCGCGGCGATCAGGCTTTCTTCTCGCTGCCCTCGAGCTCATCGGTGCTCTTGTACATCTTGAAGATCTTGGTCAGCCCGGTGATCTTGAATATGCGCAGGATCTTCTCCTGGTTGCATATTATGCCGAGCTCTCCGTCGTGCTGCTTGACCCTTTTGAGGCCACCGACAAGGACTCCCAGCCCGGTGCTGTCGAGGAAATCGACCTCGTCGAGATCGACCGCTATCTTGTAGCGACCTTTCTCGACCGCGTCCACCACGGTCTCCCTCAGCGATGGCGCGGTGTATATGTCGACCTCGCCCTTGAGCTTGATCACGGTGTGATCTCCGACTTCGCGTGTCGAAACTTCGAGTTCCAAGTTGCCCTCCTGGTTAGTATCCCTGCCGGGGGGTCTTAACAGCTCAGCTCGGCAGTACAGCTAGGACTTCTGCGGCCTGGGCCTCTTCACGAGATTACCGCAGTGCGGACACTTGACCTCTTCGTCCCCCGCCTCGAACGTCACCCGGTTCCCGCAGTTCGAGCACCGGATGCGCTGAATTTCTTCTCCTACGATCTCGTGTCCGTGAGGACCGTATCTGGCCAACTTCTGCACCTCCGATCGATATGCACAGGCCTATCTTCTATGCTTTCGCGCATTTTCCTACCCGCGCGGCAATTATACTACAGCCTCTGTTCTGAGAGTCGGTGAAAGCAACACTGGCTTGAGCTGCTTCGGCTCCTCGGCGCCGGCTACCTGCCCTGCTGTAACTGCCGGGCGAGTTGGTCCCTGGGACTCACCGACCCCGTCTTCGTGTTCACCACCCAGGAGACCCAGTGGGACTGGCGCCCCACCTCGAACACGTACGAGACCACCCAGGTGTCCGCGCCCGTCTGCTCCGCTCCCCAGGTGGGCCGGAAGCCTTCGTTTACCACCTTGGTCCCGGTGGACCTGATGAAGTTCAATATGCCGGAACCGATAGTCACGTCGGTCCCGTGGATCGGAAGACCCTTGACGATCGAAATCGGCCTGGCCGCCTCGTGCTTGAACTGGAAGAGCCCGATGGTGAGCACTATCGCAAGGGAGAGCACCGCACCGCCGATAAGCAACGGTGTGCGCCATCGCCACATGCCGGCGCGCCAGCCCTCTTTGACATCGGCCGTCTTCCTCGGTTCCAACTTCGCCCTCCGCAGGCTAGAGAAACAGTCTCAATAGTATAGCGTTCCGCAATCCGCCTTTTTTGATGTGGAAACAGCCATGCGCTAGAATTACCTTCTCAGTGGGGCCGTAGCTCAGTTGGGAGAGCGCATCCCTCGCACGGATGAGGTCAGGGGTTCGAGTCCCCTCGGCTCCACCACTC
>Ga0066793_10000335_pt1 | contig 17868 bp, 14 predicted proteins | sample PersoiDNA2013189_FD_83876 | JGI IMG/M metagenome (GOLD analysis project Ga0066793, IMG submission 83876) | Permafrost soil microbial communities from the Arctic, to analyse light accelerated degradation of dissolved organic matter (DOM) -... | ecosystem: Environmental > Terrestrial > Soil >... | reverse complement strand
GTCGTGATGATCTGCTCGGATGTAAAGTCCATGTTTTGCAGCTCGATGATCGCAAAATGGATCATGATCGGCGGGCCGCAGATGATGACCGTAGCGTTGTCGGGCGAAGGAGCCACCTTCTGCAGCAATTGCGTGATCAGACCGACGTGGCCTGACCAACTGGCGTCGCCCTCGTCGACAGTCAGATGCAACTGGGTGCGCGGCGCCTGGCGCCAGACATCGTATTCATCGGTAAAGACGAGCAGGCTGGGATTCCGCGCGGCCCACAGGATGCTGAGGTTACCGTAGTTATCACGATCGTGCAAGATGGAGGTGATCACGGGCCGCAGGGGTGCACCGCCGATGCCGCCGCCGAGCACGATCACGTTCTTGCCCTTGATCTCTGGCATGGGAAAACAGTTGCCCATCGGCCCGCGCACACCCACGACGTCGCCGGGGTTCATCTCGTGTAAGGCGTGGGTTACGGTGCCCACCTTGGCTACGGCAAAATCCACGGTCTGGTCGATGCCGGCCACCGAGGTAATGCCGAATGGGGCCTCGCCGACGCCGAACGCCGAGAGAAAACCGAACTGTCCCGGCTCGTACACAAACTGGCGGGCCACCGCAGGGTCATCGAACTGCACTTTGAACAGCTTGATGCCCGTACCCAGCGGCTCGACGGCGGTCAGGTGTCCTAGATGGGGAAGATACGGATTGTCTATCATGCTCTACCTCGCGGCGACGTCCTGCAAGACCTCGGTGATGTCCACGTTGACCGGGCACTGGTCCACGCAGCGACCGCAGCCGACACAGGCCAAAGGCCCGAAGTCGGCGGGGTAATAGTCGAATTTACAGTAGAAGCGGTTGCGCAAGCGCTGGGCCTTGGCCGCACGCGGGTTATGTCCGCCTGCAATGCGCCGGTAGCCTTCAGCCATGCACGAGTCCCAGCAGCGCAGGCGCTCAATCTTTTGGTAGCCGGCGGCCTGGGCGACGGTATAGTCACGGACATCGAAGCAACGGCAGGTCGGGCAAATGTAAGAACAGATTTTGCAGCTCAAGCAGCGCTCGGCCAGGCTTGCCCAGTAGGGATCGTTGAAGTGATCCGTCCAGACTGCCCGCGGCGGCACCTGGTAAGCGGCCTCCGGCCACGCGCGCTGCGGTCGGGATCCTTCGAAGTCAACCGGCGCCTGGCTTGCCAGGGCAACCCGGCCCTTGTCCGTCAGTATTTCCAGGATATATCCGCCGTCGGCGCGGTAAAGCATCACGTCCATACCGGCGCCGTCGTCGGGGGAGAGGCCCAGGCTGGTGCAGAAGCAACTGGAGCCCATCTGCTCGCAGGCCAGACCGATCAGGGTCGTGCGGGCACGGCGCTCTGCATAATAGGCGTCCGCCGGCTCCTTCAGCATTAGCGCATCCAGGGCGGTCAGCGCGTGCACGTCGCAGGGTCGCACGGCGAACAAGACCTGGTCATGCTGCAAATGAGGCTCCGTGAGCTTCACTTCCCACTGCCCGGCCACCGTCGCGTTTCCCGCGGTCGCCCCGTCCCCGGCGGTCGCCTGCCGGACGCGTTCCACCGTCAGGAGCGCCTCGGTGGCCGGCAGGAAGAATTCCCGGGGTGACACGGTGCTGCGACCAAAATCGTAGCAGATCGCATCCGGGTCCTCAACCGGCTGATAAAGCAGCAGATCCTCGCCGGCCCGGCGGGGTGCGATGACGGTGCTTTCGGCGATCAGTTGGGCCAACCAGCCACGTAGCTGCGCGTCGGTGATGAAGTTCATAGTCACTCCGTTAGAGATCCAGGCTCTCGCTGGGCACGAAGCTGGCCAGCGGCGCAGGCGTGGTAGCATCCTGGCCGGCCCGGTAGCCGTAGGTGCCCTCGATCTCACGCCGGAACCAGGCATTGAGCAGGTCCAGGCGCACGCCCACCGGGCAGACGCGGGCACATTCGTCACAGCCGGCGCAGCGCCCGGCCAGGTGATAGGCTCGCATCGTATGGAAGAAGCGCTTCTCGGGAGTGCGGATGGCGACGCCGATCCAGCTTGGCTCCAGTTGCTCGGCGGTGCATTCGACGCAGTAGCAGGCCGGGCAGGCCTGGCGGCAGGCATAACAGCGCAGGCAGCGCGCGAACTCGGCATCCCAGAAGGCCTGACGCTCGGCGGGCGAAAGCGCGGCGAGACGATCGAGCTCACGCGCGATCGCCGAAGCCGGCGCGACTCCTGCGGCCGGGGCCTCACCAACGACGACGTCGCAGCCGGCCGGCACTCGCTCGGCGCAGTCCTGGCAGCGCAGCTCCAGGTCACCCAGGTCGCGCCCGGCGAAGCCGCTGTTCTGGCGCATACCCTGGCAGGCGACGCCGATCAGGTACAGGTCGGCGCGCGGCGCCTGGTTGTCGCGCAGCAGGACATTGAGAGCGCGCGCGTCACAGGCTTTCAGGATCACGCCCACTTTGGCCGGCGGGGCGCCCTTCTTGGGCGACACGTGTTTCTCGCGCACGTAGTTGGCCAGGTTATGTGTGCAAGCATCGTTCCAGACCAGGCGTCCGGCTTCGGCAGCCGAGCGGATGAACGCCGGGCGCACCGCGCCGCGGGTGCCGGCCTCGTAGCCGATCACCACATCCACAGTCTTGTCTGCCAGGATTTGCTCGGCAATGGAGCAGATTTGCTCGATCAAAGGCGCCTCCCCACTAGCCACCCAACACCGCCGGCTGGCGGACCGTGGCCGGACCGAGGTCTCGCACCTGGTCCGTGAACTGGCTCACCACCTGAGCGAAGCGCTTTCCTTCGGCTGCCGACACCCAATCGATCTTCAGGCGCCGTTCGTCGATGCCCAGGAAGTCCAGGAAGCCATGCATCAGGTTGAAGCGGCGGCGGGCATAGTAATTGCCGTCGCGGTAATGGCAGTCTCCGGGATGGCAGCCGAGCACCATCACCCCGTCCGCGCCCTCCTGGAACGCGCGGGCCACGAAGAGCGGGTCAACGCGCCCGCTGCAAGGGACGCGGATGATGCGAATGTTCGGCTCGTACCGGATGCGGCTGGTACCCGCCAGGTTGGCTCCGGCATAGCTGCACCAGTTGCACAGAAAGCCAACGATGCGGGGCTCGAACGGTGTATCAGGCATAGTTATCATCTCTCGCTGATCGCTAGTCCACGGCCACGACTTCGGGAAGGGTGAACAGCGCGTTCATTTGCGCCAGCAGCGCCTGGTCGCTGAAGCCGCGCAGATTGATCACCTTGCCAGGGCAAGCTGTGGCACAGACACCGCAGCCTTTGCACAGACCCTCATTGATCTGCGCTACCTGGCGCCCGTCGCGCAAGGTCACTCTCTCGACCGCGTTATATGGACAGACCTGCTCGCAGGTGAAGCAGCCGGTGCAGCGCGCCTGGCTGACGGCGGAAATCATCGCTTCGCCGAGCATAGTCGGCTGGCTGAGCAAGCCCAGCACCTTGGCTGCGGCCGCGCTGGCCTGGCTGACGCTCTCCGGAATGTCCTTCGGTCCGATGGTCATCCCGGCCACGAAGATGCCGGCGGTGTTGCTTTCCACCGGGTTGAGCTTGGGATGCGACTCGTTGATGAAACCGTAACCGTCGTAGGAAATGCCCAGCTTGCGGGCCATGTCGCCGGCATCCGCCTGCGGCTGCACACCGGTGGCCAGCACCACCATATCGGCCTCGACCTGAACCGGCATGCCCATCAGCGTGTCTTCGCCCATCACCACCAGATGATCGCCATCCGGGTAAATCTTGGACACGCGGCCGCGGATGTAGCAGGCGCCGTACTCCTCCTGGGCCCGGCGAACGAACTCGTCGTAGCCCTTGCCGCCGGCCCGCACATCCATATAGAACACGTAGGTTTGCACATGCGGGTCGTGCTCCTTGAGCATGATCGCGTGCTTGGCCGTATACATGCAGCAGATCTTCGAGCAATAGGGCCGGCCGACATGCTCGTCGCGCGAGCCGACACAGGCAAGGAAGACCACGCTACGCGGGTGTTTGCCGTCGGAAGGCCGGCGGATCTCGCCGCCCGTCGGGCCGGCGGCGTTCATCAGCCGCTCCATCTGGATCGAAGTAATCACATCGGGATAGCGTCCGTAGCCGTACTCACCGTAAACGGTGGGATCGAACAGGCGGAAACCGTTGGCAAGCACGACCGCGCCGAACTTCTCGGTCGTGATCTTAGGTTGTTGGAAGAAATCGACGGCCTCGCGCGGGCAGGTCTTCTGGCACAATCCGCACTTGGGCTTGCGCTTAGGCGCGGCGCCCGTCAGCGGGTCAGGGCGGCGGTCGGCGTCCTCAGCGATCGACTTGAGCGCCATGCAAGTCTCGGGATCTATTACCGGCTTGTTAGGCACGGCCTGCGGAAAGGGCCGGTAAACGGCCGAACGGGTGCCCAGGCCCTCGTCAAACTCCAACGGGAAACCCTTCCACGGACAGCGTGTGAGGCACTCGCCGCAGCCAGTGCACTTGCTCTCGTCGATGTAGCGTGGCTTCTGCAGGATATCAACTTCAAAGTTACCGACAAAGCCGCGCACTGTCGCCACCTCAGACCAGGTGCGGAGCGTGATGTTCGGGTGCTGCGAGACCTCCGTCATGCGCGGGGTCAAGATGCAGCCCGAGCAGTCCAGGGTGGGAAAGGTCTTGTCAAGCTGCGCCATGCGCCCGCCGATGGATGGGCTGCGCTCGACCAGGACGACAGGTACGCCGGCATTGGCAATGTCAAGGGCAGCCTGGATACCGGCCACGCCGCCGCCGATCACCAACGCGCGCCGCGTGACGCCGATCTCGTGCGGGTAGAGCGGCTCAAACCAGCGCGTCTTGGCCGCGGCCATGCGCACGATATCGGTCGCCTTGGGCGTGCCAACGGCTTTGTCCGGGTGCACCCAGGAGCATTGCTCGCGGATATTGGCCATCTCGAGCATGTAGGGGTTGAGGCCCGCGCGTTGGATCGCGCTCGAGAAGGTCCTGAAGTGCATCGTTGGCGAGCAGGCGGCCACTACCACGCGGTCCAGGTTGTGGTCTCGGATGGCGGCCTGAATCTGTGTTTGGCCCGGTTCAGAGCACATGAACATGTAGTCGGTCGCGAAGACCACGTCGGGCGTCTGCCCGAGCGCTTCAACTACCTTTTTCACGTCCACTGTAGCGCCGATATTCGAACCGCAGCGACATACGAAGACACCAATGCGTGCCATGGGTTAACTCCCGGCTTTCAGGCCGTCAAATGCTTGTTCAGCCACAGGTCGCTGGCAGAATAACCGAAGGCCAGGCCCATCAGCTCGGTCACGTAATAGATCGGCAGCTTGAAAGACTCGCCGAACTTTGCGTTGATCTGCTTCTGGCGGGTGTCGAGGTTGCTATGACACATCGGGCAAGCGGTGACGACACAATCGGCGCCGACGCTGCGTGCCATGCTCAGCAAGCGCCGCCCGAGGGCCAGGACAATGTCGATCCGCGCCAGCGCGAGGCTGCCGCCGCAGCATTCGGTCTTGAAAGGCCAATCAAGGACTTCCGCCCCCAGCTTCGCTATCAGGCGGTCCATGACTTGCGGATTCTCCAGGCTGTCGGGGTGGACGATCTCGGGCGGCCTCACCGATAGGCATCCGTAGTAGCAAACGGCCTTCAATCCCTTGAGCGGCCGGGTGACCGCAGCCTCGATGGCTGCGAGCATCTCATCGTTGCCGAACGCTTGCAGAAGACCGAGGACCTCGACGGGCGGTTGGGATGGTGCGGTTGCCGGTTCGCCGACCGGCCGGCCGGCGGCCTCAGCCAGGATAGCCTCGACGGCCTGGCGCCTGGCCGGGTTCTCTAGCTGGTGCTGTGTGACGCGCATGCGGTTGAAGCACATGACACACGGGGCCAGGAGCGGACGACCGGTCATGGCAGCCAGGCGCAGGTTGCGCGCGGGCAGAGCCAGGGCCAGCAACTCGTCTGTGCTGTGTGCGGCAGTTGCCCCGCAGCAACTCCAATCCTCGAGTTCCTGCAGCTCGACGCCGAGCTTGCCGGCTACCAGGCGGAGCGAGTGGTCATATTCCTTGGCCGTGCCGTGGAGCGAACAGCCGGGAAAGTAGCTGTAGGTGTACATGGTTCAGGTTCCCTTGACATTGACGAAAATGCGCTTCACTTCGCCGCGCGTCGCTCGCTCGGGGATGATGTTGAGCTTGCCCCGCAGAAACATGGGCAGGCCGACGTCGACGACGTTAGCGAACGGATGCAAGGTACCCAGGTTGAGACCGGCGACAACGCCGACCTCATAGACGCGCCCCAGGCGCTTGATAGATTCGAGGAACACGCGGTGGGCCAGCACGACATTTTTCTCAGCCGGCTGGATGCCGCGCGCAAGAGCCAGGTGACGCAATGCGTCCATGACACCCGCCACATCGATCTCCATGGGACAGCGCGCTGAACAGGTCTCGCAGCTCGCACACAGCCAGATGGTCGAGGAATGCAGGGCCAGGTCGGCTTGCCCCAACTGCACGGCACGCATGACCTGCCGGGGCATCAGATCCATGAAGGACGACACCGGGCAGCCGGCCGTACACTTGCCGCACTGGTAGCAATCTTGCACGCGTGCCCCGCTCTGCTCCTGGATTGCCCTAAGCAGAGCATTGCCGGCGACAGGCTGGTCGGCCTTGAACGTCAACATGGTTGCGCCTCCTGTTCGGAGCGGAAATGACGAAAGGGCGAGTGAGGGACTGGGAGGCAGGGCAACGTCCTTGCCCGCTCTCCAATCTCCCACTCCCTGATTTATCACGGGTGACCGACTGGCTTACTTCAGGGAACGCGCCGTTTCGATCAAATGCGCCGGCGTCAACCGGCCTTCTACATGTTCGTCCACCACGGCGACAGGCGCCAGGCCACACGAGCCCAGGCAGTAAACGACCTCGTAGGTCACTCGATAGTCATCGGTGGTCTGGCCGGGCAGAATATGCAGATCATTCCCCAATTCATCGATGATCTTGGCCGCACCACGAACATGGCAGGCCGTCCCATCGCAAACGCGAATCACATGGCGGCCGCGCTGGGTAAGGTAGAACTGCGCGTAGAAGGTCGCCACGCCGTAAATACGGCTGAGTGGGATGTGGGTACGCTGGGAGATCTCCTTCAGCACCTCGGGAGGCAAGTATCCGTAGACTTCCTGGGCATGCTGCAAAATGGGAATGATCGCGCCTTTTTGCCCGGCATACTTCTCCAGAATGCCATCCAAGGGAGAAAGGTCCAGTGTGGTTAGTTCGCTGATCATGTAGCTTTCGGTCCTCGCAATGAAATCATCCGTTATCGTATGTGAACCCTATCACTTTCGCTGTTTAGGGACTATGATGCGTGTCATAATCCCAGGTATTGGCCCGTGCGCAAGGTTGGGTGAAGAGCCGCGTTACTACTGGCCAGCGGCGGCGGTCGACTGGTCGGCGCCGAGAATCAGGGTAAAGTCGGTATCGGGCGACGAAGGATCGTTGCGGATGTGGCCGGGCTGGATGCCGAAACGCCAGGCCAGGAGGTCACGGACGGGCACCGGCTGATCGCCGTGCAGGATCAGCCAGCTTTGCGGATAGTCGGCTTGCTCGGGATTACCTACCGTCACTGAATTGAAGCCGGCATTGGCGAGGCCGGTCGCCACGGTCGCGGCCAGGCCGGATTGTGGGCTGCCGTTCAATACGGTCAGGCGCACCTGCGCGAGCTGGTCGGGAGGAATAACTGCCACGGCGTTGCCGTCGCCTGCGCTCGCGGGAGTGTCGGCGAAGACGGCCGCGGCCGCGGCGTGCAGTTTGTTCAGATCAGGGATTAGGATGAAGCCGAACTTCGGGTCATCGGGGATGGTCTGGCCCATGGTCTGATCGATGACAACGCGTGTCGGGCTCTGCAGGTTAACCAGGTCCAGCTTGCGCGCCAGGGTAAGCACCTTGTCGATGGGCATGTCCGTCTGGACGGTTTTGCCGAGCGCCAGCACCAACCCAGGCATGCGCGGCAGCAATGATGCCAGTTGCCCCGGTTGCATGATCTTGTCTTTGACGGCCAGTATGACTTGCTGCTGCCGGGCTGCGCGTTCGTAGTCGTTATCGCCGTGCCGGGTGCGGGCATATTTGAGGGCGAGGGCGCCGTCCATGTGCTGGCGTCCGGCAGGGATATACAGCGGGTCATAGCCGTAATTGTTGTCCGGGTATTTGTCGTCCCAGATCTCCTTGGCTACGTCGATGTCGATGCCTCCGATGAGATCTATGATCTGGCGGAAGCCCTCGAAATTCACCCTCACGTAATAATCGATCGGATAGCCAAGCAGTTCGGAGACGGTCTGACTGAGCAAGACCGGCCCGCCGCCGGGGTAGTTGTTGATCTCACCCAGGACATGAATGGTATTAATCTTCACGTCCTGGTCGAGGAGCGAGGCGTGCACCAGCATGTCACGCGGCAAGGAAAGCATGCCGGCGGCGCCGCTCTTTGGGTTCAGCGTCAAGACCAAGATGCTGTCCGTGCGGGCGACGGGCTCATCGGGCCGGTTATCTACCCCCATCATAATGATGGTCACGCGTCCACTGGCCGGCAGACGGGGGTTGCCAGTTTGCGGCGGCGCCGCCTGTACGAACAGGTCGGCCGGCTGATTCGCGACCGGCGCTCGGGCAGACGCAGATCGTACCAGGCTGGGCAAGGACAGTGCGGGCAGATCGGGCACTGAAGCGGCGACCGTTCGTCCCCACGCGAGGAAGAGATATCCCGAATATAGGAAAGCGACCAGGAAGAGGGCAAGCAGAGAACCCAGCAGGAGGCTGGGCCACAGGCGCGTTGGCCGCCCGCTGGACTGCAGGTGCCGGGTTTGCATGTTTTTCATTGGGGCGAGATTATAACCCCGACACCGAAGATGCACAAACTAGACGCTCACTGGGCGGCTTGGGGCAGGTCTGCCTTGTAGAGCTGATCGCCGGCCAGGATATAGAACAAGCGGGTGCCTTCATCAAGGTAAAGGCTGCGCAGGTCTTTGAACGCGGTTGGCTCTGCCGCACGGAACTGGCGCTGGAACTTGCCGTCTTTACTGAACTCCAGTATGCGCCCATTGGCGCCGTCCGCGATATAGAGCTGATCGCCCTCTCGCGAGACCACCACGGCCGCGGGCGATCTGAGCTTGTCAGGCAGGCCGTTGAGCTCAAACGACTGCGCTTCCCCGGCAAAGAACTTGAGCAGGCGGCCATCCGCGAAAAGCAGCCACACGTTGCCGTCGATGGCCAAAGAGCGCAGCCCGGTCAGATCGACCTCTTTGCCTTTTGCGAAGTACGGTTCGGGGGCATTCTCGTAGCCGTTCTCGCTGGGCCGATAGCGCCAGAGCTGGTTAGCCTTGGTATCGGCTATGTACAGGTTACCATTGTAGCTGGTGATAAGCTCAGGATAACTCCATTGCTCGCGCCCCGTGACCGGCACCCGGGCGGCCCCGAGACGCGAATCGTAACCAACGAGACCGACGCTGGCGTCGAGCGTGAGAAGCTGGCTGTGCTGATTGGTCACGGCGGCCTCTGCCCACGCAATATCGACCAGGTCTCCCACTATTCCATCCTTCAGCTGCTGGGTCTTACTGATCACGACGTAGTTCGGGTAAGGAGTGACACTGTCGCCAGTTGCCGACAGGGCAAAATGATCGACCACCTGCGCTCCGCGATCGAGCACGAAAAGATCGATACCGTTACTCACCACCCGGTCGAGCTTGTGTTCCGTCCCCTTGAACTGATAGAGAGAGATGACACCGTAGAGCGGAGTCACCTTGTTGAGGCGATCCATAATCTCGTCATACTTGCCCTGGGCGGCCGCCAGGGCAGGGTCATTGCTACGCATGCCGCTCGCACGATCCAGGTAGTCGCGAGCCGCTGCGAGGCGAAGGCGGGCCGCAGCTTCGTCGGGCAAGCCTTGCGCTTCAGATATGGCCGTGTTCGCGCCCTGGAGGTAACTCTGGAAGGTCTTTTCATTGGCCTGACCGCGCCACCACAGCATGGCGAGAACCAGAAGGACGATCAGCACCGGGATGACCACCAGCGCGAGTATCAAAGGCCACACGCTGCGGCGCGGTGCGTCTTCTTCCTCGACAAGCGCCTCGTCTTCGGCTCCGCCGGGCGCCTCCGGCGTCTGCGCGCGCTTGGTTGCAACTGCGGCGCTGGGAGGGGTCCAGCGCCTGGCGCCGCCGGCTGCCTCAACGGCAGACGCGGCTAGACCAGTGCCGGCAGGCGGCGCCGATGGCTCGGCGGGGGGCGCCGGGCGCGGGCGCCCCCCGCCGCGGGCGCTCGCTTCGGAACGTCCCGCGGCGGGCGCGGCTGTGGCAGGCGGGCGGGTTGAAGTGACCGGGGCCTTGGGCGCAGAGGTCAGGGCAGGATTGGCCGGAATATCGTGGACCTCGGGCAAGGCGCTGGTAAGCGTCACGACCAGCGCACTTAGCTCGAGGTCTCCCGCGAGTTGCACCAGGTAATCGACGATCTGACCGGCATTGTCGAGCGTGGTAGCCGAAGCCAACCTGTCCGGCGCGACGCGCTCCAGCCAGGCACTTTGGGCGATCAGGATGGTGCTGCCCGGCTCAATGGGAGTACGAAGCAACTGGACATCCGGCCGTTCTTCACCGCCAAGGGGCGGCGTGAAGTCCTCTGGGCCGTCGGGAAACATATCCACAGTCTTAGGATGGGCGACTAGAATCAAGGCGGGACCGGCCTGGGCGATAGTGAGCTCTTCGCCGTGCAGAACGGCACAGGTGATGCCCGCGCGCCAGTCCGCCTCGGACAGCTCTTCGTTGGCACGCCGGAGAGCGGAATGAGCGCTGCGCACCGCCCGCACAAGGGCCGAAGGCAATGTGCCTTCGGCCTCATAAAAAGCCGTTTGAGCTGCGTTCAACAACTGCCGGTAAAGGGCAGCGTGCCCGCCGCCGCTGCCCGAGACTTCCACCAGCATATACAGGTTGCCGCGCTCGGCGCCGCTCAGATCCGCTGCAGGCTCCACGGCACGCACATTGGCTGCCCGCGGCTGGGCGCGCCCGCCAGCGCTGCTGAACTGGCCGATGGTGGTGCGAAAAGGGTTGCGCATGCGGAGGATCTCTCCTTATGAATGGCCGAGAAAAGTTAATAGGAATTGTATGCCAGCGTGCGTGTTTTGTCAATCGTTTGCTTCAGCCTGGAGTTTGGACTATAATCGGCGAGGACGTGCGAAAATCTGTTCGGGAGGCGAGGGTGGCACTGGAGCTCAACAAACTCAGCGGACAGGTTGACCAGATGGGTCAGGCCATAGCCGAACGTTTCAACCGTCACCGCCAGTTGATCGAGCAGGCACAGGCGATGCTGGCCGAGCATGCCCAGGTCTCCGACGAGCTCAGGGCCAAAATCCGCCAGGCGCACGATGTGGACCAGTCGTGGCGCGGGGCCGAGCCGTTGGGCGAGCGCCTGGACGAGCGGCACACGCCGGCGGGCGCCGTGCAGCCTGCGGGCGCCGTGCCGTCCGCCATCCTCATCGCCGCCGATGGCAGCCAGATCTATCCTGACCGTCACGCCATCGCCACCTATTATCTGCTCAACACGGGCAGCATAGTGCTGCGCCAGGGCAGCGGGCAAGCGCCAAGCGTTAAGAGCATCCCCCAGATCTTCTTCGAAGACAGCGATCTGTACGACGAAACCGGCCGTCTGCTCGATCCGGAGCAAATCAACCGCCAGCGCGATCATCTCGAGCTGGCGGCCCTGGCTGAGCTGGCTGAGGCCGAACGTAGCGCCCTGGGCGGAGACATTGCGCAGACGATCCTGACCCTGAGCGATGGCCCGCTATTGCCCTGGATGCCGCAGCGCACCGCCAACGACGCCCTGCGGCAGGAGGTTGGTTACCTGGCCGGGCAGTTCACCCGGTTGCAGCGGGCGCGCGCCATCCCCGTCGGCTTCGTGGACCGACCGGGCAGCGCCTATGTGCTGCGCACCCTGGAGTTAGCCGGTCAGAACGTCGAGCAAATCAACAGACAGACGGTACGTAGCGGCAAGTTTCGCCTGCTCACGGACCGGCTGTTTGCCGGACTGGCTCCCAACCAACGTAGCGGCATGTTCGCCTCCACCTCAGAGATCAACGACCGGTTCGGTGAACAGGGACAGCGGGTTGCGTTTTTCTACGCTAACATGGGCCACCGGCCGGGCCTGCAGAATGCAGTCATTGCCCGCATCGAGATGCCGGTCTGGGCAGCGAGAGACCCGTCCACGCTCGACACCGCACAAAACGCCATCTACCAGGATTGCGCGCTGAACGGCTTCCCGTACGTGCTGGGTCGTGCCCATGAACTGGCCGTGGTGGGCACAGTGGAACGTGCCAACCTGGAAGCGATGCTCGGACAGGCCATGCTACGCTGCGGGATCACGCCGGCTACCTCGGCCAAAGCCGAGTACAAGCGGCTGATGGCGGCGCGGCGGCGCTAGCGACGGCGCTAGAAGCAGGGAACGGGGTGAGACGGGGTGAGATGGAACGGAGCGAGATAATGAGCGATCAGCCCATCATGGTCGGCCGGGTGCTGCGATCGAGTACCACCAACTTCAGTATCGGCTGCACGCGCTTGATTGCCGAACAGAACCAGATGGCGCCTGAGTTTGGCGCGCTGGTTAAGGCCTTGAGCAGCGACGGCAGCGTGGCCTACGGCCTGATCTACAACGAAACCATCGAAGATGATGCCTTCGTGCGCCAACTCGTGGCTGCCGGGGTAGACAACGAAGAGTACATTGAAGATCAGCGCCAGAACCGGCAGATTCCGATCGTGGTGGATGTCCTGGTGGTGGGCTTCGGGCGGGGGACTGATATCTTCCACCGGCTGCCCCCCCAGCCGCCCGGCACGCTCGATCGGATCTATGCCTGCAATAATGCCGAGTTAGTCCGTTTCAGCGCACGCCACGACTGGCTGCGGACCGTGCTGGCCGCCGCTGACGCGCCGGCGGACCAGTTGCTGGCCGCCGCGCTGCGCAGGGCCGCCCAGGCGCGGTCACCCGATCAGCGGGAGAGTTACCTGGTCGGGGCAGGGCGCGAGTTGGCGCGCCTGCTGGCAGCGGACCTGACGCGGCTGGACGGCATCCTGCAGCAATTGCGATAGGAGAAGCACGTGAATGTTCAGCTAGAAGAACTGAAACGCGCGCTGGCGGAAGTCAACGATTTGGGAGCGGCCAATGCCGTGCTCAACTGGGACCTCGCCACCTATATGCCGCCGGGCGGGGCGCCGGCGCGGGCCCGCCAGCAGGCGACATTGGGCCGCCTGTGCCACGAAAAGCTCACCGCTCCGGCTATGGGAAAGCTACTCGACGAGCTAAGGCCTTACGAGGAGAGTTTACCCTACAACTCGGATGACGCCAGCCTGATCCGCGTCACGCGCCGCCGCTACGAGCGAGACGTGCAGGTGCCCACGCCCCTGGTGGCAAAGATTATCAGCCACCAGGCCGAGACATACCAGGTGTGGGCGGAGGCCCGCCCGGCGAACGACTATGCCCGGGTGCGGCCCTACCTGGAGAAGAATCTCGACCTCAGCCGCCAATACGCCGAATGCTTCCCCGAGCGCGAGCACATCGCCGATCCGCTAATTGCAGAGGCCGACTATGGCATGAAAGTCGCGACGATTCGCCCGCTGTTCGCCGAGCTACGGGCGCAACTTGTACCCTTGGTGCAGGCGATCAGCGCACAGCCGGCCGCCGATGATTCCTGTTTGCGCCAGAACTTCGCGCATGACCCGCAATGGTCTTTCGGGCTCGAAATGGTCAAGCGCTTTGGCTACGACCTGCAGCGCGGCCGCCAGGACAGCACCCACCACCCGTTCACCACCAGCTTTTCTATCGGCGACGTGCGCATCACGACGCGCATCTACGAAGACAACCTGGCATCGGGCTTGTTCAGCACGCTGCACGAGGCCGGTCACGGTATGTACGAACAGGGCGTGTGCCAGGATTACGAGGCCACTCCCCTGGGGCATGGCACGTCGGCCGGGGTACACGAGAGCCAGTCACGCCTGTGGGAAAACCTGGTCGGACGCAGCCGGGGTTGCTGGGAGTACTTCTATCCGCAATTACAGGCCAGCTTCCCCGGACAGCTCAGTTTAGTACCGCTCGACACGTTTTACCGGGCGATCAACAAAGTTGAACGTTCACTGATACGCACCGATGCGGACGAAGTCACCTATAATCTGCACGTGATGCTGCGGTTAGACCTCGAGCTAGCGCTGCTTGAAGACAAGCTGGCGATACGCGACCTGCCTGAAGCCTGGCGCGAGCGCTTCAAGAGTGATTTCGGTATCGTGCCGCCCGACGATCGGGACGGCGTCATGCAGGACGTGCATTGGTATGGCGGGTCTATCGGTGGAGCGTTCCAGGGCTACACACTGGGCAACATCATGAGCGGATGCTGGTTCGAGGCGGCGTTGCGAGTGCAACCGCAAATCCCGGACGAGATCCGCCAGGGCCAGTTCGGCACACTGCACGCGTGGCTGCGCGAGAACATCTACCGGCATGGCTCAAAATTCACCGCGGCCGAGCTGATCCAACGCATCACGGGCGGCCCACTCACCATCGAGCCGTACGTCCGCTACTTGCGCACCAAATATGGCGAGCTATATAGTCTGTAGGATCATCTGAAATGACTACTCCAAACGACTCGTTTGACGCTGAATTCGACGCGATCCCTTCGGCACAGCAGGAGCTGGCGCAGCGCCGCACCGTGGCCGAATATACCGACAAGCTGGGCGTGGTGATCGGCGGGTCCCTGTCGGAAGGCCTGGCGGTCAAGCTTGACCGGGATGTGGAGATCGAGCAACTTGCCGTGGGCCGCTATGTGGTGGCGCGGGGGCGGCGGGCGCGCTTCTTCTGCATGGTCACCGACGTGGCCCTCGATAGCACCAACCCGATGATCAGCAAAATGCCGCCCGACATGAGCGATCCCTTCCTGGCGGCGGTCTACCAGGGTACTACGGCCTTCGGCACCGTCCATCTCAGCCCGCTGCTGGTCCTCGAAGAGAAGGACGGCAAGGGGGAGGTCAAGCCGGTGAAGACCGTGCCCGAGCACTTCACAGCCGTCTCGACCGCCAGCCAGGCCGAAGTGGACGAGGTGTTCGGCGAAGAAGGCGTGCGCACTGTGGGTGGGCGCGAGGCGCATTTCTTCTGGGTGGGCGCACCGCTGGACATGGAGAGCGTTCGCGTGACGCTGAACCTGGAACGGTTGGTAGAGCGGTCGAGCGCAGTGTTCGGCAAGTCGGGCACCGGCAAAACCTTTCTCAGCCGCCTGTTGTTGGCAGGGATTATCCGCGAGCGGGTAGCCGTTAACCTGATCTTCGACATGCACAACGAGTATGGCTGGGAAGGCGGCGCCGAGCACGTACACCGCGTTAAGGGCTTGAAACAGATTTTCCCCGGCCAGGTCAGTATTTTCACCCTCGACGACGAATCGAGCCGGCGCCGCGGCTCAAACCCGGACTATACGATCACTATCGGTTACGACCAGATCGAACCGGAAGATCTGGAGATGCTGAGCGGCATCCTCAACCTGTCCGAGGCGCAGGTCGGCGCGGTCTACGCCCTATACCGCAAATTCCACGAGAAGTGGCTGACCTGGTTCCTCGACGACCACTGGATCGACGATTACGGCGGAGTCGACGAGGAGACCGGCAAGGAGGTGACGGGGCTTAAAGCGCTTGCCGAGGACCTGGGCCAAAGCTATAATACCCTCGCCGCGTTGCGCCGGCGCTTCGAACGCATGCGCAACTACGGCTTTATGAAGCCTAAGGCGCCGGACGACTCGGTGGGCCGCATCATGCGCTACCTGCAGGCGGGTACCAACGTGGTGCTGGAGTTCGGGCGCTACGGCAGCGACCTGGGGGCCTACATCCTGGTGGCGAACTTCCTGACCCGACGCATACACCGCCAGTACGTCGAGCGCAAGGAGAGCGCTTTCGGCAAGCAGAGCGAAGAGCCGACGCCGCTGGTGATCACAATCGAGGAAGCTCACAAGTTCCTGGATCCGGCCATCGCCGGCAATACTATCTTCGGCACGATCTCGCGCGAGTTGCGTAAGTACAACGTGACCCTGTTTATCGTCGACCAGCGGCCCAGCGCCATCGATCCGGAGGTGATGTCACAGATTGGGACGCGGGTCACCTTGCTGCTGGACGACCCAAACGACATCCAGGCCGTCCTCTCGGGCGTCAGTGGGGCGAGCGCGCTGCGCGACGTGTTGGCCCGCCTGGACACACAAGAGCAAGCCCTGATCCTGGGGCATTGCGTGCCGATGCCCGTAGTAGTCCAGACACGACGCTACGACACGGAGTTTTATAAGGCCATGGGTAGCCAGGAGCCCAGCGACCTCGCGGCCCGGCTGCAGCAGCACAGGCAGGTGATGCGCGGCGACGCAGGGTTCGAGGGCTTCGACTGATCGACCAGAAAGCGGATGCTGGGTGAAAGAGATCAAGCTGCTCCACACAGCCGATATTCATATCGGGATGGAGAACTACGGGCGGGTAGACCCGAACACGGGCCTGAACGCGCGGGTGATGGATTTCCTGCGCCGGCTGAGCGATATGGCGGACTATGCCATCGAACAAGAAGTGGACGTCTTCATCTTCGCCGGAGACGCCTACAAGACCCGCGACCCCAACCCGACCTATCAACGTGAGTTCGCCCGCCGCATCAAAAAGGTTGCCGACGCCGGCATTCCCGTAGTGCTGTTGGTCGGCAACCACGATCTGCCCAACATCGCCCGCCGAGCAACGAGCATCAGCATCTTTGACACCCTTGCGGTGCCGAACATGTACGTTTGTGACCGGGAAGAACTGCGCCAGATCACCTGCCGGCGCGGGCAACCGCTGCAGATCGCAGCCGTCCCCTACCCGCTGCGCTCGGCGGTGGTCAGCCGCGAAGATTGGCAGGGCAAGAGCCTCTCGGAATTGGACGTGCTGCTGCAGAATGCCATGATCGACATGATCCAGGGATTGGCAGCCCAGGCCGCCGAGCATCCTGACGTGCCCGCCATCTTGATCGGGCATTTCAGCGTCAACGAGGCCAGCCAGGGGTCGGAACAAAACATCATGATCGGGCGGGACGTGACCGTGCCGCGCTCGGTGCTGACCGGCCCGGTCTGGCGCTACGTGGCCCTGGGCCATATCCACAAACACCAAAGCTTGAACAAGGACCAGCAGCCGCCGGTGATCTACAGCGGCAGCATCGAGCGCATCGATTTCGGCGAAGAGCGCGAGCCCAAGGGGTTTGTGGTCGCGCAGATCGGTGACGGCCCGACGACCTGGGACTTTGTGGGGGGGTACCGCCGGCAGGCGCGCGAGTTCGTCACGATCCGCGTCGACGTTCGCGAGGCAGCCGACCCGACAGCGCCGGTGGTCAGGGCGATCCAGGAGCGCGGCGATCTGTCGGAGGCGGTGGTGAGGGTTATAGTGCGGCTCAACCAGGAACAGGAACCGCTCCTGGTCGAACGGGAGATCGCGCGCGCGTTCGAGGGCATCTATTTCGCGGCTCCCTTGCAGAAGGATATCGTGCGCAGCGAGCGTCAGCGGCTGGGCGGCGTTTCAGTCGAGGAGCTGTCACCCATCCAGCTATTGGAACGTTATTTGCAGTTGCGGGATGTGCCCGCGGAGCGGGCGAAACTGCTGCTCGATCAGGCTGAGGCAATCATCAAATCCTGCGATGAGACACGAGCCGGGTGATTCGTTTCCTAAATAATTGCATGGCTCTTCCGCTAGCCCGGCCTGGGCCTTTCGGCTTGGGGCGCCGTTTTTGTTCTTATGCAAAGTTATGCTAGAATGTCGGCGGGTGGTTCGAGCAGCCCGGTTTCCGTCGCTACGAACGCCACCGACGCGGAGGAGCATCATGGATGCCAACGTTCAGGAGTTCCTGGATTACCTGATCACCGAGAAAGGGTGTTCGGACAACACGGTTG
>Ga0066793_10000334_pt1 | contig 17906 bp, 13 predicted proteins | sample PersoiDNA2013189_FD_83876 | JGI IMG/M metagenome (GOLD analysis project Ga0066793, IMG submission 83876) | Permafrost soil microbial communities from the Arctic, to analyse light accelerated degradation of dissolved organic matter (DOM) -... | ecosystem: Environmental > Terrestrial > Soil >... | reverse complement strand
GTTAAAATTCTCAAACCTACATACCAGATTGCACTTCTTACAGCCCTTTCGTTTCTGCTTGTTGCTACTATGCCGCTTATAAGTCATCTCTCTCAGCCACAGAGAGCCTATGAAATTATGATCACACCGCATTCATCCTCTGCAATGGCTATTTTTGGTTTTGTGTACCTCTGGTATCTTGCAGTTGTGCTTTTACTTGAGATTTGGTTTGACTACCGGCATAGTATGGTTGTATGGTCAAATGAGAAAACAGGAGTGATGAAATGGGTTTACAAAATACTTACTCTTGGTGTAAATGATATTTCACCAAGGACGGTTCGATGGGACAGAAAACTCGGACATATCATTACTATAGTCGGAATTCCATCTGCTTTTATTTTACATGGTTATGTAGGTTTTATTTTCGGATCTCTTAAAGCAAACCCATGGTGGTCATCGCCTCTTATACCTATCATATTTCTCTTTTCGGCAATGGTATCAGGAATTGCACTGGTAATGTTAGTTTATATGATCGTTTCATATTTGCGAAAAAAGGCTATTGATCTGGATGTGCTTGATACAATAGGGAAGTATCTCTTTTTCATATTGATTCTTGACTTTACACTTGAAAGTCTCGATCAGATCCATCGGATTTATGAAGCCGAAGAATCATTTGAGATAATAAAATTGCTTGTTTCAGGTAAGTTGTATCTTACTCTTTTTGTTGCGCAGGGACTGATTGGAACAATTATTCCGCTCATTACTCTTGTTTTCCTACAGTTCTATAAACATAAGATAAGGTTACAAAAGACTATGTACTTTATAGTGAGCATACTGGTTCTTATCGGAGTTTATTCTATGAGGTGGAATGTTGTTATCGGAGGCCAGTTATTCTCGAAGAGCTTTTCCGGTTTCACAAGTTTTAAGGTTGGATTGATTGGACTCGACGGAACATTGATGGCCATATTCTGGCTTTTGCTTCCTGTCGGGATCCTGGCATTTCTGTTATGGTTATTGCCCCCATGGAAAATGGTGAAAGAAGAAGATTAATTACCTCTTACTAAAGGGGTTTAAAATATCGAAACAAACATTCAGGGTTTTTTCCAATTTATAATTATTTGCTATGGCAGATCAGAATGAAGAAATGGAAAAAATTCTAAAGAGCATCCATTCTTTAGAACTTCGTCTAAGCAAGCTCGAATCTGCCCTCAATATAACTGATAATAAGTCCCTTTATGAATCAGAGGAACGAATTCAGACGGCAGATCCAGTGCAGGATGCTGACATTTTTAGTAAGGAAGAGAAAGGACTAGAATCTCAAATCGGACGATTTGGACTAGCCTGGTTAGGCAATATAGTATTGCTTTTTGGTATCACATTCCTTTCGCAGTATATGATGAACCTTGGATACAGTGTTATTTCTTTTATATTCGGATATCTGACATCTGCAGCAATATTTTTTCTTGCAAATTATATAAAGAATACAAATGTTCACCTCTCACACATCTTAAGGATGAATGCGCAGGTGCTTCTCTTTTATATTACTGTGAGGTTACATTTTTTTTCATTATCACCACTTATTCCTGATAAGACAATTTCTATTGTCATTCTCATATTACTCGTCGCCCTGCAGGTTTATATAGCTATTCGTAACGAATCGCAATCCTTTGCGGCATTGGCGGTTTTTTTTGCCCTGGGTTTAGCTGTCCTTGGAGATGCTTTAAATTTAACTCTGCCAATTGTGACTTTAACTGCAGCCGGGACAGTATACCTTTACTATAGGTTTAAATGGGAACCACTGATGATAGTAACTATCTTTCTTTCTTACGTCACATTCTTCCTGTGGTTATTTGGGAATCCGCTTATGGGGCATCCTATGCAATTGATAGCAGACCATCAGCATGGTGTCATTTATCTTTTAAGCCTGGGTACGTGCATTTCACTTATGTCATTATTCAGAAAAAAGGATTCAGTTTCAGACGATTTTTTAATTAGTGTGATAGTTATTAACGGGATTCTCTTTACAATTCTACTTCTATTAATCGTTTTAAGATTCTTCAATGCTGATTATGTTGCCTTGTTTACTGCTGTTACCATATGCTGTCTGATATATTCAATTATTCTTCACTCAAAATCTGACTGGAATTTTGCTTCTGCTTTCTATTCTTTGTATGGTTTTATGGCAATGAGTATCGCACTATATGGACTTGTTGGATTACCTAAGGTTTATTTGCTTCTTTCTGTTCAAAGCCTTATTGTGGTTTCGATGGCACTCTGGTTTCGCAACAGGTTAATTATAGTAATGAACAGCTTACTTTTTCTGACTATCCTGATTGTTTATCTTTTGTCAGCAAAACCTGTCGATAGCGTCAGTATTTGCTTTGTCCTTATTGCACTCATTTCCGCAAGAATAATTAACTGGAAGAAGTCAAGATTACAAATTAAAACAGACATGATAAGAAACCTGTATATGATTGAAGGTTTTTTCATGATGTTATTCGCTTTATTGCATGTTGTTCCAAAACAATTTGTAACATTTTCATGGACAATGGCAGCACTTCTTTATTTTATAATCAGCCTTATTCTTAAAAATATAAAATACAGATATATGGCTCTGGGGACAATGATTTGTGCAGCATTTTATCTGTTCATAATTGACCTGGCCAGGATAGAGCTAATATACAGGGTTTTAGCATTGTTGTTTCTTGCTGCAATTTCTATTGGTATTTCAATCTACTATACCAATCATGTAAAAAAGGCAGGCTAGCTAAGTTCTGATCTTTGTTCAAAATAGATTCCCGGTAATAAATTTTACTCATTTGAAAAAATGCTTTAATTTGTATTCTCTTAAATGTCATTAAATGAAAAGTATTTATTTTCTGTTCTGTATTCTTGTTGTTTCCCTTTGTGGGTGTAAAATCACAAAACCTGTTGCTGAGAAGAAACCGGAGGTAAGTACAACACAAGCTCCTGTCACAGAGAATGCTCCTGCGGCAATAAATTATAACGATCAGGCAACCTGGCTTCTCGGATATTTTAAGCCTGATCAGTTAACTCATTATCCTTATTCAACCTGGTACATAACGGGCTTTGATGATTACCAGCTTAAGACCGATGCCATAAATAAATTACTGGACATCAATAAGGATAATATAGCAATTAAAGTTGTCATGGGAACATGGTGTCCCGACAGCAGGAGAGAGGTCCCAAGATTTATGAGGGTGTTGAATGCCTGGCAGTTTCCGGAAGCAAAAGTAACATTCATTGGAGTAGATGATGCTAAACTATCGCCGGTGGGAGAATATATGAAACTTGACATCCTCCGGGTTCCTACGTTTATTATCTATAAAAATAATATTGAGGCCGGACGCATCATTGAAAATCCTGCGACGTCTTTAGAGCAGGATATGGTTAACATCCTCACAGGAATGAATAATAATAAATAATTTAGTATCATGGAAGAGGTAAAAAAAAATACAGGACAAAATCTGGGGATTGCTGCTCTGATAACAGCTATAATAACTTTTGTACTTGCGGTTGTTCCCTGTATAGGTCTGATAGCTATCATACCTGGAATTATAGCTATAATCATCGCATCAGTAGGGCTTTCTCAGGCTGGCAGGAATAATTCTCCGCGTGGTGTACTGCGTGCCGGATTAATAATTGCTATAATTGCTTCAATGATCTCATTTTCGCAGATATTTGTAGCCGGTAAGTTTATTGGAAACCCTAACAAAAGGCTTTATGGCATTCATAATTTCATAAATGATATACAGGATAATGTTACGAAGGAAATTGAAGATGCAAACGTTTCAATAAAGGTCGAAAGTAATGGGAATAAGGTGGAAATAAACACAAATGCCAATAAAAAGGATCAGGAGCAGAAACTTGAAGATCTGGAAGGAGGAAACACCTTGAAACAGGATAGTATTCAAAAACATGACAGTATACAGAAACATGCTACTGTACGAAAGAAAAAATAAAACTAAACAGGACATGAAGGCAGGGTTGCGGAACGAACCTTACCTTATTATTAATATAATTTTTGCCGGAGTAATACTGCTGATCTTTGCATACTCCGGCATTTTTTCATCTGAAAAGGATAACTATCCTGTAACTTGTATTCATGAAAAGATCACAGGAGAACAATGTGTTTCCTGTGGTTTATCGCGTAGTTTCTCCCTGATTGTAAGGGGAAGATTTGAAGAAGCATACCAGTGGAATCGTTATGGAATGAGGATATTCCTTTTTTTTGCTGCACAACTGGTTTTAAGAGCGGCATTTTCAAGATTCTATCTCAAGTATCCTGACACCCGTAAACAATTGATAATTATAGACTGTATAGGATCAGGAATAATCTTTCTTGTCTCTTTCTGGCCATTTATAGTGAGTATAATTTAAGGAATTTAGCCCCCTGCCCCCTAAAGGGGGTTTAATTCTGTGGTTATTACCTGAATTACACTTGAACATAGAGTATTAGCCCCCCTTTAGGGGGGTAGGGGGGCAACGGGGAAGAGTACTTTCCTTTCTAATCAAGCCCATTCAGGATATCATACAGTAAGCTGCTCTCAAACCCCTTTGATAACCCAAATAGAAGTAGTTTTGCTTTCAGATCATATTGATTTTTAGCTTTAACTGTTTTTCTGTGACCTTCAATAATCTCATGCAGTAATTTAGTATATTGTTCATTATCAATTGAATCAAGAGCTGACCGTATAACATCAGAAGGGAGTTTTTTAGCGCCCAGATGTGCAGCTATCTTAACTTTCCCCCACTTATTATATTTAAATTTATCCTTTACAAAAGCTGCTGTATACCTCGATTCATTTATGAAGTTTTCTTTGATAAGAGTTTCAATAATCTTCTCGGAATCGGTCTTTTCAACTCCCCATAATGTCAACTTGCGGCGGATATCACAGATGCAGAACTCACTTCGCGAGCACTGAGCCATTGCCTTGTCGAGTGCGATTTTATATAATGCTTTATCAGCCATTTTTTCTTCCTTTTATTATTCTTTCTTTATCATTGATATCCAAAATAATTCCTATTTCAGAATATTCAAATGACTCAAGCAACCGAATCAATGGCTTACCCATCACTTCGTTGATCTCAAAATACAACCGGCCACATGGTAAAAGAACTTTGTCCGCCAATTTAAGGATGGCATTATAGTAAATAAGAGGATCAGAATCGGTAACAAATAAGGCCAGATGAGGTTCAAAATCAAGAACATTTTTGCCCATAATAAGCTTTTCTGAATCTCTCACATAGGGCGGGTTGCTCACTATAATACCTGTTTTGCCTAAAGATTCCTGACTTAACTTGAATATATCACCTTTTATAAAAGAGACATTTACATTATTTCGAGTAGCATTTTCGCGGGCAATTCTGATGGCATCATCTGAAATCTCTATACCTTTCAGCTTCGCAAACGGAAGATTTGCAGCCAGAGCAATAGCAATACAACCTGAACCGGATCCAAAATCGATAATATTCCCCTTAAAATCCTGATTCTCCCGGATAATCAGATCCACCAGCTCCTCTGTTTCAGGACGCGGAATCAGGGTAGAGTCATTAACCTTAATTGTGCAGTTGTAGAAGATTGTTTCTCCTACGACATATTGTATAGGTTTTCCGGTTTTAAGTTCCTCGGTGTATTCAATAATCTTCTCAGCCAATGCGCTGTTAATCAGATAATCATTATCATATAGCTGATGCAACGTAGTTGTTCCGGTAACAGTCTTGATCAGGATAACAGCAAGGGTTCTTATTTCCGGTTCCTTATAAATACCATTAAGTTCCTTTGCAAGATAAAATCTGATATCTTTTATTGTTTGTATCTTGACACCCATAAGTCAAATTTAATATTTTCAGTGAAATGAATGAGACAGACGATATTAAATTCATGCGAAGATGCATTGAACTTGCAGTTAAAGCTGAAGGATTGACTTATCCTAATCCAATGGTTGGTTCAGTAATTGTCTGTGAAGGGAAGATATTGGGAGAAGGATATCATCTAAGATCAGGTGAATCTCATGCAGAGGTTAATGCAATTAACTCTGTTTCAGACAAAGCAAAATTAAAGTTATCAACGCTCTATGTCAATCTGGAGCCATGCTCTCATTTTGGGAAGACACCCCCCTGCGCAGATTTTATTATTTCTAATGGAATACCGAGAATAGTTATCGGTACAATTGATACCAGCAACAAAGTTTCGGGGAAAGGAGTAATAAAACTCATCGAAGCCGGATGTGAGGTGAAAACCGGGATTATGGAAGATGAGTGCAGAAGGCTGAACAGGCGTTTTTTTACCTTTCATGAGGAAACCAGACCTTACATAACCCTGAAGTGGGCACAAAGCGCCGATGGATATCTGGATATCAAAAGATCTTATGATAATGAGCCTGGGCCAACCTGGATAACCGGTAAGCCGGAAAGAATCCTTGTTCATAAATGGAGAGCATCTGAACAGGCAATCCTTACAGGAGCAGGGACCATAAGGGCAGATAATCCCAGGCTTGACGTACGGGAGTGGAAGGGTCCCAATCCATTAAAATTAATTCTCAGCAGTTCAGGATCTTTCAAAAAAGGATCATGTATAAATAATACAGATAGTAAAGTAGTTATATTTACTCATAATTCTAATGCAGATATTCCTGATACAACGATGGTAATACTAAATAAAGCTGTACCTTCTTCAATTCAGATATCCAGGTTCCTTTATACATCCGGTATTCAGTCGTTATTTATTGAAGGAGGAGCGGAGGTACTTAATCATTTTGTTTCAACCGGGTTATGGGATGAAGCCAGGATCTTTACCGGGGAGGATTTTTTTAAAGAAGGGGTGAAAGCTCCTTTGATAAGCGGGAACCTTTTTTCAAAGACATTTTTCAGCGGAAGTTCCCTTGAAATATATTTAAAGAATGGAAATCATGCCCCCGGAGATTGATAAATCGAAGAAATATTTCTATTTTTGAAATATAGTTGGAGAAATTTAACTTAGTCTAAACAATATGAAGAAGCGAGTATTATTAATGGCAACCATAATGACCCTGGTGATATGTGCTTTTGGGCAAAGTGCCAAGAAGTATTACAAAGCAGGGCTGGAGTTTGTTGATAATCTTAAATATGATGACGCTATCGTTCAGTTTACAAGCGCCATTGGCCTCGAACCTTCAAATCCTGATTATTATTATGTAAGAGGGCAGGCGTATGAGAAGCTATCAAAATATACTGATGCTAAAGCCGATTTTGAAAAGTCGTTGATTTTTGCTCCAAAAAACGTTGAAGCAATGATAAGTCTTGGTGCTGTCTGTAATAAGCTGGGCAGCTATGAAGAGTCCCTTAGACTTCTCAACCACGCCTCATCACTTGAAAGACGAAACATAAGAGTATATCCTGAAAAAGTTATTACACTTACTAACATGAAGAGATATGATCAGGCACTTCAGGTTTCAGATACAGCTCTTATTGTTAAGGATACTCCAATGGATTATTACTGGCGTGGAATAATATACCGGAGGCTCAATAATGATGCACTTGGCAAGAAAGAGTTGGAGAAATCAATTTCAAAAGATAAAAAACTGGATGAGCCAAGAATTGAGCTTGCTGACTTGCTTATATCCACCAATCCTAAAGAAGCAATGGAGCAATGCAATGAAGTGATTAAAAATAACGACCGGAATACAGCAGCCTATATACAAAGGAGCAGGGTTTTTAAGAAAAACCTTGATTATCCGAGTGCCATAAATGATATTTCAAAAACCATTCTCATTGATCCAGCCAACCCTGTGTTTTATTTTGAACGGGGCATATGTTACCAGGAATTCAATCAGCATTCTAATGCTATAAATGATTTTACAAAATCAATTTCGCTAAATGCTGCTTTAAAGACCGAAGATCCTGAAGTTTATTATGCACGTGCCAAGTCGTATGAGGAAATTATGGATTATGATAAAGCAAGGTCCGACTACAATCAGATCACATTTCTCTCTAAATATGATGCAAAGGCACGCGAAATGCTGGAACTTTCTCAAAAAAGACTTTATGAAATAAACAGGGAAACTGATCCTCCTGTGATAGCTCTGGTGAGTCCACTACCAGCAAGAGATACCGTAGAAATCAAAGGCGACAAAACAACTATTCTTATATCAGGGTCGCTTAAGGATAAAAGTAAGATTAAGTCTTTTACTATTAATAATGAGAATGTTATATTAGTAGAAAAAAACGGGGAATCTGATTTTCTTGCAAATATCAATGTTACCGGTATTGATAAACTTATTTTTTCGGCCACGGATGATTATAATAATGAAAAAATCCTGAATTATTCTATAAAACGTACTGAGATTAACCCACCTAAAATAATTATTATAGCACCTTACACATCCGATGAAGGACAGGTTTTCCTCGATTCCCCAACACCAAATATTGCAATTCAGGGTAAAATTTCAGATGAAAGTCCCATAAAATCAATCACTGTTGGCAATTTTACAGCAAGTTATAATCCAAATGAATTAAATCCGGCATTTACAGCAACATTGGATATTTCCAATTTAAATAAGTTTATTGTGGTCGCAGAAGATATTTATGGGAACAAGAAGGAAACCGAATTTATGATAAACAGGGAAGGAGCAGGAATTGCTGCAACTAATCCGATGGGAAGGACCTGGGTGGTATTTATTGAAAATTCGAGTTATGAAACTTTTGCGAGTCTTGATGGCCCGATAAAAGATATCAGTACCATGCAGAGAGCTTTGGCGAATTATCAGATACATAACATTATTCATAAAAAAGATATGACCAAGGCGGAGTTGGAGAGATTCTTCAACATCGAGCTCCGCGACCAGGTAAAGAAAAACCAGGTTAAATCCTTAATGGTTTACTATGCAGGTCACGGCAAATATATTAATGATGTTGGTTACTGGATCCCTGTTGATGCAAAACGAGATGATGAGTTCACCTATTTTAACATAAATGCTCTAAAAGCCGGATTGCAGGGTTACACCGATGTGGTAGTTCATACTCTTGTTATCTCAGATGCCTGTGAATCAGGTCCGGGATTCTATTCTGCCTCGCGTTCCGCAAATGAGGCTCCGACTTGTGACAATGCCCGGGTGGCCGGTGCCAAATCAGCACAGGTATTCTCTTCTGCAGGGTATGAACTGGCTGTTGATAATTCGAAATTTGCAGCAACATTCGCTAATACGCTGATGAGCAATAAGAATGCATGTATTCCAATTGAGACAATTGTAAAATCTGTGACGGCTGCAGTAAAAACAGATAAGGGGCAAAAACCTAAGTTTGGCAGGATACAAGGACTGGAGGATATGCTCGGCACATTCTTCTTTATTACGAAATAGTTTCTAATATGTCATTTATAAACCTCATTAAGCGCCAGGCAAATTTTTTTGTCTGGTTAATGCTTTTTATGTCAGTATTTGTACTGCCTGTTGAGGCCCAGAATTATTTTTTCGATAATTACAGCATTAAGCAAGGTCTCAGTGAACAGAAAGTCTATAAGCTTCTTCAGGATTCAAAAGATTACATCTGGCTGGGAACTGCAAACGGTCTGTCACGCTTTGACGGGAAGAAATTCGAAAATTTCACATCACGCGATAATCTTGCCTCAGGTGGAATTAAATCTATCATCGAAGATTCATTGGGATATATTTGGTTTGGTCATATAAACGGCGGAGGAATAACCAGGTATAATGGTCAGACATTCGAACAAGCTGGCTTCGACTCCTTAAAGATCACAGGTGATATTACAAGTATTGTTCAGCTCGGGAATAAAATCTGGTTTACTTCAAATACTGATGGTGCTATTCAGACTGATTTTCCTGTAAAAGACATAAGGCATATTAAAGCTAAGCAATTCCGGGGAAAGGAAGGCCTGAGTGACCAGGTCTATGGTTCGAATTTAAACAGGGACAGGTCATTTATATGTATAGCTGATGTAGGTTTAAGAAAGTATAATCCGGTAGAGAAAAAGTTTGAAAACTACCGGATGCCTCATTTGACAACCTATTTTAATACCACTTGTCTGCTGGAAGACAGGAAAGGCAATATGTGGTTTGGAACCTACAATGGGGGTATCTATAAGTACATCATGTCAGAGAGCAGGATGGAGGTAATTGATCTCCCGAAGGCAGGTATAGCAAGTAATTGGGTATCCTGCCTGACCGAAGACAGCAAAGGACGTATCTGGGTTGGAACCTGGGGAGGAGGGATCGCTTTTTTTGAAGGTGATAGTATCCGGAAGTTTAATGCTGAGAATGGCCTGAAAGCTTCGAAAATATATGATATCATTGAGGATGTTGAGGGGAATATTCTTATTGGGGATCAGGATAACGGCCTTACGATATTTAAGGGTGATGCATTTGAAACAATAAATGAGAAAGAGATACTTCCCGATCCGAATGTCAATGCAATATTCAAGGATTTAACTGGAGCAATGTGGTTTGGGACAAATGCAGGAATCGCACGTTTTTATCCTGGTTCTGAAAAAAAATCTGTAGTTTATAATAAGAAAAATAGCTCCGTTTACAAAGATATCAGGTTTTTCAGACAGGACAGTGATGGAAATTTATGGATCGGAGCAAATGAAGGCGGTGTGATCCTGTACAACATGAAGACTTCAAAATTCGAGTCCCAGCTCTATATAAATTCCATTCTTTACCATGGAGGCCAGGTGAAAGCTATGGAAATTGACAAACAGAACAATCTGTGGATAGGAACAGTTGAAGGTCTTGCAGTAGGGACTATTAATGAAAAGAATTTTCAGAGATATACAATAATGGATAGCTTAACAGTATCCACTATAACAGCTCTTTATTGTGATCCGAATGGTGATATGTGGATTGGCACTGAACCCAAAGGTAAAAAACCTGGATTGATTAAATATGATGCAGCTAAAAAAAACTTCAGGCAGGTTTCGGTTCTTCTGGGTATATTTCCGAAGACTATGATTATGGATAGTAAGGGAGTCTTATGGATTGGAACAGGACAGGGATTACTGGCATTTAAAAATGATTCCATAATTTCCACTTTAACCCAGGATGATGGTCTTCTTTCGAATAATATAAACCTGTTGGCTAATGGAGATGATGGCAGTATATATATAGGTACAAATATTGGATTAAACAGATATTTCCCTGCAAGCAGGAGGATCTTTTCTTACACAGAAAGAAACGGATTTACAGGAATTGAAACCAAGCCAAATGCTGTATTTAAAAACCCTGTAGGAGACCTGTGGTTTGGAACAGCAAATGGAGCCATACATCTAACCCCGTCTGAAACAGCGACACGGAGTCTCGAGCCGCTTACTCATATTATGAGCATGCGTGTAAACTATGAAACCCGGGAGATGACACCAGGATTAAAGTTAACTTATAATGAGAAATCTGTTTTATTTGACTATTATAGTATTTGCCTCACAAATCAGGATGTAGTAAGATATAAAGTGAAACTTAATGGAGCAGATGAAGACTGGAGGCCTGTAACTGACCAGACCAGAGTAATCTATTCAGCATTGCCCCCGGGAAAATATACATTCAATGTTATTGCCAGTAACAGTCAGGGAATATGGAACAGTAAACCTGTTTCTTTTCATTTCGTGATAAAACCTCCATTCTATCTTACCTGGTGGTTCATCCTTACATCATTTGTTCTGCTTGTTGTTATTGTTGTAATATATATTAAAATCAGGGAACAAACCCTTGTAAAAGAGAAGATTATTCTCGAGAAAAAGGTTAAAGAGAGAACAGCAGAGGTGGTTCAGAAAAGTATGGAGATCGAGGAGAAAAACAGGGATATAACTGCAAGCATAAGATATGCAGAGCGTATACAAAGAGCTATGCTTCCGAAGGAAGATACTTTCAAGGAAACATTTGTCCTGTTTATGCCCAAAGATATTGTGAGTGGTGATTTTTACTGGATGTATGACAATGGTGACTGGCAGTTTATTGCTGTAGTTGACTGTACCGGGCATGGAGTTCCAGGGGCCTTTATGTCAATTATTGGCCATAATTCTCTCAATAAAGTAGTAAGGGAATATGGCTATACTCGTCCTTCTGCAATTGTCGATCAGCTCAATAATGAGGTGATGAAAGCTCTGATGCAACGTCACGAGAAAGCAATTAATGACGGAATGGATCTTGCTCTGGTAGCTTTTAATAAAAAGAACTTCACACTCGAATTCGCGGGAGCGTTTAATCCTATGTACCTTGTAAGAAAAGGTGAAGTATTTGTTTACAGAGGTGACAGATTCCCTATCGGTATGACAACAATGGATGAGAAGAAAACCTTTACCAATCAACTCGTTGATATCCGTCCGGGAGATATGATATACATGTGTTCCGATGGTTATGCTGATCAGTTTGGATCGGCAGAGGTTAAGAAATATAAATCGGCAAATGTTAAAAAACTGCTTTCCGGAATTTGTGATCTTCCCGTTAATGAGCAGAAAGACAGACTTGAAAAAGAGATATTAGACTGGAAAGGTGATCTCGAACAGGTGGATGACATATTGTTTATTGGTACAAAGATCCCTGAAAATTAGATTTTTGCAATACTACGGGGATCGTGGTGCCATTCATCTTTTTCCCCCAGAATGGCTATTACATCCTCAGCTGTAGCTGCAATCTCCCACATCCCTTTGTGTTCATACCTGAGAAAATTTCCGGATACCATGTGTTCCATAAAATCTATAAATGAATTGTAAAAGTTTAGCGTATTAAGGATGATGATCGGCCCTTTGTATAGTCCAAGTTGCTTCAGGGTCATGGCTTCAGTTAATTCTTCAAGGGTGCCGACTCCACCGGGTAATGCAACTACCGCATCTGCCATTTCAAACATCCGCTTTTTCCTTTCTCCCATATCGGAAGTGATTATCATCTCGTTCACTGCGTTATGATCCCATCCTTCATCTTTCATGAACGATGGTATAACTCCAGTAATCTTTCCTCCGTTTTCAAGAACCGCATCAGCAAGTCTTCCCATAAGACCTATACCACCACCACCATATACAATATCCATTTTAGCTCGGGCAAGCAGTAATCCAAGACTTGCCGCAACAGTTGCATATTCCTTGTCAATACGGCTGCTTGATGAGGCAAACACACATATAGTCATAGCCGGTTATTAAAAAGGCCGTTTGAGATTATCCGAACGGCCTGATTGAGTAACATTATATTTTAAATAAGAGCTTTAAGTTTTATAACAAAATTATTTTTTGGAACTGCCCCTACCTGCTTGTCAGCTATTTTCCCATCTTTGAAAAAAAGTACAGTCGGGATGTTTCTTATGCTATACTTTGCAGAAACATTTGGACTACTGTCTACATCGCATTTTACAACAAGTACTTTCCCTTCATACTCATGTGAAATCTCATCCATGATCGGACCAACCATTCTGCAAGGGCCGCACCATTCTGCCCAGAAATCAACCAGTACAGGCATGTCGGATTTTACAACCAGATCATCGAAGTTCACGTCATTTACCTCTATTGCCATAATAGTTATATTTTAGAAATAATAATAAATACCCGCTGCAAAGATAGCTAATTAACTTTAAAATCTATTCCGGGATGGTCTTCAAGATATGCAAGTAACTCGTTATTCAGCCTGATCCGGAAAGTCCTTGAAAACATCGGGAGTGAAATTTTATCATCAGGATCAAGGAAAAGGAATTTAAGCTCGGTTTCACCTTTGTGTTCATTAATCAGGGTTTTCAAATCCTTAATCATTTCATTGTCGATATTTTCAGGGTCGATTTTCAGGGTAACTGATTTGATAAGTTCGTCTTTGACACTTGATAACAGGTTAATTGTCTTAATCCTGAATTCAATTTCATCTTCCTTATACCGCCGTTTCTGGACTCTCCCTTTTACCATAAGGTAATAGCCCACAATAAAGAATTTGCTGTTTTCAATAAAGTCTTTATCAAAAAGCATGAATCTGAAAGAATCAGAATAATCCTGTAATGTAAAGGAGCCGTAAGGCTTGCCAGTTTTCCCGATACCTGTTTTAATGTCAGTCACCATTCCTGCAACAACAACATCACGCTCAAGGTATTCACGAAGGTTTTGCAGATCCGCAAGTGTTGCTGTAGTAAAAGTATTAATCTCCAGTTTGAAATCGTCAAGAGGATGTGAGGAGAGATAAATACCTATTACCTCCTTTTCCCTGTTAAGTTTTTCTAGTTTGGGCCAATCGGGGCAGGGGGCAGGTTCTGGCTTTATCATATCAAATCCGCCGGTTTCTCCGAAAAGTGATTGTTGATTTGATGTTTTTACCGTTTTTGAATTGTTCCCGTATTTTATAAGGCTTTCTATAAAGCTTGATCCTTTTGTGTCAAGAGAAAAATACTGTGCCCTGGTTATTTTCGTAAAACAATCAAAAGCGCCAGCTACTGCCATAGCTTCAAGGTTTTTCTTGTTAAGTGAGTTGAGGTTTACTCTTTCAACCAGATCATAAACATCCTTATAAAGACCCTTTTTTTCCCTCTCCTCAATAAGTTGCAATACTGCACTTTCACCAACTCCTTTAATTGCTCCCAGTCCGAATCTTATATTTCCATCCTTATTTACCGTGAATTTAACATTACTCTCATTGACATCCGGCCCGAGAACTTCCATACCCATTCTACGGGTCTCATCCATAAAGATTGTGATCTTTTTAATATCATTGATGTTGCGGCTGAGAACAGCTGCCATATATTCTGCTGGATAATTGGCTTTCAGATAGCCTGTCTGAAAGGCAACCAATGCATAACAGGTTGAATGTGATTTATTAAAAGCATACTGTGCAAAGGCTTCCCAGTCGGACCATATTTTATTTACAATATCTGCCTCATAGCCCTTCTTTGAACATCCCTCCTGAAACTTCAGCTTCATTTCATCCATAATGGAACGTTTCTTTTTCCCCATGGCTTTTCTGAGCGAATCAGCTTCCCCTTTGGTAAACCCTGCCAGTTCCTGCGATAGTAACATCACCTGTTCCTGGTAAACGGTAATTCCATAGGTGTCGTCAAGATATTTTTCCATTACAGGAATAGGGTAGTCGATCTTCTCCGTACCATGTTTCCTCCTGATAAACTTTGGAATATATTCCATCGGCCCCGGACGGTAGAGAGCATTCATGGCTATAAGATCTTCCAGACGGTTTGGCTCAAGGTCTCTCAGGTATCTTTTCATCCCGGTTGATTCAAACTGGAATATTCCTGTTGTATCACCATTGCTGAAGAGTTCGAAAGTTTTTTTGTCATCAAGAGGCATTGTATCAACATCGATAACTATTCCTTTTGACTTTTTAATATTGTCTAATGCATCTTTAATTATTGAGAGTGTTTTTAAACCAAGAAAATCCATTTTAAGAAGGCCAACTGACTCGACATGGCTTCCATCGTACTGCGTTGCATAGAGATCAGTATCTTTTGCCGTACAAAGCGGAATATAATTATCAAGGGAATCTTTCCCGATTATTATACCACAGGCGTGTACGCCGGTCTGTCTTACTGAACCTTCAAGTACCTCTGCATATTTCAGGGTCTGTGCTATAAGTTTATTTGAAGATTCTCTCTCGCGGGCAAGTTCAGGAACTTCTGCATAAGCTTCTTTGATTGTTATTCCGGGTCTTTCAGGAATAAGCTTAGCAAGCCTGTCTGCATCCTGCAGAGGCAATTTTTGTACTCTTGCAACATCACGTATGGCCATTTTTGCAGCCATCGACCCGAATGTGATTATATGAGCAACCTTATCGTGCCCGTATTTATCAACTACATATCTCAGTACAGCTTCTCTTCCGTCCTCATCGAAATCGATGTCAATATCAGGCATTGAAATACGGTCGAGATTCAGGAAGCGTTCAAAAAGAAGGCCGTATTTTATAGGATCTATATCGGTGATTCTCAGACAATATGCTACAGCTGATCCGGCAGCTGACCCTCTTCCTGGACCAACAGAAACCCCCATTTCCCTGGCAGCCCGAAGAAAATCCTGAACAATAAGAAAGTATCCTGGAAATCCCATCTTGGCAACCATTTGCAGTTCAAAATCAAGCCTGTCGGTCTGTTCCTTAGTCAGCGTTCCCCATCTGTTTTCTGCCCCTTTATATGTAAGGAATCTCAAATACTCATCTTTATCAGTAAACCCTTCCGGAAGGTCAAATTCCGGCATAATAGGTTCGTGGTCGAGTTTGTACTTCTCAATTTTAGCAACCAGCCCTGCAACATTATCTATGGCTTCAGGAATATCGCTGAAGATTTTACGCATATCCTCTTCACTCTTAAGGTATTCCTGTTTTGAATACCTTAACCTGTTCGGATCGTCAATATCTTTCGCAGTATTAATACATATAAGCCTGTCGTGGGCTTCAGCATCCTCTGCATTTATGAAATGGACATCATTTGTTGCTATCAGGTTTACATTATACTTAACCGAAAGCTTTTTAAAAGCTTCGATTACTTTTTGCTGAAGTGGAAAAGCTGATCTGTCTGCATCCGGATCATAAGTTTCGTGACGTTGAATCTCCAGGTAAAAATCATCGCCAAAAATGTCAAGATAACTTTTGAGGGAGGCTTCTGCACCCGACATTGTCCCATTAAGGATTTCATCCTGAACTTCTCCTGCCAGGCAGGCAGAGGAGGCTATAAGTCCGTCCTTATATTTGATTAATAGTTTCTTGTCAATTCGAGGTTTATAGTAAAAGCCTTTGATCCATGCTATTGAAACCAACTTGATAAGGTTTTTATATCCGGTGAGGTTTTTAGCAAGCAGAATAAGATGATCGCCAGAGCGGTCTTCTTTTCCACTTACATCTTCTATCGATCTTTTCGCTACGTAAATCTCACATCCGATTATAGGTTTTATCCCTTTTTTTGTTGTGCTGTTGTGAAACTCTTTGACCCCGAACATATTTCCGTGATCGGTGATGGCAATAGCTTCCATTCCAAGAGTCTTAACCCTGTCGATCAGCTTAGGGATATTAGAAGCTCCATCAAGTATAGAGTATTGAGTATGAACGTGTAAATGTGCAAATCCTGCCATAAGTGGAACTTATAAACCCGGTTATATTCGTTCACAAAAATAGGTAAAATTGGGTTAAGACCGGAGGGGTTTTGGAAGTAAATTGATATTCTTCGCTCCCCTTGGTGTCGGGGTAAAAGAAGAAAATAATAAAATTGGGTCAGGGATTCCTTTTAGTTATAATAAATATTATATCTTTGCAGCCACAAATTTTAAAACAGGTTAAATAATAAAGCGTAAGAATTAATGGCAGTTAAAATCAGATTAGCTAGAAAAGGCCGCAAAAAGCTGGCCTTCTACCACATTGTGGTTGCAGATAGCAGATCGCCACGGGATGGCAGATATATTGAAAAGATAGGATCCTATAATCCTATTACTAACCCCGCTACAATCGAACTCGACTTCGATAAAGCGTTAGGTTGGCTGCAAAATGGCGCATTACCTACAGATACATGTAGAGCTATCCTGTCTTATAAAGGTGTTCTAATAAAAAAGCATCTTCTTGAAGGTGTTAAGAAAGGTGCGTTTGACGAAGCTGAAGCTTTAAAGAGATTCGAAGAATGGATCAAGCAGAATGAAGCAAAAATCGAAGCTAAAAAAACAAATCTTGAAAAATCCCAGGATGATGAATTAGGAAAAAGGCTTGAGGTTGAAAAACGCGTTAACGAAGCAAGAGCAGCCAAACTTGCAAAGAAAAATGCGGATCTTGCTGCAAAAGTAGCAGCAGGTGACAAAGCTTTGGTAGAAACGATTAACGAAGAGGCAACTCCTGAAGCGGTGGAAGAAGAAGAAACAAACCAGGCATCTGCTCCGGAAGAGACTACTTCAGATCCGGTTGCGGAAGATAAGCCTCAGGAATAGTTGAAAGGTCGTAAGGATCAATGATCCGATGGCTTATAAAAGC
>Ga0066793_10000332_pt1 | contig 17924 bp, 13 predicted proteins | sample PersoiDNA2013189_FD_83876 | JGI IMG/M metagenome (GOLD analysis project Ga0066793, IMG submission 83876) | Permafrost soil microbial communities from the Arctic, to analyse light accelerated degradation of dissolved organic matter (DOM) -... | ecosystem: Environmental > Terrestrial > Soil >... | reverse complement strand
CCTTGGGACCATGAAACTTGTGAGCCGACAACGCGAGTAGATCCACCTGCAGCGTCTCAACGTCCAAATGCAAATAGGCGCCGGCCTGCACGGCATCCGTGTGCAAGGGGATGCCGCGTTCGTGGGCGATGGCGCCGATCTCGGCGATCGGCTCGACGGTACCCACCTCGTTGTTGGCATATATTACGCTGATTAGCGCCGTGTCGGGTCGGATAGCCGCGCTCACGGCTTGCGGGTCCACCAGGCCCTGGTGGTCGACCGGCGCGTAAGTCACCTCGAAGCCATAATGTTCCACCAGATCGGTCACGGTGTGGATCACTGCATGGTGCTCGATGGGCGTGGTGATGATGTGCCGGCGGCCGCGCCCTGCCTGAGCCAGGGCGGTGCCGCGAATGGCCAGGTTATCGCTCTCCGTGCCGCAGCTGGTGAAGACGACTTCTGCCGGCAGACAGTTCAGAATTCGGGCCACCCGCGCCCGCGCGTCTTCCAGCGCCGTCGCCGCACGCCGCCCCAGTCCGTAGATGCTCGACGGGTTGCCGTAAACCTCTATCCAGAAGGGTAACATGGCCTCCACGACCCGGGGGTCGACCGGGGTGGTGGCCGAATGGTCAAGATATATCATCGATTGCTCCCTCAAAACATAACCTTCTTCACACCGGGGCAGCGATTACTGTAGGCATAGCCCCCAAGCTCAAGTTCCCAACCTGCGGCTGGCGCTGGCGCTGCCTGGCCCAAGAATCATTTTACCGTCTAACCGGTCTGAACCCAAATGAGAAATAAAGCACAAATTTGCCAACAGTCGTTTTGTGGGTTATGATCCGTTCGGTTCAAGGCTAATCAACCGATCAAGGAAACGAGTAAATATGCTCGCAGTGCTTACCAACTCAGCGGAGCTCGCTAATTCTGAGGAACGGGATACTATGCTCGAAATGTTCACGAATCCGAGGGGCGTGGCTGTCATCGGTGCCTCGCCAAGCCCCGACAAGTTGGGCTACGCGGTGCTCAAGAATGTCTTCCAGTACGGTTACCAGGGCCGCGTTTATCCCATCAACCCGAAGGCTTCCGAGATCCTCGGTCTGCCCGCCTATCCTTCGGTCGCGGAGATTCCCGGCCCGGTGGACCTGGCGATCATCCTCGTCCCCGCCAAGGTGGTGCCCTCTGTGCTAGAAGAGTGCGGCCAGAAGGGTATCAAGGGCGCGGTGATCATCTCGGCGGGCTTCCGCGAGGTGGGCCGCGAGGGGCGGCAGCTCGAGCAGCAGCTTATCGAGATCGCTCACCGTTACGAAATGCGCCTGATCGGCCCGAACGTGCTCGGTATTATCGACACTTTCTCGGGTCTGAATGCTTCGTTCGCTTCGGGCATGCCGCGCCAGGGCCATATCGCCTTCATGTCACAGTCGGGTGCGTTGTGCACGTCGATCCTCGACATGGCTTTGGGGCAGGGGACCGGCTTCTCTCGTTTCTATAGCATTGGCAACAAAGCCGATATCAACGAGATTGACCTGCTGAAAGCCTGGTCCGCGGACCCGGAGACCAACGTTATCGTGGCCTACCTCGAAGGCATCGCCAACGGGCCGGAGTTCATGAAGGTCGCGCGCGATGTTACCCGCCGCAAGCCCATCGTCTCCATTAAATCCGGCAGCACCAGCGCAGGCTCGCGCGCCGTATCGTCGCACACCGGCACCCTGGCCGGGTCTGAGGCAGCGTACGAGGCGGCTTTCAAGCAGGTTGGCATCGTACGCGCCGGCTCGGTGCAGGACCTGTTCGATTATGCGCAGGCTTTCGCCCGACAGCCGCTGCCGACCAGCGACGCCGTGGCGGTGGTGACCAACGCCGGCGGCCCCGGTATCATGGCGTCGGATGCCATCGAGCGCGCAGGCATGCGCCTGGCTTCGCTCACGCCCGAGCTACAGCAGCATATGCGCGCCAATCTGCCGCCGGCTGCCAGCGTGGTCAACCCAATTGACGTACTGGGAGACGCGCCGGCTGAGCGCTACGCGATGGCGATCGAGGCCGCGCTGCAGGATGCCAACGTGGGGATGCTCCTGGTGGTGCTCACCCCGCAAACGTCTACGCAGATCCCTGAGACGGCCCGTGCCCTGGGCGAGCTCTCTCAGAAGTACAAAAAGCCTTGCTTCGCGGCCTTCATGGGCGACCTGGCGATCCGTCCGGGTGCCGAGATCTTGACGCAGCACAGCGTTCCCAATTACCAGGTGCCCGAACGGGCGGTCGCGGCTATGCGTGCTATGTGGCGCCAGCACCAATGGATCAACACCCCCGAACCCAAGTTAGAACCACTGGCTGTGGATAAGGACGCGGTGCGGCGCGTGCTGGATGGGCTACGTGCCGAAGGCCGCGTGACCGCAGGCGACGCTGAAGCGCGGGACATTCTCCTGGCCTACGGCATCCCTCTTCCGAAGGCTGTTCTGGCCACTACTCCTGAGGAAGCAGTAGCTGCGGCGGAGTCTATCGGCTACCCCGTGGTGATGAAGATCGCATCTCCGGATATTCTGCACAAAACTGATATCGGCGGCGTCAAACTCAATCTCAATTCTGCCAACGATGTGCGCGACGCCTTCGACCTAATCGTTTATCGCTCCCGGCGCTATATGCCCGATGCCACCATTTGGGGCTGCCAGGTGCAGCAGATGGTCAAGGGCGGGCGCGAGGTGATCATCGGCGTGAACCGCGATCCTCAGTTCGGGCCGCTGCTTATGTTTGGCCTGGGTGGCGTATACGTCGAAGCATTCAAAGACGTCACTTTCCGTGTGGCGCCGATCGACCGGCGGGAAGCGCGCGAGATGCTGGGGGAGATCCGTTCTTACAATCTGTTGCGCGGCGTGCGCGGCGAGAAAGCCTCCGACCTGGAAGGCATCGTCGACACGCTGGATCGCGTTTCGCAGCTCGTCACCGACTTCCCTGAAATCGTCGAGATGGATATTAACCCCTTGTTGGTCTTCCCGGCCGGCCAGGGCGTCCTGGGTCTCGATATGCGTCTCGCTCTCGAAGCCAAGTAGTCATTCAGTATTTAGAGGAGTGTGCCGGTATGGCTAACCTGTATGTAACTTCCGCCGAAACATTTTCCGGCAAGTCTGCCATTTGCATCGGCCTGGGGCTCCATTTCCGCGAGGACGGTCTGAAGGTCGGTTATATGAAGCCGGTCAACGTCAATTGCCAGCTGTGCGGCGGCGTGGCATCCGACGAAGACGTCGACTTTGCCAAAAAAGTCCTGGAAATGCCCGAGTCGGCTGACTTGCTTTCGCCCGTGGCTCTGACCCCGGCCAAGCTCGAGCAGCAGCTGCGCGGCCCGGAAACTGACTACGAGCCGCGCCTCAGGGAGGCCTTCGCCAAGGTGTCGGCGGGGCGTGACATCATGGTCCTCGAAGGCGGGCGCAGCCTGCGCGAGGGCTACGTCGTCGGCCTTGCGCCGCAGAAGGTGGTTGACTATCTGGACGCGCGTGCCCTGGCCGTGCTGCGCTATGACGCCGACCTGATGGTCGACCGGGCGTTGACCGCTCAGTGGTACTTCGGCCAACGTTTCTTGGGGATCGTCATCAACGAGGTGCCGCGCGCTAATGTCGAGCATGTGAACGATGTGGTCCTGCCGTTCCTGAAACGGCACAACATCCAGGTCCTGGCCGTGTTGCCCAAGGACCAGTTGCTGGCAGCGCCGACCGTGAGCGAGCTGGCCGAAGGTCTCAAGGCCGAAATCCTGTGCTGTGCCGAGGGGAACGACGAACTCGTCGAACACATGCTGGTTGGCGCAATGAGCGTCGAGGGCGCCCTGGGCTACTTCCGCCGCAAGCCCAATAAGGCGGTCATCACCGGTGGCGACCGGGCCGACATCCAGTTGGCGGCCCTTGAAACGTCCACCCGCTGCTTGATCCTGACCGGTAACCTCTACCCGAGCCCGGTCGTGCTGAATCGGGCCGAGGAACTGGGTGTACCCGTGCTGTTGGTCGACATGGACACTCTGACCACTGTCGAGATCATCGGGGGTTACTTCGGTCGCAGCCGGTTCCAGCAGCCGCAGAAGATCAGCCGCTTCACTGCCATGCTGAACGAGCATTTCGACTACGCCGCGCTCTACGCGAGCCTGGGCATCAAGAAGTAAGGCTCTTTGCGCGCCTGAACAGGCCTGAATAGGTACACCCTGGCCCCTCCCAGATTGCGGAACACAGTTCCCAACCGGGAGGGGTTTTTGTTATTCCAGGCTGCGCATGCAGGTCATAATGCCATCAGAGGCGGGCGGATTCCTCGGCGATCATCTGGCGGAAGTAGTCTTCAAACAGCGCCATCAGCCGGCGCGAGTGCGGTCCGACCCGTCCATCGCCGATCGGCCGGCCGTCGATAGCGGTGATAGGCATGACGTGACGGCTCGTGCTGGTGATAAAACACTCGTGCCAGCGTGGCATGTCGGACAACGCCAGATCGGTCTCACGGAGGGGTATGTCGTGTTGGCCGGCCACGTGGAACACCATGTCGCGCGCGACACCGGAAAGCACCTGCTGCGCGGGCGCGGTGAGCAGGGTATCGTCGATAACGGAGAATAAGTTGCTGTTAGAACCCTCGGTCAGATGCCCATCGTGGTATAGCAGCGCCTCGTGAACGCCGGCCGCCCTGGCGTTCCGCTGCGCCAGAAAGCTCACGAGGGTGTTCAAGGTCTTCGCCTGCGGCAGGCTGCGCTGGCCCTCGAAGGTGATGGCCGTCGCGCCTTCGCTGTAAAACGCAGCCGGATAGGTCGGCGCGGGCTGCGGCCAGATGTAGGCGGCCGTCTCACCGCCGTTTTCAGGTCCGAGCACAAAAATACGCAGAGCGCATTCCACCGCCTCGTTGGCGCTGAGCAGGCCGGCAATCCAGGCGCGGAAGGTTGCCAGATCGGCCGGCAACGCCAGGTCGATCATTGCCGCCGAGTGCGCTAAGCGCTGCAGGTGTTCGCTTTCGGCGAACGGCACACCGTGAACGATCTGGAACGACTCGTAGACTCCGTAGGAACCCGAAAGCGCCGGGTTGAATATCGAGATGCGCGCCTCGGCCGGCGGGATCAACTCGCCATTGCGCGATACGAAGAGCGGTAAGGGCATGTAAAACTACTCCGACAGGTGGTGAATGCGTGATCGGTCGTGTGTCGTCACATCAGCGGGGTTGGGCCCGCATGAGCGCTTCGATTTCCTCCAGCGCGGCAGGCAGGTTGATCGGTCCCTCGTGTTGGCAGCTGAGACCGGCCGCCGCGCAGGCGAATTGTACCTTTTGCTCCAATGGCCATTCTTGACGCAGCCATCCGTAGATGATGCCGGCCTTGAACAGGTTGCCCGCGCCGCTGGTATCCACCACATTCGGGATCTCATAGGGCTCCACGCCGAAGGCTGATCCGTCTGCGCGCACTACCAACACCGGGCGTGGCCCGTCGGTCACCATGATGATCCCCGCGCCTTGGGCCTGCAACTCCAGGATGTGATCGTACTCGTAAACACCGGGGAAATTGGTCTGAAGCCAGGCACGCGAGATGATCACGACGTCGCTGAGGCTGGCCAGAGGGTATTGCGGCCAGATCGCGTCGGCGGTGATCACCGGGCGAGCGAGGTCACGGGCCACGTTGGCCGCCCGGTCGCGTTCGGGGCCACCATAGGCGTCCGTGCTTAGCAGACGGGTCCCCTGTATCATTGCCCTGGTTAGCTCGACCTTGGGCGTGTCGTCATACCAGTAGGCCACGCGGCTGCGCTCGCCGTCGGGGGTCACCAGTACGCGTGAGAACGGCGTTACGACGTTCTCGTGTTGGCGAATGTGGCGGGTGTCAATGCGGGGATAGGGCGCCAGGGCGTCCAGGATAAACTCGCCCTTCCAATCCTTGCCAATGAGGTTACCGACCACCAATACTCGCAAGCCCCAGGCGGCGAGCGGAATCGCGACACCAACTGCCTCGCCGCCCAATGCATTGTACTCCGCGCTGGCCGGCGTGTCTCGTCTCGGCGTGGGCAGGTAAGGTATGCGGGTGATGTTGTCCAGGCTGACAGTGCCGTAGCATAAGACGTCAAATTCGCCCTCGGCATCCGGCATAAGAAACTTCTCCTCGCGCTAACTCAGACAGAGAGGCTATTCTACCACAACCGAGGAGAATGCGCGATGCGGGGAGAGTCGCGCGCTGGAGCCAGAGGATGTTAAACGATGTCACACGATGTCATACGCTGTCACACATCCAGGTTGAGCGCCATCTGAAACGGCGGACGATGGCCACTCAAGAGCACATAGGGCGCGGCCTGATCGGCACGCGCCCCCAGCCGGCGCAGGTCTCCCAGGCTGGAGAGCCTGGCCTGGCGACGCGCTTGCAGGATGGCGCGTGCGGAGATCGGGCCGATGCCGGGGATGCGCAGCAGGTCATCGAGCGGCGCCCGGTTGACCTCGATCGGGAAACGCTCGGGGTGAGCCTGGGCCCAGGCTTGCTTCGGGTCTACCTGTTGGCTCAACTGCCCGTCACCGTCAAAGGGCAGTTCCTCGACCGCGAAATTGTAGTAGCGGAGCAACCAGTCGGCCTGGTAGAGGCGGAATTCCCGCCGCGGGTCGGTCGCGGGAGCGTCTGCCAGTGGCGTGTCGCGGATGGGAGTGAACGCGCTGTAATAAGCGCGCGCCAGGCGTACCTCATGGTAAAGCGTCTGCACCGTGCCGAGTAACTCACGGTCGCTCTCGCCTGCCGGTCCCACCACAAACTGCGTGCTTATGCCCAGCCGTGCCCGCCCGATCGACTGCGCAGCCGGGCCGTGCGCCTGGCGGTCTTCGCGGATCAGCTCGGCAGCCGTACGCAGAGGGGCCAGCAGTTGGTCCATTTGCTTCTTCGGCGCCAGGGCGCTCAGCCGTTCGGCCGTCGGCGCCTCCAGGTTGGTAGAGACGCGGTCGGCCAGATCGATCGCGCGCGCTACCTGGGCAGGCTCAGTCGCGGGCAGGAGCTTGAGGTGCATGTAGCCGCGGAACTCGTAGCGCAGGCGAATCAACTCGGCCGTGGCCAACATTTCGTCCATAGTGTTGGCCGTGCCCGCAATGCCCGAGCTTAGAAAGATTCCTTGCACGATGCCGGCACGCTGCATGAGGTCGAAGGCGCGTGCCAGTTCATCCGGCGCCAGGTGGCTGCGACGAATATCCCTGCCGGCGCGAAACGCGCAGTAATAGCAGTTGTTTTGGCAGACGTTGGTTTGCAGAACTTTGAGGACCGGCACAGAGCGCCCGCCGGGGGCCTGGACGCGGGAAACGCAAGGCAAGAGGTCGGGAGCCGCCGCAGCCGGCTCTTGGGTGCTGGCGAAGAGACCGGAATGCCGGTCATCGAACTGCGCTGCTTGTGCCAACAAGTTAAGCCTGTCGCGGATGTCCATACCTTCATATTATACGAACATCTGTTCAGAATGCAAGTCGGCCTTACGGCTGAAACCACCCGCAAGCAGACGCAATGTCCACATTGCCGCCGCTGAGGATAACTCCGACCTGCTTGTTTTCCACCGGGTAGCGCCGATTGAAGATGGCCGCCAGTCCCAGGACGCCGGTGGGCTCTACGATCAGCTTCAGCCGCGTCCAGACGAATTGCATTGTGCGCACCAGGTCCTCGTCGGAGACTGCCAGCATGTCGCTCACGTACTCCCGCACGAGCGGATACGTGTACTGTCCCAAAGATGGGGTGCGGGCGCCGTCGGCGATGGTGTCGGGGTTATGGACGGAGTGCAGCGTCCCGCTGTGAAAAGAACGAGTAGCGTCATCCCCCGCTGCCGGTTCGACACCGATCACCCGGCAGTTGGGGGCCAAGCCGCGGGCCGCGATGGCCGAGCCACTCAGCAGTCCACCGCCGCCGCAGGGGACAAACAGGTAGTCCAACGGGCCGGTCTCTCGCAGCAGCTCGAGGGCAGCGGTTCCCTGTCCGGCGATGATGTGCGGGTGGTCGTAGGGTGGGATGACGGCATAGCCGTGCTCGGCGCCCAGCCGGCGGGCAATCTCCTCGCGGGAACTCGTAGCCGGATCGTAAAGCACCACCTGCGCGCCGTAGCTGCGCGTCGCCTCCAACTTTAGCCGGGGGGCATTCTGCGGCATGACGATCGTGGCTTGCAGGCCAAGGATCTGGCTGACCAGTGCTACCGCCTGGGCGTGGTTGCCGGACGAGTAGGCGATCATGCCGCGCTCTTTCTCGGCGGCGCTCAGCCGGCTGATCGCATTGTAGGCGCCACGGAATTTGAAGGCGCCCATCCGTTGCAGGTTTTCGCACTTGAGGTACATCCGGTTGCCACAGGCTGCGTCCAACAGGCGTGACGTAGCCACGGGCGTCCGGTGTGCGATCCCGGCGATCTGCTCGGCGGCGGAGAGGATATCCTCAAAGGTAACGCTAGACATCAGGCAATGCTCACTCTTGACCCGTTGGCCGTTTTTACCACGTCGATGCGCGCCGGGAACATGTCCTTCAGTTCATCGATATGCGTGATCACCAGGATGCGCTCGAAGTCGTGTTGGATGGAGATGATGGCCTCGACCAGCAGGGCGCGGCCGGAGGTGTCTTGAGTGCCGAAGCCCTCGTCGATCACCAGGGTCTGCAGTTGGGCGCCGGCTCGTCGGGCCAACAACTTGCTGATCGCGATGCGCAGCGCCAGGTTGGCCCTGAACGCCTCGCCGCCCGAGAACATCTCATAGGCGCGCGCCCCAACCTCATCAGAGATAATAATGTCCAGTGTCTCCGCCACGCCGCCGCTGACCTTCTCGCGTTGTGTCTCGAGGCGCAGGCTCATGCGCCCCTCGCTCATGCGGGCCAGCAGCCGGTTGGCTTCGATCTCCACTTCGGGAATGGCGCTTTCAATGATCATTGCCTGCAGCCCGCGCTTGCCGAAGGCTTCGCGCAATTGGTTATAGATGCTGATCTCTGCGTTGATGAACTCCTGCTCCGTTGCCAGTTGGGCGCGTCGTTCCGTCAGGGTCTCGAGAACGTGCAATTGCTGCATGGCCGCGCCTTCTTCCTGGCGCGCCCGCCGTTCATCACTCGCGGCCTTGTCGACGACGGCTTCGGCCCGGGCCAGGTCCGCCTCTAGGCGGGGCAGGCCGGCGAGCGAGCTTGCCAGGCGGTTCCCCCGTTCTTGATCTTCGGCCAGATCCGTCTCGCGCCGCTTGATCTGTTCCGTCAGGCTTGTCAACTGGGCGCGCGCCGTATCGACCCCGTCGATGGCCGGCAGGAGTTGCCGTTGATAGCGCGCGTCGAACGGTTCCAGGTTTTCTAACCGTGACCGCACAGCGCGGTGTGCGGCGGAATCGTAACCGCTCTGCGCAAGTTCCGCCTCCAGCTGCGCCAACTCGGCCTGTTCGGCAGTGGCGTAGTCGCGTGCCTGCAGGCGGGCTGCCAGCTGGGCCATTTGCTCGGCGATGCGCAGCTCATCGGCCGCCGCTGCCTCGCCATCGGCCAGGGCAGCTTCCGCCCGGGCGGCCTGACGCTCGCGCGCGCTGACCACGCGCAGCTCGCGATCGAGGTCGGCGTCTTCCGTTTCCAGGGTATGTTTGCTCGTGGCCAGCAGTTTCATTTCGGCCTGGTTTGTCTGATAGCGAGTTTGCAGCGCCTGGCGCTCGGCACGCAGCGAGACCAACATCTCATCACGGTGGGCCGGCGTTAGCGGCTGCCCGCAGAGCGGGCAGGAAGCGGTCTCCGTCTCACCCAGCATCGCCATTTTGTCTATCAGGTTCTGGCCTTCTACCTTCAAGCGCTCATTTTCCACGCGCAGGGCCGTGCTGCGCTCAAGCACAGCGCGTAGCTCTGCTGCGAGCTCGCTGCGGCGCTCGGTCTTGAGGGCCAGTTCGGCCAGGACCTTCTGAGCTTCGGCCAGGATCGCCGCCTGGGCTTGTGCGGCCATGACGCGTAGTTTCATCTCGTCACGCCGCTCAGCCAGGCGTTTGTGGTCGGCCTCCAGGGCGAGGCGCGCCTGGTTGATGGTCATACGCACCCGGTTCAGTTGCTCCTGCAGGCCCGTGTAACGTAACAGGCGGGCATTCCAGGTCGAATCTTCCTGGCGCGCCGCCAACAGTGCTTGCCAGCCCTGCTCTATCTCACTGCGCTGCGCCAGCAGCGCTTCATATTCGGCCATCCGTGCCTTGGCGGCGGTCCAAGCCTGGCGCGCTTCCGCCAGGTCGCGCTGGGCGCGCAGCAGGCGATTGCGCAGCTCTTCCAACTGGCGGGCCTGTTCCTGGGCGCTGTGCAGGGTCTGGCGGATGGCGGTTCTTTCGGCCTCCGCCGCCCGCAGCGCCTGCGCCGCGGCAGTGACAGTGGCGCGCACGACCTGCAGCTGTGCCTCATAGACCGGGCGGCGCGCCAATTCGCGGTCGATGCCGGAGACCTCACCGTGGATGCGCTCAACCTGGCTCTTGCGCTCGCCGGCTGCCAGCTTGGCCTGCTCCTCGTATCGGTCGTAGCGGGACAGGCCCAGAATGTCGCTGAGGATTTGCTTGCGTTCGCCCGCGGTCTTTACAGTAAAGGAGTCGGCCCGACCCTGCAGCAGGAATGCCGAGTTGATAAAGGTCTCATACTCCATATGCAGCGTACGGATGATCTGCGCCTGGCGCTCGAGTAAGCCCCCTTCGTCCAGCAACTGCCATTCGCCCCCGGAGCCGTTGTCGGTCTCGCGCCACACGTACAGATGCAGGTCGCTCTGCCCGCGGCCCTTTCGGCTGCGCTGCCGCCATACACGGTAGCGGAGCCGGCCCATCCCGAACTCGAACTCGACCCACATGTCGTTCTCGCCCAGCGCGATCAGTTCGTCATCACGCCGGGCGCGCGCCCGGCCCCATAGCGCCCAGGTTATAGCGTCCAACAGAGCCGATTTGCCGTGACCGTTATCACCGGCCAGGCAGGCGAGATGGATGCCGCTGAAGTCGAGGACCTGCTCCTCGCGATAGGAGATGAAGTTACGCAAACGAAGCTTGTATGGGATCATGATTCTTCGTTCTAGAACCCTTGCAGCTGGCTCAGGTCCGCAATCCCATCCGGCAGAGCCGCGATGCGCTGCACCAGTGCCAGGCGCGCCTGCCGTACGGTTGGGTCTTCAGCCATTACCAGCACGTCGGTGAAGAAGCGGTTGATGGGCGCCTTCAGATCGCGCAGCGCCGCCCCCAGGACAGGGACCGAGGGCTTCTCCCCGATCAATCGGTCGGCGGCTTCCCAGGCTGCGTGCAAGGCGCGCGTTGCGTCTTCGGTGTACTGTTCTGGCGCGACTGGAAAGATCTCGGCGAGATTGCGCACGATGCGTTTGCAGCGGGCGTAAGCCGTCAGCACGTCTGTCCAATCGGGTGCGCCTACCAGCTTCGCGAGCTCGCGTGCCGCCAGCGCGGCGCCGTATGGATTGGCGCTCTGCTCGGCCAGCACCGCGCTGACCACGTCGTGCGGCAGTCCCTCTTCACGCAGCAACCCGTACTGGCGATCGCGGATGAAGGCCAACACATCGACCACGGCGGATCGCCCCTCGCCGGCGTTGTCCTGTGCCTTGTCGCCGGTGGGTAACATCTCGGCGGCAGCGCGCAGCGCCGGGCGCAGATCGAACGGCTGCTCTTTGCCGGTAAGGGTCTGGGCCACGCCCAGCGCTTCGCGGCGCAGTCCGAAGGGGTCGGTGGAACCGGTCGGCGCGAAGCCGACCGAGAACAGACCGACCAGCGAGTCCAACCGGTTGGCCAGGCCGAGGGCCAGACCGGCACGGCTTTGCGGCAGCACGTCTCCCTGGTAGCGCGGCAGGTAGTGCTCGAAGATGGCGTCCGCCACTTCCTCGCTTTCGCCTGAAAGGCGGGCGTATTCGCGCCCCATGGTGCCCTGCAGCGAGGTCAATTCAACGACCATGCGCGTTGCCAGGTCGCTCTTGAATAGCTCGGCCGCCCGCCGCGCGCTGGCCATTTCGGCCGCGTTCAGCCCCAGCATTTCGCCGATGACCGGCACCAGCCGGCGCACGCGCTGGACTTTGTCCAGCATTGAACCGAGCTTTTCCTGAAACGTCAGCGTTGCCAGGATCGGCGTGGCAGCCGCCAGCGACGCAGCCGTGTCGGCTCGGAAGAAGAAATCGGCATCGGCGAAGCGCGCGCGCAGCACACCTTCGTTCCCCTCGCGCACGATGTCCAGATACTCCGAGCCCCCGTTCCGCACCGCGATAAAATAGGGCAGGAGCGCCGTACGCCCGTTCGCTCCTGGTTGGCCGTTGCCTCCCAGGACAGGGAAATAACGCTGGTGCTTGCGCATTACCGTGATCAGCACGTCCTTAGGCAAGTGCAGATAATTCGCCGAGAATGCACCCCGCAGCGCGGTTGGGTATTCGACCAGGTCGGACACCTCGTCCAACAGCCCCAGGTCGTCCGGGACGGCGCCTCCCACCTCGGTCGCGATTTTCGCAACCTCTGCCGACACCCGCGCGCGCCGCTCATCGCGATCGACAATGATACGTTGCTCCTGCATGGTGGCCAGGTAGGCCTCGGCGGTTTCCAGTTCGATCTGCGGCGAGCCTGCGAAGCGCGGGCCGGTCGTCTGCCGGCCCGCAGTCAGGCCGGCGTAGCCGAACGGCACGACGTCCCGGCCCAGCAGGCTGACCAGCCAGCGTATGGGCCGTGAGAACAACACACCTGACGAATTCCAGCGCATGCTCTTGCCGAAGCGCAGGCCGGCGATGAGGCCCGGCAGGGCCTCGGCCAGGACCTGGGGCGCCGGCCGCCCGGCCTGGCGGACAACGGCGTAGACATAACGACGGCCGCCTTCTTCTTTCACCGTGAGGTTTTCGACCGGGATCCCACGGCTGCGGGCAAACCCGTAGCCGGCCGGCGTCAGCGCGCCGCCGGCGTCAAACGCCCTCTCTGCCGGCGGCCCTTTGACGACCGTCTCGTCATCCGACTGGTCCGGCGCCAACGCCTCGACCAGCACCGCCAGCCGGCGTGGTGTGCCCAGCACGCTGACGTTGCCGTGAGCCAGCCGCAGATCAGCCAAGAGCTTCGGCGCGCCGGTCTGTAACTGGGCCAGCGCGTCCCTCAGGTCGGCGGGGGGCAGTTCCTCGGTGCCAATCTCGAGCAAGAACGTCTCGGGCCGGCTGGGCAGAGCTTGCGCGCCGTCCCCTGCCGCTTGCGCTGCCGCGCCGGCGATCTCCGGGGCGGCGGAGGCCGTGCCGGGCAACCAGGGGTATTCCAGCCGCTCGCGCTGCTCGGCGTAGGCGACGGATACTTGCCGGGCCAGGTCGCGCATACGCGCGAAGTAGTGCTGGCGCTCGGTGACGCCGATCGCGCCGCGCGAATCCAGCAGGTTGAACGTGTGCGAGCAACGGAGAACGTAATCGTGCGCAGGAATGACCAGCTTGTGAGCCAGGCAACTGCGCGCTTCGGCCTCGAACAGGTCGTACATTTGCTTCAGCCGGCCCACGTCGGCCACCTCAAAATCATAGGTGCAGTGTTCTATCTCCGGCTCGCGCAACAAGTCGCCATATGTGTGTTTGCCGTCCCAGTCGATCTGCCAGACCTCTTTGACCCCCTGCAGGTACATGACGATGCGTTCCAGCCCGTAGGTCAGCTCCACAGACACCGGGTTGAGCGGGAAACCGCCGGCCTGCTGGAAATACGTGAACTGCGTGATCTCCATGCCATCCAGCCAGACCTCCCAGCCCAATCCCCAGGCCCCCAATGCCGGCGATTCCCAGTTGTCTTCGACGAAGCGGATGTCGTGCTGGTCGCGATCGATGCCGATCGCAGCCAGGCTGCCCAGGTAGAGATCCTGCGGGTTTTCCGGATCGGGCTTCAGGATGACCTGCAACTGGGTATGCATCTGCATGCGATTGGGGTTTTCGGCATAACGGCCATCATCCGGCCGGTAGCTGGGCTCTACGTAGACGACATTCCACGGTTCCGGGCCCAACACGCGCAGCACTGTGGCCGGGTTACCCGTGCCGGCGCCCACCTTTTCGCTGTAGGGTTGCCAGAGCGTGCATCCGTGCTCGATCCAATAGTGCTCGAACCGCATGATGACGTCTTGAAAAGATAGGGGTTTGGGGGTCATGGTACTACTGCTCCTGACTCGTTTTGCCGTTCAATAGTTGGGCCAACTCTTCGGCCTGCCGGGCATGGTAGCGTGCCAGTTCGGCGCCGGCCTGCTCCAGGTCAGGGTAGCGGCCGTCGGCCTTGGCTTGGCCGCGCGCCAGCGCCGCCTCAACATCCACCCCAGTCTGGTACGCCAGCTTAAACAGGAATACGAACGCATCCGAAAGCTCTTCCTCCAACTCGGCGTGCAGCTTCTCGGGGCTTTCGGCGTTCTTGTACCCTTCCCATTGCAGCACCAGCCGGGCAACCTCGCCCATCTCCTCGAAGGCGTGTATTAGCGTGTGCCCCGGCAACACCCGGTCCCACCCGCGCGCCCGATCCCAGGCTTCCAGCCAGTGTTGATACTCGCGGATCTGCATCAGCGCCTCATTTGCTTCAGCCGCTCTATAAACGCCGCGGAGCGCAGGTTGCGCTCCAGGTGAAACACGATGTAATGCACCAACAGCGCTTCCACTTGCTGGCTGATCTCCGGCCCCAATTGAAGCTGGGCGACCTGCTCCCAGGACCGGCTCTGCATGAAGCGCAGTACCTTTAACACCGGCAGGCTTAACTCGGCCATGTCCGGCCCCGGCGCGCCATGCGTGGGACAGAGCGCCCCACCGCGTGCCAGGCTGAAGTAGTTGGTCTCTGGTTTCAGCAACTGGTTGCACTCTACGCAGTGAAAAAGCTGGGGCTGGAAACCGGCGAGGCCCAGCAGGTGTAACTCGCCGTATTGCAGTGCCAGGCTCGGACGGGCGCCTTGGTCGATCCGGTTCAGGGTCTCGAGCAAGAGGTCGAACACCAAGGCGTTGGGGTCGGCCTCCTGCGTGACAGCATCGACCAACTCGACAATGTAGTAGGCAAGTGCGCTACGCCACAGGTCTTCACGGAGCTGCCGGTGAGCGGTGATCGTTTCGGCCTGGGTCACCAGGTCCAGGCTCGCGCCACGGGCTACCAGCAGCTCCACATGCGTAAAGGGCTCGATGTGCCCGGCTTTCCGGCTGGCCGGCTTGCGCACACCCTTAGCCAGCAACGTCAGCTTGCCCCGTTCGCGCGCCAACACAGTCAGCAGACGATCAGCTTCTCCGATGTCTCGCCGCTTGAGCACGATAGCAGAAATGCGATATAGACGCTGGCGCCGTTCCTGTCCGGGTTCCATATGAATCGTCATTATACCATCGTGGAATCGTTGCGACAAACGTTCGGTTCTGCCCATCCCGAGCTTGAATGAGGACCAGGAATGGCTCAAACGCCAGATGAGATGAGGGCGGAGATCGCGTATACTCGCCAGCAACTGGGCCAGACGCTTGACGAGCTCAACAGGGCCGTCGCCAGGACGAAGCGACGGATCCCCTTTTACGGTATCGAGCGCCGGCAAATCTTGACGATCGCCGCTGGAGCCGGGCTGGCCTTTCTGACTGTATTTGTGGCTCTCTACGCCAGGCAGAGGCGGTCCTAAGACTTACACGGGCTGTCAGGCAGCTGCGAGGGCAGGAACGCGGCCGGCAGCAACTGGTCCAGGGTGAAGATGCGCCGGACGCCGGAAGTGTTGGCCAGGATAACCGTCATTTGTGGGCCAAACTCGGCCAGCACCTGCCGGCAGGCGCCACATGGGCTGACTCCATTGCCGGTAACCACTGCGACCGCGTCGAAAGTGCGCGCACCCGCGGCCACCGCCTGGAACACGGCGTTGCGCTCGGCGCAGATCGTCAACCCGTAGGACGCATTTTCGACGTTGCAGCCGGCGAATAGTGTGCCGTCCTCGGCACGGAGCGCTGCCCCGACCGCAAAGCCGGAGTAGGGCACGTAGGCGTGCTCTCGCACGGCCTCAGCGGCGGTCACCATGGCCTGGATCTCGGACTCTGTCAGCATTTTATCCTTCAGCGATCTATGGATTCGTTTATGCGGTGCGAGTGCTCCTCGCTATCGGCGGTTTCGGCGCTGGGTGACTTGCCGTTTTGTCCGTTGGCAGGTCTGCCCGTTGGCTCTTCCGCCAACCTGGCACGCACTTGCTTGATGCGACGGCCGGCCACCGAAAGAACCTCTATATTGATCCCGCCGAATTCGATCGTGTCGCCCACCGCCGGTACCTTACCCAGTTGGCTGTAGATAAAGCCGCCCAGAGTATCGCCGCCTTCCTCCGGCAGTTCAACGTGCAACAACTTGTTGACCTCGTCCAAGGGCACGCGCGCGTCGAACAAGAACTCATCTTCGCCCAAGGGTTCGATGGTCGGCTGCTCAGCATCGAATTCATCCTGGATCTCGCCGACGATTTCCTCCAGCAGATCTTCGATGGTGACGATGCCTGCAGTGCCCCCGTACTCATCGACCACCACCGCCATATGCACCCGGCGCTGCTGCAACTCCTGCAGCAACTCGTCAACCTTCTTTGATTCGGGAATGAAGTAAGGTGGCCGCAGGATCTTGCTTAAGGGCACATCGGTACGCCCGTCACGGAGGTAGCGCAGCAAGTCCTTGGCGTACAGGATTCCTGTCAAGTTGTCGATCGTTTCCTCGTAGACCGGCACACGTGAATGCCCGGCTTTCAGGATGACGTCCGTTGCTTCCAGCATCGGCAGGCCCAGGGGTACCGCCATGACATCGATACGCGGCACCATCACCTCGCGCACGAGGGTTTCCCCGAACTCGAAAATCGACTTGATCATTTCCTTTTCGTCGTCTTCGATCATGGTCTCATCTTCTGACGCGTTCAGCAGGAAGCGCAGGCCATCTTCGCTGAGGAAAATGTTGTCGGCAGATGCCCCCGCCGGAGTCGCCTGCTTGCCGATGCGCAGCCTAAGCCAGCTAATGGGGGTGAGGAGGACGGCCAGGGCCCGCAGCGGGACGGCTACCCGGAGAGCAATCCTTTCTTGCCGGCCGAGCGCCCAGGCGCGCGGCAGGAGACGGGCCAGGATGAGGACGATAATGGAGCCCACGATGGCCCAAACGACGGCGCGTCCGTCGTGGGTGCGCAGCGCGAGAACGGTGGCGGTCGCAGAAACCACGACGCTGCTGAGCAGCTTTAATACCAGGAGGGTTGAAAGAAAGCGCGCCGGTTGACTGAGCAGGGTCTCTGCCGCCTGCGCGCGCGGCTGGCCGGCGTCGAGCATATGCCGCAACTGGATGCGACCGACTGAGGCCAGTGCCATCTCAGCCAAGGCAACAAAGGCTGCCAGCAATACACCCAGGGCCAGCAGCCCGCCCAGTATCCAACTTTCTACGTCCAACAAACCCACTCCTTCAGAGGCCCGACAATCGTGTCACCCCTTGTGCCCTCACTACGGCGCGTAATTATAGCATTGTCTTTCAGACTTAAGCAAAGCCGCAGGCCTTTGGCTTAGCGGCAGCGCGCGGGCGTCGTTGAACACTCGTCCGGCCAATCAAAAAACCGCGCTCACCGGGTGTTTCCGGTGGTCGCGGTCGTGTGCTGAGCTGTGCCTGTGCTCCGGCGGGCGTCAGTGCGCTGGGCATCAGTGTTCCGGATGTTGCGCATTAAAAGCAAAAAAGCTTCGTTGGCGATGACCTACTCTCGCAGGGGCTTGCGCCCCAACTACCATCGGCGCGGAAGGGCTTAACTGCCGGGTTCGGGATGGGACCGGGTGTACCCCCTTCGCTAAGGTCACCAACGAAGCTTTTTCAACCAGGTGAAAGGTTATGGGCTGCGAGGCGGCAGGGCCGACTGGGCAGCGATGTAAAGGGCGGGGTTGGCGCCCTAACAACTGAATGGAATGCGGTAGATGCGAATGCGCTCGATGCGAACGCACCGAGACGGTGCACCGATACAGTGAAGAGATATCACGGATCAAGGCTTGCAGCCTCACGTGAATTAAGCCCTCGTGCATTAGTACGGCTTAGCTGAGTGCATTGCTGCACGTACACTTGCCGCCTAT
>Ga0066793_10000330_pt1 | contig 17943 bp, 17 predicted proteins | sample PersoiDNA2013189_FD_83876 | JGI IMG/M metagenome (GOLD analysis project Ga0066793, IMG submission 83876) | Permafrost soil microbial communities from the Arctic, to analyse light accelerated degradation of dissolved organic matter (DOM) -... | ecosystem: Environmental > Terrestrial > Soil >... | reverse complement strand
TCCGCGACGCTGCTCCAGGGCGAGTTCGACCGCAAGCATGCCATCGTCAGCTTGCATCCGGGTGCGGGGGGCCTCGAGTCGCAGGACTGGGCGGAGATGCTGATGCGGATGTACCTGCGCTGGGCCGAGCGCCACGGCTTCGAGGTCGACCTCAACGACGTGCAGCCCGGAGACGGCGGGGGCATAAAGAGCGCGACGTTCACCATCCACGGCAACTCAGCCTACGGTTACCTCTCGTGCGAGAAAGGGGTCCACCGGCTGGTCAGGATATCTCCCTTCGACTTCTCGAAGAGGCGCCACACTTCTTTCGTCTCGCTTGACGTGATACCGGAGGTCGACGAGGAGCTCGATATAGAGATAGACCCGAAGGACCTGCGGATCGACACCTATCGCTCGTCCGGCGCGGGCGGCCAGCACGTCAACGTCACCGACTCCGCGGTGCGGATCACGCACATCCCGACCGGCATCACGGTCCAGTGCCAGAACGAGCGGTCCCAGATCAGCAACCGCGCCACCGCCATGAAGATCCTCAAGTCCCGCCTGTTCGAGCTCGCCAGGCGTGAGAAGGTCAAGGAGATAGAGGCCCTGCGCGGCAAGAGGATGGACATCGCCTGGGGCAGCCAGATACGCTCGTACGTCTTCGCGCCCTACCAGCTCGTGAAAGACCACAGGACCGGCGTGGAGACCGGGAACGTCCAGGCGGTCATGGACGGCGAGATCGACCAGTACATGCAAGAGTGCCTGCGCTGGCGCAAGAAGCTCCAGGGCGAGGGCGCCGAGGGCACTCAGGCCGGAGGAAAGAATGGCTAGCGAGAGCGCTCCCAGGATCAGCACGGACCTTCACGTCCACACCGTATCCAGCGGGCACGGTTTCTCCACGATACGCGAGATCTGCGCGGACGCCGCCCGGCGCGGGATCGAGATGGTCGGCATCACCGACCACGGGCCCTCGATGCCCGGTGGGGCGCACATCTACCATTTCACGAACATGGTTGTCATGCCCCGGGTGCTCTCCGGGGTCAGGGTCCTGCGCAGCGCGGAGTGCAACATCCTCGATACCGAAGGCACCCTGGACATCCACGACCGCGCCCTCGGAGTCCTCGATATAGTCCACGCCGGCATCCATCCCCTGACGGGTTATGAGGGGGATTCAGTGGAGGAGAACACAAGCGCGGTCGTCGCCGCCGTCGAGAGCGGCAAAGTTGACGTGCTGGTACACCCGGGAAACCCGTGGTACCCTCTAGAGTACGGAACCGTTGTCAGAGCCGCCGCGTCCAAGGGTGTGCTGTTAGAGATAAATAATTCTTCGTTTACGGTGGTCCGCCAGGGGAGCCTCGATAACTGCCGCGCAATACTCACGGAGGCCAGGAAGACAGGCGCGCGCGTCTGCGTGGGCAGCGACGCGCACGACGCGTCACTGGTAGGCGTCTTCGATAAGGCCCTGGAGCTCATCGACGAGGTCGGCATTCCCGACGAGCAGATCGTCAACCGGGACGCCGCATCCGTTCTGGAGTTCCTGGCCGAGCGGGGCAAGAAGGAGATTTTCTTCTCGTAAGCCAAATATATATGGCCCGAAAATGTGCGGGCCTGTTTGTCATTGACTCCGCGTTGGAGGGATTGTCTTTGATCAAGTTCAGAAGGGTATCAAAGGTGTACCAGGGCAACATATACGCCCTGGACGACGTGACCGTTGATATCGAGAAAAAAGAGTTCGTGTTCCTGGTCGGCCCCAGCGGGTCGGGCAAGTCCACGTTCATAAAGCTTATGCTCAAAGAGGATGAGCCGACCAGCGGCCAGGTCTATATCGCCGATACGAACCTGGCCGAGATAAAGAAATGGAAGATACCGTACCTCCGGCGCAAGGTCGGTTGCGTGTTCCAGGACGACAAGCTCCTGCCCAACAAGACGGTCTACGAGAACGTGGCCTACGCCCTCGAAGTGACGGGCAGGCCGCGCCGCATAATCGAGTCGTACGTCCCCGAGGTCCTCAGGCTGGTCGGCCTGAGCCATAAACTCGAGTCGTATCCCGACGAGATGTCCGGTGGCGAGCAGCAGCGGGTGTCCATTGCCCGCGCGTTTGTGAACCGTCCGCCCATACTCCTGGCGGACGAACCCACCGGTAACCTCGACCCGTCGATGTCGATAGGAATCGTCAAGCTCCTCGAAAGAATCAACAACACGGGCACCACGGTGATCATGGCAACCCACGACCAGGATATCGTCAACACCTTCAAGAAGAGGGTTGTCGAGCTCCGCGACGGGCGTGTCATCCGCGACCAGGCCCGGGGGGTGTACGGCTATGGCAGTTAACTTCATGTACTTCCTGAAAGAATCCGGCTCGTCCATGAAACGCAACATGGCCCTCACGGCTGCCGCCGTGATGGTCACGAGCCTTTCCCTTCTGATACTCGGGGTGGTGGGCATGTCGGTCCACGCCGGCAACGGGCTAGCCACGAGCATGAAGGAGCGGGTCGACGAGGTCCGCGTGTTCCTCAAGGACAACGTCACCGTCGAGGAGCGCTCCAGCATGCAGTCGTTCATCCAGAAGATGCCAGAGGTGAAGAGCGTCAAGTACATCTCCAAGGAAGACGCGCTCGCGGAGTTCAAGAAGATGTACAAGGACGAGAAGTCGCTCCTCGACGAGATAGAAGGCAACCCGCTACCGGCCGAGTTCAAGGTGCGGATGACCGACCCCAAGTACAACAACACCGTCGCCCAGCGCATCGAGTCCCGGCCTGAGGTCAGCGTCGACGAGACCGGCAAGAAAGAGATCAAGAACCCGCGCGACGTGGTCAACAAGGTGCTCCGGATAACCGGGGCGGTCCAGAAGTTCGGGCTGGTGATCGTGGTCGCGTTCGGCCTGGTCGCCGTGGCCCTGGTCTCCATCACGATCAGGATGGCGATCTACTCGCGCAGGACTGAGATCGGCATCATGAAACTGGTGGGTGCGACCAACTGGTTCATCCGCTGGCCGTTCATGATGGAGGGGGTGGTCGAAGGGTTCTTCGGTGCCATTGTCGGCATCATCGTGGCCCTGCTGGTCCACGCCTGGTTCATCGCGAAGCTGGAGGCGGCGGCCGAGAACGTCAATCTCGTCGCCGGCGGATACCTGGTCCTCCTGTCCTTCGTGCTCGTCGCGATCGGCATAGTGATCGGCGCGGTGGGGAGCGCACTGGCGCTCAGAAGGTTCATCGAGGTCTAGAACCGCACTAATCGATGAATCGTCTTAATGAGCAGGGCGTGCCCGAAGGAACGCGCATCCTGTTCTAGAACAGGAAATACGTCTATCATTGATTGCGGGCCTCCGGGCCCGCAATTCTATTGTATGTTTCACAGGACTGGCGCCGATGGCGCCGAACAAGGAGCAGACTTGGACGAACAACAAGGCAATCCACCACAGGACGCGGGACAGCCGCCTCAGCCGGTACCTCCGAGCCCCCCGGGCGCGCAAATGCCTCCGCCGGGGCAGCAGTGGCAGCAGCCGCAGGCTCCCGGGCAGCAGCCACCGCCCGGGCAGTATCCGCCGCAGGCAGGGCAACCCCCGGCAGGGCAGTACCCTCCTCAGCCGCCGTATCCTCCGGCTGAGCAGCAGCCCCAGTACCAGCAGCAACAGCCTTACGGGCAGCAGCCGCAGGCTTACCCGCCACAGGCGCAGCAGTATGGCGCCCCGCCCACGCCTCCACCTCGAAAGCGGATGTCTCGCTCGAGCGTGATAATACTGGGCATCGTTATCGCCGTCCTGGTGATCGGCGCCCTGGTGGGCATCGCGTTCGTCGTGGACAAGACGGTGTTTAAGAGCAGCGCCTCCGGCTTCAGCCTCCAGGACCAGCCCAGTTACAAGGAAGCCCTGTTCGACATCAAGAGCTATTACTTCAAGCCCTACGACCAGGCTAAGATCGAAGCCGCGGCGAGCGCGGCGGTGGCCGCCGCCAAGAAGAAGGGCGTAACCTCGACCACCGAGCTCACCAATACCGGCGTCACGGCCCTGGTGAAGGCGCTGGGGGACGCACACAGCGAGTACCTGACGCCAGCCGAGAACAGCAGGATGAACCAGGACCTCAGCGGTTCTTTCTTCGGCGTGGGGTTCACGCTGCGGCTCGAGGCCGTGACGGGGCCCAATAAGGGATTGCCGGCGCCTACCCAGTCGAATGGGACCACGCCGTCCACGACGCCGAACGGGACCACGCCCAGCCAGACGCCTGTCACACCGGGACCCAACTCGAGACCCGCGGTCGCCTCCGTCATCAAAGGCTCGCCCAGCGACAAGGCCGGCATCAAGTCCGGTGACATCATCATGTCGGTCGACGGCAAGGACACCCTGGGAGAGAGCCTCGACAGCGTGGTGCTTCGCATCCGCGGCAAGCAGGGCACCAAGGTCGACATCAAGGTCTCGCGGCTGGGCAAGCAGATGGATTTCGTGATCACCCGCGAGAAGATCCAGGTCCCGGACTTCGAATCCGAGCTGGTCGACGGTAAGTACGGCGTCCTGAGACTCTTTGAGTTCAACCAGGGAGTCGGACAGAAAGTCCGGGCCGCGGTGAAAGACCTGCAGGCCAAAGGCGCACAAGGGTTCATCCTGGACCTGCGCGACGACCCCGGGGGCCTGGTGGACCAGGCCGTGCAGGTCGCGAGCATTTTCATCCCGAGCGGCCAGATCGTCTCTTTCCAGACCAAGGGCCAGCCTACCATCAACGAGGTGGCTCAAGGCGGGGCAGAGACCGACAAGCCACTGGTGGTGCTGGTCAACGGCGGCAGCGCGAGCGCTTCGGAGATCGTGAGCGGAGCCCTCAAGGACCATGGGCGCGCCACCCTGGTGGGGACCAAGACCTATGGCAAGGGCTCGGTCCAGAAGGTCTACAACACGGGCGACGGCGGGGCCGTGAAGCTCACCATTTCCCTCTACTACCTGCCGAACGGCGAGTCCATCGACGGCAAGGGCATCGTGCCCGATATCGTCGTGCAGAACAAGAAAGACCCCGCTGCCGAAGTGACCATGCAGATGGACAAAGCCAAGCAGGTGCTTCAGAACCTGATCGACGGGAAGCCGGCGACCGGCCTGCTTCCGGAAGACCTGCTCGCGGCATAGCGTCAACTGAGATCGCGCAAAGCTGGCGCCCCGGCGCCAGTTTTGCTTTTTGAGGGGTTGCCGTGCGTCATTTACCGGTCACAAGGCGGTGTTATACTCTAAACATGTCCAGGAACGACGAGCGGACGGGAATTCAGGTAAAGGCCACAAACCGCAAAGCCCTGCGCGATTATCAGATCGAGGACAGGATGGAAGCGGGCCTGGTCCTGATGGGCAGCGAGATAAAGTCGATACGCGAGGGGCGGGCGTCTCTCGTGGATTCGTTCGCGACGATCGAGGGCGGGGAGGCATTCGTCCACGGGATCAACATACCTCCCTACCTGCAGGCGTCGCACTTCGGTCACGAGCCGACCAGGACGCGCAAGCTGCTGTTGCACAAGGACGAGATCAAGCGGCTGACCGGGAAGATAGCCGAGCGGGGCTATACCCTGGTGCCGCTCCGGTTGTACATCAAGGACGGCAAGGCAAAGCTCGAGCTGGGCCTCGCCCGCGGCCGGCGCCAGTACGACAAGAGGCGCGAGATGGCCGACCGGGACGCGGCTCGAGAGATGGCCAGGGCCGAGCGCAGGAAAGTGCGCTCGGTGGCGGAACACTAGTAATGACAATAACGTGGGGGCGACAAGGTTTCGACAGGACTGAAGGAGGCGACGGTGCGGGCCGAGCTCCAATAACTCGTAAAACTGTTGGAAAACAACCAAACGCCAACTCTGAACTGGCACTGGCTGCTTAAACAGCGGTCACGTCCCCCGGGTGAGGCCTGCAGCACCGGGTAGGACGACGGTTAGCAGGATAGCCCATAGCCGGGGTCCCGACGGCGAAAGGGCGAAACTTTCCGGGACTGGCGAAGGCAAGGCCTCCCGCGGGCCGAACCTGAGCGAGACTTAAACCGCGGGATACGCCCGTAGACTCTGTCGCTGAAGCACTCTTGGACGCGGGTTCGATTCCCGCCGCCTCCACCACTTCACAATCGAACTCCCTCCAAAGGCGGGGGGAATCGAACCCCACCCCACGCGCTTCGCGCGCGGTGACCCCGGGGGCCGGGGGAATGTCCCCCGGCATTAATTCACTCATGGGGGGGGTTTCGTAGAGGGGCGCGAGCCCTCCATGCGGGAGCGGAGCCCTGAAAAGCAGCCCCAGCCGATATTCACTCCCAAGCCTGGAGGCGGCTCACTGCTGTTTCCCGCGGTCCTTGAGGAGCGGATAATCGGCTGGTACGGCTTGCTCCAACTCTCTTGCGTAGCCGGTAATCTCCTCGATGTGTTTCTCGAGACCGGCCACGTATGCGGTTGCCCTTTCGATCTCCACCCCGCGGCGATCGATTTCAGCACGGGCTTCTTCCAGTTGCCCGCAGGCGGCGCGGTACTCCTCCTCCAGTGTCTTGTATTCTTTCAGGAGCCTGGCGGCGGAGGGCTCATCATTTAGCACAGTATTAATGTCGCGGTCCGCGCGCCGCCGCGCGAGGTTCCGGTAACTCATGAACTTGAGGTAGAAGAAGTAGTACAGGAAGGTGTCCCTCGGCACGGCTTCGTTCAGGTAGATATACTCCTCGGGATCGAACCCCATTGTGCCCAGTTTGAATCTGTCAGACGGCGTATCTTTATCTACAACCTTTCGGCCGGCGGCATCTTCCCAGACCCGTGTCCCGGGGTAAGGGATCAAGGGAAAGACGTCGAACTCGAAGTACTTACACTGGTGTTTCTGGATGAAATCGACCGTCTGTTTGATGTCATCGAGCGTTTCGCCGGGAGTGCCCAGAATAAAGGACGCTGTGACGGAGAACCCGTGATCATTCAGCATCCGCAGCGCACCCTCATGCTGCCGTACCGTTGTCCTCTTATCCAGCAATTCCAGGACGTGGTCGGAGGCGGACTCCATGCCAACAGCGACCGCACGTACGTTCATCGCGGAGAGGAGTTTGCAGATCTCTTCATTTAGATCGCTGCTACGCACCATACACAGGAAAGTGACCTCCTTGTCTATGCCAAGCGACCTGACGCCTTCGGAGATCGCAGCAAGCCTCTTCTTGTTCGCGATGAAAAGGTCGTCTCCTATAAGGATAGACGCGGGGGAATACTGTCCGACCAGGTGCTCCAGCTCGCCGAGGACGTATTCGACGCTGAAGTACCTGACCCGACGCCAGAAGTGGGACGAGGAGCAGAAGCTGCATGTATACGGGCAACCCCTGGAGGTAAGGATCAGTTGCATGTTCTCGGATGGCATGCTCCAATCACTTCCGAGGAACTTCTGATCGGGATACGGAAGTGTATCGAGGTCAGCTATCGCTTTACCCGGCGCCGTAAGAGCGATGCCGCTATCAGACCTGTAGCACAGGCCGGGAATCGACGCGAGTGAATCTTTCCACTGTTTGCCACCAGACTCGATCGTTCGCAGGAGCTCCAGAAAGACCAGTTCGCCTTCACCCACAACACCTGCGTCGAACTCGTCGGGAAGGCTCTCCGGCAGGGTCGAGATGTGAATGCCGCCCAGAAACATCGGACCGTCAAAAGACCCGCGCACGCCCGCCGCTATCTTGCGAGCGGCATCAAAATTCTCAGAAACAGCAGATATCCCGACCACGTCCGGTTCCTTACGAAGGATTGCCTGAGCATCCTCCGCGTAGAAGAATTCGAGCCCGTCCATCTTTGCAGATGTGAACGACGCCAGATGCCCCAGTCCGGGGGGCGCGAACATCTCTTGTTCGGGTTCATCTCTGTCGAGTGCTTGTGCCAGGACTACTCGCAAGAAACAACTCCCTTCCTGCCCTGTATTTCATCGGGCCATGATACGCCTGAGGTATCCCGCGGCACGCTTCATGGTCGTTCCCAGCCCATCTTCCTTCAGGGACTTCATGAATCGGGAGATGAGCGAAGGTGCTTCTTCGTTCGATGCCTGCACGGGGGCGCTCGCGCGCAGGCCACTTGGTTCATCATTCCTCAGCCTGTCTTCGAGTCCCCTCACATGCGCCTCCAGTCTCTGATATTCTGCCTCGACGTGCCTGGTGTAGTTCTGCAGCTTAAGGAATTCCTTACCTGTCTTCGTCAGTGCCTCAACAAGGTCATCAGCCTGTTCATGCAATTCATCTATCAGGTGATATGCGTTGTATTCTTCACGAAAACCCCGGGTTATCGGCAGCATGTGCTGCCATTTGCGCCTGAAGCGCTCCAGGACCTGCTCGTTGTACAGGTCATCATCGTCCTCACCGGCAGCGAGGCATGCCCCCGGAGTCCCGGAGCAGTCTGCCCCGTAGCCAGCGAGATGCCGGCATTCGATCCCGGCGTTGTAGATCCTGTATCCGGCTTCGACGTACTGCATAGATAGATCGAGGTCGCAATAGTGCATTACACCCAGCGATTCCTCGAGGACGGCCCCCCTGTTCCTCATGACAAGAGCGAACCCGTCCACCGCGGCAACCTCAGTGAAACGCCACGTCGGCTTGTACCTGCGTGGGACCCGGTCATCTTTGATCACGGTGGTCTCCAGGTCCAGGTTGCCGTCCTCTCGGACGGAATGCCAGCCCGCGAGTCCCACCAGTCCCACGTCAGGCCTCCTGTCCATGAAGTCGATCACGTGATCCAGCCAGCCTTCCTCCAGCACCAGCGCGTCTGCGTGCATCACGGCGACGTACTCGGAGTCACACTGCTCCAATCCCTGGTTGATCGCCTTGACGGCCCCGAGGTTGCTGTCGTTCCTGATGAGCACCCTTGGTTCAAGTTTCTCGATGAGGTCGCGGTCAGCGAACCCGTTGTCCACCAGCACCAGGGAATAATTGCCAGTCACTTTCTCCAACTGCTCGAACATCCGGCGCGCTATCTCCTCACGCCCGAACAGCGGTACGACGATCGGCACAGTCCGGCGTGGCGAGCGGGGGTCCGTCAGGGTCTTTGGCAGGGTGATCGCCGAATTGCGGTAAGCTTCCGTTGTCTCGAAAAAGATGTTGCGGCCGAATCCTGTTATCCGTCCCGCCTCCACACCTTTTCGCGCGACCGCGAAAGAAGTCAGCGGGTAGTTGAGCCCGGGCTCCAGCTCCTCGCCGGTGTCCCAGGTCTCCACTTCCTCGAACCCGGCCTGCTCGATGAGGATCTTGAGGCCTTCGGCGGTCATCCTCCAGTAGTCCCCGGGGTAGTCGTGGACCGGGAATCTGAAAGGCGCGCTTACGACCAGCAGGCCACCGGTCCTCAGGATCCTGTAAGCCTCCTGCATGGCGATCCACGGCAGCCGGACGTGCTCCAGGGTCTCCAGACACAGCACCGTGCCCGCGGAGGCCGGCGCAAAGTGGCTCATCTCCATGTCGTCCAAAAGGTCGACGCCGGGGCCGGGACGCATGTCGCTCCCGATATATTCCTTCCCGGGGAAGAAACGTCTCAGGTCGGAGTAGCCCTCCTGGGTAGGGACCTGGAGCGAACCGAACTCGACGATGGGTTCAGGGACCTCGAGTGCTTCCGCCTGCTCCCGGATGAACTCGATGACACCGTCATGCATTCAATGCCCCTTCCACCGCCTGTTTTTCGACCTCTCGAGCTCCTCGGACAGCGCGGCGCAGTGAGCCTCCAGGGCTACGATGACCTCGCACTTCTGCTGCCATTCCACTTCCAGCCTCCGCACGTACGCCTCGACCTTCTGCATTTCAGCGTGAGTTTCCGGAACTCGGCGCCCAGCCGTTCGTACTCTACCATCACCTGCTGCATGTACGCCTCGTCGCGGCCGCCGCGCCAGATCGGCAGCATGTGAGCCCACTTCGCCCGGAATTTCTCGCGGACCTCATCGTAATAAGCGTCGTCATCGCCTCCGACCTTCTCCAGGTAGTCTATGATGCTGCGGCTCGAGCGATCGAAGTCAACCGCCATGTGATACAGGTCGACTGCCATGGTATAGACCTTGGCCCCGGCCTGTATGTACTGAAGCGAGAGATCGAGGTCATAGAAGTGCATGTATCCAAAGTCTTCCTCGAGCCTGAAACTGCTTCTCCTCATCACCCATCCCAGCCCATCGATAGTCGCAACTTCCGTGAACCGCCAGGACGGCTTGAAGAAATCCGGATATCCCCTCTGAGCGACGATCGTGCTCAGGTTCATGGGAGTCCCGTTCTCATCTATGCCGTGCCTGCCCGCGAAGCCGACCAGCCCGACGTCCTGGCGCCTATCGATGAACCGGACTACGTGGTCAAGCCAGCCCTCGTCGTAGATCAGGAGGTCGTTGTGCAGCACTGCCACGTACTCTGCATCGGTAAGCTCGAGGCCCTGGTTGATCGACGCTATGGCGCCGTTGTTCTGGGCATTCTCAACATAATGCTCGGGTTCGAGGCTCTGGAGGTAATCGGGATCATCGAAACCGTTGTTCACGATGATGAGCGAATAGTTCTCTGTCACGCTGGCGAGCTGGCTGAACATCTGCCGTGTCTGTTCCTCACGGTGGTATACGACTACTACTATTGGAACGGTCTCGCGGGCCGACGGGTTCAGGACGTCGCGCCTCGCCGACGTCTCCAACTCATTGCTCAGTGTTTTTCGCCCCCCTGCCGAGCCGTCTGCGCAACCGGGCGGTAAAACGCATCTGCAGCTCTTCCCTTAATCCCAACGCCTCTGAACGGGCACGCCACGTCTCATTGTGGCTGTCCGCGAGTCTTTCCTCGAGCTCCCGAATGTACCGGTCTCTTGTTGCTACCTCAGCATCGTGCAATCTCAACTGCTCCTCGACGACCTTCAATCTCTCGCCACGCATCTCAATCTCTTCCTCGAGCTGCCTGTAAGACTCGACGGTCTTCTGGTAGCGGGCCATGACATCGGTGCTCGATTCGGCCACGTTCTTCAGGCCGACCATATCCCGCTCGAGTTCCGCAACCCTTCGCTCCGCGCTCACTTTCTGTTCCGACAGCGTCCTCACTTGCGCTTCCTCAGTAGCGGCGAACGCCTTCACGACATACTGAAACGCCACAGCGTCGGGAGCGGCGAAGGCCTCGGCGATGCCGCTGATATCGTTGATGCCGAGAGGATCAAGGGCTTCCTTCAGAGACTCTTCGGGGAGCCTCCACTCGGTCCAGTCCATGGAATCGACGATGTATCCGCTGCCCTCGAATAGGTCACGGACGCTCTTCATGGTGAAGAAACGGAGGTGCGTGTCATCAAGGATGCCCATGTTCTCGTAGTTGAACTCCCCCTTCAGCAGCATCAGGCGGATAGTCGCGTGGGCTATGTTTGGCACAGAGGCCGCCACGAACCCTCCCGGAGCGAGGAGGCCTCTGGCCTGTATCAGGGTCGTCTGGGGCGACTTGAGGTGCTCGAGGACGTCGCCGAAGAGGATGACGTCGAACCGCGTGTCGCCGAACTCCCGACGGAGATCGATAGTGTCCAGGTCGCCGACGACCACCCTGTCGCATACAAGCGCCGCCCTGGCGGCAGCCGCCGGGTCGAGCTCCACCCCGGCGACCACGCACCCGCGCTCCGCGAGCGCCGCGGCCAGGCCCCCGCTGTGGCAGCCGACGTCGAGCACCGTCTTGTCGCTCCCGCACATGGCGATCATCTTGGTGTGCGAACTGTTCTCGAAGCTGAGGTCGACCTTTGCGGAATAATCTTTGCTCATCAGGTTCCCATCCTCCGGTGCGGTCCAGGCGTCGATTCGAACACGGCGCGACTTTTTTCTCCGCGCAAGAGTATCTACGCACGGGCGTGGCTCGCTCATTCGCTTCCCGTGCCGGCAGCGCCTTTGATTCCTGCCGGAGGCATTCACGGTCCGATAACCCGACAATGGAACCTGGCCGCAGGGCTCGAATGAAAACCACCCGCCACCCGTATCTCCTCATAAACGCGCGCGGAAGTCCATGCTCCAAAGGGGTGAGCTTGGTCATGTACGATGAATATCTCGAGACGGGGACCAGTGCTAAGGACCTTAGTATCAACAAGGGACTTGTGCTGGACTCCCTGAAGACGGCCTGCCTCATTGGAAGCTGGGCGAGGTGGGTCAAGAGCGCGCCTGCGGGCAATGGCGGGGGATTCACAGACAACGAGCTCGAGGAGGACCTGGAGTCCTGGACGCTCGTCGTGGAGCTGTCCAACCCCGGAGTCGCTACCTACGACCAGGTCCTTGAGCCACAGGCGCTGGGCGCCATCATGACGGGACTGTCCGTTGCGCTGCTGCTCTCCTCAGACAAGAACGAGTATTTCGAGATCAGGCGGGAATGGTACAAGATCGGCAGGTGGCTTAAGGAAGAACACGGCATCGAACCCGGCGAACACGTCTGCGCGTTGCTCGACGATTCGGCGGCAAGCATATTGTCCGTCGAGAAGAACCTGGACGTGATCGCCAAGTACCTGCCCGAGCTCAAACAGGGTTGGAGCGACGGCAGCGCCGACGGCGTCCAGGATTACCTGACAGTGATGCGCCTCAGGCTCGTTGCAGGTAACGCCGCGACCGATTAGCGATGCGGAAGGCGAGGAGAACCGGGGGGCAGAATATGTTCCAGCACAAGGCAACGCAAGCGGCGCGCGCGACGCGCCTGATGCTCACATGCCTGTTGGTGCTGTCTGCGGCAATGGCCCTGGTGTGGTACGGGACCCAGTTTCTCGAGGCCAGGCGGGCGACCGCCGAACTCGAATCGCAGTGGCGCGGTGGCTTGACCGTGAGCGTCCACGCAAACCCCCGGCCAGGCGACGTCGTGGGCCGGATCGCTGTTCCCAGGCTGGGGCTGGACACTCCGATGGTCGAGATGGCGAACGTCGATGACATGGAGAACCTCAACAAAGGGCCCTCGCACATCGCCGGCACCGCCCTGCCGGGAGCCTCGGGCAACTGTGTCATCGCGGGACACAGGGTGACACACAGCAAACCGTTTTTGCACCTCGACACTCTCGTCGCTGGAGACGAGGTGCTGCTTACGGACCTGCGGGGAATCAAGCACCGTTATCTGGTGAGCGGCACTGATGTCGTGAACCCTGACGACGTCCGTGTCATGGACCCGACGCCCCAACCGACGCTCACGCTCATAGCCTGTCACCCGCCCTTTTCCGCCAGGTACCGGCTGGTCGTCAAGGCTGCAATGACGCGATGACAGGAAAGTGCGCGGTCCGGGCGAATGATATTTTGTGGAGTGGGGGTTGCTGCACGGTCGTTCGCACGTTGTTAGAATATATAGGGGACAGACAGGAGCCTGGAGTTTGGGGAGATCCTCCCAGGAGTAGACATTGAAGGCAAGTGGGTACCGGGGCAACCGCACCCGGGGGTTTTCAATCGAAAACGTCTACGAGCGATACCATCCGCAGGTGCTGCGGTTTTTCCTTGGCAAGGGGCTTCAGCACGATGCCGCTGAGGACCTGAGCCAGGAGGTCTTCTACCGGGTGCTTCGCAGCGGGAAGCCGCTGGTCGGTGAGGACTATACTCGAAACCTCGTTTTCTGCGTTGCGCAGAACCTCCTGATCGACCATTTCCGTAAGAACAACGGGTCCGTCCAGGAGAGGACCGGGTCCGAGGACGACGTGGCGGCGGCTGACGGTCTTTCCCTTTCGTGCGACCTGTCCCCTGAAGACGTTATCATCTCATCCGAGACGAGCGATGACGTGAAGCAGGTCCTGTCCGGCCTGCCGCCCCGGCACGCCCAAGCCATCATGTTGAGGGAGATGGAAGGCTTGTCTTACCGGGAGATGGCCTCGCGGCTGGGCATGTCGGAGAAAGCGGCGGAGAGCCTCCTTCACCGGGCGCGGGTGCAGTTGAAGAGCGGCCTCGCGGAGGCCGGCGAGCGCAGAGGGGGCTGGTGGTCCACGATCCCGGTTGCCCTGTCTACCCTGGCACGCGTTACGGGAAGGAAAGCCGCTTCGATTCCGCGATGGGTCGCGGCGCGTGCGGCCGCCTTGTCCGCCGGCGTATCCTCACTGGCCATCGGCCACTCGGCCATGATGCTACTGCTGGTGCTGCTGCTGGTGGGCTCCGCTGTAGGCGTTGGGGTCGCTGCCAGCGCTACGCATCCGGGCGCCGCCGTCAGTCCCGGCGAACAGAAGAGAGCACAGACGGTTTCGGAAGCCGGTCCAGGCGCGCCGGGCGCCATTGCCGCCGATGCCCTAAAGGTGTCCCAGAAACCCGCAAGCGAGCCTCAGCAGGCACAGACCGCAGCCGAGAACCAGGGTCCCCAGGACGCTCTGGCTCAGACCGGAAACATCACGAGAGGCTTGCTGAGTGATGTTGGAGGGATCCTCGACCTTCTGACCTCCAGACTCGGCGACGTGCTGAACGAGGTCACTGACCCGCTGTTCCGGGTGCTCGGAAGCCTTGGCCTGCCTCAGGGGTTGCTCGACCAGGCGCAACGGGTCACCGGGCTCGCCCTGGCGAACGACATCCAGGGGGCCCTGGTGGACACGGGGATCCAGGCCACGTATGTTCTCGAGGACGCAGTTCGCGGAGTGGCTCCGGGCGTCACGGCCCAGCCGGCTGCCAGCGCCGCGCCTGCGACTGCCGGCCCTGCCAGCACCGGTTCGCAGCAGGCCGCTTCCAACTCGCCTGGCCAGCAGCAGACAGCGAACCCCACAGCCAGCACTTCCACCGATACCCAGAAACCCTCCAACAGCCCGCATACGCAGCCTTCGACCACTACGACTACGACGAACAAGACCACCCCCACGAATCCGACGACGAGCCCGGACGGCGGGGTCGTGGATACGGTGATCGATTTCGTCAACGGCATCCTCTGAGCTGACTCACGCCTGACTTACGTCGTTCGATTTCCACCTCTGTTTACACTTCACCCGCAATTTCTGTCCATGAGTAGAGGGAATCGAGGTCAGACATCCCGTGACAAGGTTGACTCGAAGAGACTCAACGGAAGGCGGGCGGTCGCGGGTTAGTGGATGATGCGGAAGGGGGGGTGGGGCGGCCTCCGGAACTGTGGCTGAAGCCGCCCCGTCCAGTGTGCTGGTGCTAGGAGGAGCGTGCTTTCATCAACATCTCGAACTTCGCGACGATCAGGAGAGCGGCCGCGAGCACGAGGATCGAGATGAGAGCGCTGGTGAAATCCGCCCCGGTGTAGGGCAGGTGGTCGTAGGTGTTGCCTACGAGGGAATCGTCAGCCGCCGGATCCAATTGCAGGGCCGACGGACCGGTGGGCGCAACCACCGCGGATGCGGCAGGGGGGTCTGATGCTTGCGCTGCCGTTGGCAGGGCTGGTGCCACCGGCGGGATGAGCGGCCGGCTGAGAAGCGACTGCAGCACTGTCAGCAGTTTCTTGACGATAGGCAGGTTGGCCAGCTCCGGTGGGATGAGCTTGGTGATGTAGCTGATTATCATTCCGGTCTGAGGTACCTGAACGGTACCCGTCAGGTTCTTGACCAACCCCGCAACGGGCAGTTGGTTGGCGACCGCTTGAGCCTGCTGCGTCAAGACGCTCACGCTTGGCACCCCGGCCGGCAGGGCTGGGACTTTACCCCTCAGGTCCGGCACCGGCACCGCTTCGACGATCCCGGTCACGGTATCCGTAGCGGTCGTGACGGCCTTGACCACCGTGGTCGCGTCAGGCACGGGGAGCTGCGGGACCTGCGGGACGTTAGCGTCCGGCAGTACGGCATTGGTGACCTGTTCGACCGTGCCCGGGATGTCCACCGGCAGGTTCGGTGCCGGCAACTCGATCGGGATTGTGATGTCGGTGCCGGGCACCGTCGTGGTGCCCGCGCCGGCCAGGCCTGCCAGCGAGGTCACCAGGACCAGCGCGGCGCCCAGGCACGCAAGTACCCTGAGAGCGTTCTTCCTGTTCATTACGATCGCCTCCATTCTGCTCCGCGACTTTGGCTGTTCCTGCGATAGATACGGGCGTCGGGCAGCTTTCATTCGCTGGCAGGGGTCAGGCACCGTCCACCTTTCTGTCCACTATTACTATTGGAGGTTCCAGCAGACCCCCCACAGGGGTTACCGCCTATTCCCCCGGGCGTGTGATTACCGCTCCAATGCGAATGAAAACGAGAGACCACCCGTATTGAGGGGAGCAAGGCAGCGCACGACAAAAGCGGAGGCCACCGATGAGCAGAAAGATCAAAGCGGTAACCGGAGCGATGATCCTGGTAATTCTGGCGGCATTTCCACTCGGCTGCGTAAACACCGCCGGCATCAAGAAGATGGACCTCACCGGCCAGTTGAAGAAGTTGAACAAAGAAGTCTCCGGTCTCAACGATAAGACCGCTTCACTCCTCGACGTCATTCAAGCGCTCGATGCCAAAGAAGCGCAGTTGAGCGAATCGGTCGTTCTGCTCGGAGCCGTGGACGACAAGACGAAGACGCAGATCTCGACCACCCGGCAACTGGCGTCGATCGTGCGAACGCAGCGCTCCAAGGTGGCCTCGGTCCTCGGGCTCGGACAGCAGGTCCTTGCGGTCGAGTCGGGCCTCAAGGGTCACACCGAGGCGCAACTTGGCATGGCGGGAACCACGCTCGACCTGGTGCGCGCCCTGATGGTGAACCTCCAGGACTTCAAGAGCACCAACGACGGCATAAATCACAAGATGGACCAGGCGCTCAGCATCATGAGAAACATGTAGGAGTGGGTGGAGATGAAACCCAGGACCAGGAAGATCGTAATGGTCACCGGAGTAGTAGTACTCGTCGGATTCATGGTCAACACGCTGCTGATGCTGGGGCAGCTCAAGGGCCTTGACTCGCAACTGTCCACCAACAGCCGGCTGCTGGCCAAGGCAATCGCCTACGAGGATGCGATGGGGGTCAAGAGCGGGAGCATCAAGAAGATGGCAGACCAGTTTGACGCGCTCCTGACGAAGATGGACACCGCCCGCGGACTCGCAAAAGGGATCGCCGGCGACGCTGAGCAGATCAGGCAGATGAACGACGCTCTGCTGGCCGCCAATCGACAGATCGACGGCATCATCGTCGAGAACTTCGATCTCGCCAGCCAGATCGCCGGCCGGATGTCCTCAGTGGTCGGGGTGATGGGTGGCGCCGGCGACCTTCTTACGGCGATAGGCGCCTCCGCCAGGGGCCAACTCGGCAAAGTCGCCAGCATGTACGACCTCGCCTGTCAGAACAACGCAGCCTTGCCGGCTCTTCCTTAAGGGGTGAGGAGAGATGAAAGAGAGGCTCAAGAAGATCACGGGAGCAGGGGTTCTCGCGACGGCGGCCGCTATCGCGCTGATCACCGCCCTCGGCACGACGGCGACGCTGGGGGTTGCCGGAAACGTCAATCACAAGATAGGGGTCGTGCAGAAGCAGATCGCCAGGTCATGCGAGCTGAACGAGTCCATGAAGGGCGGCCTCGACCCGACCGTCGCGCTCAATGACAAGGCCGGTATCGTCGGCGGGTACATCAAGGAGATCCTCAAGACGATGAGCGGCATGCGCGACGGGCTCTCCGCCATGGTGGACACCATTCAGAAGACCAACGGCGTGCTTTCCGGCGTCGGCGGGCACACGGCGAAGCTCACTGAAGCGCTGAACGGCCTCATCCCCTGCATCGAACAGCTTGCTGAAGCCGTCCAGAAAGGGAACGTCGCGTCGGGATCGTCTCTGGGACTGCTCGACCAGATAAACAGCCTGAACTCTTCGATCGCGGGCGAGATGTCGCAGATGCACAGCAAGCTCGCGAGTTCGGCGACCTACAAGATCGTGTTCACGTACGCGATGCCCGTTCTGCCCTGAAGGAGTGTGAACGAGATGAAGAGGAAAACGGCGATGATCATGGGGGTGGCGATGCTGCTGGTGGGCGCCACGGTATTCGCAATCGTCCTGGCAAGCCACGGGGTGCTGGGGTCGCTCAACGAGAAGATGAACATCTTCAACATGGTCGACGGCAGCCTGGGCACCATGCGTGACCTGAACGCAAGCATGACCAAGGTGAAATCCAATGTCGACGTCCTCAACGGCAAGCTGGACCTCCTGGG
>Ga0066793_10000325_pt1 | contig 18021 bp, 15 predicted proteins | sample PersoiDNA2013189_FD_83876 | JGI IMG/M metagenome (GOLD analysis project Ga0066793, IMG submission 83876) | Permafrost soil microbial communities from the Arctic, to analyse light accelerated degradation of dissolved organic matter (DOM) -... | ecosystem: Environmental > Terrestrial > Soil >... | reverse complement strand
CCCCTTGATGAAGGCGGAGTAGAGGAATGGCTCGCACTTGAGCGCCTCTACCCCGATCAGCCAGTCCGCCGCCCGCGTCACGATCTCGCTCATCAGAGTATCGACCTCTCCCGCGGGGATGGGCAGGCTCCGGGCGGCATGTCCGTCCGCGCACTCGAAGTAGTCCTCGAGCCTGGAGTTGGCCACGCACCACACGACCATGCTGTTCGCGAGCTCGCCGGGGGACACCTCGTCGTCGTCGGAGAAGCCCTGCTTTATGGCCAGGTCTATGACGCCGCTGACCACCTGGCTGAAGTTGCGGACGGAATGCTCCAGGGCGGCAGGGTCTCGCCCGGGATATGCGCGAGCGAAAGCGGGCATCATGATGTTATAAGTGTCGGGAATCTTGTGATATTTCGCCGCTTGTCCGGCGCCGGTCATGATAGACCTCTTGTCATGTGAAGAATGTTGCCACTGACCACACCGCGATATTAACTCCCCGCGCGTGCAAAAATCAAGGAAGCGGCGACATGCCGGTGCTTGCGTGACAACGCCGCCCCCGCCTTCATATAATATGCCAATAGCATTGTCGGGCGGCCGATCGATTCGGGGAGTTGGACCTGGATGTCTAAAGTCAAAGTGTGTAAGACCTGCGGCGTTCCCAAGCGAGTGGGGCGGGGCCACCTGTGGAACGCGGACGGCACGATGGTCCAGCGGCAGGACCGCGACCACCGGATGATCCTGTTCGACAGCGACGGCATCGACGATCTGTTCAAGAACATCGAGTCGCTCATCGGCATCCCCATCGAGAACATCGTCATCGAGAGCAAGGCCCGCGCGACCGAGGCCTACATCGCGCACCTTATAAAGGGACCCAAGGGCGCTCTCGCCCGCATGATCGGGATCGAGCGTGTCATCACCACCATCGTCGAACAGGGCAGACTGTTGGGCTATGGCGACATCCGCGTCACGGAATTCTCCTGGGCCGATGCCTTCATGTACTGCGAGATCACCGATCCATACTCGCTGCCGCTCTTCTGCGGCGACCTGCGCGGGGCGCTGCAGGCAATCAGGAAGCTGGAGGGCCAGATCACCTACGAGGAGATCGGCCCTAACAAGTACCGCATCAAGGATTTCCAGGCCGACGACGTCACAGCATTCGAGAACCGCCTCCTTCCCGCGTCCCTGCCCAGGAAGCCCGGCGATATAACCTACCACCGGTGCCCCGGCTGCAAAGCTCCGCTGGAGATCTCCGGCTTCGCCTGGGACTTCGACAAGGGTACGATCACCCAGAAGGCCAGCGGCATCCGCTACGCGGTCTTCGGGTCCTCGGGCATGCAGGTCGTGCTCGACGAGCTCGAGAAGGAGCTCGGGGACACCGTCCCCGCCACGATCGTGGAGGCCCAGCGCATGCACGCCGCCAAGACCATGAACCCCCGCTGGAAGGCCGTCGGCCAGGCCGATATCCGCAACTGGCTCGCCGTCCAGGGGCTCGGAAACCTCCTCAAGCTGGAGCAGAAAGATTCCGGCTACGACGTCCTGGTGCAGAACCCGGCCATCCCGCTGCTCCTGGTCGGCACCATGGCGGCGCTGTTCGAGTTCATAACTGACAAGAAAGCGGCGGTCGAGTGGAGTGTTGCGGATGACGGGGACCTCTCCATGTCGGTGACCGAAGCCTGAGGCTGCCCGTCCCTACTTGCCCAGCTTGCTGTTCTTGAAGTAATCGTCAGCCGTCTTCTGCGTCTGCAGACACTCCTGGAGCCTCTGGATCGAGTCGCTGACCTGGCCGGTTAACTGAGCCGCGGCCGCCTGCTGCTCGGACGCGGGCCGTCCCATGGCCATGGCGTCCAGCAGGTTGCCGTAGCCTTTCACCAGCGGGGTCAAGAAGAGAGAGGCGTAATCTTCCCACGCGTTGATCGAGGAGAGCTTCAGCCTGGCGTACTCTTTTATCTTGTCGTCCACGTTCAGCTTGGAGATCGCCTTGATGTCGTTGGACCAGCTCTTGGTCACCTTCCCCAGAGCGTCGAGGTCGGCGACCCGCGCCGTGATCACGTCACGAACCTGCGCGATCTGCTGGGGTGTCGGACTGGGAGTCGCGAATATCCTCTGCCAGTCGTCAGGAAGCGCCTTGACTCTCGCGATCAGCGCCTCGGCCTCCTGCTGGTGAGCGTTTGCCCTGGCCAGGTCCTTGTTGGCCTGGTCGGTCTGCAGGCCGCATCCGGCCGCCGACACCACGGCGAGGGCCAGCGCGAGACAAAGCACCGCGGCGCAAAAGGTGCTCCACGCGCGCGAATTCCCTGACGCCTTTCTGCCGGGCTCAACCACCAAGCTTCTGCTCCCTGTAATAATCGCTTGCTTCCTTGTGAAGCGCACCCGCGCGCCTGGCGTGGGCGGCTGACTGCTCCTCCAGGGTCCCGATCTTCTTCTCGAGGTCGATCAAAGTCTGCAGCTGGTCGCCGGCCACTTCGCCTTGGGCGACTTTGATCCTCAGGTCCATCGCCTGCAGCTCGAGCGCCAGGAACTTCTCCTGCTCGTCGAGGGCCTGGTGCCTGAGGTCGACATATTTCTTCCAGCTCGAGCTGAGCGGCAACTTCGCGGCTTTCACGTAATCATCCCGCGCCGCTATCGTCTCGTCCAGCGAAGCAGTCTCGCTCGCCTTCGTCCTTGACAGCAGTTCCTCCAGCCGCGCGGCGATCTGGGGATTCGCCTGCCCGGTGATCAGGGTCTGCCACTCCTTGTTGAAGGCCTCGATGCTTTTGGTAACCTCTGCGGCCTTCGACACGTGCGCGCTGGCGTCCTTCAGCAGCTGCTGGACCCGGGGGTCGGTCTGCTGCCCGCAGCCGGCTCCCAGTGCCACCAGAAGCAGCACGGCACACGCGATCGCGAGGAGCCACCGACGGGCCTCAGGCCCCATCGTCCGTCCCCGTGATGGCGGCAAGAGCCTTCTGGGCGGCTTGCTCGATCGCACTCTCGGCGGTCTCCTTTTCTGCGGCCTCGAAGCGGTCCAGCACGTAGTCCGCCGGGTCGATGCCCGCCGGCGGCCTGCCCACCCCTATGCGCACCCGCCAGAAACCCTTATCGCCCAGCGTATCCGCCAGCGAGTTGAGCCCGCGATGCCCGCCGGTGCCTCCGCCCTGCTTGGTTCGGACCTCGCCCAGCGGGAGGTCGATGTCGTCGTGCAGGACGACCATCTGCTCCGGATCGAGCCCGTACCTCTCGAGCACCGGCGCGACCGCGCGACCGCTGAGGTTCATGAACGTCTCCGGCACCAGAACGAGGAACCTCGAGCCTGAGCTAGCGGCGAGCGTGATGCGGCCATTGGGCCACTTGCCCCTGGCCAGCACCTCGGCCATGTCCAGCACACGGTCCGCCGCCTGGCGTCCGGAGTTGTGCCTGGTGCCGCTGTAATTTCGCCCGGGGTTGCCGAGGCCGACGATGAGACAGGCGTGCGGGCATGAGTCCACGGCGCCGAGCAGCGGGACTCCACGGCGCCTGGAGCCGGACCCGGCCCTACCCTTCCTCGCCACTCTCTCCGGTGGCCCCTTCTGGGATCTCCTCGCCAGGTGCACCTTCCTCCTTGGCCTCCAGGCCCTCTTCCTCCTCCTCCTCGACTATCAGGCGCGGGGCGAGGATCGTGAGCACCACGTCTCCGGGCTCGGTCAGCACTGTGACGCCGTCCGGGGGTTTGAGGTCGGAAACCGTAAGGTGGTCGCCGATCTCGGCGGCCGCGATGTCGATGAAGATATGGTCGGGCACTTCGCCCGGCAGGCACTCGATCTCAACATCCCAGAGGTTGTGCTGCAGCGTTCCCCCGGATTTGAGGCCTTCGGACTCCTCCTCGCCGGTGATGGAGATCGGGACCCTCATGCTCACCTTGGTGTCGCGGGCGACCTTGAGGAAGTCCACGTGAAGGAGCTTCTCCTTGAACGGGTGCCTCTGGAGCTCCTTTATCATCACCAGGTGGCTGTCTTTGTTCTTGCCGTCTACGACCTGCAGGTCCAGCAGGACGTTGCTCCCGGCCTCGCTGCCGAGCGCGTCGGAGAGGTCCTCCTTCTTGATCAGGAGGCTCACCGGCGGATCGCCGAGCCCGTACATCACGGCGGGGACCTCTCCCCGCTCCCTGGCCTTGCGTGCCGCGCCCTTACCGGTCTCGATGCGTTTTTCAGCTGTCAGCTTGAGCTCCAAGGTCTACCACTCTCCGTTATGTCTGGTTGTCCGCGCCTGCTATCTCGCTCACGGACTCCTCCTTGAACACAGCCGTGATGGTGTTCGCGAGGAGCGGGGCGATCGATAGCACCGTTATTTTATCAATCTTCTTCTCCGGAGGCACTGGCAGCGTGTTGGTGACCACGAGTTCCTTTATCTCGGAGAGCTTGATGCGCTCGACCGCGGAGCCCGACAGGATCGCGTGCGGGGCCCACGCGTAGAGCTCCAGCGCGCCGTGTTTCTTGAGCGCGTCGGCGGCCTCGACCATCGTTCCAGCGGTGTCCACCATGTCGTCGATGAGGATCGCCGTCTTGCCCTCGACCTCGCCGATGACGTGCAGTATCTCGGCCACGTTCTTGTCCGGCCTGCGCTTGTGCATGATGGCCATGGGCACGCGCAGCTTGTCCGAGAACCTCTTGGCGACCTTGACCCGGCCGGCGTCAGGTGAGACGACCACGACGTCCTTGAGATTCTTCTGGACTATGTAGCTGGCCAGGAGCGGCATCGCCGTTATGTGGTCCAGCGGGAAATCGAAGAACCCCTGGATCTGCCCGGCGTGCAGGTCGACGGAAAGCACCCTGTTCGCCCCGGCGACCGTGATCAGGTCGGCGATCAAGTGAGCGCTGATGGGCTCGCGGGCCAGGGTCTTCTTGTCCTGCCTGGAGTAGCCGTAGTAAGGCATGACCGCGGTGATGCGCTTGGCGGAGGCGCGCTTGAGCGCGTCGATCATGAGCAGCATCTCGATGATGTTGTCGTTGATGGGCTCGCAGGACGTCTGGATAACGAACGCGTCCACTCCGCGCACGCTCTCCATAAACCTCACGTATATCTCGCCGTTGGAGAAGCGGGAGATGTCGACGCTGCCGAGACTCACTCCTATCCCCGTCGCCACCTCCTGGCCCAGCTCGAGATGCGAAGTGCCCGCAAAAACCATCAGCCTCTTCCGGGTGACCTCCCTCAATTCCATACCTCCTGGTGCATCGCGCCCGTTCGCCTTCTATTTGCCTTTGCTCTTCTTCTTATTCTTGTAGCCCGGCACGATCATCTGCTCCGTCCGCTCGATCGCCAGGCTGCCGTCCGGGACGTCCTCGTATATGACCGAGCCGGCCCCGGTGACGGCGTCGTCCCCGATCTCTACGGGTGCGACCATCATCGTATCACTGCCGATGAACGAGCGGTCCCCGATCCTGGTGGGGAACTTGCTCTCGCCGTCGTAGTTGCAGGTTATACTGCCAGCCCCCACGTTGGTGTCCTCGCCGATCTGCGCGTCTCCCATGTAGGAGAGATGGGGCACCTTGCTACCGCGCCCGACGATGGTCTTCTTCATCTCCACGAAGGTGCCCGCCTTGGAGTGCGGGCCCAGCCGGCAGCCGGGCCGCAGCCTGGAAAACGGTCCCACGCTGGCCCCCGCCTCGATCTCGCAGCCGTCTATGAGCGAGTACTGGACGTCGCAGTCTTCCGCGATGGTCGAATCGTTGACAGTAGTGCAGGGGCCGATCGTGCACCCCTTGCCGATGGACGTCGCGCCGGTGATGTGCACCATTGGCATTATGATCGTGTCCCTGCCTATGCGGACTCCCTGATCTATATACGTCAGGTCGGGGTCCAGGATGGTCACGCCGGAGCGCATGAGCTCGGTGTTGATCCTGCCGCGCATTATCGAGGCGGCCTGCGCCAGCTGGACGCGGTCGTTGATCCCCAGGATCTCCTCTGGGCTGGCCTGGACCGCGATCACGGTCAGGCCGCGGGACGTGAAGTCCTTCACCACGTCGGTGAGGTAGTACTCGCCCTGCTCGTTGTCCGCGGTCAGCGCGGCCAGCCCCCCCTCGAGCGAGTCGCGGTCGAAGACGTACATGCAGGTGTTTACCTCGCTGATCTCCTGCTGCGCCATGGTGGCGTCAGTCTCCTCGATGATCTCGGAGACCTCTCCGGTCAGGTCCCTGACGATCCGCCCGTATCCGGTGGGGTCGTCGAGCTCCGCGGTCAGCATCGAGGCCGCCGCCCTGGTGTTGCGCCTGGCGGTTATCAGGCGCTCGAGCGTCTCGAGGTTGATCAGCGGCGTGTCGCCGGGAAGTACCATCACCTCTGTGAACGCCGGGTCCATCTTCTCCATGGCCATCATGACGGCGTGGCCCGTGCCCTTCTGCTCGGCCTGCTGAACGAACCTCTTGTCGGTGCCGGCGGCCTCGCTGACGTCGCCCGACCCGGCGCCCACCACCACCGCCACCTCGCCCGGGGCCAGTGCCTGTATGGGGTCGAGGACGCAAGCGATGAGCGGCCGGCCGCAGATCTCGTGCAGGACCTTGGGCAGCCTGGACTTCATCCGCTTGCCCTCGCCGGCGGCGAGCACGATTATCGAGAGGTTCTTGTTCGGTTGTGCTGGCATGTCACGTTCCCGTTGTTTCAGAGTGTGGCCTTATCTATTGTACGTTGCCTTCTTCAAAATGGGGCGGCAGGAGTACGAACCGCGCCCTGCCTCGTTCAAATCTTGTAGTCTGCTCCCCGTAACTGCTAATGGTGGCTGGGGCGGGCAGGATTCGTCGCTTCATCCTGCCTCAATCCAATCTTGTCACTGGTTTGCTGTTAAGGATTCCGCTCCGCCCGAGGGGGGCTGCTCGCCCCCCTGAGGGCGCGACCCTTCGGGCCGCTGTCACCCCCCATATTTGAATTTCATGCGGGGAAATACTTTCCCCGGCCCCCTTGTCGAATCCTCCCACCTTGCGTTTGCTTTACTTTGTTGACTTGTGGCTGGGGCGGCAGGATTCGAACCGTCGCTGCACCCCTGTCTCAATCCGATCTTATCGCTGGTTTGCTGTTCAGGGGTTCCGCTCCCCAACGTGGGGGTCTCCGACCCCCCCGATGGCGCTCGCCTTCGGCTCGCTGTTGCCCCCCCTATTATGAAATCCATGCGGGGGAATCCTTCCCCCGGCCCCCCTGCCAGGTTCGAATCCTGCCGCCCCAACCAGCATGGGCATAGTGCTGGTGTGGAACAATGCTGTCCCATGCTGGCTGGGGCGGCAGGATTCGAACCTGCGATCGCGGCGCCAAAGGCCGCTGCCTTACCACTTGGCCACGCCCCAGGGTCCTGCATAACAGTTCACGCCGTTACCTCAGCTCCCTTGTCCGAGAAGCTCGTGATTATCGTGATGGGAGCCGTCTTGCCCAGTTCCCAGGCGACCTCGGCGGCCTGTTCCATTCCCGCGACCAGCGCGAAGACGGTGGAGCCGCTGCCTGTCATCATCGCCGCGACGGCGCCGGCGCCCATGGCTGTGCTCTTAAACTCCTCTACCTGCGCAGAGGCAATCGTTGCAGATTCCAGGCTGTTCCGCAAATTCGGATAGATGTTGGCGAACTCGTGCTTCTCGATGCCGCTGATCAGTGCCTGGAACTCGCTCTCCGTCTCGGAGGCGGCCGGCGCTTTCCCGTCGGCGGCCATCGAGTCAAACCTATCGTAGACCTCCCGCGTCGAGATCTCCTGGGTCATCGCGGCCAGGACGACCTGGAACGGGGGCAGGGGGTCCAGCGTCCGTATCTCTTCCCCTCTCCCGGTGGCGAGCGCGGTCCCTCCCGCCAGGCAGAACGGCACGTCCGAGCCCACACGCGCGCCGATCGACAACAACGTATCCATCGGCATCTCGAGCTCGTAGATGTGGTTCATCGCCAGAAGAGCCGCGGCCGCGTCGGCGCTGCCGCCGCCGAGCCCGGCCCCGATCGGTATGCGCTTGTTGATAAGGACGTCGATCCCGCTCGAGCCCATCGCCCCGGTGTGCTTGTCGAACGCTTCGATCGCTTTGCAGACGAGGTTTTCGCCGGTGGTCGGCATGCACGGGTCGTTGCAGCGGATCAGTATTCTCTGTGCCCCGTCGGTCCTGCGGAAGTACAGCTCGTCCGACAGCTCAAGGGCCTGCATCACTGACTTGATCTCGTGGAATCCGTCGTCGCGCCGCTCTCCGACCTGCAGAAAAAGATTTATCTTCGCGCGGGCGACCATCTTAGCCCCGAGCATCTGCTGCCTCCCGAGCGGGCGGGCACGAGCCGCCGCTCACCATAAACATATCAGAAAAATGGGAGCCGTTCTCCCGAGGCATGACATGCCGCGCGCCGCGGTTCGTCGGCAGGTTTCGTCTGTTCCCTGTCGCGAGCCGGTCAGCCGGTCGGCCCGTATTTCTCGAGCACTTTCTCCGCGCAGGTCTTTCCCGAGAGCGCGGCGCTGTTAAGGGCGAGCCCGCGTCCCCGGTAGGTGTCCCCGGCGAAGTAAAGTCCCTCGACTCCCGGGGCGACCACGTCGGGCTTGAACGCGCCGACCTGCCCGGGCTTGCGCGCGAGCCCGTCGCACCCGATGCACTTGTAGGCGAACTTCCACTCGACCTTCTCGTCGATCCCCGGGAACATCTCGCCGATATCGGTCCACATCGAGTCGAGCAGCCTCTCCAGCTCGAACTTGTCGAATATCTGGTCAACCTCCACCACGCAGTCCGTCTGCATCAGCGACTTGCCCTCGGGCGCGACCCCCGGGTCGTACGCGGAGGGGACGAAAGCCTGGAACGGCATGCCGGTGTGGTCCAGCTCGAGCGCCGACAGGAAGTTGGCCTTGTCGTACACCGGCTCGGTTAGAGCGATGGTGTAGCCGATCAGCCCGGTCGTCTCGTACTTGAGGTCCTCATAGCGTTTGAGCCACCACTCCGGCAGGACCGCGGTATCCGGGTTGGTGTCGAGCACGCCGTCCAGCGACCACAGCGGCAGCGCGCAGATGACCACGGGGGCCTCGATCAAGTCGAGGTCGTCCATGTAGAACCATCCCGTGTAAGGCGAGAGGCTCTTCTTCTTGACCGCTACGCCCTTGACCTTGTTGCCGTGGAACTGGACCGAGTCGACCTCGGTGCCGAGCATCAGCGTCCCACCCGCCTCCTCGAAGGCTTCCCTCTGGGGGTTGATGATCCCCAGCATGCCGCCCCTGGGGTAGGCGGCGGTGAGGAAGTTCCTTTTCTTCAGCAGGTTTTCCCGCGCGATGTAGAGGATCTCGCCGGCGGACATCTCGTAGGGGTCCGGGACGGTGGTCATTATCATCCCGTTGACCTCGAAGAGCTCCTTGGTCACCACCGATGTGGTGTTGGCGTCGAGCCAGTCCCCCCAGCTCATGAGGTCGGTGGCCTCGAGCGTGGGATCGTCCATGAACGCGACCAGCTTCATCATGCGCTTGATCTCTTCGATGTCCTCGGGGGAGGCGATGATCATCTCCTGCAGGCTCTGCCACCTGCCGCCGCGCCAGATATCAACTGTCTCGGAGAAAGCCGCCCACTCGACCTCCTTGCCCACGGCCTTTACGAGCTCGTCGCTGGAGGAGGCGTCGCCGAGCTCAGCCATGTGGAGGCCGATGTCCAGGCGCCAGCCGCCCTCGAGGTCGTAGCCCTGCATCCTGCCGCCGGCCTGCTTTTCCTTCTCGATGCAGAGGGTCTTCATCCCCGCCCTCTGAAGCAGCCCCGCGACTCCCAGGCCGGCTATCCCGGCACCGATAACTATCGCGTCGAATCTCTCAGCCATCCTTCCCCTCCATCGGTCGGCAACAACTGGCGAACGTCATGGCGGTAGACTATCCAGTTTCACCGCGCGGTGCAATCCGCAAGCCCGGGGCAACGCGTGGGACTCGAGGGCGCTTCAACGCGGCCAGGGCGAGACGATGGCGCCGTCCTCGTCGAACGTCAGCGTCCGGGCGGTGGCCTCGACGAAGATGCCCGCGCGTCCTCGCAGCACCTCCAGCAGGGGAGCCGAGACCTCGAACTCCGCCAGTGACCTGGTGCTCTTGATGTGCGCGATCCTCAGCGTCTCGGGCTTCACCCTGCCGAGGCTTACCACGGCCATCTCGACGGCCTCTCTGTCGGTGTCGGCGACGATGGGAATCCTGGCGCGATAGAGGGCGCCGGAGGTGAGCACGTTCTTGTAGGTGACGACCTTGTCCACGGCGTCGGCCAGCGCGCGCGTGGTGATATCGGCGTGCCCGATCCCCGTGGCGTTGCCGCCGGACGCCTCGGTCAGTCGCAGCACCACCAGCCTCTCGGCGTTGAAAGACTCCGCCTCGCTGAAAGCCTTCCCCCGCCCAGTGACGAGCGGATCCATCCCGGTCCCCGAGATGTCCTTGCCCATCTCGTCAACGATGAGCAGGTCCACTCGTGAGACGGGGATGCAAGGCCACATCGAGACGGCGTAGCCCAGCAGCTCCGGCTCGCGCAGTAGCGCGTCGGAGCCGGGCATGACCTCGAGGCGCGAGAGCTTCTTCTCGCCGTCCTCGACGAGTGCGACCGCCACGACCGGCGGGAGCGCCTCGAGCGCCACCGCCGCGATCTGGCCGATGAGCTCGCCGGCCCCGAAGCCGTGGATGTGAAGCGCTCGCGCCCCCTCGGCCTTGCCCAGGCCCACCGCGATCATCTTTACCACTCCGCTCTGCACCGGGCCGGAGAAGCCGGTGTGCGGGGCGACCCTGTTCACGACCACGATCCCGTCGGCCTCCAGCGCGGCGCGGGCCGTGAAGACCTCCGCCCCTCCGGGCGTCCTGCCCAGGGCGGCGACCTCCAATGAAGCCTCGATCGGCGCACCGACCGATTCTTCAGTCACGCCCAGCCGCGCGAGCACCTGCAGCTGCCCCTCCTCGGTGGCGCCGCCGTGCGACCCCATGGCCGGGATGATGAACGGCTCATATCCCAGCGAGCGAAGCTCTTGAACCAGGCTCGTAGCAAGCGTCGCTATCCGGTCCACGTTTCGGCTGCCCACAGCGATGCCGATCCGTCCGCCCGCGGGGAAGAACCCCAGGCCGGCCTCGGCCATGCTCCCGGTGAGCGCCCTGTCCGGGTCGCCCAGGGGCCTGCTCGCGAGCTGCTGTCTTATGAGAGTCATGCTCAGTCTGTCCACGCAACTCCTCTCGGTCTCATTACTAGAGTAGCCGAGTTCGCCCACCCGGCGAAGCGCGGAGGAGGTCCGCCTCAGTCCCCTGGGGCCCCGGGCGCCGTCTCCTTCTCCATCCGCGCAATCAAGGCAAGCGCTTCTTCGCGGGAAGCTCCGCAGGTGTCGCCGGCGGGCGGGAAGTCGGAGCAGACACGCGGTCGCGTCTGCCGGCCGTAGAGCTCGCAGAGGTAGTCTACGGTCAGGTGTACGCACCTCTCTCCTGCCGGCTTGCCGTCGGGCATGCCGGGTATCGAGCTGCTTATGCTGGGGGCTATGCAGCAGGCGCCGCATTTCCTGCAGTCCATGCCACAACTATACGGTTTCGCGATGGGTTTGGCATTACAATTGTCCTCAGCACTACCAAGGAGGTACCATGTCGCTCTTCTCGGTGAACAACACTGTGACAAAGCTTTCGGCGCCGGCCGCCAACGACATCGAGGTGTCTTTCGGGCTTGCCGCGCTCAAGCTGCTCGAAAAGAACGACCAGGCCGGGCTGAAGAAGCTCATGAAGATACGCGAGAAGGTGCGAGCCGCGTCGGCAGAGCTCGACGATCTGGTGGACCAGTCCAGGGACTGAAGCCGACCCCGCTCAAGATGCCGCGGCCACTGCTCTGACGGGCGATTTCTCGACCCCCAGCGCTATGGAAGCGCCGGCGATCGAAGCAGGCATGAGGGCCAGCAGCAGGGCGACGCAGATGCACGCGATGCCCCCGATCAGGAAGGCGGTCGGCACGCTGGCGGCGTCGGCGAGGTAGCCGATGAACTGTCCGCCCACGCCGAACATCCCCAGCCACATCAGCGAGTACAGGCTGACCATCCGACCGCGCATGCCTCTCTCCGAGCGGCCCTGCAGCGACGTGTTCACCGCGGAGCACATCATGAGGAAGCAGCATCCGATGCCGGGCGCGATCAGCGCGGCGAGCCACACGCTGCGCGCCAGCGACAGGCACACCAGGAAGACCCCGAGCCCCAGGGTGCCCGCTCTGATGATGGAGCTCTCAGCGAACCTCCTCGACAGACGCGTCACCAGCGGCGCCCCGACTGCGGCGCCGACTCCCAGCATGCTCATCAGCAGCCCGTAGGTGCTGGCCTTGCCGTGAAGGACGTCCTTGGCGAGAGACGGGAACAGCACGGTGCACGAGAAGCCGAAGAAGGTCGCCGCCCCCAAGGCCAGCAGCGAGTACAGCCTCCAGCGGTGGTCGAGGACGAAGACGAACCCATCAGCTATCTGGCGTCGCACGTCGGTCAGCGGCCTGGTGACCTGGCGCTCCCTCGGCCGGACCATGATGAACGCGGCCAGCACGAAGACGAAGCTGATCGCGTTGATCGTGAACGCGCCGGCGGGCGACCAGACGGTCAACAGGATGGCGCCGAGCGCCGGCCCGATGACACGTCCGATGTTGAACTGGGCTGTGCTCAGCGAAAGGGCGCTCATCATCTCCCCGGGCGGGACCAGGTCGGGCAGGAAAGAGACCGCCGCCGGCGCGCTGAACGTGTAGGCCGTGCCGGCGACGAACACCAGCGCCAGGAGGACCGGGAGACTGGCTACTCCAGCCGCCGCGGTCACCGCCAGCGCCGCGGCGCAGGCCATCTGCACGACCACGGTCACGATGACGATGCGCTTGCGGTTCGCGCTGTCGGCGAGCAGCCCGGCGAAGACGACGAAAAGCAGGACCGGTAGATAGGCGGCCATGTTCACGGCCGCGACCCAGGCGTTCGAGCCTGTCATCTCCTTGACGACCCAGAGCAGAGCGGTGGTCTGGACCCAGTTGCCGATGTTCGAGAGGAGCGCGCCGGACCAGAAAAGCGCGTAGTCCCTGTGCCGGAGCGCGGCCAATCCCCGCCCGGTCGAGCGCGAGGCGGAGGCCTCCTCTGGCACCTGCGGATCCTCTATTACACCCTCGTGGTATTCCAACGGGCCTCCCGCCACAGATCGCCGAACCATATCACACCAGCTCCGCAAGCCACCCCTTGCCCAACAACGCGCTCTATTCTCCTATAATAGACAGGGCCCCGGGCGCGAGCGAGCTGCCCCAGGCCGCCAGCGTGGTACTTCATCAGTATGACCAGGAGGTTCAGGTGGCAAAGTACGATCTCAAGGACATGCCCGACACTTCCCCGGAGGAGCACGCCGCCGTAGGCAAGGCCTTCTGCGAGAAGCTGTTCTCCAACCCCGACGTCACCAAGAAGCTGCTGGCGACGAAGGTCATCGCCCAGTTCGTGTACTGGGACGAGGACTTGTGGGGCCCCGGCGTCAAGGTCTACATCACCGCGGACTGCTCCGGCGACGAGGTCGAGGTCATAACCGGCCCCACCGACCTCAAGCCCGACCTGGTCATCGCTGAGTCCAGGACAACAGGCCACGTCTACTGGATGGGGAAGCTGAACTTCATGACCGCAGTGACCCGCGGCCTCATCAAGGTGGACGGGCCGATCCGCACCGCCATGAAGCTCGTACCCATCATCAAGCCGGGCTTCGCTGTCTACCGCGAGACCCTGAAGGAGATGGGGTACGACGACCTGCTGGCGTTCCCGCCCGACTGATCGAACCGGATTGCACTTGAAAGCCGCCCATCGGGGCGGCTTTCTTTTGCGGAAAGCGCCTTACAGAGGCGCGCGAGGCGGGGATGCGCTGAGGAATCTTGCGGAACGACGAAGGGGGGCTTGTCGCCCCCCTTGCGCCGCCCTGATCGAGCTCAGGTCATAGGGACCTGTAGAAGATGTCGGTCTTTGCGTTGGTGTCGCCTGAGACGAGGTTCGTCACATCCGATGCGAATACCACCCGGTTTCCCCACATGTTGATCGAGGGAGGCCACCAGCCGTAGTAACCGCTGTCGCCGTTACCCTGGGTGCCCGTCGCCGACGTCGAGATCGACAACCCGTTCTCCGGGATAATCCTCGCCGGGATGATCAGGGGCGTCTACCGCGCCGTCGAGGGCGTCGACGGTCGCTGCGAGTGGGCGATCCACCCGGACGGGTACATGGTCGTGAGCGTCTCGCCGAAGCTCTCTTAGGCGGGCGCTCGCCTTCGGCGAGACTGTTCCCCCCTCCTAGCTTGAGATCAATGCGGGGGGATGCTCCCCCAGAGTCCCCTGGTCGTTGGTTCGAATCCAACTAGGCCCACGATTGCAATTGGAGAGTACCCTTGAAGTCAAATGGTGGGCCTAGTTGGATTCGAACCAACGACCTCGCCCTTATCAGGGGCGCGCTCTAACCTGCTGAGCTATAGGCCCGTGGGATTCGTAAGCTACCATTATAACCCCCGGGCGGGCAAGCGCGTTCCGGCAGCTTCAGCCCTTCAGCACGCCCATCGGCCGCAGCATCGCCACTTTGCTCGAAAGGCCCGCCCCCTGGCAGACGTCGACCACGCGGCTGACGTCTTTGTAGGCCTCCGGCGCCTCTTCGGCAAGCAGCTTTACGTTCCCGGCGAGGACCACGATCCCCTGCCGCTCGAGCCTCTCCTTCAGCTCGGGCCCGCGGATCGTCTTCTTCGCCTTCGACCTGCTCATCGTGCGCCCCGCGCCATGGCAGGTGCTGCCGAACGACTCCTTCATCGCGGTCTCGGTCCCGACCAGCACGTAGGAGTGCGTGCCCATATCGCCGGGTATCAGCACCGGCTGTCCCACCTCGCTGTAAGCCGCCGGGACGTCCGGGTGCCCCGCGGGAAAAGAGGCGGTGGCCCCTTTGCGGTGTACGCAGACACGCCTCTTGCGCCCGTCCACCTGGTGGTCTTCCATCCTTGCCACGTTGTGGGAGAGATCGAAGAGGATGTCGAGCCCCAGCGACCTCTCCGAGGCGTTGAAGAACCGCTCGAAAGACTCGCGCGTCCAGTGCATCAGCGCCTGCCGGTTGGCGATCGCGTAGTTGCACGCGCACGCCATAGCCGCGAGGTAATCGTCGGCCTCGCGTGAGCCCAGTGGCGCGCACACCAGCTGCCTGTCCGGCAGCTCCCAACCCAGGCGGTTCACCACGCGGTCCATGATCTGCAGGTAGTCGGTGCAGACCTGATGACCGAAGCCCCTGGAGCCGGAGTGGATCATGACGGTGACCTGGCCTTCATGCAGGCCGAACGCCCTCGCCTCCTTCTCCATGAAGACCTTCTCCACCACCTGCACCTCCAGGAAGTGGTTGCCGGAGCCCAGAGTGCCCAGCTGGTCCGCGCCCCGCTCGAATGCGCGCTCGCTTACCCGCGCCGGGTCAGCCCCCGGGTAGGTTCCGCCGCGCTCGGTGTGCTCGATGTCCTCCTCGCGCCCGTACCCCAGGCCCACCATCTCGCGGGCGCCACGAACCAGAACCTTGCGCAGCATGCTCTGTGTGGAGTGGATGCGGCCCCTGGTTCCGAGACCCCTGGGGATGTTCGAGGCCAGCGTCGCCATCAGGTCGCGAAGCCCGGGCCGGACCTCGTCCTCGGTCAGGCCGGTCTTCAGCAGCCGCACGCCGCAGGAGATGTCGAAGCCGACGCCGCCGGGCGAGACCACCCCCGAGGACTCGTCGAAGGCCGCGACGCCACCTATCGGGAATCCGTAACCCCAGTGGATATCGGGCATCGCCAGGGACTTTCCCACAATGCCCTGCAGAAAGGCCACGTTGGCCACCTGGTCGAGCGCTTTGTCGCGGCTGGCCGCCTCGAAGAGCTCCTCGTCCGCGAAGACCACCCCCGGCACGCGCATGCCGGGCTTGTAGTCGGTCGGGATCTCCCAGGCGAAGTCGCCGATTCTGAAGGCTCCGCTCATCGCCACCACGCTCCTAGTGTTCCGTCCCATAGATAGCCTGGCATTCGAGCGCCGCTGCATCCCTACACGTCGAAGATCACACGCGCGTACCAGCCCTCGCCGCGCTCCTCGACCACCATCTCGTGGAATGTCGCCGCCTTGATCTCGAGCTCGAGGCTGTGCCTGGCCGGGTCTATCTCCTCACCGCGCACCGTGGCCACCAGCCTCTCGCTGCTCACACTGCCGACTTCGAAGTCGCACAGCACCAACCTGTTTGCGCTCACCAGGAAAATGAGCTCGTTCAGCCACTCGAACATGAGGTCAACGAGATCGGATGCATCAAGGGAGACATCTCTGGAAAGGACGGCGCTGACCCCATCGAGGTCGACCATTATCGAGAACATGGCCCGCGCCGCGCCCGCGAACAGTTCCTCGAGGCTCTCCGCTTCCACCTCGATGCCAATGTCCGCAGTGTGTTCGATGGTGTTGAATCTCAACGGCGCTCCCGGTGGATCGTCAAGCCAGTGGCAGGGTGAACGTGAAGGTCGAGCCCCTTCCCTGCTCGCTCTCGACCGTTATCTCGCCGCCCATGGACTGGATCAGCTCCTTGGCGATGTAGAGGCCGAGCCCCGAGCCGGGGAAGGAGCGTGTCTCGCTGCTGTCGATCTGGTAGAACCTGTCGAAGACCCGCTCGACCTGCTCGGGCGCGATCCCAATCCCCTCGTCGGTCACGCTCACCTCCGCGGTGCCGTCGGTCTGCTTCACCGAGACGGTCACGGCCCCTCCCTCGGGCGAGAACTTGAGCGCGTTGCGGACCAGGTTCCCCAGGGCGACCTCCGTCTTCTCACGGTCGGCGACCACGACGAGCTCTTCTTTGTCCGAGTTGATGATGAGGTCGTGCAGCTCGGCGACCCTCTCCTGGTCTTCGCTTACCACGCGACAAACCTCCACGATGTCAAAGGGTTCACGCGAGACGTCGAGCCGCCCCTCCTCGATGCGGGACATGTCGAGGATGTTCTCGATCAGCCCCTCGAGTGCGATCGATTTCTTGAGGATGATCTCGATGGACTCCATCTGCGTCTCGCGGTCGATGCGGTCGAAATGCTCGGCGAGGGTCTTGGCGAACCCCTCAATGACCGCGAGCGGCGAGCGCAGTTCGTGCGACACCGTCGAGACGAAGTCGGACTTCATCCTGTCCAGCACCATCAGCTCCTGGTGCGCTTTCTCCAGCGCCTCCAGGTGCCGCCGTGTCTCCTGGTACAGTCGGGCGTTCTGGATGGCCACGCCCGCCTGCCGGCCGATGGCCTCGAGCAGGAGGACATCCTCGGGGGTGATCTCGTGGTCCATCTCCGCCAACCCCATCACGCCCAGGACCCTGTCGCCGGAGATCAGCGGCACGGCTATGTGGAAGTCCAACCCGGTGGCCTGTATGACCGGGTCGTTCTCTATGAGCTCCCTCTCCTGCGGCGTCCGCGCCTCCTCCCTCGGTATCGTGACCGAGCGCTTGCGCGCCACCACGGCTCCCCCGATGGCCTCGTTGGTGGGAAGGTTTACCCTCTCCAGGCGGGCCAGGTCGAGGTTGTATCCGGAGCTCCAGACGAACTCGTCGGTGTCGGGGGCGACCAGCGCGAGGATCGCCGCTCTCGCGCCCACCGTCTTGGACGCCTCGGCGGCGGTGGTGTCCAGCAGCGACTGCAGCTCGAGCTCACCGGAGATGCTCTGCGCGCTGCGGTAGAGCATCGACAGCCTCTCGTGCTCGGCGGACAGCTCCTTGTAGATCAGCGCGTTTTCGATCGACACTCCGATCTCCGCGCCGGCCGCATTGTAGAAGCCCAGCTCCTGCTCGTCGGCGAACTCACCCACGGTGGAGCCCAGCGCGATGACGCCGATCGATTTTTCTCCGCTGTAGAGCGGGATAAAGAGCGCTTGCTTCATGCCGCCCTTCTTGAGCATGCCCAGGAAGGTGAAGTCTTCCTGCTCGGGCAACTCGGCCTGGAGATCGAGGATCATCGTGCCGCGGGCTTCGCCAGAGGCCCACGACAGCAGTTCGGAGAGATGCACCCGGTCAGCGGGAGGATGAAACCTCCTGCCGCGGCTGCTCGCCGCCATGACCGTGACGGGCTTGCCCAAGGGATTGGTCAGGGCCACCATCCCGGCCTCCGCGCCGCTCACCTCCACGGTCACCCTG
>Ga0066793_10000324_pt1 | contig 18053 bp, 14 predicted proteins | sample PersoiDNA2013189_FD_83876 | JGI IMG/M metagenome (GOLD analysis project Ga0066793, IMG submission 83876) | Permafrost soil microbial communities from the Arctic, to analyse light accelerated degradation of dissolved organic matter (DOM) -... | ecosystem: Environmental > Terrestrial > Soil >... | reverse complement strand
TCTCCGGGGAGCACACCGCCCAGAGGGGCGGGACCGGCGCGGTGCTGGGCTCGAAGCTGGTCAAGGCGATCAGGGCGGGCGGCTCGTTCGACGTCCCGGTCTTCGACCGCGAGCGGCTCGACAGGCCGTCGGATTCGATCAAGGAGCGGCTCAGGACCTCCGACTCCTACCCCAAGTACGGCACCGCCGGGAACCTCGCGATCGCCAACGAGAAGGGCGTGCTGCCGACCCGTAACTTCACCGCGGGCTCGTTCGAGGGCATCCAGAAGATCAGCGGCGACGCGCTGCGCTCGCAGATAAAGCGCAAGGCCCACAACTGCCAGGGCTGCCCGGTCGACTGCACCACCGAGATGAAGCTGACCACCAAATCAGGGACCATGCGCGTGAAAGGCCCGGGCTTCCAGTCGCTCACGATGCTGGGCAGCAACCTGATGATCGACGACCTCGAGACTATAGTCCGCAACAACTACCTCTGCTACCTGCTGGGGCTCGACCCCATCAGCGCGGGCGGAACGATAGCCCTCGCCATGGACCTGGCGGAAAGGGCCCGCATGGACCTTCCGATAAGCTTCGGCAGCGGCAAGGAGATAGGCATGCTGCTCAGGCTCATCGCGACCAGGAAGGGGCCGGGTGACGAGCTCGCGGACGGCGCGACCAGCCTTATCCTCAAGTACGGCTTCTCCGACCTGGCGATGGTGGTGAAGGGGCTCGAGATTTCCGGGTACGACCCGCGCGGCGCCTGGGGCCAGGGGCTTGCGTACGCCACCTGCCCCGCCGGGGGGAGCCACATCTCCTCGATGATGGTCTCGACCGAGGCGCTGAGAAAGCCGGTGTCTATCCCGGGACCGCGCGGAGCCGGCAAGATAAAGCTGACCATCTTCGCCCAGAACATGTTCTCGGCGCTCGACAACCTGGTGGCGTGCAACAGGGCGTCGTACTGCCTGCTCACGGTGCCCGACTGGATAGCGCACCTTCCCCCCTCGGTGATCGGGTTCTTCAGCGGGCGGATGCCGAAGATGTCGTCCTCGACGATAAACCTGGACGATTACCACCGCGCCCTCGCTTTCGCGACGGGCGTTCACTACAACAGGCGCGCCTTCTTAAGGGCCGGCGAGAGGGCGTTCACCCTGGAGAGGCTCTTCAACCTTCGCGAGGGCCTGACGAGCAAAGACGACAGCCTGCCCCTGCGTTTCATAGGCGAGCCCTTCAGGGAAGGGCCGGTGGCTGGTAAGGTCGTGCCACTGACCAGGATGCTGCTGAAGTATTACCGGCTTCGGGGCTGGAACGAGGTAGGGATACCGACCGAACAGGAGCTCAAGAGGCTCGCGATCGACGAACGCCCCTAGGGACAGGTACTTTCTACTCGCTTTTCTACTAACAGCTACGCAACAGACGGGGACAGGTACTTTCGACTTCTTTTTCAACAACACTTCCGCTTGTCGATTGAAAGACTTGAAAAAGAAGTAGAAAGTACCTGTCCCCACGTATACGCGAAGTAGAAAAGCGAGTAGAAAGTACCTGTCCCCCTAGATGGCGCCGAACTTGCGGATGCGCCTGTTGACTCCGCTATCGCTTCCATCAGGTGCTCTTTGCGGAAGTCGGGCCAGGTGACCGGGGTGAAGTACAGCTCCGCGTAGGCGATCTCCCAGAGCAGGAAGTTGCTGATCCTTGACTCGCCCGCGGTCCTGATCATGAGGTCGTAGTCCGCGACGTCGGGCACGTACAGGTGCTTGCTTATCGTCTTCTCGTTGATCGAGCCGGGCTTCTGCTTTCCCGCGGCTATCTCCTCGCCGATCGCGCGCATCGCGTCCACAAGCTCGGCGCGCCCGCCGTAGTTGAAGGCGACGTTCAGCTTCATGCCTGTGTTGCGGCCGGTTGTAGACTCCGATTCGGCCATCTTCCTCTGCAGGGCCCTGGGAGTGCGCTCCCGCCGGCCGATGAACCTGATCTTCACGTTGTTCCTGTGAAACTCCGCCACGCGCCGGTCCAGGAGCTCCCGGTTGAAGTCCATCAGGAACCGGACCTCGTCGGTGGGCCTTTTCCAGTTCTCGGTGGAGAACGCGTACAGCGTCATCGCCTCGAGGCCCAGCTCGGCCCCGGCGAGCACGGCGGCGGTGACCGCCTTCTCACCCTCGCGGTGCCCCTCTATCCTCGGCAGACCGCGCTGAGTCGCCCAGCGGCCGTTGCCGTCCATGATTATCGCGATCCTTTTGGGGATCTCGAGCGCGTTCGCATCCGCCATCGCACTAACCTCCGATCCTGGGCGCCGGCATCGCTTTCGCCACCCGGTGCGACCTGAACTCTCTCTCCATCCAGTGCTCGAGGACCCTGCTCATCAGCGCCCTTATCTCGGGTCCAGTGCCGTCGGCGAGCTCCGGCGGCCACTCCCCCAGCCTGTTATAAGACATCCAGGTGAGCATGCCGGACGCCGGGGGGCTGAGCTTCACCAGGCGCCCCGAGGACACCGAGCCTGCCGACCTGCACCGCTCGCACACTATCCCGCCGAGCGCGAGCGAGAACCAGACCTCTTCGCCCGGCTCGCCTGCACACGAGGCGCACTGGGTCACCATCAGCTCGAAGCCCGCCTCCGCCATGACCTTGAACTGGAACGTCGCCAGCACCACGCCGGCGCGCGCCGGGTACTGCTTCAGCAGTTGCAGGCCCAGCAGAAGCAGCTCGAAAAGCCGGGGGACCGGCTCGCCCTCCTCGGTGATGCTGTCCACCAGCTCCGCCATGGCCGAGCCCGCCACGAAGAGGTCGAGGTCGTCGCGCACCTCCTGGAAGGAGTTGATGATCTCGGCCTGCTTCACCGTGTCCATGCTGCGCCCCCGGTGGAGGAACAGCCGGGCGTGCGTCAGAGGCTCGACCCTCGCGCCAAACCTGCTGGAGGTCTTGCGCACCCCTTTTCCGACTGCCGAGCGCTTACCGTTCTCGCGCGTCAGTATGCGCAGTATCTTGTCCGACTCACCCAGCCGGTAAGTCCTGAGCACAATGCCTTCATCCTTGAACTCGGGCCGGCCGCGGGCCATGCGGCTCTCAGAACGCGCCGCCCGGTTCCGGTATGCCTCGGTCTGCTCAGCTGTTGGCACGGATGAAATCCTCCATGATCTCCGGGCCCGCGCTGGTACCGATCCTGTTGGCGCCGGCGTCGAGCATCGCCTTCGCGTCGCTCCAGGTGCGGATGCCGCCGGCCGCCTTGACACCCATCCCGTTGCCGACCACCTTGCGCATCAGCTTGACGTCTTCGACAGTGGCCCCGCCGGGCCCGAGCCCGGTCGCAGTCTTGACGTAGTCCATGCCCGCGTCCATCGCCAGGCGGCAGGCCTCCTTCTTCTGCTTCTCGTCGAGGTAAGGCGTCTCCAGGATCAGTTTGACCGGGACGTGATGAGCGACCCGCAGCCTCTCCCAGTCGCGGACCCCGCTGGTAACCGCGATGATGTCCTCCTCCACGATGTCCCACTCGCCCGAGACCGCGGCCGATATGTTCATGACAACGTCGATCTCGCGCGCGCCCTCGTCGAGGGCCGTGAGGGCCTCGGCCACCTTGACCTCCGGAGCGGCATAGCCGTAAGGGAACGACACCGCCACGCCGACGCCTACCGCACTCGCGCCCAGCATCCCGTCCGCCATCGGCACGTAGCAGGGCGGGAGAAACACGTTGCGGAAGCCCCACTTCCTGGCCATCGCGATGAAGGCCGTGAAATCGTCTATCGTCTTCTCGGGTTTCAGCAGCGTGGAGTCGATCAGCTGCAGCAACGTCGTCGTGGTCAGCGAGCCGGCATCGACCGGTCCGTAGTCTTCCCGCGCGCCGTCATCGGTACCGTCGTTCATATCGTCCTCCTCGAATGTGGGTTGTTTATCCTATGAGCAGCCTTCCGATGCAAAGGTATATCGCGAGGCTCAGCACGTCCATCGTCGTGCCCAGCAGGGGGCCGGATATGGCGCTGGGATCGCGGCGCATGGCCTTGAGAGCTATCGGGAGCGCGCAGCCCATGAACGCGGCCGCCACGACGGTCAGGGCCAGCGACAGCCCTACGGTGACTCCCACCGATGGGGTCAGGTGGAACGCGAAGGCGATGCCGGCGACCACTGCTCCGGTCGCCAGGCCGACCAGCACCCCCCATGCCATCTCCCCGGACACCGCCCGCAGCGCGGACCGCTTCAGCGGCGCGCCGGTCGAGAGCCTGTGCCCCATGATGGTGGAGGACTGCACCGCGATGTTGCCTCCCATCGTCACCAGCAGGGGGATGAAGAAGATCAGCACCACGAACCTGCTGAACAGCGGTGAGTAGAGCTTGAGGATCCCACCGGCCACCAGTATCTCGACGACGACGGCCACGATGAACCACGGCAGTCTCCGGCCCAGGTTGGCAAGCAGGCCACCGGCGGCGGCCTCCTCCTCCAGCCCGGTCGCTCCTGCGAAGCGCATGATGTCTTCCTCGGCCTCGTCGCTGAACACGTCCATGACGTCGTCCACCGTGACGATGCCCAGCATCTTCTCCTTGTCATCGAGCACGGGAACAGCCAGAAGGTCGTACTTGCTGATGACCTCGGCGACCTCCTCCTGGTCCTGCTCCGGCCTTACGTTAATCACGTCTCCAGAGAGCAGCTCTCCCACCCGAGTATCGGGCGGTGAGATGATGAGCTCGCGCAGCGAAAGCACTCCCTCGAGCAGCCCCTCCTCAGAGACCACGTAAACATAGTAGATGGTCTCGACCTCGACAGAGACGCGCCTGAGCCGCTCGATGGTGTCGTCGACCGTGTCGTCGGGCGACACCGCCACGAAATCGGTGGTCATCAGGCCGCCTGCGGTCTCGTCTCCGTAGGCCAGCAGAGCCTGGAACTCGCCGGCTTCCTCGCGGCCGAAGAGCTGCAGCAGCCTGGCCCGCTGCGACTCAGGGACGTCGCCTAGCAGGTCGACTGCCTCGTCGACGGGCATGCGGTCGAGCAATTCGCGCAGCTCGCCGGTGCGCAACCTGGAAGCGACCTCCACCTGGTGGTTCTCCTCCATCTCCAGCAGCGCGCGGGCGGCGACGGCTGGATCGAGGCTCACCAGTATCTCGACCTCATCGGATGGGCGCAGCCGGCAGAGCACGTCGGCGCTGTCGGCCGCGTGCAGGTCGGACATCGTGCGGACGGCCTGGGCCAGGTCGCCGCGCGCCAGCATGTCCTTGACCGTATCCAGTATTACCCTGTTGCGTTCCTCCACAGTGGTCTCCAGTCCGAGCGCTCCAACGCGCCAGTGGCCGCAGCCAAGCCTGATTTTCGAAGAATGGTCGATCCGGTGCGAGCCTTCCACCGGGCCCGCCCCGGCGTCACTGGTAGTCCAGCCTCTTGATGAACTCGGGGTTCTTCGACCAGTCCTTTTCTACCTTCACCCGGAGGTCGAGAAACACCTTGTTTCCTATAAGCGGCTCTATGTCCTGGCGCGCCCTGGTGCCTATCTCCCGTATCATGCGGCCACCCTTACCCACTATGATACCCTTCTGCGACTCTCGCTCCACATAGATGACCGCCTCGATGTCGACGATGTGGCCTTCAGGCCGCGCTTTGATGTCCTCCACCAGGACGGCGACGCTGTGAGGGACCTCATCGCGCGTGAGCTCGAGCGCCTTCTCCCTGATCAGCTCCGACACCAGGACGTTCTCGGGCTGGTCGCTGGTCATGTCGTCGGGGAAGTATTTGGGGCCCGGCGGCAGGAAGGCTCCGATGCTCTCGACGAGCTCCGCGACCCCGGTGTCGAACTTCGAGGAGACGGGCAGCACGTCGACAAAGTGGAACAGGTGGCGTGCGACGTCCAGCTGCGAGCGCGTCTTGTCCCCGTCCAGGAGGTCGACCTTGTTGACCACGGCGATCGCCGCCGTGTCCGCCTTGTCGAGCTCTCCCGCGATGAACAGGTCGCCCTTGCCGATGGTCTGCGCGCCGTCGAGCACGAACAGGATGACGTCCACGTCCCGCAGAGTGGAGAGCACCATTGCGTTCAGCTTCTCACCCAGCGCCTCCCTCGGCTTGTGGAAGCCGGGGGTGTCGACGAAGACCAGTTGTGCCTCTTCGCCGGTCACCACCGCCCGGATGCGGTTGCGGGTGGTCTGCGGCTTGTCGGAGGTGATCGCCAGCTTCATGCCGGCGAGCCTGTTGAGGAGGGTAGACTTGCCTACGTTGGGCCGTCCGATGATGCCGATGAATCCCGACCTGTACCCCTGGTGCGTGTCCACTCGACCTCTCCGTATCTGCGCGGTCGCGCCGCGGCTGTCCGGCGTCAGGTCCCCTGCGGGAACCTGCGCATACCGATGTTGAGCAACAGGCCTATACAGAAGAAGTTCACAATGAGCGACGAACCTCCGTAGCTCATGAAGGGTAACGGTACGCCGGTGATGGGCATGATCCCCATGGTCATGCCGATGTTCACCAGGATCTGGAAGAATAACATCACCACGATGCCGACGGCGATCATGGTCCCGAACGAATCGCGGGCGGTCACCGCTATCTTGAGCGCTCTCCAGAGAAGGAGACCGAACAGCGCCAGCAGGATCACGCCGCCTATGAAGCCGAGCTCCTCGCCAACCACCGAGAAGATGAAGTCGGTGTGGTGCTCGGGGATGAACTTGAGGTTGGTCTGCGTCCCGTTGAAGAGCCCCTTGCCGACGAGCTGACCCGAGCCGATGGCGATCTTCGACTGCATCAGGTTGTAGCCGCTGTGCAGCGGGTCCATGTCCGGGTTCATGAAGACCAGCAGCCTCGTTATCTGGTAGGCCTTGAGCAGCTTGAGCCCGATGGCGGCGGCCACGATCACGACGGTGCCGCCCATCAGCACGCCCATCTGTTTCAGCCTCGCCCCTCCCACCAGCAGCATCCCGATCATGATCACGAATACCGAGAGAGTCACACCCAGGTCCGGCTCGAGGAAGATAAAGAACATCATGCCGGCAGCGATGGCCACGGCCTGCAGGAACTCCTTGTTAGAGCCCATCTCCATGTGCCTGTCCGCGACGAAAGTCGCAAGCACCAGTATCACGGCCACTTTGGCGATCTCCGAGGGCTGCACGGGGAAGAAGCCCAGGTTGATCCAACGATGGGCTCCGCCGATGGCCGGGAAAAAGAGCACCACCAGGAGAAGCAGCAGGGTAACCGCGTAGATGATCTTCGAGTAGGGCATTATCCGGTGGTAGTCGAACGCGGCACCAAGGAACATCACCAGCACCGCGACCAGCAGGAACATCAGCTGTTTCTTGAGGTAATAGGTCGACGGGTTGTCGGCGCGCGTGGCGCTGAAGATCATGAGGACGCCGAACACGCCCAGCGCCAGCGCCGCGAACAGGAGGACCTTGTCCATCTTGCGGAACGGCAGGCGCTTCATTATCTCTTTGGGGGCGCTGGTGCGCACGAGCCCCGGCGAGAACTCCGCCGAGCCGCTGACCCTTCCCATCATCGTTAAGTACTCCCCAACCTAGTCTCCGACGCTTGGTTGTATTTGGCCCTGTGGCTTAAGGTTGAACAGCTTCTCCAGTATCCTGCGCGCCACCGGTGCTGCGCTCTCGCCGCCGTGGCCGCCCTGCTCGATCGCGACCGCCACCACGTACTTGGGGTCGCCGGCCGGCGCGAAACTGCAGAACCAGGCGGTCGGCTGCTTGCCCGCGATCTCGCTGGTGCCCGTCTTGCCGGCGACAGGTATCTGCGCGACCGGGAAACCCTGGAAGGTGGCCGAAGCCGTACCCTTGCCCTGGACCACGCCCGTGAGGGCTGACGTGACCGCCTGCAGCATCTGCGGATTGAGCGACATCTCGGCGGCCGTCTCCGGCTGGGCGGTCTTGGCCACCTTGCCGTCAACGGTCTGCAGGGTCTTCATCACGTGGGGCCTGATGAACTTCCCGCCGTTGGCGATGCCCGCGTAGAGGTACGCCATCTGGAGCGGGGTGGTCAGTATGTCTCCCTGGCCGATGGCCATGTTGACGGTGTCGCCAGGGTACCAGACCTGGTACTGGGCATTGTTCCTGTTGAACTCCTTCTTCCACTCCGGGCTGGGTATGCGGCCGCTCATCTCGCTGGTGAGGTCGATGCCGGTGGTCTTGCCCAGCTGGAAGTCGCGCGCCCACTCCCACAGCGGCTTGCCCTGGTTCTGCGCCTGGCGCTGGTAGAACTGGTAGCCGATGGTGTAGAAGACGGTGTCGCACGACTGCACGATGCCGTTCACCAGGTCGATGTGGTGGTGGGTGCCCCAGCAGTACTTGGGGTAGTCCTTGAACGGCCCGGTGGTGAAGGCGTGGGTGCAGTCGAACGGCGAGTTGGGCACCACCATCTGCTCCTGCAGCGCGCTCAGCGCGGTCACCACCTTGAAAGTCGAGCCCGGTGGGATCTCGCTCATGATGGCGCGGTTGTTCAGAGGGTACATGTTCTTGGGGTCGGTCAGGGCCTTCCAGCTCTGCTGGCTGATACCGCCGGTGAAGTCGTTGAGGTTGAACGTCGGGTAGCTGGCCATGGCGATGACCTCGCCGCTCTTGGGGTCCATCACCACGGCGGACGCGCCGGTGCCCTGGTAGTTCTTGGGCGAGTTCGGGTCCTGCATGGTGCGCGCGGCCTCGACGCCTGACTTAAGCGCCGCCTCCACCAGGGTCTGGACGTCCTGGTCTATGGTCAGCTGCAGGTTCTCGCCGCTGCGCGGCTCGACGTTGGAGATCTCGCGGATCGAGTTGCCGTTGGCGTCGACCTCGAGCTTCTTCGTGCCAACCTTGCCACGCAGCTCGGAGTCGTAGGTGGCCTCGACCCCCGAAAGGCCGATCTCGTCCCCGGCCTGGTATCCTTCCTTCTTCTTCTGCTTGAGGGTCTCCGGGCTTATCTCGCCCAGGTAGCCAATCACGTGCGCCGCCAGGCTCCCGTAGGGATACTCGCGCACCGACTGAGTGCCGGCGATGACTCCGGGGAACTCGCGCTGGTGCTCGTCCACGTAGGTGACGATCTCCTCGCCCACGTCGCTCTGGATCAGCACGGCCCGACGGTTGGGCGCCTGCGACTTCTCTATCTTGTAGGCGATCTCTTTCTGGCCCATCCCCAGCAGCTTGGACATGCGCTGTATGACCACGTTCTTCTGGTCGCGCATCTCGGCGGGGATGACGGAGATCGTGAGCGCCTGCCGGTTCTTCACCAGCACCTTGCCGTTGCGGTCGAGGATGCGCCCGCGCGGGGCCTCGAGGGATATCTCGCGGATGCGGTTGCCCTCGGCCTTCTTGCGGTAGTCGTTCCCCGAGACTATCTGCATGAACCACAGGCGCGAGAAGAGCACGGCGAAGCCGACCAGGACGATGATGCCCAGCACCGCCAGCCGCCGCTGCAGGCTCTCCTGCGACGCGTCGGTCCTCTTGTAGCCGGTCTCGTCCGGCTTTATCTTCAGCCCGGCTCTTTTAAGCAGCCTCATTCATCCACCACCATACCGTGCCCGCTATGTCTTGCTGGGCTTGGTCAGTATCACCGAGTCTTCCTTCGGCAAGAACTTGAACCTCCGCATGAACGGATAGACGACGAGCACGGCCAGAACGTTGTATAGCGACTCCGCCAGCACGGCCGTTATCTTGAAGGGCGGCAACGACTCCTGGCCCAGGACCACCATCACGACCTGGTGCGCCCCCATCTCGAATATGGTCGCCAGGAAGACCAGCACCACCGGCAGCAGTATCGAGTAGGTCATGAAGAAGTCCTTCATCATGCCCGCGCAGTACGCCGCCAGCGTCTTGGTCAGCGCGCTGACCCCCATCAACTGGGGGCTCGCGATGTCCTGCAGCAGGCCGCCGCAGAACCCCACGACCGCACCGGCCACCGGCCCGTCCTGAACCGCGACCACGACCGCCACCACCAGGATCAGGTCCGGCTGGACGCCCAGCAGCTTGAACTGTGGCAGCACCGAGAGCTGGAGCACGAAGGCCAGCACCACTACCACCATCAGGAAGATCTGACGGTTGCGGCTCATTGCTGCTCCCTCAGGATTACCGACTCCGGCTCGGGGGTGATGACCACCAGCACCTTGTCGAGCGTGGAGAAATCGGCGTAAGGCTTAACCTCGACGTACCTGGTAAGGCCACTCGAACGGTTGGTCACCTTGGTGATTTTCCCCAGCGGTATTCCCGGCGGGCAGGTGCCTCCCAGCCCGCTCGTCTCGACCACGTCACCCGTCTTCAGATCGGCATCCTCTTTCATGGGCGTCAGCCTCAGTGTGCTGTCGTTCTTCCCGGCGACGACGCCGGTCTCGCGCGATCTCTGATCGCGTGCGCCTATCTCCGAGCGCGAGTCGGTGACGAGTTCGACCACTGAGGTGCGCGACCCCACCGATATGAGCCTGCCGACCAGCCCCTGGTCAGTTACTACGGACATGTACTTTTTGACGCCGCTGGCCGACCCGCGGTTTATTATCATCAGCCGTTGCCAGTTATTGGGAGACTGACCGATGATGTCGGCCCCCACAGTCTGTATCTCAGCCTGCTGCTCGGTCCAGTTCAGGAGGCGCTTGAGCTCCTCGAGGTTGCTCTCCATCTCCTTGGTCTCGATGCGCTGCCTTTGCAGCTCCGCCACTTGTTTTTGTAAGTCGGCCCTCTCCTTGGCGAGCGAAGGCAGGTGGAACAGGTTGACCACCCCGTCCTTGATCGGCCGAAAGATCTTTGCGAAGGCGTTGGAGACCGGCGAGACGAGATCCAGGAAGAAGTTCTGGATCTTGTGCAGGGGACCCTTGTCGCTCTCCCTCACGTAGAGCGTCACGATAGTGACGCACAAGATGATGATGACTATAAGGATGATGCGGTTTCTATTGCTTCTAGGAGCGGCAGGCATGGCTTATCCAGCTGGCCCTTAATGGCCGGCGGACGAAATCAACACCTTCTTCATTATGTCGAACTCTTCCAGGCACTTGCCGGAGCCCATGGCAACGCAGAGCAGCGGGTCCTTGGCTGTGTGGACCGGCATCCCCGTCTCGTTGCGGATCCTCTCCTCGAGGCCGCGCAGCAGTGCGCCGCCGCCGGCGAGAATGATGCCCTCGTCCATGATGTCGCTGGCCAGCTCGGGGGGCGTCCTGTCGAGAGCGTCCTTCACGGTCTGAACGACCTGGCTGACCGGCTCCTCGATCGACTGCCTCACCTCTTCGGCCGTCACCACGACTGTCTTGGGAAGACCCGAGGCCAGGTCCCTTCCCTTGATCTCGTCTTCCAGCTCATCGTCGGAGCTCATCGCGAACGCCGACCCGATCTTGAGCTTGAGCGCCTCAGCTGTGCGCTCGCCTATCATCAGCTGGTAGTCCCGCTTGATGTAGTTGATTATGGCCTCATCCATCTCGTCGCCGCCTACCCGCAGCGACTGACTGGTCACTATGCCGCCGAGCGATATGACAGCCACCTCGGTGGTGCCTCCGCCGATGTCCACGACCATGTTGCCGATGGGCTCGTGGATGGGGAGGCCCGCGCCGATCGCGGCGGCCATGGGCTCCTCGATGATGAACGCGGCCCGCGCGCCGGCCTGGATGGTGGCCTCCTCGACCGCCCTCTGCTCCACCCCGGTTATGCCGCTGGGCACCGCCACGACGACGCGGGGCCGGGCCAGCGACCTGCGCTGATGTACCTTCTGGATGAAGTAACGGAGCATCTTCTCGGTGACGTCGAAGTCGGCGATGACGCCGTCCTTCAGCGGCCTGATCGCGACGATGTGGGCGGGAGTGCGCCCGACCATCCGCTTGGCCTCTTCACCGACCGCGATGATCGCGTTGGTTATCGTGTTGACCGCCACCACCGACGGCTCGTTCAGGACGATGCCCTCGCCCTTTGCGTATACGAGTGTGTTTGCCGTACCCAAGTCAACGGCCATGTCCTTGCCGAAAGACCCGGCCCCCAGCATTCTAGAGAGAAACGACAACTAGATTTTTCTCCTATTCATGACTACGCGGTGCTATCGCGCTCGTGCGGCTACTTCACGCTCAGACATCAGATTATGCACAAAAAGCCGACTAAGTCACCCGCCAATGGTAACACAACTTGACAATAATAACAGTAGTTAACAGTGCGCCCCTTGGCATACTCCCACTGATGCATTTAGACGCTCGCGAAGCCGATCAGGACTCGCAGATACAAAGCCCACGCTATTAAATGTAAACCGTCCATGCAAAGCTGGCGAGACGCCGGCGCTACGCGACGCACCAGCGGTACCTGACACCGGTGGTGCGTTTTCAGCCGAAGAAGAGCTCGATCTCCCTCTCCGCGCTCGCGGCCGAGTCGGAGCCGTGCACCAGGTTGTGCGTGACGCTGGTGGCATATGCGCCCCTGATGGAGCCGGGAGTCGCGTCGAGCGGGTCCGTCGCACCCATGATGACCCTCACGTTCTCGATGGCGTTCTCCCCGCGGAAGAGCACCACCACCGACAGTCCGCCCGTGATGTACTCGATGAGCTCGTCGTAGAACGGCTTGCCCTTGTGCTCGGCGTAGTGGCGCCCGGCGAGCTCCTCCGTTATCCGCATGCCCTGCATCTTCTCGATCCTGTAGCCCTTGCGCTCGATCCTCACCAGGATCTCCCCGACCAGGCCGCGTTCGACCCCGTCCGGCTTGACTATGAGAAGCGTCCGCTCTATTCCCATGATGCCTCCTTACCTGTCCTGCCTCATCTCGCGGCTCGCCTTCTGGTGCCTGAAGTAGATGCGCGCCTCAGACACGGTGAAGAGAGACCCCGTGACACATACCATCCCGGCCGGTCCGGCAAGCTCTCGCGCGAGGTCCAACGCCTTGCCGAAGTCCGCCTCGACCCTGTATTCAATGCCGTCCATGCGGCAGTAGCTGCCGAGCTTGCTGGCGCTGATCACCCGGGCGCTCCTGTTCTCGGTCAGGATCAGCTCGTCGGCGACGGCGCCCAGTATCCTCAGTATCCCGCGTGCGTCCTTGTCCGCCAGTATCGACACCACTATCACCAGCCGGTCGTAATCGAACTCGTCGGACAGCGACATCGCCAGCCTGTCGGCGCCCAGCACGTTGTGCGCGCCGTCGGCCACCACCATCGGCTTCCAGGAGAGGATGTCCAGACGCCCCGGCACGCTGCTCCTGGCAAGCGCGCGGCGGAAGGCTTCCGCGTCGGTGCGCTCCCTGGGGTCGGTATAGGCCTGGGACGCCGCTATGGCACAGGCGGCGTTTATCGCCTGGTGCTTGCCCAGCAGAGGCAACTTGATGTCCTTGAAGTCGGCGGCTTCCAGTCCCCGCACCGAGATGAGCTGCGCCGGGGGCTGGCCCTTGACCCTGTAGGGCAGCTGGTAGTCCAGCCTGAAGTCGCGGCCGAAGACCTTCAGCTCCGCCCCGACCTCCTTGCACCGCTCGGCGAGTATCATGAGGATCTCGCGCGTCCCCTCGGCGGTTATCACCACCGCGCCTTCGTTAATTATCCCGGCCTTCTCGAACGCTATCTTCTCCCGCGTATCGCCGAGCTCGCTTATGTGGTCCAGCTCGACGTTGGTGATCACCGCGACCTCCGAGTCCACGACGTTGGTGGAGTCCCACCGTCCGCCCATGCCCACCTCCAGCACCGCGATATCCACGCGCTCGCTGCGGAAGTAGTGATAGGCCAGCGCCGTCACCAGCTCGAAGTAGGTCAGCTTCTCGCCGGTCAGCTCCTCGGCTTTCTCGACCGGCGGACGGATCTCGGTCATCGCGGCGGCGAACCGGTCCACGCTTATGAGCCTGCCGTTGACGGATATCCTCTCGCGCACCGTCTCCAGGTGGGGCGAGGTGAACAGCCCCGTCTTGAAGCCGCACTCCTTCAGTATCCCGGCGGCCATGTCGGAGACGGACGTCTTGCCATTGGTGCCGGTGACCTGGATGGAATCGAACTCGTTCTGGGGTCCACCCATCTCCTGGCAGGCGGCCCGAATGCGGTCCAGCGAGGGCTTTACGCCCAGGACGACCTTGCTGTCGAGGTAATCAACCGCTTCGGAGTACTTCAAGGGCCCGTACCCCGGAGCGCTTCGATCTGCTCGTTGAGCTTCTGGCGTGTCTCGGTCAGCTCGCGCTCTTTCGCGCGCACCTTCTCCACCACCGCCGGCGGGGCCTTGGCGACGAACCCCTCGCTTCCCAGCTTGGCCATGGTCTGCTCCAGGTCGGCCTCGACCTTCGCCAGCTTGCGGCCGAGCCTGTCGATCTCTTCACCCGCGTCGACGCCGCTCTCCCAGGACAGGAACGCCTCGGCGCCCTCGGCCACGACCCGCATGCCGAAGCCGGCGCCCGGCACCGCCTGGGCGAACTCCACGCTCGAGAGCCCCGCCAGGCTCACCAGGTAGACCAGGTACTCCTGGAGCACCAGTTGGGACTCCTCGCTCTCGGCCACTATCACCGCGTCGACCTTGCCGCTGGGCGGGATGCCGTGCTCCGAGCGGGCGGACCTTATGCCGCCGATCACCGACTGCAGCAGACCCATCTCGCGCTCGGCTTCCTCGTCTATCGCAAAGGCGACGGCGTCGGGCCACTCGGCGACCATGATGGACTCGCCGGTCCCCGGGAGCTTCTGCCACAGCTCCTCCGTCACAAAAGGCATGAACGGGTGCATGAGCCGCAGCGCGCACTCCAGCACCTTGCAGGCCACGGAGCGCGCGGCGTCCTTCTCATCCTGGGTGCCGCGATAGAGCCTGGACTTGATCAGCTCCAGGTACCAGTCGCAGAAGTCGCCCCAGACGAACTGGTACAGCGCTTTGCCCGCCACGCTGAAGTTGTAGGAGTCCATCCCCTCGTCGACGCGCTCGATGAGGCCGGCGAGGCGGCTCATTATCCAGCGGTCGGCGAGCTCGAGCTCCCCGGGCAGCTCTCCCGGCGGCTCGAAGCCCTCGAGGTTGCTGATGATGAGGCGGGCGGCGTTCCATATCTTGTTGACGAAGTTGCGGTTGCCCTCTATGCGCTCCTCGGCGAGGTTGATGTCGCGGCCCGGCACCGCCACCGACCCCAGAGCGAAGCGCAGGGCGTCGGTCCCATAGAGCTCGATGACGTCGAGCGGGTCGATAACGTTGCCGCTCGACTTGGACATCTTCTTGCCCTCGAAGTCGCGCACCAGCGCGGTGACGAACACGTCGCGGAACGGGACGTCGCCCATGAAGCGCAGCCCCAGCATTATCATGCGGGCGACCCAGAAAAAGATGATGTCGAAGGCGGTGGTGAGCACCGAAGTCGGGTAGAACACCGATAGCGTGTCGTTCTTCTCGGGCCAGCCCATGGTCGAGAAAGGCCACAGGCCCGAAGAGAACCAGGTGTCCAGCACGTCCGGGTCCTGCCGAAGGTTGGCGGAGCCGCAGGTGCACGCGGTCGGCTCCTCGATCTCCACCAGCTGCTCGCCGCAATCGTCGCAGTACCAGACGGGGATGCGGTGCCCCCACCAGAGCTGGCGCGATATGCACCAGTCGCGGATGTTCTCCATCCAGTCGAAGTAGACCTTGGCCCAGCGCTCCGGCGTGAATTTGATGCGCCCGTCGCGGACGGCCTCGATGCCGGGCTTCGCCAGCGGCTCCATCTTCACGAACCACTGCGTCGAGAGATAGGGCTCCACCTCCGTCGAGCAGCGGTAGCAGTGCCCCACCGCGTGGAGGTGCTCCTCCACCTTTACCAGCAGGCCTTGCTTCTCCAGGTCACGGACGACCGCCTCGCGCGCCTGGTACCTGTCCAGCCCCGCGTAGGGTCCCCCGTTCTCGTTGATGGTGCCGTCGGAGTTGAGTATGTTCACCTGCTCGAGGTCGTGCCTCAGGCCGATGTCGTAGTCGTTGGGGTCGTGGGCCGGGGTGACCTTCACCGCGCCGGTGCCGAACTCCGGGTCCACGAACTTGTCGGTGATCAGCGGGATGCGCCGCTCGACCAGGGGGAGGATGAGCGTCTTGCCCTCCATGTCGGCGTACCTCTCGTCGGCCGGGTACACGGCGACCGCCGTGTCTCCCAGCATGGTCTCGGGGCGCGTGGTCGCCACCACCACCTCGCCCGAACCGTCGGCGAACGGGTAGCGGACGTACCAGAGGTGCCCGGTCTTGTCCTCGTGCTCCACCTCGATGTCGGAGAGCGCGGTGTGGCAGCGCACGCACCAGTTGATGATGTACTTGCCGCGGTAGATGAGCCCCTCGTCGTAAAGCTCCTTGAACACGGTGCGCACGGCAAGCGAGCAGCCGGCGTCCATCGTGAACCGCTCGCGCTCCCAGTCGCAGGAGCAGCCGAGCGCCTTGAGCTGGTTGATGATGGTGCCGCCGTACTGTTCCTTCCACTCCCAGACGCGCTCGACGAACTTCTCGCGGCCCATCTCGTGGCGGTCGGTGCCCTCCTTCTCGATCTGGCGCTCGACCACGTTCTGAGTCGCGATGCCGGCGTGGTCGGTGCCGGGCATCCAGAGGACCTCGTAGCCCTGCATCCTGCGCCTGCGCGCGATTATGTCCTGCAGCGTGTTGTTGAGGGCATGCCCCATGTGAAGCACGCCGGTCACGTTGGGCGGCGGGATCACCTGCGAGAACGGCGGCCGTTCCGAGTCGGTCGCGGCGTGAAAGTAGCCGCGCTCCTCCCAGACCGCGTACCAGCGCTTCTCGACCTCGCGGGGTTCGTATCTCTTTGAGAGTTCCATTTCGGAGTCGGACAAAAGTTCACCAGCCTTGCTCGGACTGATTCAGATTTTACCTTATGTTACGGGCCCGCTGTGCCAGGGGCGACTATTCCGCCCACGGAGGCATGAATCGCGCGCCCGAGTGCGAATACCGCCCCCGCTGGTGCGCACCCGAACCATCTGATATATCCTTGTGCTGCCGAAATAACCCGTTCCAGGATCACGAGGAGGCAGAGATGGGGGACGAAGACCTGGGGCGTGTACGGCCCCAGCGGCTCGAAGGCGAAGCGGGACGCGATGGTGGACAAGGAGATGGAGAAGATGAAGACGGAGCGGCAGTGAAGCCGGCTCGGCGACCTGAGCGATGCTGGAGGGCATGAGATGGCTTTGACGATAATCCTGGTGTTCTGCGTGCCGATCGCTTTCATAGTACTTGTCTTCGTGGCCATCGGCCTGGCCGGGGCGAACACGTACCGCACGGCCAAGCGGGCCTACGCCCAGGTGAAGCCCTACGTCAACGAGCTTGCCGGAGCGGCCAGCCGCGCCCAGCAGAAGGGCAACGATTTCGCGGACCGCGGCGCCGGCATCGGCAAGACTTTCAAGGAGATAGCTGGCCGCTGGGCCTTCGTGACGCAGACGTTAACGGAGTCGACCAACTCACCGGTGACCAAGGCGATAGACATCGCCGGCCGCTTCATAAAGTAGGGACAGGGACTTTCTACTTTTTTTCTACTACATCACGCTAATCAGACGGGGACAGGTACTTTCTACTCCTTTTGCAAGCCTCTCGATCGGTAAACAGAAGTATGTTGAAAAAGAAGTCGAAAGTACCTGTCCCCAGGTGTCATTGAAAGTAGAAAAAAAGTAGAAAGTACCTGTCCCCGTTACGCGGTTTCTTCCTCTTCTTCGTCCTTGTGGACCTTGGCCTCGGCCCTCGACGTCAGCAGAGTGGGCTTGAAGTTCTCGGCGACCACTTCGCGAGTCACCACGCACTTGACTATGTCGGAGCGCGACGGCAGGTCGAACATGGTGCTCAGCAGAGACTCCTCCATGATGGCTCGCAGCCCCCTGGCGCCGGTGGAACGCGCGAGCGCCTTCTCGGCGATCTGCTCGAGAGCCCCGTCCGTGAAGATGAGTTCGACCCCGTCGAACTCGAAGAACTTGTGGTACTGCTTGACCAGCGCGTTCTTGGGCTTGACCAGGATATCCATGAGGTGCTCCTGGTTGAGCGTATGAAGCGTGGTCACCACCGGCAGCCTGCCCACGAACTCGGGGATGAGCCCGAACTTGAGCAGGTCCTCCGGCATGATGTTGGCAAGTATGCTGCCGAGGTCTATGTCGCTCTTCGACTTGAGCTCCGCCCCGAAGCCGAGGCTCTTCTTGCCGACGCGGTCCTCGATGAGGTCCTCGACCCCCGAGAACGCCCCGCCGCAGATGAAGAGGATGTTGGTGGTGTCGATCTGCAGGAACTCCTGGTGCGGGTGTTTGCG
>Ga0066793_10000322_pt1 | contig 18068 bp, 12 predicted proteins | sample PersoiDNA2013189_FD_83876 | JGI IMG/M metagenome (GOLD analysis project Ga0066793, IMG submission 83876) | Permafrost soil microbial communities from the Arctic, to analyse light accelerated degradation of dissolved organic matter (DOM) -... | ecosystem: Environmental > Terrestrial > Soil >... | reverse complement strand
GCCGGGCCCTGGTAACTGCCGCGCAGCAGCAGCTGGCCCGCCGGGCTCCATGAGTGCTCCTCGACCACGGGCTTCGGCGTGCGCTGGACGATCATGACGTCTCCGTAGCGGTCCTGCTCAACCGATACCTCCCGGGCGCCATAGCGGTACCTTGCTTCGGCCTTCCCGGCCGGGAAGGCAACCCGCACCTGTCTCGGCGCGGCCAGGTAGAGCTCCCATTCCATGAACTCGGGCGCGTCCGGGCTGGCCGGGGCATGGCTCGCGGCGGCGGTGTCCACTGCGAGCGCGGCCATCGGGACCACAGCGCGCAGCCGGACCGCCGGGCCCTCGGCATCCACGATAGTGGCCTTGAACGCCTGGCGCGCCGCACCGGCCAGCCGGCTCAGCACCAGCTTGCCGCCCGGGCCGACGGCCGGCTCCTGCGGGGTAACGTCCGCCTCGACCATCAGGTCGTCGCCGACGCGCTGGAAGCCGGCCAGCACGGCCGCGGTCCGGGTCACCCTCACATGCAGCTGCCGGCCCACCCACCTCGCCCCGAACCGCACATCGGGAGCCAGCTGGACGAAGCCTGGGCGTTGCGCCGCTCCGACCACCGGACTGTGCACCCGGGCTGGCCGCCAGACGCCGTGTGCCCGGATCAGCATGAAGCAATCCCAGTCCCCGGTCAGCCAGCGCCCGGCGAACCGGAACCAGCGGGGACTGATCTCGAAGCGGAACCCGGCCCACTCGTAGGAGTACGTTTCCTGGCTGGAGATGGCGGTAGCCATCGGACTGGGCAGCGAGCGGGCCCACACCACGATCGGCAGGGGCCTGCCGTGCGGGCGCAAGATCACGATCTTGGAGGTGTTCCTGCGGTGCGAGATGTCCACGGACGGCACGTACGCGCATCCACTGACCACCATGCGGTTCCCCCGCCAGCCCATCTCTTCCACCCGGACGTACGGGTCCATGTCGCGCCAATGGGGGCGGTAGACCTTGGACGGGATCCGCATGCTCCGGTCCGTGCGGAACGGGAGATCGGCGCGGAGCCTGCCGAACCGCCGCACCACCGGGATGGTGGTCACCAGCTGCTCCTGGCGCCAGTCGAGGAACTCTTTGAGCGCAGCGACAGCCCGCTTCCTGATCAGGTAATAGGCGAGCTTGCACACGGCCGGCAAAGTCCGCAGCACGCGTTCGGAAACCTGGCCCAGGTACTGGTTGGCCAGATCGAGGAATTCCCTGAGGTAATCGTCGCTGACCCGGGAAAGATCGCCGACGTACAGCCAGAGGTCATTCACCAGGGCCTTGCGCTGACTCTGCCGCCTCAGCTTGGCAGGCGCATGCCCGGCCAGGAAGCTGTCGATGGCCAGCAAGGCGGTGATCCGGTCGTTCAGGTTCCGGATGTCCGTCCGGTTCTGGGTGATGGAGAAGGCGCCGCGGCCACGCTCGCGCCAGTAGTAGACGAGATCGCTGATCACATCGACGGACTTGGCCAGCACATGAGCCTTCGTCATGAGCTGGATGTCCTCCCAGACCATTCCCTCCGGGTAGGACAGGTGGTGAGAGTCCCAGAACGACTTGCGGAACAGCTTGTTCCACACCGTGACGTCGTAGAGCAGCTGCGGCGTGCGGGTGATGTGGGTGCCGATCCGCGTTCCCTTGATCGCCCGGAAATGCAGGGCCGACTGCCGGGTCCCGTCCGTGCCGATGCGGTACACGTTGCCGGAGACGAAGTCCGAGCCGGACTTCTCCAGGGTGTGCAGCAGCACCTCGTAGGCCTGGGGCGGAAGCATGTCGTCGCCGTCGACGAAGGCAAGGAATTCCCCGGTGGCCCGCTCAGCCCCCTGATTGCGCGCGAACCCCGGGCCGCCGTTCGGCACGGTAAGAAGGGTGAACCTGGGGTCAGCCTCAGCCCAGGCCTGGGCGATCCGCGGCCCGTCGTCGGTGGACCCGTCGTCCACCATGATCACCTCAAGGTCACCGAACGTCTGGGACGCGATCGACTGCAGGCAGTCAGTGAGCACGTCCCCGTTGTTGTAGAACGGCATAACAACGCTGATCCGCGGAACGTTCAACGTTTCCTCTCCCTGCCTGTTTGGCCGCTGACGGCACGCCTGCTGCCTGCAATACGTGCCACGGCTGCCTACCCGCTCCCTGCATGGGCTGCTGCCTGCATGGGCTGCTGCCTGCACAAGCTGCCGCCAGCACTGGCGGCGACCTGCTCGGGCAGCTACCTACCTTGTCGACGATCAGCCGACCGCAGGTCGTTCCCACCCCAGCCCGATCGGGTCATAGACCCGTTCGATGTAGATCTGGTGCCAGAGCGAGAACACGATCAGTACCCAGAGATGGCGCCAGCTTACGTCCGGCTCACCGGCGCGAAGCCGCTCCAAGAGGCCGATCGCCGCGCCGCGATTGACCCACTCATCCGTCTGTGCCTCACGCAGCAGCCGGTCCGCGAAATCGTACATGTCGCCCTTGAGCCAATGTGCGATGGGCACCGGGAACCCGAGCTTGGCCCTTTCCGCCGCGGCCTTGGGCAGGACTTCCCGCATGGCTTCGCGCAGCGCGTACTTGGTCGTTCCCCCGCCAATCTTCTCCTCACGGACCAGCCGGGCGGCGACAGCCATTACCTCGCGATCCAGAAAGGGCACCCGCAGCTCCAGGCTGTGGGCCATGGTCATCCGGTCCGCCTTGACCAGGATGTCCCCGGCCAGCCAGGTGTTTATGTCCACCAGCTGCATGGTCGAGACGTCGTCCAGGTTCGCATCGGCGGCCTGGTCGTAGACCGGGTCCGTTGTTGCGTAGGCGCTCGCCGCCGGGCCGGTGGCCACGCCAGGGCCGGCGATCACGTCGACCTGGCCGTCGATGAAGACGTGCGCGTTCCCGATGTACCGCCGCCGCAGCGGGGTGGAGGTCCGCTCCAGGAAGCCCTTGCCTTTGACGCCCGCGGGGATGAGCGCCGCGGCCCGCTTCAGCGGGAAGCGGCCCCAGTCCGGTAGCCGCTCGCCCGCCCGCACCAGCCCCGGCTGACGGTAGATGGCGTAGCCGCCGAACAGTTCGTCGGCACCCTCGCCCGAGAGCACCACCTTGACGTGCTTGCTGGCTTCGCGGGCGACGAACCAGAGCGGCACCGCGGCGGCGTCGGCCATCGGGTCGTCCAGGTGCCAGATGATCCGGGGCAAGTGGGTAAAGAACTCCTCCGCGCTGATCACATAGGGGAGCGACTTCACGCCGAGCGCGGCTGCGGTCTCCTGCGCCCTGTCGATCTCGCTGTAGCCCTCGCGCTCGAACCCGACGGTGAAGGTGAGCAGGTCAGGCCGGCGCTCGGCGGCCAGCGCGCAGATTGCCGCCGAGTCGATGCCGCCGGACAGGAAGGCGCCGAGCGGAGCATCGCTGCGCAGGTGCACGTCGATCGAGTCCCGCATGACCCGCAGGATCTCGGCCGCGGTGGTGTCACTGGGAGTCCGGGCCGGCCGGAGGTCCGCGCGCCAGTAGCGGAACACGTCCACGCTTCCACCGGGCCTGGCGATCATGGCGTGGCCAGGCAGAAGCACGCGGATCGGCGGAGTCAGGGTCTCTGGCGGAGGCACGTACTGGAAGGACAGGTACTTGCTGAGGGCGTCGCCGTTCAGGATGCGCGATTCGCCCGGCTCGGCCAGGGCCTTGCGCTCCGAGGCGAAGCGCAGCAGCCAGCCGTCGGCGTCAGCCGCGGGCACCTGCCCGCGCCCGGCCTCGGCCGGCCGCCTTGCCTCGCCCAGCCGCCCGGCCTCGGCCGGGCGCCCCGCGGCGTGGCGGCCGCCGGGAGCAGCGGAAGGCGCCTCGGCCTGCTGGGCCGCGACGGCCTGGGCGGCATGCCGTCCGCCGGTGGCGGCGGTGCGGGCGGTGCGGGCCGGTTTGCGGTCGGCGTCGATGGTGTAGAAGAACGGCTTGATCCCGAACGGGTCCCGCGCGCAGAACAGCTCCCGGGTCCAGGTGTCCCAGATAGCGAAGGCGAACATGCCGCGGAGCCGGTGCACGACATCCTTGCCGACCCGTGCGTAGGTCTCAATCAGGACTTCCGAGTCGGAACTGGTGCGCAGGGTCAGGCCTTGATCGCGCAGTTCCTGGGCGAGTTCCAGGTAGTTGTAGATCTCGCCGTTGTAGACCATCCAGAAGCGCCCGTCAGCGGACTGCATCGGCTGGTGACCGCCGGGCGAAAGGTCGATGATCGCGAGGCGCTGGAAGCCCAGGGCGACGTCAGGATCGGCGTAGAACCCTTCGTCGTCGGGCCCGCGGTGGGCGATCCGCCCGGTCGCGCTCCTGACCCATTTCTGGTCCGGGTCGGCCTCGAGTGCCAATGCCAGGCATCCGGCGATTCCGCACATCCACGTCCCCAACAGTGTCCAGTGTCATCTGCGCATCTATGTCATCTGCGCACCGATCCTACGGGGGGACCACAAGCGGCGCGGACCTGCTCGGCGGCCCGCTGGATCACTTCCCCCGCCAGACGGGTGCCCGCTTCTCCGCGAAGGCGGCCGCTCCCTCCATGGCGTCCGCGGACGAGAAAACCGGCGCCGTGATCTCATTCTGCCTGGCGAACGCGTCCGCGCTCGGCCAGTCGGCGGACTCCACCACGACCCGTTTGGTCGCTTCAAGCGCGAGCGGCGCATTCTCCGCGATCAGGAACGCAAGCTGCCGTGCCTGGTCCAGTGCCTGCCCGGCGGGGACCAGCCGGGTGATCAGGCCAGCGTGCTGCAGGCGCGCGGCCGGGACGCGCCCGCCGGTCAGCGCGATCTCCATGGCGAGGTGGTACGGGATCCGGCGCGGCAGCCGCAGCAGCCCGCCTGCCGCGGCGACCAGGCCACGGGTGACCTCCGGCAGCCCGAACGTCGCCTCCTCGCTGGCCACGATCAGGTCACAGGCAAGCGCGATCTCGAAACCGCCGGCCAGCGCGTAGCCCTCGACCGCCGCGATGACTGGCTTGGCGGGCGGCCGCTCCACGATGCCGCCGAATCCCCGGCCTCCGGCCAGTGGGTTCTCACCGGTCAGGAAGCCCTTCAGGTCCATGCCGGCGCAGAACGTGCCGCCCGCGCCGGTCAGCACGATCACCCGGATCTCCGTGCGCGCGTCAAGGTCGTCGAGCGCCGCGGCCATGGCGCTGGCCACCGCCTCGTTGACCGCGTTGCGCGCGGTGGGCCGGTCAATCGTGACCACCGCGACCGGTCCGTCGACCTCGGTCAGCACAACTTCCGACACCGCGTCGCCTCCCGTATGTTGCTCTGCGCTCCCGCCCGATCCGGCGTCGCTACTTCGGCTGGAACCTGATACCGCCGTCGAACCGGATGACCTCGGCGTTCATGTAGTCGTTCTCGATCAGCGCTCCGACGAGGTGCGCGAATTCGGCGGCCGTACCCATCCGCTTCGGGAACACCACCGGTGCCGCGAGCTTGGTCTTGAACTCCTCGCTGGCCGGTCCCGTTCCGTAGATCGGCGTGTCGATTATCCCCGGGCAGATGGTGTTCACCCGGACACCGATGGCCGCCAGGTCCCTGGCGGCCGGCACCGTCATGCCGATGATCCCGCCCTTGGACGCGGAGTAGGCGATCTGGCCTGTCTGTCCCTCGATGCCAGCGATGGACGCGGTGTTGATGACCACGCCGCGCAGGCCGTCGGCGTCGACGGGCTCGGTGCGCGCGATGGCGGCGGCCCCGATCCGCATCAGGTTGAACGTGCCGATCAGGTTGATGTCGATGACCTTGCGGAAGGACGCCAGGTCGTGCGGGGATCCATCGCGGCCCACGGTGCGGGACGCCCAGCCGACGCCCGCGCAGTTCACCACTGTCCGGAGCGGCGCACCTTGCCCCGCGGCGGCCTGCACGGCCGCGGCCACTGATCCCTCATCGGACACATCAGTCTTCACGAACAGGCCGCCCGACTCGGCGGCGACCGTCTTCCCCTGCTCCTCGTTCAGGTCGGCGATGACGACCGTGGCGCCCGTGGCGGCGAGCGCGCGGGCGACCGCCTCGCCGAGGCCGCTCGCCGCGCCGGAGATGATCGCTGCGGTTCCGTTCAGTCTCATGGGCGGAGCATACTTCGGCCCCCGTAGGCCTAACCGAACCGGGTTCGGTCACCGGGCGCACGGACGGGCCTCACATTTTGTCGGTACCCACGATTAGCATCGATGTTGGCGTGCGCCTCGCTTGGCGTAACTCGCATGCGCCCCCTGGCGCGCGAGGCACTGCCGGATGGCAAGGAGATCTTGGTGAAGACTTTCCGGGGAAATCCGTGGGCGGTGCTCATGGTCGTCTCGCTCGGGTTCTTCATGACCCTGCTGGACCTGACGATCGTGAACATCGCGATCCCCAACATGATCACGAAGCTGCACGCGTCGCTCGATGATGTCCTGTGGGTCATCAATGCGTACGCCCTGGTACTCGCGGTGCTGGTCATCACGGCCGGTCGGCTTGGTGACCTGTTCGGCCCGCGGATCCTGTTCGCCTCGGGCATCGCCCTGTTCACAGTGGCTTCGGCCGCGTGCGGCCTGTCGCCGAGCCCTGGCTGGCTGATCGGGTTCCGCGCTGTCCAGGGCCTCGGCGCCGCCATGCTGATGCCGCAGACACTGACGATCATCACGAACACGTTCCCACCGGAACGGCGCGGAGCGGCGTTTGGCGTCTGGGGCGCGTGGCAGGAGTGGCGACGATCGCCGGGCCGACCCTGGGCGGGCTGCTGGTCACCGCCTTCGACTGGCGGTGGATCTTCTTCGTCAACCTGCCGTTCGGCGTGGCCGCGCTGGTGCTGACTTTCGTCATCATCCCGGACCTCCGGCTCGGCCGAAGGCACCGGATCGACATTCCTGGCGTCCTGCTCGCCAGCTTGGCCCTGCTGGCCATCTGCTACGGCCTGGTCGAAGGGCAGAAGTACAGCTGGGGCACCATCACCTCGTTCATCAGCATCCCGCTCGTGCTCGGCGTCGGAGTCGTGCTGCTCATCGCCTTCCTGGTGCTGCAGCGGCTGACGCAGGACAAGGAGCCGCTGGTGCCTTTCGGGCTGTTCCGTGACAGGAACTACACCGTGGTGAACTGGGTGTCTGGGGTGCTTGCCGTCGGCATGATGGGGATCTTCCTGCCGTTCACCATCTACCTGCAGTCCGTCCTCGGCTTCTCTGCGCTGAAGGCGGGCCTCACGCTGGCGCCGGCCTCGCTCCTCTCGATGTTCGTCGCGCCCGTGGCCGGGCGGATGACGGACCGGATCGGTGGCAAGTACATCCTGATGACGGGCCTGACCCTGTTCGCGGCCGGGATGGGCTGGACCGCCCTGATCGCAACCCCAAGTTCCGCGTGGTCCGACTTCCTGCCTGCGCTGATCGTGGCCGGGTTCGGCATGGGCTGCACGTTCGCGCCGCTAGTCACGGTGGCCATGCGCAACATCGATCCGCGAATGGCGGGCGCCGCGTCCGGGGTGCTGAACACGGTCCGCCAGGTCGGCCTGGTGATCGGCACCGCCACGGTGGGTGCGCTGCTGCAGAACCGGTTCGTGTCGTCCCTCACCAGCCAGGCAACCACGCGGACGGCGGCGCTGCCCGCCCAGGTCCGCGGCCCGTTCATCGCCGCAATCCATAACTCAGCCAGCGGGGGCATCTCGGTCGGGGCGGGCCAGAACGGCGGGGTCAAGCTGCCGGCCGGGCTGCCTGCGCAACTGGTCGCCGAGGTCACGAGGATCGGTCACGCGATCTTCACGTACGGATACGTGGATGCCATGCGCTGGACCATGCTGCTACCAGTTGTCCTGCTGGCGGTGGGCGCCCTGAGCTGCCTGGCGATCAAGTCGGTCAGGTCACCGCAGGAGCCCGCCTCGCCTGAGGTGGCAGCCGAGCCGCAAACGACGGCTTGAGCTGCCGCAGCCGAGGGATCAGGAGATCTGTCAGCCGGCCGGCTCGAACAGCGCCGGGGCCAGCAGCTCAGGCAGTTCCTCTGGGTCGGGTTCGAAGGGGAAGCGGCTGGCGAACGCCGGCTCGAGATCGGACAGCCAGGTGGCGTCCGGGTCGTACCGGGCAAAAAACGGCTTGCCGACCAGGTCGGGGTCCCGCGCTTGGATCATGTGCAGGACGAACACCTTCTCCCCGGCCACCTCGGTGATGCCGTCCACGCACAGCTTCCCGGGGGTGGCCGACATCGAGGGCCCCCTGACTGTCCGGCTGAGGCCCGAGACGCCCCGGTAAGCATCACGGAAGATCCGGTAACCGGCGGCGAGAGGCACCGCGAAATAATCCTGCGGGCCTGTGTCCCGCTCTACGAACATGTAGTACGGGACCATTCCCATGCGCACCTGTGTGCCCCACATGGCCGCCCAGGTTGCGGGATTGTCGTTGATAGAGCGGATGAGCGGTGCCTGGGTCCGGATCACCGCGCCAGTGCTCCGGATCCTCCGGACCGCTTCGGCGACCAGCGGCGACTCGAGCTCGCGCGGGTGCGAGAAGTGAGCCATGAAGGCCAGGCCGCGGCCGGACGCCACGACTTTCCCGAACAGCCGCAGCGTGTCGTCGGCGTCCGGGTCGGTGACGAAGCGCTGCGGCCAGTAGGCGAGCGACTTGCTGCCGATCCGCACGGACTCGATGTGGTCAAGCCCCTCGTCCAGGAGCGGCTCGACGTAACGGCGCAGTACGTCGGCACCCATGATCATGGGATCCCCGCCAGTGATCAGCACGCTGGTCACCTCGCGGTGCCTGCGGAGGTATTCGACGATCCTGGCGGTGTCAGCGGTGGCCATCTTCAGATCAGGCTCGTCGACGAACTGGGCCCATCGGAAGCAGTACGTGCAATACGCGTGGCACGTCTGCGCCTGCTTCGGGAACACCAGGACGGTCTCTGGGTACTTGTGCTGAACCCCGGGCAGTGGCTCGTCGCCCAGGTCAGGGATGTTCAGCGCAAGTTGTCCGGCGGGATGCGGGTTCAGCCGTGTCCGCACCTCGTGCGCGGCGGCCGCCACCTCGCCATCGGGTGCGTTCCGGGCCAGCAGGCTGGCGATCCGCTGAACGTCGGCTGGAGGCAGCATGTCCGCCTGCGGGAAAACGAGACGGTAGATCGGGTCGTCCGGAGCCGCATCCCAGTCGATGAGGTTCTCAACCACGTAGGCATTGGTACGGAACGGCAGCACGGTGGCCACGGCCCGGACGGCCAGCCGCTCGCTGGCGTCCAGCCCGGCCTGGGCCACCAGCGCATCCAGGTGCTTGACCGTGTACGCACGGAACCGGCGGCCCGTGGCAGGCACCGCAGGCTCGCTCTGTAGTCGTATGGCAGTCACGCATCTCCCTCCGGTCGGTCGCGTCCCTGGCGGCATTGCCAGGGACGGGGCAAGTCAGGCCGGCGGCTGGAACGCGCCCGCCGCGGGTACCCCCCTCAGACGCAGCTAGCGGGACGGAAGCCATGGCGTTACCAATACAAGAAGGTCACATTGAGGGAACGCTGAAGTAACATCGACGGTTCCCTGAGGTTCTTCCCCGTGACCCGAAGGTGCTATGCCGTGCCGCACATGAGGACATCGAGCGGCCCGGCATGGCGCTGTAATTGACGCTCGAGGCAAATCCTCCGCATTGTTGTCACCCGTGCCGCACGCCCCGCTCCCCATGACCGATCGCTGCCCAAGCACCGGTTATACCCGGAAAAATAGGGCCAATCCTCAGCATTGGGACATTAGCACGGCCGCTGCAGCCAGTACATCAGCGGCCTCCGGCATCTGCGGGTATCTCCGCCAGTCGCGGCCAGGTCCGCTGCCTGGCGGCCGGCGGAACCGAGCCACTCGGTGATCACCCTCGCGCTTTCATCCGCCGCTTCCAGTTGAGGCACGTGCCCCACGCCTGGCAGCACCACGAGCGACCAGGACGGGTTGACGCGCGTCACCGCGCGAGCAGCCGCGACGGGTACCACCCGGTCACGTTCGCCGTGCAGCAGCAAGACCGGGCAGGTGATTGAGCGGATCCCGCGCCGGTACGCCTTGCCGTGGAAGTAGCCAAGGGTCGCGATGACTGAACGCGTGGCCGCGGCGACGTCCCTGCGGCCATCGGTGAAGGCAGCGCGCCGGCGCACCAACTCGACATGCTGCGCGACGACTTCGGCGGGCACGCGCGAGTCGTCCTCGCAGCACAGCGACATGTTGCTAGCGACGAGCGCCTCCGGGGACACCCGGCGGTGGCGGCCCAGTATCACCCGGCCCACGCCTGGAGCGGCGTTGAGGACGAACATCGCGGCGACCAACGAGCCCGTCTGGGCGGACACCAACGGCAGGGCCGGATCCACCAGTATCAGGCCGGCCACGGCATCGGGGGCGGCGCCCGCCTCGAGGAGCGAGATCATTCCGCCCATCGAGCTACCCATGAGGATCACGGGACTTGCGGACACGGATTCGATGAAACGGTGCAGCAGCAGCCGGTTCGCCGCCACGCCGGTGCCACGTCCCGCCGACTGGGTAAGGCCGTGCCCGGCCAGGTCGGGGGCAAGCATCCGGTAGCGGTGGGTCAGCAGCGGCGCGATCGCTGCCCAGTTCACCGACGAGCCGCCCAGCCCGTGCACGCATACGATCACCGGTCCGTCTGCCGGGCCGCCGAAGTCGAGGTAGTGGACGGGGCCGTCGAGGTCTATCCAATCCGACTGCCCACTAGACTCTGGCACTGGCCAGTCGGCGGAAAGTTCGTGTAGACCATCGGACGGGGGCATAACACCCAAGCCTCAGTGCCCAAACAGCGCATGTCAAGCGGCTGAACGTGATGTGGCAAGAGATGGAAGTGCCGACACGTGACGCCGCGGCCGGCATCCGCTCAGCAGGCCGGGCTGAAGCGCCGTAACGAAGGAGGGCAGATGGCAGGGTCGGGCGAAGGAGCCGACGACGGGGCAGCGCTTCCTGCCCATGTCCGGGTGGCCATCATCGGCGCCGGGTTCGGCGGCCTCGGCACGGGGATCCGGCTGCGGAAGGCGGGCCTGACCGATTTCGTCATCCTGGAACGGGCCGCCTCGGTCGGCGGCACCTGGCGGGACAACACCTACCCGGGCTGCGCCTGTGACGTCCCGTCCCACCTCTACTCGTTCTCATTCGCGCCGAACCCGGCCTGGTCGCGCAGCTTCTCCCGGCAGCCTGAGATCTGGCAGTACCTCGACGACGTCAGCGAGCGCTACGCGCTGGGCAGCCATATCCGGTTCGCGGCAGAGGTCACCAAGGCCGACTGGGACGCCCACGCGGCCCGCTGGATGCTGCGGACCTCCCGCGGCGACCTAGCCGCCGACGTGCTCATCTCGGCCGCCGGGCCACTCTCCGAGCCGTCGCTACCCGACGTCCCGGGGCTGGCCAGCTTCCCCGGCGAGGTTTTCCACTCGGCACGCTGGAACCACGGCTGCGACCTCACCGGCCAGCGCGTCGCGGTGGTGGGCACCGGGGCGTCCGCGATCCAGATCGTGCCCCAGATCCAGCCCAGCCTGCGCCGCCTGGTGCTGTTCCAGCGCACCCCGGCCTGGGTGCTGCCACGCCGGGACCGAAGGATCAGCGGCGCGGAGAAGTGGCTCTACCGGAACGTTCCGCTGGCCCAGCGGATCGCCCGGCTGGGCATTTACGCCAGCCGCGAGTCGGTGGTCGGGGCGTTCGTCAAACGTCCCGCGCAGCTCAGAGCCGCCCAGCGGATCGCGCTGCGGCACCTGGCGAAGTCCGTCACGGACCCCGCACTGCGCGCGACGCTGACCCCGGAATACGTCATGGGCTGCAAGCGGATCCTGCTGTCCAACGACTTCTATCCTGCGCTGACCGCGCCGAACGCCGAAGTCGTCGCCGCGGGCCTGGCCAAGGTGGACGGCAGCACCGTGACCGCGCAGGACGGCAGCACCCGGGAGGTCGACGCGATCATCTTCGCCACTGGTTTCCGCGCCACCGACGTACCGATCGCCAATCGCGTCCGCGGAACGAACGGCGGCACCCTGGCCGAGGCCTGGGGCGGCGACATGCGCGCGCTGCGCGGCACGACCATCGCCGGATTCCCCAACCTGTGCCTGGTGATCGGGCCCAATACGGGCCTTGGCCACAATTCGATGATTCACGTCATCGAATCCCAGCTCGACTACATCCTCGACTACCTCAAGACCCTCGACCGGCTGGGCCTTGCGGCCCTCGATGCCCGGCCCGACGCGCAGCAGCGGTGGTGCGCCGGCATTGAGCGGCGCATGGCGTCCACGGTCTGGGCCACCGGGGGCTGCGTCAGCTGGTATCAGAACGCCGCTGGCCGGAACCCGACCATCTGGCCCGGCTCCACACTGCGGTTCCGGCACGCCACCCGCCGCGTCGACCTGGCGGAATACACCGTCATCCCGGCCGAGGCGCTGTCTTGAACCCGGTTCATCAACGCCGCTACACGCCACCAGCGGCCGCCAGCCGCATGTGGGTGATCTCCCGCGACGGTGTCCAGTTGAACGTGGAGATGCACGGCCCGCAGGACACCCGGGAGCCCACCGTGGTCCTCATCCACGGCAACACCTGCTCGATCCCGTTCTGGGCACCGGTGATCCGCGCGCTGCGCGGCGACCTGCGCATCGTCGTGTACGACCAGCGCGGTCACGGCGGCAGCGACGCCCCCGGCCGCAGCGGCTACAGCGCCGGCGCACTCGCCGACGACCTGGCGGCCGTGCTGGAGCAGACGCTGCCGGCGGGCGGGAAGGCGGTGCTCGCCGGGCACAGCATGGGCGGGACGGCCATCATGGCCGCGGCGTCGCGGAACGACGTGATCAGCCGGGTCAGCGGGGCGCTGCTGGCCTCCACGGCCTGTGCCGACCTGATCACCGAAGCGCTCATCGTCCCGTTCGGCGGCATGGTGCCGCCCTTCGCGGCCGCGGCTCAGCACTGGCTACTGACATCGGCGGCTCCGCTGGAGCCATTCTTCCCCCTCAGCAGGGCAGTGCTGAGTTACCTGACCCTTGGCCCCGACGCGTCCGCGGAAGTCGCCGCCGTGAACGCGGCCATCATCCAGGCGTGCGACCGGCGGACGCGCGCTGCCTGGGGTCAGGTTCTGGCCACCCTCGACGTGACGGATGGAGTGCGCCACCTCGACGTGCCCACACATGTCCTGGTGGGATCGGCCGACCGGCTCACGCCACCGGCTCACGCGAGCCGGATCGCCGGGTTGCTGCCCCGCTGCGAGGGGCTGACGCAGCTGCCCCGGATCGGCCATATGACCCCGCTTGAGGCGCCCGAGGTGGTGGCGGAGCTGATCCGGAAGCTGGCCGCGGAACGCGGTCGGGTGGGACGGCCCGCGAGCTTAGCCCGCCGATCACGCGACCTGTGGCTGGCCATCGCCTCGGCCCGTGAGCGCGGCCGCCGAGGCGCGCAGTGAGGTTTCGAGCACCGCCGTGCGGCGCCGCGGGTCCATCAGGTTCACTCCCATGGCGGCCAGGTCTTCGGGTCCCGGCGTGGGCACGGTGACCCGGATGCCGAGGCTGCGGAGCGCCTGGGCGTCGTTGATCGCGCAGGGCAGCCGTTCCTGCAGGGCCGGCAGCGCGCCCGTCATCCAGGCCGCGCCGAGCACGCCGCCCGCGCCCAGCACGAGCCCTATCCGCGGACCGGGACCCCGGGGCGTCCGCTCAGGACCCATGTTCCGCGGGCTGCGCGCCCTCTGCATGGGCCCCGAGCTCGGCCAGGCCATGGCCGATGCCCCTGACCAGGACACGGAGATCGGGCACGGCGTCGTAGTCAGCGGTGATACCGAAGGAGAAACGATCCAGGTAGGAGATGATCGCCACCCCGATCCGCAGGTTGTTGCCGATGGGCACGTAGGGATACATCTTTATCATCCGGCGGCCGAGCAGGAACAGCGGGAACCGCGGCCCCGGCACGTTGGTGGTCACTGTCTGGACCAGCGGCTGCGGGATCATGAATGCGGCCCGCGAACCGAGCGCGAGCAACGTTGGCGCGGCGAAGCCCAGCATCCCGGTGAGGATCTCGGCGCCGACCGCCTGGCGAGTGCGCTTGAGGTCGTCCATCTGCTCGCGCAGCAGCGCCAGCCGCCGCAGCGGATCCGGCTCGCCCACGGGAAGGTTGGCCAGAACCGCCGACACGCGGTTGGCAATCACCCCCTGCTCGTCCTGGGTCCGGACCGAGACTGGCACGAGGGAGCGGACAACTAGCCCGTCGGTGAGCTCGCCGCGTGCCTCCAGCAGATCACGAAAGCCGCGAGTGATCGCCGCGAGCAGCACGTCGTTGACCGTCCCGCCCAGGGCGCTGCGGATCTCCTTCACCTCGCTGAGGCTGGCCGTGGTCGAGGCCCACCGCCGATGCGGGCCGATCGGGCCGTTCAGCGAGCTCGCCGAGGGCGCGGTAAGCCGCCGGGCGCTGCCGGTCAGGCCACGACTGAAACCCAGCATTTCATCCCGGGGCGGCAACGGCAGGCGCCGGAAACCGGCCACGGCGGACAGTTGCCTGAGCGACCAGGTGACAGCGTCGAGCATGCCCTCTGTCACCAGGTCCGTCACGGACGGGCCCGGCCCGGGATCCCACGTGGCGGCCGCGGGCCGCTCGACGTCGGGCCCCAGGTCGAATACAGCCGCCATCAGATCGTTGCCGCCGATGCCGTCCACCATGCAGTGGTGCACCTTCGAGATGAGCGCCCAGCGGCCGCCCTTGAGCCCCTCCAGGAGCCACGCTTCCCAGAGCGGCCTGGCGCGGTCAAGCCGCTGCGCGAAAATCCGCGCCGCCAGCTTGCGCAGCTGGCCAGCGCCGCCCGGCGCTGGGACGGCGGCATGCCGCACGTGATAGCCGATCTCGAAGTGCGGGTCGTCGGCCCAGACCGGGCGGAAGATCTGCAGCGGGGTGGTCCGCACGACCTGGCGGTACCGCGGCACGAGCGGAAGTTTCGCGGCGATCAGCCCGACGAGGTCCTCATAGGCCGGAGCCGGGCCCTCGAACACCGCGACCGAGCCGATGTGCATCGGGACGTTCTTGTGCTCGACGAAGAAGAATCCCGTGTCCAGCGTGCTCATCCGCTCCATTGCTCAGCTTCCGTCCTCGGCCGTGAGTGGCCGGTGCCGTCACCAGCCGTTCACCCGCCAGTAACACCAGCATGCGCCAAACCCCCGGCCCGGGATATAGGCGGTCCTGCCCAGCCGGGCGGGACTTTCGCCACCAGCTCACGGCGGCGGCATCGGCCAGGCGCTGACCGGCTGGCCGCTCTAGCCGACGCCGGGCGCCGGCCCCGGAGCTGCCGCTTCCGCCGCGCGGCGGCCGGCTGAGCCAAGCCAGTCGGAGATCACCTGCGCGCTCTCCTGCGGTGCTTCCAGCTGAGGCACGTGGCCCACCCCGGGGAGCACGACCAGCGACCAGGACGGGTTGGCGCGCGCCGCCGCGCGGGCGACACCAACCGGCACCAGCCGGTCGCGGTCACCGTGCAGCAGCAGTACCGGGCAGGTGACCGAGCGGATCCCCCGCCGGTATGCCCCGCCGCGGGCGTAGCCGGCGGTGGCGATCACTGACCGCGTGGCAGCGGCGAAGTCCTCGTCGGCGCTGGTAAAGGCCGCGCGCTGGCGCGTCACGTCGACATGCTGGGCTATGACGTCCGCGGGCACGCGCGAGGAGTCCACGCAGCACAGCGACAAGGTGCTGGCCACGAGCGCCTCCGGGGAGAGGCGACGGCGGCGGTCCCGCATCATCCGGCCGAGGACCGGCGTGGAGAACAGGGCGAACATCGCGATGACGAGGGGATCCGGCCGGGCGGGAACGGCGGGCAGCGCCGGATCGACCAGTATCAGCCCGGCCACGCCGCCGGGAGCAGCGCTCGCTTCGAGCAGCGAGATCATTCCGCCCATCGAGTTGCCCATGAGGATCACGGGACCAGCGGACACAGATTCGATGAAACGGTGCAGCAGCACCCGGTTCGCCGCAACGTCGGTGCGGCGCCTGGCCGACCGGGTAAGTCCGTGTCCGGCCAGGTCCGGGGCGAGCACGCGGTAGCGGTCAGTCAGCAGCGGCGCGACGGCCGCCCAGTTCACCGCCGAGCCGCCCAGCCCGTGCACGCACACGATCAGCGGGCCGTCTGCCGGGCCACCGAAGTCGAGGTAGCGGACCGGGCCGTCAAGGTCGATCCACTGCGAGCGGCCGCCCGTCTGCACGGTGGATGTCACTGGGCGGCCACCGCCTGGACGCCGGCGATGAACAGGTCGATCCCGAATCGGTAGTGGAAATCCGGGTCGTGCGCTGTCATCGCGGTAGCCCCGGCCACCAGGCACGGGTAGCGATCCGGCGGCAGCACAGCTAGGTGAGCCCGGGCGCTGCGGATCTTCTCGGCCCGCTCGGCCTCGGTTAGCCCGGGCTCGAATCCTGGCTCGCTCATGACGAGCGTGAGCCCGGTCCACAGCGCGCTGCGGGCAACCTCACCCGCGTGCACCGGATCGAACCCGCCGCTGCGGAGGACTTCCAGGGTGATCTCGGTAGCCCTCAGCGCTGATTCGCTCTGTTTCTCACCGGCGACCAGCAACTGGGACGCGCACGGGTGCGATCGCAGCACGCCCACCAGGGACTGCAGGAGGCCGCGCAACTGGTCCGGCCATCCGGCACTGGCATCGATGTCGGTGTCGATCTCGCTCCAGATCCGCTCGGCCAGCCCGTCCAGCATTTCTTCCTTGTTGCGGAAATGCCAGTACAGCGCCATCGGCGTGACGCCTAGCTGCTGAGCGAGCCGCCGGTAGGTCAGCGCCTCGAGGCCCTCGGCGTCGCCGAGGGCAAGCGCCTGCTCGACCACGGCGGCCTTGCTGAGCCTGGCCCGCTCTGCTGCGTCTCGTGCCTGGGTTGATGCCATCACTTGACAACTATACGCCGTACAAGGCAACCTGTCCTCAAGCATGTACGACGTATAGGAACGTTGTACAAGAGCAACGTACAGGAACAACGTACAGCACCGCTGCCTAACTGAGGCGGCGGACCACCCGGGAGGAGAGGGCTCGTGCCCAGACGCTGGTGGACACTGGTGGCGGTCGGACTCGCCACGTTCATGACCTACCTCGACAGATAGGTTACATGTGTTAAGGTCGGTTCAAAGCCAACAACCGGAGTTTAGCAGACGAACCGACCAGGGCGAGGCGAATCCAGATGCAGCAGCCGCACCCATCAGATGCACCTGTGCATCCCGGCATCCCGGATGCATCCGGGGCGCGTCCCGCGGGCCGGCCGTTGCGGGCGGTCATCGCGGCCAGGCTGAGCCAGCTGCAGCGTGATGGCCGGCAGGGCATCGGGATGGACACCCAGGATGAGAAGTCGCGTGCCTTCTGCGACCGGGAGGGGATCACCGTCGTCGGCGTGGCGGCCGACACCAAGTCGGGGACGGTAGCGCCGTGGGACCGGAAGAACCTCAAGCCCTGGGTCACCGATCCGGAGCGGATGGACGGCTACGACGTGATCGTCGCGTACAAGACCGACCGGCTGTCGCGGGGTACCCAGGAGGATTTCACCCGGATCGAGTTCTGGGCGACCAGTCACGGGAAGCGGCTGGTCATCGTGGACGGGCCGCAGTACCCGGCGCGGAGGGACAAGTTCGATTCGGACTACTGGCAGTGGCACGCGGAGAAGATGGCCGCGCGGAAGGAGTGGGAGCAAGACCGCGAGCGGACCTTGCGGGCCACCGACAAGCTCCGCCGGGAGAACAAGTTCGTGGGCCGTATCCCGTGGGGGTACGCGGCGGAGGGGCCGAAGTACGACAAGCGGCTGGTCGCCACCGGCCTGGGACGGGAGTACATCCCGCAGATCTACGACATGGTCATCGCCGGGTACAGCCTGGCGGACATCTGCGAGTGGCTGGACTCCCTGCACATCAAGCAGAGGCGGGACAAGGACACCGGGGAGGTGGCCGGCGCCTCGTGGTGGCCGGCGAAGCTGGCCGTCATCATCAGGAACCCGGTGTACCGGGGGCACTACCAGATGACCCGGGTCGAGCGTGACCCGGAGACGGGGAAGGTGGTGTGGTCGGAGCGGTGGGAGCATCCGTGCGAGGCGCTGATAGACGCGCGGCGGTTCCGGCTGGCCAATGAGGCTCTGCGTACCCGGGAGAAGCGCGGGCCGGCCGGGGACCCGCAGACGCGGGCCATGCTGAAGGG